>Ga0209196_1000891_pt1 | contig 22843 bp, 23 predicted proteins | sample COGITO_mtgs_1105_5_FD_184801 | JGI IMG/M metagenome (GOLD analysis project Ga0209196, IMG submission 184801) | Pelagic marine microbial communities from North Sea - COGITO_mtgs_110509 (SPAdes) (version 2) | ecosystem: Environmental > Aquatic > Marine > Epipelagic ... | reverse complement strand
TATGTTTAATGGTTAATACTATAACAGGGGTAAAACGGATATTTGTTTTTTGATAAAACTAAATATACCGTAGAGTGAAGTTATAAAAAGGCAAAACCTTCTTTATACTGAAAATAGTTCGGGTGGTGGGCTGTTCAGTTTCGTGAACTTAAAGCTGTAGCTTTTAGAACAAAAACGAATTCTTTTGTTGTTTTCAAGACCTAAAAAAACGCTTTCTTTGTCACTTGAGTAGTATATTTTTACTTCTAAATCTTTAATAGATTCGTTTCCTTTGTTTTCTTCTTCTTCACCAAAGTCAACTATTTCAGTTATTTCTATAGTGCTCTCAGAAAAATTGACAAAAGTTGGCGCTACAATTGAAGCCGAAATTATCAGAGAGAATAAGAAAGTTATAATAGTTTTACTCATGGGTTTCATAAAAAAACAAAGATACAAAGTTGGGTATGGTTTTTTTTAGTTTTTTTTAAAAAATACGAAGGATTTTTATTTCATCAGCAATAATCCAACCAACCTTTCCGTCAGCAATTCTAATTTTTTTCCAATTATCTACCGTGTCTAAAACACGAACTTTAGTTCCTTCATGAAGCGTAAAAACCTTTTCACTATTAAAGGTGGGTGCATTTTTAATATCAGTCTCTTCGCTAAAAATGATGGCTTCTACAGTTGTATTTAAATAAGAATACTCTTTTATTGTAAAAAATGAAGTGATTAATAATACCAGAAAACTAACGATACTAGTCACAAAAAACAATCGTTTTTTTGAAGGAGTATATGAGAAATAAAATAGGAGAAAAAGTATTGCTCCTAGAAAAGAAAAAATAACAGCAACTGAAGCCCACTCGTTGTAGGATAGTTTCTTAACTAATAAGGAATCTAACTTTTGAAAAATTGTTTTTGGAAGCTCTTCAATAGCATCTATGGTAAGTCTTTTTGCAAACACCAAATTACTTTGAGCATCTTCATTTAAAGGATTTATAAGTAGGGCCTTTTCATAATTATAAATTGCTGGTGCAACTTTATTTAGTTTGTAATAACAATTCCCTAAATTATAATATAATTCTGAAGAAATAAACCCAAGTGCTTCTATTTCTTGATAGCTAGTAATTGCTTCAGAATATTCGGCCAGTTTGTAGTGCTCATTTCCTTTCTCAAATAACTCGTCTGTAGTTTGAGAAAACAAATATTGGGATATGAACAGCAGTAAAATTAGAATTTTTTTCATCTTACAATTGTTTATCTATTTGAGTAATTACCAATTTAGATTTTTCGTAATCATCTTTCATTTCTACCACAGAAACAGGAGAATACCTGGCCATATCGCAACTATTAAAAACTTCTATAAATGAATCAATAGAACTTTTATCTACCGACTTGCTTTTTAGCAATTCTGTGATTTTTTCTTTACTAATATCTGAGGTTTCAATTCTTAATTTTGCCTTCAAATAATTGTGAAGTGCTTTTTCCAATGCTACATAAAAAGCCTCTTTGGTTCCTAATTGTTTTTTGGCCTCAGATAGATATTTTTTAGCCAAACGATCTGCCTTTCGTAATTTATTGCCTAAAACGTCATTACTTCTTGCTTCGTTTCTTTTGGCAATTACAATTCCGACAGGAATAAATAATAATGGAAGTATTAAAATTAAATAGTAGAATTTAGAGGTGTAGAAATCCGATTCATTCGCCAAAGATAAAGTGCTGCTTGTTTGAATATATCTAAAATTAGCACCGGTAACAACAATGTCTTTCTTAAAGTTTGAAGGTACATCAGAATCTGTCACTAATTCTTTACCTTCTAAAACATCTACAAATATATCTTGAGAGGTTAGTCTAACATATTTTTTTTCTTTGAGGTCAAAATATGAAAACTCAGTACTTGGGATTTTATATTTACCTCTAAATTGAGGAACAACGGTGTAATTTTTAGTTACTGAGCCTCTAATTCCTCTAGAGCTGATATTAATTTTTTCTTTCTGCTCAGGGGTGAAAACTTCTAATTCTGAAGGTGTTTTTATTTCTGGTAATTCAAATAATTTTAAATTACCGTTTCCAGTAACTTTTACAGAAACAGTAGCTGTTTCATTTGATTTTAAAATATTTTTACTCGAGCTTACTATAAAATTAAAATCGCCAACAGCACCATTAAAACTTTCTGGTTTGCCCTCTATTGGGAGTTCTTTAGATTGAATAAATTTCTTCGCTGAAGCAAAACTTTTAGTAATGTTTCTTACAATAGCATTTCCAAAGAAATCTCCTCTTCCAGTTGGTACACCAATTACAATATCCATTTTAATTGGGTCAATCGTTAGTTTACCTGATTTTGTTGGAATTAATAGTGCTTTTTGTAAAACAACATATCTATAGGGCTCTCCGTTATAAGTTCCGTTTTTGGTTGTTAACCCTAATATTTTAATGTCTTGGTTCCAAAAACCATTATATTGAGGTGATTCTGTATAGGAAAAGTCTCTTACACTTATGTTTTGACTGACATATAGCCTGTATTCTACATAAATACCTTCACCAACATAGGGGCTAGATTTAGAAATCTCTGCCACTAGATGAACGTTTTGTTGTGCAATATAATTAGGATCGTTTGGATCTTTAGGGATGTCTACCGGATCTAAAACAATTACTTTAACAAGCTTAGATTTTAGTATTTTGTTGTTAAGTTTTATGCTTGCAGCTGGGATTAAAAATTCTCCTTTTTTGAGAGGCTTAACAATATAACTATAAGACTGAGAAAAACTCGCTTTCCCATTAATCCAAGATTGACTTATAGATTGACTTGGACCACTAACTATTTGAAAATTTTTAAAATTAGGAGCCTGAAAATTATCTGCCCCTTGTTTATTAATGGTAAACTGTATTTTCACTCTTTGGTTGAGCCCTAATTTATTTTTACTAACACTTGCAGTAAGTTCTGGTGTTTGTGCATAGGTAGACACGCTCATAAGAGCACATAAAATAATAAAATGTATCTTTTGCTTCATTTTTATTGTCTAACTACTTGTAAATATATAATTTACCAATCTTTTTCTTGTTTAATTTTGGCACCTTTAGCTTTCTTTGCATTTAACTTTTTCTGAGTTTTTTTCTCTTCATTTTTTAAACTTTCTAATAACTGTTTAATTTGTTGTGGAGACATTTTTCCTGGCTGGGGCTTCTTTTCTTTTTTCTCATCTTTCTTAGGATCTTGTTTCTTTTTCTCATCTCCTTTGTCATCGTTTTTCTTAGGATCTTTTTTGTCTTTGTCGTCTCCGTCTTTTTTATCCTTATCCTTATCCTTATCCTTATCCTTATCCTTATCCTTGTCCTTGTCTTTATTCTTATCCTTGTCTTTATTCTTGTCCTTGTCTTTTTTAAGAAGTTTTTGTGCTGCTGCTAAATTGTAGCGAGTCTCATCATCAGTGGGATTGCTTCGGAGAGAATTTTTATACGCATCTACTGCTCCTTGGTAATTTTTTTCTTGCATCATTGCATTCCCTATGTTGTGGTATCCCTCAGCTTTCTTGAAGCTATCTTTCTCACTTTCTAATGCTACATTATATTGAGGGATAGCTTCCTTAAAATTATTTTCTTGATATAAAGAGTTCCCTAAGTTATAAGTTGCTTTTTTGTACGCACTATTTTTTTGTAATGCTTTTTTATACGCAACAGAGGCATCTATAAAGTTGTTTTGACCGTAGAGTTTGTTTCCCTCTCTCACTAATTTTCTAGCTTCTCTTTGCAAAGCAATAGAATCTTTTTGAGCAAAAGAAACGGTTGATGTTAATAACATCACTAAAGTTGTGATTATATATTTTAAAGTCTTCATTTTAGTAGAATTTAAGTATCTTCTTCATTAAACAAATCAACTTTTTTGAGCCATTTTGTTTTCTTGTTTAGCAAGAAAATATCCAACAACAAAAATAGCGTACCAATTCCTAAAAACCATTGAAATTGATCTTTGTAATCTGAAAATTGTTTGGTTTCAAATTCGGTTTTTTCAGCATTTCCGATAATTTCTTCTATCGCTCTTACAGGTTTATCTGTTAAATTTCCATCAATATAACTTCCATTTGCAGCGTCTGCAACACCTTTTAAAAGGTTAGAGTTACGTTTTGTTAAAACGGTTTCTCCTTTGTATTTCTTATAACCAATTAAAGAGCCATTAACTTTTAAAGGAATGGGAGCACCTTTTTCTGTTCCTACACCAATGGTAAATACTTTAATTCCGTCATTAGAAATATTTTGAGCTAACTGCTTTGTCTCTTCCTGATGATCTTCTCCATCTGAAATAATAATTAAGAAACGATTGGTCTGTTCGTCATTATTATAATACGTTTTTGCCAAATTTAAGGCTTCATTAATAGCGGTTCCTTGACTGGAAACTAAATCAGGGCTTGCGTTTTGTAGAAACATCTTTGCTGCTCCGTGGTCTGTTGTAATAGGCAGTAAAGGATATGCATTCCCTGCATAAATTATAATTCCTACTCGGTCACTACCTAATTTATCTATAATTTTGGAAATAATTTGTTTTGATTTCTCTAATCTGTTAGGTGCAATATCTTCAGCCAACATGCTTCTAGAGACATCTAAAGCAAAAACGACATCTACTCCTTCTCTTTTTAATGTTTTTAGCTTGGTTCCTATTTTAGGATTTACCAATGCTAAAATTAGAAATGAAATTCCGAAGATAAAAAACAAGAGTTTTAATACTGATTTAAAAACAGAAATGTCAGGAGCTAATTTTTGTAACATGCCGGCAGACGCAAATTTTCTTTGAGTTCTTTTTTTCCACCAGAGCACCAAAAGAAAAACAACGACAATTAATGGCATTATTGCAAATAGGTAAAAATATATGGGCTCTTCTAGTCTGTATAGCATTATATAAAACTTCTAAACAATGTGTTTTTTAATAAATATTCTAATAATAACAATCCACCAGCAAGAAATATTAAAAACCTGTATTTTTCTTGATAGTTGTAGTATTTAAATTCTTCAATTTTTGTTTTTTCTAGGGTATCTATTTCATCATAAATATCCTGAAGTTTGGTATTGTCTGTAGCCCTAAAATATTGCCCTTTTGTTTCACTTGCAATAAACTGTAAAAGCTCTTCATCTATTTCTACTTTTTGCTTTCTAAATTGCAATTTACCTCTAGCATTTTTACTGTAAGGGAAATCTGCCATTCCGTTGGTTCCAATTCCTACGGTATATACTTTAATATTTAATTCTTTTGCAAGCTCGGTAGCAGTTTTAGGGTCTACAAAACCAGAATTATTAACCCCGTCTGTTAGAAGAATAATCACTTTACTTTTAGCTTTGCTTTCTTTCAATCTGTTAACAGCAGAACCTAATCCCATTCCTATGGCAGTACCTCCATCTAGCTGTCCCCATTTAATTTCTGAAATGGTTCTTTTTGTAATTCCTTTATCGCTTGTAATTGGTGTTTGGGTAAAACTTTCTCCAGCATAGACAACAATCCCTATTCTATCATTAGGTCGTCTGTTCACAAAATTTGTTGCCACTACTTTTAACGCCTCTAATCTATTTGGTTTTAAATCTTTAGCCAACATACTCGCAGAAACATCAATAGCCATTACTATGTCTATACCTCTATTGGCTTTTACTTTAGTACTAACAGCTACATTTCTTGGTCTAGCCATAGCAAGAATTAAGAAAGCTAAAGCCATGATTCTAAAAACAGTTAATAGCGGTTTTAGTTTTGGTAGGACAGTGCTTTTTGTGCCAAACCCTTTTAGACTAGAAACAGTTAATACAGCGGTTTCTTTTTTCCGCATAAAATATGACCAGACAGCAACTAACGGAACTAGAGTTAGTAGCCATAAAAACTCAGGGTTATGAAATTCAAAATTACTCCAATTCATCTGCTCTAGTTTCTTCTATTAATGGTGTTGGCTTTAGATTATTTAAAACATCTTCGGCATCTCTTCTGTCTTCTTCAATTTCATGAGATAGTGGTGTTGATTTTGCAAATTTCACTAAATCAGCTTCCCGAAGCAACGCATTTAATTTTTTAATAGTCTCTCTGCTAGTATGTATGGTTTTTGCTTCGTTAAAGTCAGAAAGGATGTCAATTAGTTCATGGGTTGTAATTTCTAATGCAGGAACTTTTAATTCTTTTTCTATGTAAGCACGAACAATTTCTGTTAGCTCACTATAGTATTTTTTTATTTCATTATTTTGCCATAACAATTTATTGTCTAATTCTTGAAGTTTTTCTAGAGCCTCTTCAAAAGGAGGTAAAGCAGTAATAGTTTCTTCCTCGGTTACTAATGGTTTTTTTCGTTTGATTAAATAATAAATAATTCCTGTTATTGCTAACAGAATTAAAATTACCCAAATTATGTAGGGCTTAAAGTCATCATAAACCAGTGGTTCACTTTGTATTGCTTTAATTGGGAATATTTTCTGCTTTGTCGTGTCTACAGCTATTGTCGCTACATTTATAAGGATAGAATCTGTAAGGTAGGATCTGTTTTTAATGAAAATTTGTTGAGACGGAATATAGTATGCACCGCTATCAAAACCTGTCATCAAATATTTTTTAATAAGTTTATTTTTGAAAGTGTCAATTTTTATGTTTTTTATAACTTCTAAATTTTTTAGTCTTTCTAGTTTTTCAGGAAAAATAACGTTGGCAGTATCGTTAATTGAAATTTTAAATAGGAATTGTTCTCCAATTCTAATATTGGTAGTATCTATATTGACATTTACTTTTTGAGAAAAAGTAAGTGCACTAGTTAATAAAAGAAATAAAAGAATTCTTATTTTCATTTGCGTTATCTTCCTTTATGTTTAAAATATCCTAATAGTTTTTTTACGTAATCTTCGTCTACTCTTGTATCTATAGTCCCCGAGCCACTTTTTTTGAAGGTGCTTTTGAAGTAATCAAAAAGGCCTAAAGCATGTGTTTTGTAGCTATTTCTTACCCTTTTAGATGCTGTATTGATTAGTTGAACTGAATTTGTTTCAGCATCTAACATAGGAACCATTCCAAGATTAGGAATTTCTTCATCGTGTTTGTCATATACACGAACTCCTGTTATGTCATGTTTGTTACCAACAATTTTTAACGTTCTTTCATAATCATCATCCATAAAATCAGACAGCATAAAAACAATTGCTTTCTTTTTCATAACATTGGAAAGGAATTTAAAAGCTTCAGCTATATTTGTTTTTTTACTTTTCGGTTTGAACTCTATTAATTCACGAATAATCCTTAGCACATGACTTTTTCCTTTTTTTGGAGGAATAAATAATTCTATTTGGTCTGAAAAAAGAATTAAGCCAACTTTATCATTGTTTTGAATTGCAGAAAAGGCCAATGTAGCAGAAATTTCCGTAACAGTATCTTTTTTAAATTGATCTGTGGTTCCGAAGTATTCAGATCCAGAAACATCTACCATGAGCATCATGGTAAGTTCTCTTTCTTCTTCAAAAACCTTTATGTAGGGTTCATTGTAGCGAGCAGTAACATTCCAGTCAATAGCCCTTACATCATCTCCAAATTGATAGGATCTTACTTCAGAGAAGGTCATGCCTCTTCCCTTGAAGGTGGAGTGGTATTCACCACCAAAAATATGGTCAGACAATCGCCTTGTCTTGACTTCAATTTTCCGTACTTTTTTTAGTATTTCTTTAGTATCCATGATGTGAGTACTCTATTCTGGGTAAACTAAATAATTTTTTTGTATCACCTCAAAAATTTATAGAAGGATCTGCTATGAACAAAATTGTATTATTTTTTATACAGTTATTCTTAAGGCACTTCTATTTCATTTATAATTGTGTTAATAATGTCTACAGACGAAACGTTTTCAGCTTCAGCCTCATAAGTGATTCCTATTCTATGTCGTAAAACATCATAGACAATGGCTCTTACATCTTCAGGAATTACATATCCTCTTCTTTTAATGAAGGCATAACACTTTGCCGCTTTTGCTAAATTGATACTTCCTCTAGGTGAAGCACCAAAACTAATTAGTGGTTTAAGCTGTGAAAGATTATATCGCTCAGGAAATCTAGTTGCAAAAACAATATCTAATATATACTTTTCTATTTTTTCGTCCATGTAAACTTCATTAGCAGCTTCTCTTGCTCTTAAAATTTGCTCAATAGATACTACTGGGTTTACTGTTGCAAATCCACCGCTTAAATTCTGCCTCATGATCGTTTGTTCATCAGAAATATTTGGGTATTCAATAACAGTTTTGAGCATAAAACGATCTACTTGGGCTTCTGGTAGTGGATAGGTTCCTTCTTGTTCAACAGGGTTTTGAGTAGCCATTACTAAGAAAGGCTCATCAAGTTTAAAAGTAGTATCTCCAATGGTAATTTGACGTTCTTGCATTGCTTCTAATAAAGCTGACTGAACTTTTGCTGGTGCTCTATTTATTTCATCAGCCAATACAAAATTGGCGAAAATAGGACCTTTTTTGATTGAAAATTCATTTTCCTTCATATTGTAAATCATTGTACCCACCACATCTGCAGGCAAAAGGTCTGGGGTAAATTGAACTCTACTAAAAGATCCTTGTACAGCTTTTGCCAAAGTATTTATTGCTAAAGTTTTTGCTAAACCAGGAACTCCTTCAAGTAAAATATGACCATTTCCTAACAAACCAATCAGTAGTCGTTCTATCATTTCCTTCTGACCGACGATAACTTTGTTCATTTCTGAAGTTAATAGATCTACAAAAGCACTCTCTCGCTCTATTTTTTCATTGATTGCTCTAACATCTACGTCCATTATTTGCTGTGTTTTTAAGAGTTAAAAAATTGAAAAACAAATCTACATCATTCGATTTTTTATCATTGTTAAAAATTGGTTAAAGAAATGCTTGGCTTTTTTTGTTTTTTATCAACAGATTTAAAAGTAGGTTTCAATGTGTTAAAGGAAGCAAATCTTAATATTAAGTTAATATTTTTTTGTTTTTAACGAAAAAAAAGGCAACATTTGCGTTTATTATCAATCAATAACAATTATATGAAACAAAAAGACTTTTTAAATTTTTTCACGGTTGTGTTTTTATTTGTTGGGGCAATCACATTGAATGCTCAAACAATTAAAGGAAAAGTAACTGATACAAGCGGAGAGGCTCTATCATTTATGAATGTCGTAGAAAAAGGAACAACAAACGGTACTACCACAGATGAAAATGGTGAATTTTCGTTGGATGTTGAGAAATTACCGGCAACAATTTCAGTATCTTCTTTAGGATTCAAAACTGTTGAAAAGAGTATAATAGATGCTAGCTATGTAACAATTGTCTTACAAGAAGACAATCTTGCCTTAGACGAAGTAGTACTAGTAGGGTCTAGAAACAAAAACAGAACTGTAGCAAATACGCCAGTTCCTGTTGATGTAATTGATGTAACTGAGCTTTTAAGCGCAGGACCTCAAGTATCAGTAAATGATATTTTAAATTATGTAGCTCCTTCTTTTACTTCTACTTCACAAACCGTTTCTGACGGTACAGATCATATAGATCCTGCAGCATTAAGAGGTTTAGGACCTGATCAAGTGTTAATATTGGTAAATGGAAAAAGAAGACATAATTCATCTCTAGTAAATGTAAATAGTACAGTTGGTAGAGGTAGTGTCGGTACAGATATGAATGCTATTCCTGCTTTTTCTATCAAAAGAATTGAGATTTTAAAAGATGGTGCAGCAGCACAATATGGTAGTGATGCCATAGCTGGTGTTATAAACATTGTACTTAAAAGCAGTGAAGGTTTAGAATTTCAAGTAAATCAAGGAGGAAATTGGGGTGAAAACACCAACAACCAAACTGGTGGAATGGATGGAGAAAGTTTTCAGTTTGATGTGAATTACGGAATTCCTTTAGATGATAAAGGAGGGTTTATAAATTTCACAGGATCTGTATCAACTAGAGCCCCATCATATAGAGCTGGATCTGAAGGATTCACAGGACAAATTTTTGATGCAAGTAATTCTGTAGAATGGATTGGTTTAAATAGTGGTGCAGGATCGGATATTACGCAATATTCATTAGCACAAATTCAAACATATGCTCAAGGAGTTACGCATTTTGATTTTTCATTAAAAAATCAAATAAATGCAGCAACTTCGATTGACCAATTAAGAGGATTGTTAAACTTTAATACATCAGAAGATGAATTGGCAACAAGAGGTCTAACAAGACAAGACTTCAGCATGAGAGTTGGACAATCTAGATTAAGAAATGGAAAGTTTATGGCTAACATGGAGTTTTCAATTAATGATAACTTTAGTTTTTATGCTTTTGGAGGAATTAGTCATAGAAAAGGAAATGCAGCTGGTTTTTACAGAAGACCTGCTCAGTCTAGAGCTTTTACAGGATTATATCCTGCAGGTTTCTTACCTGAAATAAATTCAATCGTAAATGATGAGTCTATTTCTGTTGGTATTAAAGGGACTCAAGGAGATTGGGATATAGACTTTAGTAATACTTACGGTAAAAACTCATTCGATTTTAATATTGGAAACTCAAGCAATGCTAGTTTGCAAGAAGCATCTCCATTAGAGGTGTATGCAGGTGGTTTTTCATTTACTCAGAACACAACCAATTTAGATTTAACAAAATTCTATGGTGATGTTATGTCAGGATTAAATGTTGCTGTTGGATCAGAATACAGAATGGAAGCTTATGATATTACTGCTGGACAAGAAGAGTCTTGGGCAACATATGATATTAACGGTGATATCTGGAACGGAGATGCTGCTACTAGAGTAGTAGATTTCTTCGGAAACGGAAGACCTGGAGGAATTCAAGTTTTTCCTGGTTTCAGACCAGCAAACGAAAGAAATGCAACTAGAAATAGTTATGCTTTTTATGGTGATTTAGAATTAGATGTTACTAAAAGCCTTTTCCTTTCTGGAGCTGTTAGATATGAAAACTACAGCGATTTTGGTTCTACTTTCAATTGGAAGTTAGCAGGAATCGTAAAAGTTAACGATAATGTAAATATTAGAGCTGCTGCAAGTACAGGCTTTAGAGCACCTTCTTTAGCTCAGTTAAACTTTAATACAATAAGCACAAACTTTATTTCAGGAGTTCCTTACGAAGTAGGTACTTTCTCAAATGATAGTCAAATTGCAGGAGCCTTAGGTATTCCACAATTAAAACAAGAAGAGTCTTTTAGTGCAAGTTTTGGTTTTACAGCTAAAATACCTGACGCTAATCTTAGTTTAACTGTAGATGGTTTCTTTACAGGAATAGATGACAGAGTTGTTTTAACAGGTAACTTTGATATTCCTGCAGGAATTGTTACAAGTGCAGAATCTGCTCGTTTCTTTGCAAATGCAATAGATACAGAAACTAAAGGTTTTGACATTGTAGTTTCTCATGACGCAACTGTATCTGATGTTCGTATAACAACTGATTTAGCAGTAACCTTTGCATATACTCAACGTGTAGATGAAATAAATGCATCACCTGAATTAGCATCGCAAATAGGAACTTATTTTGGAGAAAGAGAATCATATTTCTTAGAAACAGCTACTCCTAGATTTAAAGCAAATCTTGGTCATGTAATACATGGTGATAAATGGAAGTTATTTGTAAGAAACTCATTTTTTGGAGCTGTTACTAATCCAGACGTAACACAGGAACCATCTTTAAGTGGTTCGGGTGCAGATTATCATCCAATATTTGGAGATAAATTATTAACGGATATGTCTTTCGGATATGATTTTACAGAAAACATGACTATAACTATTGGTTCTAGTAATATTTTTAATGTATTTCCAACCGCCAGTCCAGCGAACTTAACAAGTGGTAATAACTTTATTTACCCACGTGTTACTTCTCAGTTTGGAATTAATGGAAGAACAGTATTTGCTAGATTAAAATTTAAATTATAATATATAAAACTATAGAATATGAAAAATATTAAATATTTAGCACTATTATTCTCCTTAACACTTTTAATTTCGTGTGGACAGGATGATGTAGATAGTGTAACAAATCCAGGAGAATGGACTCCTACAAGTGAAATAAACGTTGGGTTTACGGACACTAATGGTGGTCGAATAGTATTAGAAAATGATCCTACAGCAGTTCCATTAACTTTTTCTGTTGGAACAAATATAAACCCACTAGGCTTACCTATTACAGTATCATTAGGGATATCTTCATCTGATGGTTCCCCAGAAGGTGTAAGCTTTCCGTCAACTGTTATCATACCAGCTGACGAAACCTCTGTTGAAGTTTCAGTAAGTTTTTCAGATGATGGTGTTGCAGAAGGTTTTGCTGAAGAAGTATATACACTAGAAATTTTAGATGTAGCCTTTGGTACTTCTGATGTTTATTATCTAACACCAGGTGAATTAACAAGAAAAATAAGTGTAGTTGATTCTGAGCCAGATTTCACAGCACCTCCAGGGCCAGTTCAAATTACAGTTACATGGGCAAATCCTGTAAAAGATTTAGATATCTTTTTAATCACAGGAGATCAAGATTTAGGTGGTACTCAACTTGACGATAGTCAAGGAGTAACAACTACTGAACAAATGACTTTGCCAGCAGACGAAGAAGGTGTCTTTAGCGTTTATATGTATGAATGGAATTTTGATTACCCTGCTGAATATGATATTAGTTTTACTTTTCCAGGAGGTCGAGTAGAAACTTTTTTAGGTGCTAAAATAGAATCTGATTCTTTTCAGTTTACTATGATAAAAGCAAGTTTAGGATCACAATTTGGATATAGAATAACTCAATTATAAAAAAATGAAACACATATATAAATTAAGTATTGTATTGTTATCTGTTTTTACATTCATTGGATGTAATGTAGATGATGATGAACAAGTAATGGTTTTACCACAAAAATCAATTACAGCATCACTAGCAAATCAAAATGATATAATTGCTATATCAGATGACGCTACAAGTTATGATTTGGTAATTAATTTTTCTGAAGGTTTACCTAGTTATTCAACTGTAGAATATTCTTTAGATGGTGGAAACTCAATGACATCTAGTGCTAGTTCAGGAGATAATTCCATAAAAATTCCTGTTGCTTTTGCATCCGATGATGTTTTTCATGATGTTGACTTATCTGACTTTATAGTTGTTAATGCTTCAGCTAGAAGATTTCTTCCTAGTTTAGATGGAAATACTTCTGTAAGAATCATGAGACAGGGATATTTTTCTGCTAAATTAACATGGGAAACAGGTCAAGACTTAGATCTAATATTTGGAGCGTTAAACGTTCTTTGGCAGAATCCAGTTGCTATTGATGATAGTCAGGGAGTTACTAATGAAGAAAATGTTTCTGGTACTGCCTTACCTGATGGTAATTATGGTCTCTTTGTTTATGAATGGCCTACTAATAATTTCTCTGACCCGGTAGACCTTACATTTGATATAGTAACTGCAGGAGGTAACTTTACGTTTACTGTTAATGCTGAGGATTTTGGTTTTCATATTTGGTGTACTAAAAGTACAGATGGAAACGGAAATGTTTCTTGGACAATGTATACAGCAGATCCGTCTTAAGTTTATAACGCTTACAATATATAAAAGAGGCCTTTTGGCCTCTTTTTTTTAGTTAATAATCACATTTTATTAAGTAATGAAAATAAATTCAAAAACGTTAAAGTTAGCGCCATCTGCTACGCTCTTAATCAATGAAAAAGTAAAAGAGTTACGAAAAAGAGGGCAAGAGGTTGCTCATTTTGGATTTGGACAATCACCATTCCCTATTCATCAATCTATAGTAGAAGAACTAAAAAATAATGCGACTAACAATCATTATCTACCCGTAAATGGTCTAGAGAAATTAAGACAACAGTTGTCCAATTTCCTTTCAGAAAATCAGGGGATAGACAGAGACTCAGATTTAATTTTTATTGGACCTGGGAGTAAAGAACTCCTATATCAGTCGATACTAATACTTGAAGGAGAATTTTTAATCCCAAAAGGTAGTTGGGTAAGTTATATACCACAGATAAAGTCAAAAGGAGGAAGTTATAGCATTTTAGATACAACACTAGAAGATAATTTTAAACTTACGGCAGACACATTAGAGGCCTATTTAAGCGAACATAAAAAAGAAGATTCAATACTTATTTTAAACTCGCCAAACAACCCAACAGGTGCTCTGTATTCAGATACTGAATATAAGTCTTTAGCAACAGTCTGTAGAAAATATCAAGTACTAGTTTTTTCTGATGAGATTTACTCTCAAATAAATTTTAAAAACGAGTATTCGCCAAGTATTTCTAACTATTATTCTGAAGGAACGATTGTTTTTGGAGGGCTTAGCAAGGTGTTTTCAGCAGGAGGATATCGATTAGGATTTATGTCATTACCAAAAGAACTAGAGCGCCTGTCTGTTGTCTATACGTCGTTATTTAGTGAAACATTTAGTTGTGTTTCTTCACCAGTGCAATTTGCCGCTGTAAAAGCGTATCAATATTCTAAAGATTTACAAGAATACGTCGCTAACTCTGCCGCTATTTTAGACGGAATCTCTTCCTATGTTTATAAACAGCTCTCTACTAATAATATTCAGTGTACCACTCCCCAAGGCTCATTTTATATGATGATAGGCTTTGAAAATTTCAAAGAAAAGACTAAATTATTAGAATTACATAGTAGCACTAAACTATCTCATTATCTTTTAGAGAATTTTGGAGTTGCTTTATTGCCAGGATCTGATTTTGGATTTGATACTACAGAATTATTTTTTAGATTGGCTTTTGTAGATTTTGATGGAGAAAAAGTATTAAAAGCATATTTGAAAGAAAAACATATAGATGAGGCGTTTATAATAGAAAATTGTTTGAGTATTTATAAAGGAGTTCAACAACTCATTAAATTCACAAAAGAATAGTATTAAAATTCTTTCAGTTTAAAGGTTTTCATAAATTCACCATAGGTAAAATACTGAATCCAATCTCCAAGATTTATATATTTACTTGTACTATTTAATTCAATTTCTAAGGGAAGATGTCTATGTCCGAAGACAAAGAAGTCATAGTGTTTTTCTGTAAGCTTTCTCTTGCAGTATTGCGCTAGCCATTCATTTTCTTCTCCTAAAAACTGCGCATCTTCATCGCCGGAAATTAATTTATTTTTCACAGAGAAATAGTGTCCTAATCTTACTCCTATGTCGGGATGTAGCCACCTAAATAACCACTTAAAAAAGGGGAAAGTAAATACTTTTTTCATTCGTTTGTACCCATGATCTTCTGGACCTAAGCCATCACCGTGTCCAATTAAAAATAATTTACCGTTAATATCAAATTCTTGAGGTTGATGAAAAACAGGAATATCTAATTCTTTCTGAAAATAATCTCGCATCCATAAATCATGATTCCCTACAAAGAAATAAATGGCGATGCCTGCATCTTTGAGTTCAGCAAGTTTTCCTAATACTCTTACAAATCCTTTAGGAACTACCGTTTTATATTCAAACCAAAAATCAAATAAATCACCCAATAAAAAAACAGCCCCAGCATCTTCTTTAATTACGTTTAGCCAAGCAACAAATTTTTTTTCACGCGGTAAGCTAGCTTCATGAGTTGGAGCTCCTAAATGTTGATCAGAAGCAAAGTATATTTTCTTATTCTCAGAAGTAGTAATCGTAGTCATATGGTGCAAAGTAACACTATTCTATGCTAGCATCCAATTCTAAAACTTTTTGAAGCATTTTATCATCTTTTTGAATAATTTGATAGAACCCAAGATCACCAAAAAGTTCTCTTGCAATGGTAGCTTTTAGATAAACACGTATTTTTTCTTTTGCTTTAAAAGAAGGAGTATTGATGTCAAATATTTTTGATACATACGTTTGAAATATTGTATCATCTTTGTCAAAATTGGCAAGAAATGGCTCTAAAGTCCAATTTTCAGTGAGTTCTTTTCTATTTTCATCTACATAATCAAAAGAAAAATTAGTGATAGTTCTATAGTAAAAGTTATTCAAGTACCCTGTAGTGTCTATGGCTACAAAAACATCGGGTATAATTCCACCACCGCCATATACTACCTTTCCTTTTGGAGTTTTATATTGTAAAGAATCTGTTACTTGTATACTATCTTTGTATAGTAACTCTCCACTTAAAATTCTTTGTTGATAATCGTTGTAGTAATTTTTGTCTCCATTTTTAGTGTACGGTTTTTGAATAGATCTACCAGTTGGAGTATAATACCTTGCAGTTGTTAAGCGCACAGCTGATCCATCTCCCAATTCCATTTCTATTTGAACCAACCCTTTTCCAAAAGAACGTCTTCCTATAATGGTTCCTTTGTCATTGTCTTGCAAAGCACCTGCAACAATTTCTGAAGCAGAAGCAGAGTTTTCATCTATTAAAACATATAATTCTCCAGTTTCAAAAGCGCCATCTTTCGTAGCAAAATACTCATCAACTTGTCCTTTGTTGTTTTTTGTAAATACAATGAGCGCATCATCTTCTAAAAACTCATCAACAATACTGTTCGCTATATCAATAAATCCACCTCCATTTCCTCTTAAATCCAGCACTAGGTCTTCCATTCCTAGGCCAGTGAGTTTTGTTAAGGCAGCTGTAAATTCGCGGTAGGTATTTCTTGCAAATCGATCTAATTTTATATAGCCTATGTGATCATTTATCATATAAGAGAGGTCTACACTTTTAATATTTACATCTCCCCGAGTAATTTTGAGATTAAATAACGAATCAGTCGCCTTTCTATAAATTTTCAATATTACTTCTGAACCTGATATTCCTTTGAGATACGAAGGAACACTATTAAGTTTTATTTTTTTACCAGACAGTGTATCCTTGTCGGCTATAATTATTCTGTCTCCAGCTTTTATCCCCGCTTTTATACTTGGACCTCCTTTTATTGGTTCAATAACAGTTACAGAGTCATTAATAATTCTAAATTGAATTCCAATACCAACAAATTTTCCTTGCATTCTATCTTGCATATCTTGCAAATTCTCTTTTGGAATATAGGCAGAATGCGGGTCTAATTTACCAATCATTTCAGAAATTGCACCGTCCAATAAATTAGTTGTATTGATGGTATCCACATAGTTTTGATCTATATAATCCATTAAACGTCTAATCTTTGCTTCGTTTTTAGTGTTGGAATTTAGAGAAAATCCATTACTATTACCATTTATAAAGACACCAATTAAGATGCCAAAAATGGTGGCTATTGATAAATAAATAGGGAAATTATTTTTAGTCATTTATAGGTAAGTATTGAGTTTCTACTCCTGCTTTTTTTAAAAAATTGATACCAGAAGTGTCTTTGTAGTCTTTAGAATATACTACGCGTTTAATACCTGCTTGATGGATAAGTTTACTGCATTGTTGGCAAGGAGATAAGGTGATATACAAAGTTGCTCCAGCTGCAGATTGGGTAGAGGAGGCTACTTTTAAAATAGCATTGGCTTCTGCATGCAATACTTCCCATTTGGTAACATCATTATCATCTTCACAGCAATTATCAAAACCAGATGGAGTACCATTAAAGCCATCTGAAATAATCATCCGATTTTTTACAATCAAAGCTCCTACTTGTTTTCGCTTACAATGAGATAATTGACCCCACTCTAAAGCCATTTTTAAATAAGCAATATCGTATTTATGTTGTTTAGAATTCATAAAGGTTAAAAGTAATTAGATTTAAAAAATGAGCACGTTAATTATTTACCAAAATATTCTGTTTAGCATCATAGGAATTACAACTCCAATTACAACGGCAGAACACACCAGTATCCAATCTCTTTTTGGAACTTTAAAGAAACTTTTCATAAGCATTCCTAGTAGTAAAACAGCAAACACAATAATTATTTGTGCAGCTTCTATACCTAGCGCAAATTCTAATAAAGGTAGAATTTTGTCTTCCTCTTTTCCAATCATTAGTTTAAAATAATTTGAAAATCCAAGTCCGTGAATTAATCCAAAAGATAGCGAAAAAATTAAGCTGATTTTCACCTTTCCCATGGAAGCCTCAGTTGCTCTTAGGATATTAAATAACCCAGTAATACCTATGGTTACGGGAATTAAAAACTCCACAATATCTATTCTAATTCCAATAATGCCAAAGGCAGCTAATGCCAAAGTAATCGTATGCCCTATAGTAAAAAAAGTTAGCAACCATACTACTTTTTTCCACTGGCGAAAACTAAAAATAACAGTCAGTACAATTAGAAATAAAATATGGTCATAAGCAGTTACATCAAGAACATGACGCAAGCCTAATGTAAAATATAATAGTAAATCATTCATTGCACTATTTTTAGTATGTTTCAAAGATACTAAAGAGGATTTACATATTATCTGAGTCCAAAAAATGATTTTTTTTCATCATAAATATTTAAAATTATATGTGATACTTACACCAATTGAGTATATTCGGTAGAGAATTAAATTCACAAAATATAAAACAATAAAAAATGAAAAATTTTATTTCAAAGTGGTATCCTATTATTTTAGCTTTCATGTGTTTACTTTATTCGGTAGGATATGGAATAATGGGAATGACAGAAGAGGCACAATATTCAGCACATTGGCCAGGCACAATATTATTGTTTGCGATAGCAATTAGACAAAGAAGAACAACATGAGCATAGGATTTTTTATAGTAGGTGCACTTATATTTGCGACATATATGGGATTAACCATATGGAACATTATCTACTCAACCCGCAAACAAAAAGAGGAGAACTATCCAAGGCGAAATTCAAAAAAATAAATTTAAAATTCAAAAAAAAGTTGATTAGATTGTAATCAACTTTTTTAAGTTTTATTATTTTAAATTATTTTAATTTTGATGACATCTTTGGTTTTAATTCTGCAGTTTCTATATTGATTCCCCATTTTTCAATAGAAGCATAATAGGCCGCTTGATCGTTACTCCAAGTTCTCCATCCGAACATTTCATTGTATTTATCAATGTAATCTACTTCAGGGTCAGTCATTTTCCCCATTCCTTCTGCGTGACTATTGTAAGACTGAACTTCAAGAATTTTATAACTTTCACCTCCAGTAGTTAACATAAATAAACCACTAATTCCAGAGTACCCTAACTCTTTTTGAAGTTTAGTGTTGTTTCTCCAAAATGAAAAGAAGTCAACTCTTTTATCGGGCTTAATTGTATAAGTCGTCATTTTAACAAATCTAGCTGGTGGCAAATCATTATTCCAGTTTTGAGAAAGTCCTTTCATTCTCCACCACCTTATATTCCCATCATTTCCTTCTGTATAAGGCATTACATTTTTCATCCAAAATGCCAATTCAGCAGTATCTTCTGTATCAAATGAAGCTGCATTTCTGTTGCCCATAACTCTCATGTACTTTCCTTGATCAGATCCTGTAATGATTTGATACGTTGCAAATGAAGTTTCTTTTGTATTGTTAAATTTCTGTGTTTTTTTAGCTACACCTTCTTCAAACTCTGTATTCATACCTTTTTTAGCGCTCCATTTATTTGCCAATATTCTCTATTTGAGTTTGTTTGAGAAAAAGCAAAAAATGGAATTAAGAGGGTTACTAGTAATTTTTTCATTAATTTATATTTTAAAATTTAAGCTAATAATATACAATATTAATTGCTTTAAGAAATTAATATTGTATATATTAAAAAACCTCCAAATTTATTGGAGGTTTTTTATCTATTTATAAATAATTTTTTACCACTTACCAACCATTACTCTGGTGGAAGTTCTAATTAATTTAACATTACCATCTATTTCTTTCATATACGTTGCCCATGCTTGTTTAGCTGCAGGGTTAGATTCTCTGTGTAATGTAACAGAACTGCTGTTTTAAAGTCGTTAATCCTAGTAAGTACATATTCATATTCTCCTAAAGGACTTTTGATTAAACTAAATCGCCCTGGGGTAATCCTTCTGTCTTCAGGATTATTCTTAGAATGATAATTTTTAAATCCAGCTGTAAATATAGGTGCACCATCAACCTTTAGCTTTAGAGTTTGAAGAACTGAAATAATCATTGGTTAATTTAGGAACAATTTACTCATCTTTAGATGGTTAAAGAAAGCCACAATAATCTAAAAAAAGTTATTGTGGTTTTTTTATTTTTGAAGTATCTATCACAATTTTGTTTTCAAGACACTGAAAAGTGAACGCTGGATAGGAACAACTAAAAACATTTTCATTAAATTTGAAAATATATATTTCATAAATAATGAGAAAACTATTATTCTTACCTTTTTTTATTTTCTTAAACTGTAAACATATGGAACTAGAACTGGTGCCTCAAAAGCCAAATGTTCTATTGTTTTATATAGATGACTTACGACCTGAATTAGCAAGTTTTGGTGCAACACAGATACACTCACCAAATATTGATTCCTTGGCAGCAAAAGGAATAAAGTTTACAAATGCTTATTGTAACGTGCCAGTTTGTGGAGCATCTCGAGCTAGTATGTTAACAGGAATGTTGCCAACAAAAAACAGGTTTTTAGATTATAAAACATTTGTTGAACAGGAGACACCGGATGCAGTTACCCTTCCTCAGTTATTTAAAAATAACGGGTATACCACCATTTCTAATGGAAAAATTTATCATCATTTAGACGATAGAGAGACTGATTGGAATGAAGTTTGGCGCCCATATGCATTTGATAAAAATAACAAAGGCCTAGCGCCAACTGATTATTGGCAATCGTTGTGGAAAGACTATCAAAACCCTACTAATATTTCCAACTATAAAACCACAGACACAGGACCTTCATACGAAAGTGCAGATGTTTCAGATTTCACCTACATAGATGGGTTGTTAACGGAGAAAGTGATTAAAGATATTAAAAAACTAAAAAAAAGTGACAAACCTTTCTTTCTAAGCGCTGGTTTTATTAGTCCACATTTACCTTTTAATGCACCAAAAAAGTATTGGGATTTATACGATAGAAATACCATTATGCAACCAGAAAACTATAATTATATCCCTGTAGATGCACCAAAGATGAGTATTACTAATTGGCCTGAAATGCGTTCCTATTCTAATATCCCTAAACAAGGTCAGGTTTCCGATAGTTTGGCAATTGATTTAATTCATGGGTATTATGCAACAGTATCTTACACAGATGCACTAATTGGTGAAATTTTAAACGAGCTAAAGGAGCAAGAATTAGATAAAAACACAGTTGTTGTTTTTGTGTCTGATCATGGCTACAATCTACAAGAACATACACAATGGGCAAAGTTTACAAATTATAACACCTCTACTCAGGTGCCTTTAATTATTTACAATCCATTATCTAAAGCCAAAGGAACAACAAATGCCTTAACAGCATTAGTGGACGTTTACCCTACATTGGCAGAAATCTGTGGAATAGAAGTTCCCAAGAAACAATTAGACGGAACGAGTTTGGTGTCTATTTTAAACAACCCAAATTTGGAAGGAAAAAAACATGTTTTTATCAAAAAAGGAAACGGATTTACCTTAAAAACAAAAGATTTCAGTTACACTGAATTTTTAAAACCAAAGGATTATTCAACTGTTGCCAGGATGCTCTATGATCACAGAAAAAATAAATCTGAAAACATAAATGTTGTTCATCAAAAAGAGTTTGAGAGCATCGTTTCAGAATTAAGTTTAACCCTACATCTTCAATATGCTAAAAACATTTCAGGATACTAAAAATATGGGTTTTTTTCAGATCTCAGAAAAAATTCATTTAATGAATGTCTTCATGCTTATTCTTAATTTTATTCATAATTATTTGTATTCCCTAAAACAACAAGCGTTTCGCACAAGACTAATGAACCTATGGATTGGGATTAAATCTACTTTCAAATTTATTTAAAGGCTTAGAGTATGGTATGTCAAGATTTAGTAGATAATCCAAAACAGAATCCTTGCAGAAATGTAGGGGTTTTTAAATAATTTTTACTAAGTTTAAAAAATGATTAAAGCATTGCTTTTTTCAGAGGTTTAAATTTTGCCCCTCTAATACTTCATAGGTTAGAGGGGTTTTTTTATTTTTTAGATTTTTTTTTATATTTGAGAAAAATTTCAAAAACCCCCAATTATGAAAAATATATTTACAATTTTAGCATTAACTATTGTATTTAGTGTGAATGCTCAAATAGACGACAATAGCAACGACGTTTCAGCAACAGGGTCTTTCTCTATAGCAATGGGAAGAAGCACAATAGCAAGTGGAGGTCGTTCTACAGCAATGGGATATAACACAGAAGCAAGTGGAACTGATTCTACAACAATGGGATATAGAACAACAGCAAGTGGAAGTCGTTCTACAGCAATGGGTGGTGGCACAACAGCAAGTGATTTTGGTTCTTTAGTTATTGGACTATACAATTCAAGTGGTTCTTCTGTTACAAGTAGCGCTACTTCTTTTGACACAGCAAACACAGCTTTTGTAATTGGAAATGGGACTTCGGCAACTGCTTCAGATGCTTTTAAAGTGCTATTTAATGGAGATACTTATGTATCTAGTAGTTTATATTTAGGAGGAACAAAAATTACTTCAACAGCAACGGAACTCAACCTTTTAAGCGGAGCAACAAGTTTAGGAACAGGGATTTTATCTCCTGTAATTGAGAATTCAAAAACAGGCGTTAGGCTTTCAACCGCAGTAGCAGATAATTACGGAGATATAGGCTCTAATGCTGTTGATTTAAGTTATTCATCTTCTGCAAGCACAACAAAAGGTGCAACAGGAGATAATTCTACAGCAATGGGAAGTTTAACAACAGCAAGTGGGATTGTTTCTACAGCAATGGGATATGAAACAACAGCAAGTGATTTTGGTTCTTTAGTTATTGGACTATACAATTCAAGTGGTTCTTCTGTTACAAGTAGCGCTACTTCTTTTGACACAGCAAACACAGCTTTTGTAATTGG
>Ga0209196_1000866_pt1 | contig 23233 bp, 17 predicted proteins | sample COGITO_mtgs_1105_5_FD_184801 | JGI IMG/M metagenome (GOLD analysis project Ga0209196, IMG submission 184801) | Pelagic marine microbial communities from North Sea - COGITO_mtgs_110509 (SPAdes) (version 2) | ecosystem: Environmental > Aquatic > Marine > Epipelagic ... | reverse complement strand
TGACTGAGCGACTCATACCGCGATAACGAAAATGTAAGCCGTCACGCTTTCTGCCGAGCGTATAAACACCTTCGCGTAAACCGACACTATCTTCACTTGCAACTTCACTTGCAACTTCACTTGTAACTTCACCGTCATCTCTTAACTGCGGTTCTTCTGATACCAACAAAGTCCCTAAGCCATTAATCGTCATAGACTCGCCAAAAGTCCATGCCATGTTTTTATCTAATGCCTGAGATAACTGAAACAACGTATCTTCACTTAATAAATACAGCCTGTCACGATAAGGGCAAAGTCGATAAGCCCCTAACTGAACTATTGCACCGCTGCTTGCCGACAATAATAAATTATCAATTTGCGCCATCTGCGCTGTCGAGGGCATATTTAACTGCTGCGCTGACAGCCAATACCGCAATAAATTACTGCGCCGCTTAAGGCTTAAGTCTAAACAAGCTGTTATCGATAAACTAACGCCATAAGCCTTTGAGCCAACGACTGACGCTTCACTGGCATCAGCCGTCTGCAAATCCAGCCTAGCTAAATCTGCTAACAACTCACTATCGCCACTGGCATGCTCAGAGTAACGGTTAAGGAGTGTGACCACGGATGGCCAGCGCGCCTCAAGCTTGGGTAACACTTGCTGTCTAACAAAGTTTCGATCAAAACTTTCATCCGTGTTAGAGGGGTCTTCTATATAAGGCAACTCATTTAACACTGCATAGGCCGCTAAATTTGCACGCGTGCAATGAAGCAATGGCCTCGCAATCTGTGATTTCCCCAGCGAGCGCTGCATGGGCATGGCCGCCGCACCACGCGTACCTGCGCCGCGAAATAGACGCATTAATAAAGTCTCAGCCTGATCATTGGCATGATGGCCCATTAGTAATACGCTATCAGCTTCCGCTGAATAGCTAATATTAGAATTGTCCTGAGGACGGCTAGCTGAATAGGCAGCGAGCTGTTCTTCAAAAGCAATATAGCGCGCCTGCCGCGCTGCGCTTTCTAAGCCTTTACCCTCGTTAGCCACGGCCACTTTTTTAATAGTCAATGGCACAGACAGCTGTTCGCAAACCGACTGACAGTGTTTTTCCCAGTCTGCACTGACACTTTGCAATTGATGATTAATATGAATGGCGGATAAACTAGGAATCGTAAAGTCGTCTGTCGACGTTGAACTGGCTTGGTCTTTGAGTTGATCGTTTGTGAGTTGATCGCTTGTAAGTTGAGAGAGATGCAATGACTGCAGAAACTCAGAAACCGAATGCAAAAGCATGGTTGAATCGAGACCGCCACTAAAGGCGACAATCCAATGCCGATGCTTTAGCAGGGTTTTATACGCGTCTAAATACGAAGTGTTACTGTTAGTATTATTGTCACTGTGACTTGTATCTAAGCTGCTCATAATCGCACGCAAGAAATCATCATCGTTGTATATTATTAAAGTGATGAATACAGTGAACTAAAGTTACTAGCTCTTACATATTACCGTAAGACATCAAACGTTTATAACGTGTTTCAAGCAAGTCATCGAGAGGGATTTTCTGCAATGCCTTCACTTCTTTAATCAGATACTCTTTTACTCGCAACGCCGCTAATTCAGGATCACGATGCGCTCCGCCTTGTGGCTCGGCAATCGTATTATCAACAATGCCTAAATCTTCGAGCACTGTCGAGGTTAAGCCCATTGCCTCAGCTGCTTGTGGAGCTTTCTCTGAGGTTTTCCAAATAATATTGGCACAGCCCTCTGGCGAAATAACAAAGTAAGTGGAGTACTGCAACATAGCGAGCTTATCACCAACACCTATACCTAAGGCACCACCTGAACTGCCCTCACCTATAACCACAGAGATAATTGGTGTTTTTAGACAAGACATCACTTGAAGGTTTTTTGCTATAGCGAAAGAGATGCCGCGCTCTTCTGAATCAATACCTGGATAGGCTCCAGGGGTATCAATAAGAGTAATAACCGGCAATGAAAATCGTTCAGCCATTTCCATTAAGCGCAGTGCTTTTCTATAGCCTTCTGGTCTTGGCATACCAAAGTTACGTTTAACTTTGTCAGCCACTTGCCGGCCTTTCTCTTGACCGATCACCATCACTGGCTCACCTTGCAGGCGGGCCAAACCGCCAACAATAGCCGCATCATCAGCAAACTGACGATCACCATGAAGCTCATCAAAATCATCAAATATTCGGGTAATATAATCGACCGTATAAGGTCGCTGAGGATGACGGGCAACGCGGACAATATCCCAAGGCGTTAATGATGAATAAATTTTCCCGGTTAGCTTGGCACTTTTCTCTGTGAGCTTGGCAATCTCATCAGAGATATTCAAATCATTATCATGACCGACCGAGCGTAACTCTTCAATTTTGACTTCAAGTTCAGCTATCGGTTGTTCAAAATCCAAATAATTTGGGTTCATATATCTTCACGCTATAGTTGTTGTTGCTATATTTTGTCAGTATGCAGTGTAAGCAAGCATGCTAGCTATACGCTCTACATGCCCTATCACTACCCGCTTTACTACAAACTATGGCTACAAATTGTCGCTGCAAGCTATCGGCACCTAAAGGGAATATTAAAAGCCCATTCAGCGTATCCGTATACTGCTGCAAATTTAAGATTAAGTTGTTGTCATTATAGGGGAATAGAACGGCTAAATCAGCCGCTTTTCGCGGCCGTTATTGGGACTTATCAACACTATTGCTGCTTATTTGTACGCTTACTGTGCTTTAGCAACAATGACTTAAGAATTAAGCTCTGGCGAGTTCAAGGCAGCTGCATCTGCCACGGCGGCATCCAACCTAGCTTGTCGCTTAGAAAAATGATAAGAAGCGTTCTCACCAGCTAAATACAGTGCAGGTACAAAAACCAAGGTTACGACACTAGCAAACAAAACACCGAATGAGAGTGAGGTAACCATAGGAATTAAAAACTGTGCCTGAACGCTGCTTTCAAGCAATATCGGTGTCAAACCAAAAAAAGTCGTTACCGAGGTTAACACAATCGGTCTAAACCGTTGTACCGCACCGTTAACCACTGCTCTGCGCGGCGAGAAACCTAAACGACGCAGTTGATTAATACGATCAATTAAAACGACGTTATCATTTACCACTACACCAGCGCAGGCCATCATACCTAACACCGAGAACATACTAATATTAACGCCAATAATAATATGTCCATAAATGGCGCCCATAAAACCAAATGGCACGGCGGTTAATACCAGTAATGGCTGCCAATAAGAGCGAAACATAATAGCCATGACAGCAAATATGCCCATCATTGATAATAATAAGAATAAAACGAGTTCCTGAAAAAATTCATCGTTTTCTTGCTGCTCGCCTTTGAGTGCAATTACTACATCAGGATACTGATCAAGCAAGGCATCAATTTCTTCTGTTTGTAGTTGCTGAATAATCGCCCCAGCATTAAAGCCACGCTGCACATCACTCGATACTCTCGCTACGCGCTTGCGATCTAAGCGCTCAACTTTTTTATAGGTTTTGCGGTATTCAATATCAACCAATGACGATAATGGAACGCGATCTTCTAAGGCGCCATTACGACCGCTAGAAATATACATTTCACGTAAGGCTTCCTCATAAGAACGGTCCGCCCTTGGATAGCGAACTAAGACTTTAACATCTTCACGTAATCGAGGAATACGCTGTACCTCTTCACCGTAAAAGGCGCGCCGCACTTGCTGCGAAAGACTAGCCAAGTTAACCGCCAGGGTGTCGGCCTCAGGCTTTAGCTGTAAATTGATTTCATTAGAAGGGTTATCCAATGTACTTCCGACATTAAATACGCCCTCTATAGTAGCCATTTTTAGCGCTAAAGCAGCAGAAAACTCTTCTAATTGCTGCTGTGAATCACTGCGCACAACAAACTCAATGGGCTTAGGAATATCAAAAATGGTGTAGCTAACAGAGAGATCTTTTAATCCCTGCATTTCACCAATCTGCTCTTGTAACTGCCGAGCAACAGTATCTGAACCTATCGGCCTGTCATTTCCATCTTCGAGCAATAAGGTTATACGAGCCGTCGTCGCATAAGCTGAAACATGAATACCTTGGACCAACTCGTAACCATAGGTTTTATTCACTTTAGTTTTTATTTGTTGAGCAGATGTCTCAAGGTAATTGGCCACTGACATAATTTGATTAAAGGGTGCGGCCTCTGGTAGCGTTGCCTTTGCCACGACATAGTCCGAAGTGACACGCGGGAAAAAACTAAACGGTAGCCAGCCACCTTTCACTGTTGCCACGGCAAAGATAAACAAAAAACAGAACACGACTATAGTCAGTTTACGCGCACCCACCGTCCACACCAGTGCACGACGATAATAAGTATTCGCAAGCAATGGCAACAAAGCTGCCACAGCTAAACGACGTTGCTCTAAATAATGCAAACCCCGAGAGAATGGAGATACCACATAGGTGACTAAAGTTTTCACCATGCCGACCACTACCCCACCTTTATCGGCTAAATGTGATGGCAACAAAAACAATGATTCAAACAAAGAGAATACCAAGGCTAAAATAACCGGCGTTGCAATAGTGGCGGGCTCAGGGCCATCACCAATAAAAAAGAAAGGGATAAAAAATATCATGGTGCTGATTACGGCAAACCAGACCGGCGCAATAACAGACATCACCCCTTCTATAGCACCTTGCCGCGGATTACTGTGTTTTAATTGCTGGCTGTAAATAGCTTCGCCGACAATAATGGCATCATCGACAACGATGCCAAGAATCATAATAAAGGCAAACATAGAAATAATATTGAGTGACACCGATGTAAATGACAGCCACCAGATAGCCCCCATAAATGCCACAGCTATACCACTGCATACCCAAAAAGCGAGTGAAGGTCTTAGAAATATGAGCAATATAATAAAGACTAATAACAGTCCACTTGAGCCGTTATAAATAAGCGTATCTAAACGGCCGCGATAGCTAACCGATGCATCGCTCCATACCGAAAGACTAACAGCGTCCGGCAACTGAGATGATTTCTGCTCAACATAGGCTTTAACCGCTTCGCTAGTGCGAAGAATATCCGGGTTACTTTGATTACGAATCCAAATCTCTAACGAAGGTAAACCGTCGAGCGTGCTATAAATATCAACATCTTCAAAACCATCAACCACCGCGGCAACGTCACCGACACGCAATAACGCCCCATCGGCATTACGCCTTAATGGAATTTGATTAAAGTCTTCTGCGTAATCCGCTTGAGCACGTGTTTGTAATAAAATATCGCCGCCACTATCGCGAATTTTACCCGCCGGCAAATTAAATGAATAACCGCGTATAGCCGCTGCAACTTCATCAAATGTTAGACTGTAATCACGCAAGGCGTTTTCAGATATTTCTATACCGACTTCATAATTCCGCGGCGTACGAAGCTCTGCAATAGCAACCGATGGCAACGCTGCGAGCTCTTCACGAATAGTCTCACCTAATTCTTTTAGCTCGCGTTCTTGAAGATCACCCGCTAGCTGAAGCCGTATAATAGTATTGCGAAAACGCTGCTCAACAATTTGTGGCCGTTCAGAACCGGCAGGAAAAGTATTAATCGCCTCAACGTTGGCTTTAACATCGTTAAGAATACGAATGGTGTCTTCTTCAGGCTTAACCTCAATAATAACTTCGCCAAAGCCCTCTCGCGCCACGGAGCGAACCTCTTCTATGCCACCCAATTGCTGTACAGCTTCTTCAATACGCGCGCATATTTGCTTTTCAACCTCTTCCGGCCCGGCGCCTGGATAAGGTACAGTAATCTTAATTAAATCAATTTTTATTTGTGGAAAAAACTCTTTATCCAGCAGCGGAAAAGTCATTAAGCCGGCAATAAGTATAAAAAACATAGCCAACTTTGCAGCAACTGGATTATCAATAAACCAACTAACAATAGAACGCATTTTTATATCCGATTTATTCTGGGCTAACTTGTGTGGCCGTTACATCATCTTGCTTTTCAGGTAAATCTCGAAGCACGATTGAACGCTCACGAATCGCCATGCCGTCTAATGCTAAGGATAAACTCGTGGTAATAACCGCAATGGAGTTTTTCGCTTTACTCATATCTGCCAACTGAACTAGCGCAGTATCATCGTTACTTTGAATAACAACAACATCAATATAAGCGAGGCGATTATTGTCTAACACCCAAATTTTCTGCTGCTGCCTTAGGGCTGAACGTGGAATTAAAAAGCTATTATCAATATAATTTCCGGATATTTTCGCCGTTACAAATTGACCGACAGCAAGCCCTGGCTTTTGCAATATCCCCGCATCGTCAAGATGATCTGAAAACGCTTGGGGCAAAGAAGCAACAAAATAGTACTGGCGACTACTGCTATCAATAGCCCCCTCTAAACGCGCCAACACAGCATCCCACTCATATTCATTGTTGCCATAACGGGCAATCAACTTAACTGGTGAAGGCTGCGAGCCAGATACGCTAACATTTTGTCTTTGCTGCGCCGTTAATGGCAACCGCACTTCGGCAATATCACTGCTGTAGATTTGAGCAATAGGCGTTCCTTGCGAAACAAATTGACCGACATCCACCCGCTTACTTAAGACTCGACCAGCAAAGGGAGCGCTGACGCGGGTACGCGATAAATCTAACTCGGCTTTTTCCAAACCGGCTTCAGCAGCAAGTAACTTAGCTTTAGCGCTGGCCAATTGCGGCTTACGCAAAAACAAATCATTCGCTTCACTATTTCCGAGGTCACGCCATTCACGCTTAGCCTGTCTCGCACGGCCTTTCTCTGTAGCTAGTAACTGTTGCGCATCGGCTAGTTGGGCGCCGGCCTGACTCACAGCAATGCGATAATCGCTCTCTTCGATACTAACCAGCACTTCATTCGCGGCAAAAAAACCACCGGCAGAAAACTGCTCTGCAATTGTCTCAACACGGCCTGTCACCTGAGAGACTAATTCAATTTGAGTTTTAGGCTTAACAAGCCCTTGTGTTTCTATCCATACACGATGACTACCCGGCTGAATATGTAATACATCGACAATCGGCACCGGTGGCAAACGGATAGGCCTGGCTGCTGGAGCCGGTTTACTCGTGGCAATTAACCACGTGATAAATAAACCAACGACAATAACACCAGTCAGTAGATAACGATTCTTTTTTGTTCCTAGCATAAAGCTCTATTTCCTAGCACGATCAACATTAAGACCGTATTCCATAAGATAACCAACAAGACAGTCATATCCATTTTTATGCGCATGAACTTAAATACGCATCAACTCGGATATAGACACTGATATTTATACGTTCAGAGCTGCCCTCTTGTTCACTACAAGGGCGTATTTCTCAAGCAACACAAGGATAACGCACGCTAGTTTACCCTAACATAGGCTGGCATATCGACGTATAATATCAACGACTTTAACAGCCAGCGTCAACAAAAGCGTCGGCCATAGCGCGAGAGCGCTTTTAATAGCCGCAATCAACACCACTCACACAATAAGCATTGGATATTTTATGACTACAGGCACTTGGGATCCCGGCAGCAAGACAAGCAAGTTGGACGTCAATATTGACCCTGCTTTATTACAGCGTTTCTTGGTGCTGGCTGAAAATAATCAACTATCTGATTTAGCGAATAACATAGATGAGCAAGATAAATTGCAATTTGCCATTATGAAGGCCGATTTAACGCAATGGAAAAATGCGCTTAATGATTACAGTGAAACACAGCTTATTGCACTTATACGCTTTTTTACTTTAATTGAAATGGCTCTTCCCGAATGGGCAGCTGGCGCAAAGTCACCGGTTATTAGCATTAATAAAATACTAAAAAGCCGTGGCCATAAATTAGAAAAAGACATGCTGCTTTGGATTAAGCAAAATAGCGACAACCGCTTTATCCCTAATGGATCACCGCTACTATAATTATGATTAGCTAGTATCGGTCACTTTTATTATCGAGACCAATGCATAAAACTTACTGCTTACGGGCGTTAAACTTTTCAAGCTGCTCTGGCGTTGCCTTTAACTGATGCTGTTCTTTCCACTGCGAGTACGGCATACCATAAACTCGCTCACGGCCCTGCTCATAATCAACAGACTCACCGCGCTCTTCTGCCGCCGCCACATACCACTTGGCTAAACAATTACGGCAAAAATTAGCTAAATTCATTAAATCGATATTCTGAACATCTTTACGTGCATCAAGATGCTCAAGTAAACGCCTAAACACCGCAGCTTCGATTTCTGTTTGCTGCGATGGTGCCTCGTTGGCTTTATCGTTCATATCGTTAAAACTCAGTTAATCGCTTATGGATAAACTATCAGCCTAAAGCGACTGATAGTAATCCATCAAGATTTTAGCCACTTCAGGGCGCGAAAATTCAGGTGGCGGTGCAATACCATTACCTAACATTTCACGGACTTTAGTACCGGATAATAAAACAAAATCTTCTTTTGAATGATCAGGCGCATCTTTCATCATGACAACTTTATCGAGCTTTTTAGAATAAGCTGTATGATCAGCATTATAAATCTCAATCTCTAAAGCGTCCGCAGGGACTTTTTCATCAAAGATAGTCTGCGCATCAAAAGCACCATAATAATCACCCACACCCGCGTGATCACGACCGACAATTAAATGGGTACAACCACAGTTTTGACGGAACACAGCGTGCAATACCGCCTCTCTTGGTCCAGCGTAAAGCATATCAAAACCATAACCCGTTACCATAACCGAGTTAGGCGCAAAATAGAGCTCAACCATTTTACGGATTGACGCATCGCGCACATCAGCAGGAATATCACCCGGCTTAAGCTTACCTAATAACATATGCACCAAACAGCCATCGGCGCCAAGATCTTCTAGCGCCATACGGCACAACTCTTCATGGGCACGATGCATTGGGTTACGCGTTTGAAAAGCGACTGCTTTTTCCCAACCCAATAATTCCATTTCGGCACGAATCTCAACCGCTGTGCGGTAAGTATCGGGAAAGTCAGCTTGAAAGTAAGAATAATTTAACACCTGAATAGCGCCTGAGAGCATGATATTGCCCTGCGAACGAAACGCCGCAACACCAGGATGATTAGCATCAAGCGTACCAAAAATTTGCTCAACCATACTGTCCATTTGAGCGTCAGATACTGACTCAATCGCGTCAACCTGCATAACGGCTAAAACAGGATTACCTTCTACATTGGGATCTTTAAGTGCAATACGCTGACCAGCTTCGATACCCGAGGCATCTTCTACTAAATTAACAATAGGCACAGGCCAAAACAAACCATCAACCGTATGCAGCTTTTGCGCAACACTGAGTGAATCCATTAGATTCATATAACCGGTTAAAGGCGTAAAGTAACCTGCTGCTAACATCACTGCATTAGCAGCGGCAGCTGAGCTAATCGTAATAGCGGTTAAGTTTTCTGCTTCTGCTGTAAGCGCTGCACGCTCGCTATCATCTGCAACGTATAATGGCATTAACTGTTCTGAGCCGTGTGGCTTAATCATTGACTACTCCGTAACTTTTATAATAAGCGCTAATACCTTAATCATTTAATTAACAGATATAAGCGCTAAAGGGGCGTGCTAAATTAAATAATGCCGCGCTCAGTGAGCAGTGACAATAAAATTTCGACTTCTTGCTCTAATGACATTTCATGGCTATTTAAAACCACTTCGGCATTATTTGGCGCTTCATAGGGATCATCAATACCGGTAAAGTTTTTGATTTCTCCAGCGCGGGCTTTCTTATATAAACCTTTAGGATCGCGACTCTCGGCAACATCCAAAGGCACATCAACAAAGACTTCAATAAAATCCATGCCCGCTTCAACATGAAGATCACGAACGATATCGCGATCAGCGCGATAAGGACTGACAAAGCTAGACAAAGTAATCACACCAGTATCGACGAATAACTTGGCTATCTCGCCAATGCGGCGAATATTTTCGGTGCGATCTTCAGCAGAAAAACCTAAGTTTTTATTAATACCCAAGCGCACATTATCGCCATCCAAACGGTAGCTAAGGCGACCCGCTTTATGCAACGCATTTTCTAAGGCCACTGCAACAGTGCTTTTACCGCTGCCAGACAAACCAGTAAACCAAATGGTCGCACCTTTTTGGCCCAACAATTGATTACGATGAGTACTGTTGATATCACCTTCATGTCGGTGGACGTTAGTCGCCTTTTGCTCTGCCATAATGTTTTCTCTGTGCTGGTTTTAATCCACGGCAACGAAACCGCGCATTAATTATTAAAATAAATTTGCCTAATCATTTAAATGACTATTGAATACAGCGAATATTGATAAGCTATTTTCGGGGATAGTATTGAAAGAGGCGGCATTCTATTGGATTTAACAAAAATTACAAATGCAAACCGCTGACTTTGACCGCTAAAAAAAACTAAAATTAATAGTGATTATCATTAAATAACAATCACTTACAACTAAAACCGGATGTTTGTTGTTGGGTAATATCTACGAAAATTATTCGCGCAAACCACCGCTGATACGTAGAATAGCCGGCGCAAGTAATGAAACGTCAGTAATGATCGAAGCCATCACCTAGAATAAACACCACACAGACTCATACAAGGAAACACTTTATGGCCAGAATTATCATCTTGATTGCAGCGCTTGGCGTCACCCTCTTTTTATGGGTTTGGCTCAAAGCACGCTATCAAGAACAAGGCCGGCCTTTTGCGGTTAAAGCCACATTAGTTGCATGCGCACTAATCTTAATTGGTCTGGCGGCAACAGGACGAGTACATTGGCTAGGAGCATTACTCGCTAGTGCTCTGGCAGGCATGCGTTTTTTACTACCCATTATCTTTAAAAGTTTACCGCTGCTAGCCCCCTTCTTAAAGCGAGCTAAAGCAGAGCAAGCAGATAATAACTCAAATGCAAATACCGCTAATAGTAGTGATATGACAAAAGATGAGGCGTTTGCCATTCTTGGTCTTGACCATAACGCCACAGAAGAAGAGATTGTTATGGCACATAGACGCCTTATTCAAAAGCTGCATCCGGACACCGGTGGCAATGAATATTTAGCCACTCAACTTAATATTGCTAAAGCGGTTTTACTAAAATAAGAAAAAAGCGGTTTTACTAAAATAAGAAAAAAGCGGTTTTACTAAAATAAGAAAAAAACAGCGTTACTTAAATCGTAGGGCGCAGCTAGCAATCAAGAACGGTTTTAAGCCAAGGAATGGTTAATCGACGACCAGAGCTTAAGGCTTGCTGATCCAGTCGTGCTAACAGTTCAGATAAATCCGCCATATTACGCGAGCAGCGATTCATCAAAAAACTGGCGACCTCTGCACTCATCACCAAGCCAAGACGCTCTGCCTTAAACTGCAAAACCTGTGTTTTTTGCTCATCTGATAAAACACTTAGCTGAAAACCGGTTGCCCATTTAAGGCGCGACTTCAAATCGGCCAAATCAATCTCCAGCTCCGCAGCAAGAGAATGACTGCCTAGCACCAAGCGAGCGTCGCTGCGATTTTTCAACTTTTCAATTAAATAAAACAACTGCTCTTGCCAAAAAGGCTGGTCTACCAAGCATTCAATATCATCAATACACAGTAAATCAAAACTCTCTAAGCCATCAAAATAGCCAGCCATAGTCGCAGCTGCGTTTACATCTTCAGCATTGCTGGCCATGATTAATTCATTCAAACTAAGGTACATAGCCGACAGCTGGTGCTCTGTGGCCTGTGTTACGCAGGCTTGCAGTAAATGACTAACACCACTGCCTTGGCCACCGGTAATATAAACCCACCCAGCCGCTGGCTGGTCTTTATGTATAGCTTCATGTATAGCTTCATCTATAGCTACAGGTGCAACTGCAGGAGCCGCTAAAGACTGCAAGGCAGAAATCAATTCGCTGTCGGCAGCAGACCAAAAGCTGGAAAATGTAGCTCGGCTATCCAGCTTTAACGCAAGAGGAAACTGCTGATTTATTTCACTGCTCAAAGAAAAATTCCATAAATATAGATGATACGTTTTATTATAAAGCTGACACTAAGATGAAGTATCAGCCGTTATTTTATCTTGATAAAACAAACTACTTTTATAGCTATACTGCATATGGCGAAGTAAAACCATCACCACAGCCGCCACAGGCAGCGCCAGCAAGATACCAATAAAGCCAAACAGCTGACCGCCAGCCAGCACAGCAAAAATAACCGCTACTGGATGCAATCCAATTTTATCACCAACGAGCACAGGGGTTAGAAATAAACTCTCTAACAACTGACCCACACCAAATACAGCAAAGACCGGGAGTAAATAAATCCAGTCATGAAACTGGAAAAGCGCAGCCGTTCCAGCCGCTAAAATACCGACAATCACACCCAAATAGGGAACCACACTGGCCGCACCGGCAAGTAGTCCTAACAGCAAGGCTAAATCAATACCCGCAATCGAGAGGCCTATGGCATAAATCGCACCTAACAAAACCATAATTAATAACTGACCGCGCAAAAAAGCACTTAACACGGCATCACACTCTTGTGCCAATCGCACCACAACATCAACCTGTGAACGTGGCAATATATCGCGAATGCTGCCAATAAAAACATCCCAGTCACGTAACATATAAAAAGCAACAACAGGAATTAAAGCCATGGTGCCTAGCCAAGCGATAATCGCAAAACTTGAGCGCGTCAACTGGCCAATAACAATACCGACAACATCCCCTGCTTTTTGCCAATTAGCATTGAATGACTGTTTAAGTTTTTCCAGTAATTGGGTAGATTCTTCAACACCAAAGGTTGCCTGCAAGCTCGGTAATACATGCGAGTCTAACCAATCAATAAGCCTAGGAATAGTTTGAATCAATAAATCTAATTGAGTGGTAATCATAGGCACTAATAGCAATAAACTCAGCACCAAGCCCAGCGTGAGTGCCACAAAAATAATAATGACCGCCCACGTACGCGAACAACCTTTAAGCTCTAACTTGTCAGCAATGGGGTCACCCAAATAGGCAATAAAGGCAGCAATAATAAAAGGCGTTAATACTGGACTTAGTATTAAAATCAACGTCATTGAAACTATAAACAGGGCTAACCAGAATAATTTTTTGGCCGAATTATCACTCATTGCTGACACTCACTTATTTCAATTTATTGAATAATTGATAAATCAATATGCCTCGCATATTGACCATTAATCACTAGCTGCGATCAAGCCATTGATAGTGAAGCTGATTGCTTAAATAACTATCACGGCTATCATCCCTTGATGGCACTAAGCGATCATTAAGTTCTATTAGAGCGCGTACTTGATCGATATCGTCACTGCCCTCTAGGCTAAAATAACAATGCTTACCATCAATATGGCTTAATTGAATCGCTTTTAATGCTGGCACCTGACGAAGATATTCACTCAGCGCCAAGTAATCAGTATGATCCTTAATGCCACTAAACTTAATCGTCAGGTTGTTGTTTCTCTGCGTTTGATTAACCGCTACCGCATAATCAGCCGCTAATCGATCGGCAACTAAATCACTACCCTGGATAAAGAAATCGGCTAACTCAGTGTCGCGATAATGTTCAATCTGTCGATCACCTCTATAAAGAAGCATCCACTGTCCAAACCAGCTTTTATCATAGGCCTGACTAAACTTACCGACTAATACAGCGCCATTGTCATAACGTTGAGAGGCGCTATCAATAACAGGAATGGACAAATCCCAAAGATCCGCAGCGCCAATCTGGTTTAGCTCTTCTAAATCTAGCAATGGCTGAATTAAAGGAACACCGCGCGCTTCCGCGGCTTGATTCAAAGCATTATAAAATTGTGGCGCAAGCTCAGCATTAATTATTCGCTGCTGCCCCCCGCTCTGCTCAACCAGCCAAACTAACACGCCAGGCCGGTTAGCCTGCCAAAAAGGTGCGCCAGCTTGATTTAAGAGTGCTTTAATTGCGTCGGCCTGAAATACAACATTTAGACGAAGAACGTCTTGAACTTCTGGAATAACAGCCTCAGTTAAAGCGGTATTATCATCTGAAGAAACATAAGGGTTTATCGCTACATAATCCAAAACATCCGACGAATCAGAATCTGGCGAATCATTTAGAAGTAAATCTAAGGGGGCAAGGTTATCGCTTAAAGAGTTGTCGCTTAAAGAGTTGTCGCTTAAAGAGTTATTGCTTAGAGAGCTATCGCTTAAGGAATTATCAGTTAAGGCATCAAGCTTGAAGATTTGATAAGAAAAACTGGCAATATAACGATCGGCGTTAGTAACACTAGCGGCTAGTAATGGATAATTTTCAAGTGCAGACTTATCCCCTGTCACTCTAATTAGCAGCATTTTAAGTGCTGTCCGACTAGCCGTAACTCGCTCTTGTCGCGATTCACTTTCAACATCAATTGTCGTGGTAAATAAATCAATTGCCTCACTGGCCAGCGCAAGCTGAGCACACAGCAAATAAACTACGACAGCACGTAGACTATTTATGGTAAAACTTTGAAGCATTTGCAAATAGAGAAGCATTTAGCGCTGTCCACTCCAGACAATTGAAAAATAAGCTCTGACATATCATTAGCAGCCAAAGCCTATATTAGGCCCAATGGATAAGGGCAGCAGCAATGACTGATCAAAAAAACAGCGATAACAGGCATCGATAAAGCTGACAGTATAAAGCACTCTAAAAGCCAGTGCCCGTCTCTGAATCAAGCAATCGTACACATTTCGACAATGCGGTAAAAAGCACAAGCCAGAATAGCCTAACTTATGCTGCAACTCGGGCGGTCAATCTGTACAATAGCGGCTCTTTTCTGAGGGATGATTAAGTCCCAGCGCAGAAAACATCACAAACTTAATAACATATTGACTGATAACCGAGCGTTGTACCTTACCTATGACCAAACCAAGCACAGATTCAGCCCCAGCCGGACTTTCCTATAAAGATGCAGGTGTCGATATTGATGCCGGTAATGCATTGGTAGAGCGTATTAAAGGCGTCGCTAAAAAAACTCAACGACCAGAAGTAATGGGCGGATTAGGCGGTTTTGGCGCACTTTGTAAACTACCTGCCGGTTATAAGAATCCCGTCTTAGTTGCAGGCACCGATGGCGTTGGCACCAAGCTTAAACTGGCTTTAGATACTGGCTACCATCATGGAGTCGGTATTGATCTGGTTGCCATGTGTGTTAATGACTTAGTGGTTGCTGGCGCAGAACCGCTGTTCTTTCTCGACTACTACGCGACAGGTGAGCTCGATATTGATGTTGCGGCAACCGTAGTAACCAGTATCGGCGAAGGCTGCTTACAATCTGGCGCAGCACTCATTGGTGGTGAAACTGCCGAAATGCCCGGCATGTATGTCAAAGGCGATTATGATTTAGCTGGCTTCTGCGTTGGCGTTGTCGAAGAAGATGAAGTCATCGATGGTAAGAAAACCGCTGCAGGTGATGCCATTATTGCTATCGCCTCTTCAGGACCCCACTCTAATGGCTATTCATTGATTCGTAAAATTATTGAACATGCAAAAGCCGACTTACAGCAAAGCTTTGGCAATTCAACCTTGGCAGAAACGCTGCTAACACCCACACGCATCTATGTTAAATCATTGCTTAAGCTCATTAAGAGCGTCGATGTACATGCCATTGCCCATATTACTGGCGGTGGTTTATTAGAAAACATTCCACGCGTACTGCCTGACAACACAGAAGCCAATATCGATGCATCGAGCTGGCAAATGCCTGAGATATTTAATTGGCTGCAAGAAAACGGCAATGTCGAGCAAGAAGAAATGTACCGCACCTTTAACTGCGGCATTGGCATGATTGTCGTTGTACCCAATCAACAACTCGAGCAAGCGTTAGCAACGCTACAAGCCAGCGGTGAAAATGCATGGCATGTAGGCGACATCAACGCTAGCGCTGAAACTGAGCCTTGCGTTATTTTACGCTAATTTTGTTTTTACGCTCACTGACGTTTAACACTAATCATGCCCGATAAACAGGTCTTAAAAAAAAGCCGCATCGTCGTTTTAATATCGGGGAGCGGCAGTAACCTGCAAGCCATCATTGACGGCTGCAAAGATCAGCAGATCAATGCTGAAATTGCCATGGTTATTAGTAACCGGCCAAATGTGTTTGGTTTAGAGCGCGCTGAACAAGCCGGCATAGCTAACGCCTGTATAGACCATAAGGACTTTACTAGCCGTGAAGCTTTTGACCAAGCGCTCAGTGACAAGCTAAACAGCATAAATCCAGACTTAATTGTCCTCGCTGGATTTATGCGAATACTGACACCAGAATTTGTAACAAACTTTCTCGGTAGATTAGTGAACATTCATCCCTCGCTGCTGCCTAAGTATCCCGGCTTAAATACGCATCAACGCGCCATTGACGACGGTGAGGACCAAGCCGGTGTAACCGTACACTTTGTCACGCCTGAACTCGATGGCGGACCAGCCATTATTCAAGCTCCAGTTCTCATTGAAGCCAATGATGACGCGAGCACGCTGGCAGCAAAAGTATTGATTGAAGAGCATAGGATATATCCCCGCGCTATCAGCTGGTTTGTTGATGGCCGGCTGTCACTCACTAACGGAAAGGCAATGTTTGATAATGAAACACTTCCTAGTCATGGCGCGCAAAGCCCCGCCACTATTTAACCAGCTACTATTTAGCCAGCTATGGATTAGCGGCATACGGACTCGAATGCAAAGTAACGACGCCCCGCTTCTCACCGCCAATCTTTCACATATTTTACGTAGCCTTATTATTGTATTACTCCTTGGTGTGCAGCTAGGCTGTACTGCAACCACCCTGCCACCGTATGAAGCCACTTACACGACCAAACTTCGTGGCATAAAAATTAATGGCATACGCAAGTTTGAAAACACAGCTAACAATAGTTACAAAGTCAGTTGGAAAGCAAAAGCGCTATGGATGCGACTCAACGAATGGTCTGAATTCGAGTTAATCGACGGTAAAAAAATTCGTCCTATTAGCTATCACTACACGCGAAAAGGTCTTGGCACCGACAAGCCTATCCATATTCTTTTTGACTGGGATAACATGCTTATTAATGCCAGCAAAGGCGATAAGCAATATCAATTCACATTAGAGCCTAACACCTTAGATAGACTCTCTTATCAAGTGCAAATGCAAATTGATCTTCTGATTAATCCGGACAGTAAGCAGCTGAATTACACGGTTGCCAATCATGACAAGCTAGCGCATTACGCGTTTAATTTTGAACAACAGGAATTGATAGAAACCGAACTAGGTAAAAGCTTATCGAAGGTTTTTAAGCGCGAGAAAAAAGATAAGATCACACGTATTTGGCTATCAGCAGAGCAGTATTATGTGCCGGTTAAAATTGAACAAACAGAAGACGACAAATCATCAGTGATTGCTATCAAACACTGGCAATCAAAAGCAGATAAGAGTGGGTTAGGCTTAATAACACTCGTCCCATCACCTTTGCGTCAAAACATTATTGGCAGTCAAAATCTAGCTAGCAGCCAAAATATAAATACTAATCTAACAGAAGACAACAGCACTACGCTCACACCTACGCTTACACCTACATCTACGCCTTCGCCTACCCCATCAATCGACGACAAGGACTTTGATGGGGATTTTTAAAGCTGGCGCTTAAGCCTTAGGTAGAGTGACGCCACGTTGACCTTGATACTTACCATTACGGTCTTTATAACTCACATCACAAATCTCATCTGTTTCGTAAAACAGCATTTGCGCAACGCCTTCATTGGCGTAAATTTTAGCAGGCAAGGTTGTTGTATTAGAAAACTCTAAAGTAACATGCCCTTCCCACTCAGGCTCTAACGGCGTGACATTAACAATAATACCGCAGCGCGCATAAGTCGACTTACCCAAACAAACCGTTAGCACACTGCGCGGAATGCGAAAGTATTCAACCGTTCTTGCCAACGCAAAAGAATTTGGCGGAATAATGCAATAATCAGCCTCGACATCAATAAAACTTTTTTCATCAAAGTTTTTAGGATCTACAGTGGTTGAATGAACATTAGTAAAAATCTTAAATTGATTTGCACAGCGAACATCATAGCCATAGCTTGATGTGCCATACGAAATAACACGCTCGCCATTATTATTTTCACGCACCTGGCCACGTTCAAAAGGCTCTATCATGCCTTCATTTTCTGCCATACGGCGTATCCAGTGATCGGATTTAATCGTCATATTTTTAATCTCTTAAATAGTTAAACGGACAGCTTCTTAAATAGTAATAATTTTAATCGCCAAAAACATTAATCGCTAGAAACACTAATCGTTAGAAACAATAATTTTTGGTCCTGCTCGCATTGCTTCGGTATTCGCATTAGGAATACAAAGTTGCGCAGCCAATTTTCTGGCTATATGTCGATACTGTATCGCCAATAATGAGCCGGGACTAACAGCCACTAACGGCTTACCCTCATCTAAGCCTTTACGGATCTCCAAGGCTAATGGCAGCTTACCGAGTAAAGGCACATCATATTCTTCAGCAATGCGTTCACCGCCACCGTCGCCAAAAATCGCTTCATTATGACCGCATTCCGAGCAAGTATGGGTAGACATATTTTCGACAATACCCAAGCAAGGCACATTAACCTTACGAAACATCTCAATGCCTTTTTTAGCATCGAGTAAAGCAATATCTTGCGGTGTAGTGACAACCGCCGCCCCCGTGACTGGCACCTGCTGTGACAGCGTAAGTTGAATATCGCCAGTACCTGGAGGCATATCGATAATCAAATAATCAAGGTCTTGCCATAAAGTTTGATTCACCATTTGCGTTAACGCGCCGCTGACCATAGGGCCACGCCAAACCATAGGCGTTTTATCGGTAACCAGATAACCCATGGACATGGTTTGTAAGCCATACGCCTCAATCGGGACAAAGTACTTTTGATCTTGCACTTCAGGTCGACGATCAGAGGGTATGCCTAGCATTAGTGGCTGGCTGGGCCCATAGATATCGGCATCTAACAATCCAACCTTGGCGCCCTCAAGGTGCAGAGCTAGGGCAACATTTAAAGCCGTAGCAGATTTACCTACGCCGCCCTTACCTGAAGCAATAGCGATAATATTTTTTACAGCGTCAAGGCTAGCTATTTTACTTGAACGAGCGCGTGACTGAATATGGCTACTGATATTAACAGTGGCAGTTGAGAGTGAAGAATGGCTAAGCACCTCTACACGAATAGCCTCGGCCATGGATTCAGCAACGCCGGCAGCTGGGTAGCCCAGCGTAATATCAATACTCGCTGAGTCATTATCAATAACGATAGCGCCAAGCGATTGGGTATGGCTTAGCGAGAGGCCAGTGTATTCATCGACATAATCGCCGACGATCTGAGCAATTTTTTCATGTTCGGTATTGGACATTCGCCCCCCAGGGCAGACGTAGTAATCAGTGCGTATGGACTTTGTAGGCGAGACGCAGTGAAAAAGGCAGCGAGCATTATAAGGATTTTCGAGGATTTAGGTGATATAAAAAAACGGTAAATCGACCAATATCCATTATGGAAGCTTCGCTGTGTGGGTAGCGGCTTGATAATGGGTTGAGGTTTGTCATTTTGAAGTAGGATGGATAGCTTAGTTGATGCTTTTCTGGTCGTATTTTTTGGGTGGATATTGGGGAGGCTTGTTATAGCTTTAAGCTTAAGAGTGGTAGCCAGAGTCTAGATTTTTAAGCTCGGTCTGATAGTACTCTTATATTCTGGATTTTCATTCTTTCTTTCAAGTTTTAAGTTCAAGGTCGTCGGGGGTGGCCCGACATGCCAGTCACTTTTCTTTGCTTGTGCAAAGAAAAGTAACCAAAAGAAAGCACACAATCTGACGAAGATTGATCCCGAGATAACCTATTCGCTTTGGGGTGGTTTTATTCAGTACATCTTAGCAGCGGCTATGAAAACGTTTTTCACTCGACTTAATTGGTCGTCAATATCTGGGCTCGCATCCAGCCAATATCACTCTGATTCCGCAGACTTTTCAAAACACAATGCGGGTGCAACGAACAAGTTCAGCAAGCCTCTTTTTATTTTAAAACAAGTAAAAACCGTGCCTAACGGCCGGCTTTTACTATTGAGCTCCGCATGCCGCTCAAAAAAGACAAAGAAAAAAGAATGAAAAGCCCCAGCTCAAAAGAGTAGTCTTTTACCCTAAAAAATTATTGAGCGTGGTGTGGGTTAGGAGGTGAAAGAGTGAGAGCTAAACAAAGGGTTATGAATAAGCGAACTACTATTTCGCTAAAAGGTAAACTTGGTCATAAAGCCTTATGCAAATGCAGCACAAAAAAGTACCCCCTATACCGCTTGGCGACAATCTCTCTGGAACTGCTGGACAGAAAACCCTATGAGATGCACCCGTCGTGCTCAAGCTTCGCCGTTAAGGTTGCGGCATTTTTGGTTACTTTTTTTGCTGCAGAAAAAAGTGACTGGCATGTCGGGCCACTCCCGACGACCTTGAACTTAAAACTTCAAAGAAATCATAAAAATCCAGAATATAATAATACTATCACGCAGAGTTTCAAGATTAGGCTTCGGCTGTCATTCCGCAGCTAAAAGGTAAACTTAGTCGTAAAATCTGATACAAGTGCAGCACAAAAAAGCACCCCTATACCGCTTGACGATAATCCCTCTGGAACTGCTGGACAGAAAACACTACGAGATGCACCCGTCGTGCTCAAGCTTCGCCGTTAAGGTTGCGGCATTTTTTGGTGACTTTTTGTTGCTGTTGCACAGCGTAGTTTGCGCCGCGCCTGAAGGGCGCCCCGTAGGGTGAGCGAAGCGAATAAAAAAAGTGACTGGCATGTCGGGCCACCCCCGACGGTCTTGAACTGAAAACTCAAAAAAATAAAGTAAACAAGCAGAATATAAAAACACTATGAAATAAAGGTTAAAAACCTAGACTCGGGCATGTCAGCCCATCCCCGACGCCCCTGATAACTCTAGTTTAAGCCCGTCGCCACAACCCCACCAAACTCACCGCCAACAAAACCTGCCCAATCATCGGCAACATCGGAATATCATAAGTACACTGCGAAGCATCAGGCATACAAGTATCGTCATTCCAAACATCCACCTGATTAGCAAAGCCATCACCATCATCATCAAGCAAATTCGACTCTAAATAATCCAACTCACCATCACCATCCGTATCCGTACTCTCACCCTCAGCAAAATCCGTTAAACCATCACCATCCGTATCCGTGTCACACACCAAAACAAAAACCGTCGGCACACAAGGATCATCATTCGAAATATCCTGCTGATCAACAAAGCCATCACCATCTTCATCCAATAGGTTCGACTCCAAATAATCCAACGCGCCATCACCATCTGTGTCAGTAGCTTCGCCTTCCTCAAAATCCGTCAACCCATCATTATCACTATCAGCAGCACAGGCGCTAACAAAAACCGTCGGGATGCAAGGATCACTATTCGCCACATCTAACTGATCAAACGTACCGTCACCATCAGTATCGACAATATTCGACTCTAAATAATCCAACACGCCATCAAGATCAGTATCTGCAGCCTCTCCTTCGACAAAATCAGTTAGCCCGTCATTATCACTGTCTGCATTACAAGCACTGACAAATACCGCCGGCACACAAGGGTCTTGCGCATCACTATCAATATGATCAAACACCCCATCAGCATCACTATCAACAAAATCCACAGCCTGCCAGGCAACACTATAATCCCACTCGAAATCGGCACCTTCGCTCTCAACGCGGATTTGATAATCACGCCCTGCCGTTAACTCAAACCAAACATTCTCAGTATTATCAATACTGCTTAAGGAGCTAGCAACAATCGTATCTACCCCGCCCGTGGTATCAACCAAATAGAGATTCAGATCTCTTAACGTCGCTAATGAGCTAAAAAAGCTAGTACCACCACCCACATCTAAATTCCAAACAAGGGAAGCTGCAAAAAATTGATTCCCCGCTGCTGTACCTAAATTGTATTCAGCCAAGGTATCAGAACCGCGCCTACCACCAAATTTTGGCACGTAATCAAAGCCTTCCATTAAGACGATGGCATCACCGCCTTCCTGAATGCTCGCCTGCTCACCGGCTGCCAAAATTTTATAACTGTTATTAATGTTGAGCTGACCTGCACCATAACGCCAATCTAAGCCATTATCGGTTTGGTTAGCAGCATCTACCCTATAGTCTTCGATATTAGCTGACGTTGAAGTATTAAAGGTGAAGCGCGAGGCACCCGCCAACAATGCGGCTTTTATTGTTTCACTGCGCTCGGCGTTATAAATAACAGCGCCATTACGGTTATTAGTACTTCCTTGAGACCAAGCTGTATTCTCATGTGCTGCCTCAATCATTATTACCGCTGATGATGCTGCATAAGGAGCCGTTCTACTCGTCGCAGATTCTGGCACTACCAAATGAATTGCTGAGCGGTCTGCGACATAGACATTATCAATAGTCGAAACCGAGGTGAGATGGCTCCCATCCGTTCGCCCAACTGTAATGACGTTATAGCCCGTAGTCAGTAACGGCTTTATACCAGATGTACCATTATTGGGTGCCACCACTTGAATAAATTCATCTTCGTCAGCCAGCCAGTCAATACGACGTAAAGCATTAGATGTTGATGAAAGCACTTCATTGTTATCACTATCTACGAAATGCCCCCCTACCCAACTATGATTAGCCACCCTACTAGTGAGCGATTCTGGACTTGCCGATGTACCAAAGTTAAGAAAATCAAACAGAAAGGAATCGACACCATAAATAGTAATGTCAGTAATTGCCGGTGTCATCGATGAAGTTAAGCCATAAAACTTATACCCAACCCCCGTAGCATGCCCACTGGGTGCAGCTGATACCGGATCACTTAGATCTTGAAAGGTTTTGCCTACAAACTGTGTATTAGCAGTATCCGGCGCAAAATTATCTCCCGCTTCAACCTGTAACACAGCAACAGTCGCGCCATCGGGTAAGGATGCCCCCAATACACTGGCTAACTCGGTATACCCTAAATCCTGTTTAATGTCGGCTATTGATAAAGCAGGCAGCAATAAACCCATCATAAGTATTGATGAGTGAAACAATATAAAAGAAGAGCGTTTAGATCTTATTATTATCAAGTCTATTTACCGCAGTGATTCAATCTTATAAAGCCTAATGAATAGAATCATGGCAGGCTTTTCTTAGAATTATTGTATTAAAAACAAACTGTATGAGGATTACAGCAC
>Ga0209196_1000865_pt1 | contig 23272 bp, 23 predicted proteins | sample COGITO_mtgs_1105_5_FD_184801 | JGI IMG/M metagenome (GOLD analysis project Ga0209196, IMG submission 184801) | Pelagic marine microbial communities from North Sea - COGITO_mtgs_110509 (SPAdes) (version 2) | ecosystem: Environmental > Aquatic > Marine > Epipelagic ... | reverse complement strand
AGTTAAACTTTGTATCTGGAATTACAATTCGTTCTGTAATTCTATACATTCTATCTGGTAACTTCATTAAATAGTCTCTTGCTTTTTCTGCCTCCGGTGTAAGGTTTGTAATCTTATCAATTTCCCAAATAGTATTTAATTTCTTCAAAATATCTACATAATCAAAACCCGTATAGACTCCTATTCTTTGTGCTACAGCAGAAAAATCATCAAACGCAGTTCCCTTAGCTCCAAATGATTCTCTTAGATGCAATGCAGGCATTATAATTTTATGTTTCATCATGTGTTGAAAAGCCAACATCATTTCACTTGGGTCTATCTTAAAAATTTCTTTTACAAAATGCGAATATGCCTGGTGATGACGCATTTCATCTCCTGCAATAATTTTAGACATTTTACCCAAGGCTTTGTGTCCTTTTTTCTTTGCAATTTTAGCTACATTGTTATGAGAAACATAGGTTGCTAATTCTTGAAATGTAGTGTACACAAAGTTTTTATAAGGATCTGTCGAGGTACCAATATCAAAACCATCTGCAATTAGATGTTGTGTAGAAATTTCTACTTCACGCATATTCACACGGCCAGATAAGTATAAATACTTATTTAAAACATCTCCATGTCTATTTTCTTCTGCAGTCCAAGTTCGTATCCATTTTGCCCAACCATTGTCTGGGTCTTGATTTATACCATCTAAATCTAACAACCAAGATTCATAGGTTGGTAAAGCTTCTTCTGTAATTGTATCTCCCACTAAAACTACCCAAAAATCATCATGTAATTCTTTAGAAATTTCCCTAATCTCTTCTACTTCCGTTATAAATGAATCTTTTTGCGAATTCGGCAAGAAATCTGTTGGCTGCCATATTTTTTCTGCAGGAATTAAATATGTATCCATAAAGCTCTGCATACTTTTTTCTAGAGTTAGCATTACTTCTTTTCTTATATTTTTTATAGACATTACTTTTGTTTTATATGTTCTTTAATAATTGTTTCTGTTTTTTCTAATAACTCTTTAAATGGCAAAGTATTAATTTTAATTGGTTCGTGCGTTTTAATGGTTATTGGACTTCCGATACCAAATGGAAATTTACCATATTTAAAAACCTTCCAAGAATTATTAATAGTTAAAGGTACAACATAACCCTCTTTATTATACTTTGTAATTATTTTTAATCCGCTTGGAGCAAATGACTTTGATTTGCCATTTCTACTTCTTGTTCCTTCTGGAAAAATCACGGCAGACCATTTATTTTTGTTAATGTTCTTTGCAAAATCAACTAAAGTAACAATTGCTTGCTTTCCATCCTTTCTATCAATTAAGGCAGCACCTCCTTTACGCAGGTTATAAGAAATACTTGGTATGCCTTTTCCTAATTCAATTTTTGAAACAAATTTAGGGTGGTGTTTCTTAAACGAAGAAATAATTGGCGGAATATCAAATACTCCTTGATGATTTGATACAAAAACAAGTGTTGTATTCAAAGGTAACTCGTACTCATTTTCTACTTTAACTCGTATTGCTAAAACTAAAAGAGATTTTACTAAAACCCAATTCATAACATCTACAGCAAGCTTATGTCCTTTATAACCAAAAACATTTAGTCCAATCCATTGTAATGGATGAAAAATAATTAACAACAAAAAAAATACAACTGCAAAAATTGGGGATAAGATATAACTTAAAATCTTCATATAAATATAATATAGCTTTCCATGTATAAAACTTAGAGCTGCGGAATAATCGTTATTACAACCAGTTGTTCCAAGGAATTTTTGATAGCATTAATAATAAACCTATTCCATAAAAAATTACAAATGTTTTAAACTTTGCGCTATCTGTTGTTTTCTTTTTATGCTTAGACCAACCAATAGTTATAAAAACGATGGCTAGAATCATCATTACTGGGTGTTCTACTGCCAATAATCTCAAAGACTTTTCTTTCATTACTCCACCCGCATCTTCCGTTAATGCACTAAACCAAGGCGACATAAAATACCAAGCCAAACCTATTAATAATTGCATGTGAGAAACAATTAACGCGAATAAGCCAATACGTATATCTTTGTCTGTAAATTGTTTCTTTTTGCTAAGTCCAAGGATTGCATTTATTACTGCAAATATTAAGATAGCAAGCACTAAATAAGCCCAATAAGAGTGCACATTTTTCATGATACTAATAATTAGTTTGTTGTTGGTACAAAGTTACTAATTTTTAAAACAAAAAAACCACCTCAAATGAGGTGGTTTTTAGAAAGTCTAATTTTATTTTTTAATCATTTACAACCCAAGCTCCGTCTGTCTTAATAAAACTTGTTTGGTAATCATTTTCGCCATTGTCATAAATAACATAGGTTAAAATATATTTCTGCCCTTCAGCAGCACTTGGATCTAAATAATCTAAAAAGAGCGCCAATGCATAATGAATTTGAGCATCTGTCCAGTTATAATCAAAATCTCCATAACTAGCAAGGTTACCAATTAAACCAGCATATTCTGCATCTGTTAATTGAGAAGCCATATACTCATAATCTGCATTCCTAACTAGTGTATACTTGATGGTGTTATCTGGCACCCAAACTGAACCATCATGACCAAATTGAATTGTTTCATTTATAGTGTTTGTATATTTTGACCAAGAAATACCATCAAAGATGTAGTTCGCCGTATAACTTTTGGTAACACCACCTCCTTTATACAATTCATACATCGCAGTAACGATGTCACCTGCTTCTTTGCCAGCAAATTTATATACATCTAAAAGTGCAACAGGTATTTTAATCTCTGCTTCATCATGACTTGAGAAATTTGGATATGATTCACCCATATCACTATAATTATCAGGAGTAAACCCAGTAATTTTTGTCCATTCCGAATTTTCGAAAACAAAGCCGTCCGTTAAGGTCGATTCTCCTCCTGCATAAAAACGATATTTTAAAGAATGGAAATCTCCTTCAGAGGCATCAGGATAAGTTGCTTCTAGATAATTTGTAACATGATAAGACCTGTCAAAGTTTCCATATGTTTTTCCTGTGATTGCATTGTGCTCTGCATCAGATAATGCATAGATGTTTTTGCTATATGTGTTTACCTTATTGTATAGCTTAAATGTTACAGTTGCAGAAGATTTGTTTCCCCAAACTGGATATTTACTGTTTAATAAAGTAGGAATTTTTTCTTTTGCCTGAGCTTCTGAATCAAAGTTACCATAAGATCTATCCACTACGTCGTAATCGTCATCTGACATTGTGAAAATCACATCTCCAACAATAGGGTTTGGCATTGCATCAGACTCTGCATTGATCATTTCTAATGGCTCACAAGAAGTGAAAACCATTGAAAAAATTGTTAATAATACTAGAATTTTTTTCATGATTGTATTTTTTAAAAATTAACTTTTAATCCTAAACTAAATGTTCTTCCTGCTCCGTAATAAACGTTAGCCCCAGAAGCTGTGTGTGTTCCATCGTCAAATGCATCAGAAATGTATTCAACATCAAATATGTTATTCATTTTACCAGATAAGGTCGCATAGAAGTCTCCAATAGTAAACCCATGTCTAAAACCAAAATCTGCTAAATGATATCCTGGCATTTTCCAAGTATTCTCTCTGTCTATACTTCTTGTAATGTTGAATTTAGAATACAAATCTCCTGCATAATTATAATCTATAAATAAGTTTGTTCTATCTAATACCTTATAATTTAAACCTAAAGCATATGTTGTTTGTGCTGCATCATTTACTTTTAAACCTTTTGCATTTACAGTAACTTCTTTAATTATTACATTGTTTTGATCAAATATTTGTCCTTGCACATCACTTTGCCAAGTCCAATCTCCTAGAGAAAACATACCAGTAAGATTTAATTTATCACTTAACTTAGCAACAAAATCAAATTCAATACCTTGGTGTAATGCATCTAATCCAGCAATATTTGCTTCTAAGAACTGTCCTAAATTGTCTGGATCTTGCTGTCTTGCTGTAATTGACTTATCTAACCAAGAAGTTCTATACAGATTTATATTGGCATTAAAGTTTTCACTTCTATAACCATATCCTATTTCTGCACTAAAAACTTTTTCATTGATCGCTTCTGAATTTAATTCTACAGATTCTTTATTTAAGAAAACACTTCCTGTTAAGAATGGTGCTCTCGAAAAATATCCAATATTAGCAAAAACATTGTTCGTGTCATCTACGTTATAGTTTGCACCACCTTTAATACCGTATCCTAAAAAATTTGCGTTATCAGAAACGTTCCCATTTGGATTTGAAGAATCATCTAAAAAACTAGATCTTCCGTATCTTGTATTTGAAATTGATGAAGATAAGAAAACAGATAAAGCGTCTTGCGAATATTCTAATTGTGCAAACGTTCCATATCTCAAAACTCTTCCTTCGTAATCTCTATTAAAACGATCTCCAACTTTTAAAGCGGTATTCTTGTTATTATCATTACTACTTGGGTTTAAATAATACTCACCACCTAATAAATCTGTAATTGAATAATAATGAGAACCTACATAATATCTTCCATCTAAACCTGCTGTTAATGTCAAATTATCTGAAAGTTCTGTATTTAAAGTAGAAAGAACACCGTACCAGTTGTGGTCATTGTTTGAAGCTGCAAAAACATCTGTAGAACCTAAGGCTCCATTATCTTTGTTTTCTTGAACAATTTTATCAAAATCAATTGGTTGGTCTGAATCCCCCAACCTATAAGCATCATTTGTAAATTTTCCAGAACCATAAAGTCTTCTTCCACCACCTGTCCCAAAAGAGGCATACACCACTGTTGTTAAAAATGTTTTGTCTGAAATAACCCAATCATGATTTAAAGAAATTTGAGGCTTGTGATAAAAATTATAAGAAATATTTTCTACCTCACCATTTCTGTAACCCCAGTCTGGATTAAATCTTTTCCCTCCTTGTTCAGTATCTCTATTCTGAGCAATTGTTCTAGAGTTGTATCTTTGACCATGCGTCTGTAGCGCGCCAATTACATTAAAAGATAATTTGTGTGCATCATTTACCTCTTTTGAAACATTTAAAAAGTAATTAACTCCACTAAACTGAAGACCGTCTACATAACCATCTCCAGAGATTTTAGCTGCCGAAGCAGTAACAGCAAAACCATTATCCATTACCCCTGTTGATAAAGTCATACCATATTTTTGATACCCGTTGTTCCCAGTAGACATCTTAATATTTCCACCTTGCTGTGCATCTGTAGATTTAGAGATAATATTAATGGTTCCTCCAATAGAAGGCACTGCAACCTTAGAAGCTCCTAAACCTCTTTGAACCTGCATTGCAGATGTTACATCCGACAAACCAGCCCAGTTAGACCAGTATACTGCTCCGTTTTCCATGTCATTAACAGGTACTCCGTTAATCATTACCGCAACATTTTGAGAACTAAATCCACGTAAATTAATTCTTGCATCTCCGTAACCACCACCTGTTTTTGTGGCATATACACCAGGAGTAGATTTCAAAATTTCTGGAAATTCCTGTGTTCCTAATTTTAGTTCAATATCTGCAGCTTTAATTGTAGAAACGGCAACAGGTGTTTTCCTGTCTATTGCAAAAGAAGTAGCAGTTATGATGATTTCATCTAAAGAACCTGTATCTTCTAACAATTGAACTGTTATCTTGTTTTTTGAAGCAGAAAATACAACTTCCTTTGAACTGTAACCGATAAAAGAAACTACGATAGCACCAGAACCAGCTTTTGCTTCTAAAGTAAATTTACCATCAAAATCTGTTGATGTTCCGTTTGTTGTTCCTTTTACAAGAACACTTGCCCCTGGCAATGGTTGATTGGTTTCATCTACAACCGTTCCTGTAATTTTAGTTTGTCCTAAAACTGCAGCTGTTGTTAAGAACAGTGCTACAAATAATAAGTTTTTAAAATTTTTCATTGTTTAAATTTGAATTAATATTATTAGTTTCTGCAAAAATGTTTCTTTCACAGGGTATTTATGTTAATTTAAGGTTAAGGTTAAGGTTTAACAAAAAATTAAGACATCCAAATATAACTTAAATGGTATTTAAACTTGTAATTAAATAGTTTTTATATTAACAAATTATTAACAAAACACATAAAACAGGTTCGTTTCTTTAATTTTTAATTTCCTAAACCTATAATTAATAGGTATTTAATAATTTTTTAGCTAATTCTTTTCCTAGCTCTACACCAAATTGGTCATAGCTATAAATATTCCATAAAATTCCTTGAGTATAAATTTTATGTTCGTAAAGCGCAATCAATTTACCTAGAGAATGCGGTGTAAGTTTGTCAAAAAGAATAGAATTACTTGGTCTATTTCCTTCAAAAACTTTAAATGGTAATAATTTTGCAATTTTATCTTCCTCTCCTGAAAACTTTAGTTCTAAATATACTTCTTCTTTTGATTTACCAAAAGCCAATGCCTCTATTTGCCCATGATAATTTGCCATTAGTTTCTTATGGTGATCTGTTAAACCATATAATGACTCTTTATAACCAATAAAATCTGCAGGAATTAACTTTGTGCCTTGATGCACTAATTGCATAAATGCGTGCTGCATATTTGTACCTGTACTTCCCCAAACAATTGTTCCTGTTTGGTAATCTATAGTATCTCCATTTCTATCTACACCTTTCCCATTACTTTCCATAATGGCTTGTTGTAAATAGTCTGGAAGCTTTTTTAAATACTGAGAATACGGTAAAACTGCCTCTGTCTCTGCCCCATAAAAATTATTATACCAAACACTTAACAAGGCTAATATTACAGGAATATTATTTTCAAAGTCTGTATTTTTATAGTGCAAGTCCATTTCTTCTGCACCATCTAATAAAGCTCTGTAATTATCATAACCAACAGATAAACTAATCGATAACCCTACTGCAGACCATAAAGAAAAACGACCACCAACCCAATTCCACATCGGAAAAACATTTGCTTTGTCAATTCCAAAGTTGTCTACCGCCTCTAAGTTTGTTGAAACTGCCACAAAATGTTTTGGAATATCAAAAATAGTTGCCGACTTTAAAAACCAATTTTTTAATGTTTCTGCATTTGTAATAGTCTCTTGCGTTGTAAAGGTTTTTGATACAATTACAAATAAAGTTGTTTCTGGATTTAGCTTTTTAATCACCTCAGAAACATGGTCTCCATCTACATTAGATACAAAATGTGTAGTTAACTGATTTTTATAATATTGAAGAGATTCTACAACCATGTCTGGTCCTAAATCAGATCCTCCAATACCAATATTTACAATATCTGTTATAGATTTACCTGAATATCCCTTCCATTTCCCAGAAATAACTTTATTACTAAAACTTCTAATTTTTCTTAAAGCAGTTTGTATTTGTGGCTTTATATTTTTCCCATCAATTAGAATTGGTTCTTCAGAATTACTCCTTAAAGCAGTATGTAAAACTTCTCTACCTTCGGTAACGTTAATTACTGCCCCAGCATATTGTTTTTCAATAGCATCCTTTAAGTCTACTTCTTTTGCCAATTCTACTAGCAGTGCAATAGTTTCTTTAGTAATTCTATTTTTTGAAAAATCCACTGATAAATCTCCTAATTCTAAAGAAAAATCTGCAGTTCTATTTTTATCTTTACACAAGTCTTTAATGTTAATGTTCTTATTTTCATTAAAGTGATTTGTCAGTTTTTCCCAAGCTTGAGTCTTGGTAGGATTGATGTTTTTTAAAGCCATTTTCTAAATTTTAAGCAACTTATTTTACAGTTACTATCGTTTCTTTTATTTGTAATTGATTTTTATCTATTTGAGATTTCAAAGGTTTTATGAAATCAAAAAACGCTGGTTTTATACTTTTATTCATAGGTTTTGCCGCAGGTAGTTTTTCTCTTAAAGGATCTACCTGTCTGCCATATTTCCAAAAACGATAACAAACATGAGGTCCTCCAGTATTTCCTGTCATACCAACCCAGCCAATAACATCTCCTTGCTTTACGTATTGCCCTCTTTTAACTTTACGCCTTTTCATATGCAGGTACTGCGTACTATATGTAGCGTTGTGTTTTATTTTTACATAATTACCATTACCGCCTTTTCTCTTAGATTCTGAAACAGTGCCGCTAGCCGTGGCTATAATAGGCGTTCCTACTCTTGCAGCAAAATCAGTGCCTTTATGAGGCTTTATTCTATTGCCGTAGTAAGCAATTTTTCTTTTTAAATTATATCTAGATGAAATTCTATATTGAAATTTTATTGGAGATTTTAAAAACTGACTACGCAGCATTTTCGCATTATCATCATAATACTCATGAATATTCAAAATAGAATCTGCAAGAAACCTAAAAGCATATAAATCTCTTTTATTATGATTAAAAACAGCTGATTTAACATCGCCGTACCCAGCAAAAACAGTATCATTTATAAATTTCTCTTCGAAAATAAGCTTAAAAGAATCTCCTTTTTGTAGTTTATAAAAATCTAATGTCCAAGCATAAATATCTGCAATTCTCCAAGTTAAATTAGGGTTTAAATGCAAACTATCCATTGCATTAGAAAGGTTTGAATATATTTTACCCTCTACAATTTTCTCTACTTTTTTTATAGGTTGAATGTAGGTGTATGCTTTAAAGATAGAATCTTTAAAATCTATAACAGTAGCTCTAATCTTATCATTTTTGTAAATAAAAACTTTTGCTTCTTCCAAAGAGTCTTTACTTGATAAAATCATATAAGGCTTACCTGCTCTTACCCTTCTTACATCAAAAACATCTTTTATTGAGCGTGCGATTTTACTGATTTTCGGATATTCTACATGGTGTCTATCTAAAATAGCTCCAAAACTTTCACCGCTTTTTATAGTATCTAAAATAACATTATAATCTGCCACCTTAAAACCATATTTATATACTGGTTTTGGTTTTAGTTTCGATTTTGAAACTGCTTCTTTGTTTTCTCCCTCACCTTTACAAGCAGAAAAAGAACAAAACAAGAATAATAGGTAAATAATGTTTTTCAAAAAAATGGGAGTAATTATATTAAGCACTCAAAAATACAAATAAAATTGATTTATTTTAAATCTAAACAAGGAAGTTCCTTAAACGGTTTCGTTAAATTTTAATTAATTTTACTAAGCGTTTAATCAGCTCTTTTAAAGTTATTAGCCAGACCTTTGTAAGCTTCTAATTCTGCTCTTAAAGAACCCACAGTTAGATCTGCTTTCATTTTAATTGGCACCTTATTAGCATCATCGGATATCCAAAGGGTTACACTTTCTTCTGCTTTAAAAATTCTACCCGACTGCACTAGTGGTCTAAATACTAAACATTTTACTTTTCCAAATTTCGTTTTTATAACTTCTTTTCTTAAAAATCGAAGTTTAAAAGGATACACTTGAGAATCCATGAACATATCTATTGCTAATTCATCTCCTTTTTTCAATGTTTTTGCGTCTTGTTTTCTTAGATAGTAAAATGAAGAGAGCATATCTTGTACTTTAGAAAAAACTATTGAAGTATCTTTCTGATTTTTAAAATCTTGAACATATGCTGTATTAGAAGCATAATCAAACTTCGTTATTCGATGTTTTTTATACCCTCCCTCATTAATTTTTCTTTTAAAAAGAATAGGTTTAACTGGTGTTTTATCAAAATAGCTTTCATAAACATCATCTACTTTAAAGAACCATTTTAACAACCCAGAGGTCCAACCAGTTCCTTTTGAATAAAAAACTTTCTCTCCGTTTAAATTGGTTTCTTTAAGTTCTAAAACTGCAGTTCCGGCGCGAAAAAAACCACTATAACTCATTTTATAACGCAACCATTCTCCCCCTTTAAAAGTCTCTTTATTTTCTTGCGAAAAACATGTAAAAGTTAAAAGAAGACCACAAATAATTAATTTGCATATTTTCATAAGCGTCAAACTTATAAAAAAGTTTTGACAATTACCTTCCCGAAAAAGAAAAAATCATTTACAAATAAATCGTAAATAATTTTTTTAGAATATATATAACTATCCGTTTTTAAAAACAAACTGCAGCAAATATTAAAGAGTATTACTTATTTAGAAGGTCCCCCAATTTTTCAACTCCTCTTGACTCCATAAATAAGGATAAAAGATTCTTCGTTGATACTTTGGATGCATATATTTACGCCAACTACTACCGCCAGTTGCTTCTAAATCTTTTTCTTTTCCACCTAAGTATTTACCTGCGGCTTTGTAATGCGCTAGCACCCACTTTACATTTACGGTATAATCATAATGACGCATAGCCTTTATAAGTTGCGGATTTAACTGGATATGTTTGGGTAATTGCTTAAATTTTAACGACAAATTAATAGTATTGTAATCTTCCATGAAATCTATAAAATCTCCCATATATTTTTTCTCAAAAAGATTTAATAATGTCGATTTTTGCCCTGTTGTATAATTTTTACCTGCCGCTTGCCAATACAAATGATTATATGCATTTTTAAAAGAAGAATTACGATCAATAGAATCTCTATAACGTACATCTATTAAATTAATAAGTTCTGTAGAAGCGAATTCGATTTTACGATATTGTGCAGACTGAAATCCGCTTGCAGGAGTTAATGTATTTCTAAATTTTAAATATTGTTCTTTTTCCATGCCATCTGCCATCACAGAAAAAGAAGTAGACAGCATGTCAAAGTATCTGCTAATTCTATTTAAATGCATTGTGAATTTATCTGCAGAAACTTCTATAGTTTTAGCAACTTGATCAATTTCCCATAAAATCATTTTAAACAACAACTCATTCACTTGATGGTACATAATAAAAACCATTTCGTCTGGTTGCGTAGTTCTTGGTGTTTGTAAACCTAAAAGCGCATCTGTCTGAATATAGTCCCAATAAGTAATTGGGGTACTCCACAAAAGACCCTCTAACATTGCATCTACAGGAACGCCTAATTTATCATACTTTTCTTCTATTGCTTTTAGTATTTCTTCTCTTTCCATTTGTATTTAAAATTAAACTCATAAAAAATAAATAATACTTTTTTTTATAAAATTAGGCTATTTCCTAAAATGTACTGCTTAAGAGATAAGTAATGAAACAAAGTATTAAAATTGAGTACACTATTATTTTAAGTGTCTGGTTTCCGTTTGTTAATTTTTTAAATAACCGGATAAATACTTTTAATGGTTTATTCATTTGCATTAAAAATAAGATTTTATCTTTTTTAAGAAATAAAAAAACTACAATGTTCCTCTTTTTGCTTGCTCTCTTTCAATAGATTCAAAAAGTGCTTTAAAGTTTCCTGCTCCAAAACCTCTTGCGCCCATTCTTTGAATAACTTCAAAAAACAACGTTGGTCTGTCCTCTATTGGTTTTGTGAAAATTTGTAATAAATAGCCTTCTTCATCCGCATCAATCATAATACCTAAAGCCATTAACTTTTCTATATCTTCACTTAATTCGTGGCTAAACTCTTGTAATCTCCCAGGAACTGATTTATAATATGCTGCTGGTGGGGTAGATAAAAACTCTACTCCATTTGCTTTTAATTGAGAAACTGTTTTTATAATATCATCTGTTGCAACTGCTATATGTTGCACCCCTGCACCTTCATAAAAGTCTAAATATTCTTCAATTTGAGAACGTTTTGCAGCTTTTGCAGGCTCGTTTATTGGAAATTTGATTCTACCATTTCCATTAGACATTACTTTACTCATTAAAGCTGAATACTCTGTATGAATTTGCTTATCATCAAAAGATAAAAAGTTTTCAAACCCCATAACATCTTCATACCATTTTACCCAAACATCCATTTGATTCCAACCTACATTACCAACCATGTGGTCTATGTATTTTAAACCTGCAATTGGAGGATTGTAAGCGGATTCCCATTTTTGAAAACCTGGCAAAAAGGCTCCTTTATAATTTTTACGCTCCACAAACATGTGCACTGTTTCTCCGTATGTATAAATTCCAGCTCTTACCACTTCTCCAAACTCGTCTGATTCTAAAGTTGGTTTCATATAGGATTTAGCGCCTCTAGAAGTAGTTTCTTTATAAGCTTTTGTGGCGTCTTCTACCCAAAGAGCAATCACTTTTACGCCGTCTCCATGTTTTACAATATGATCGTTAATTGGTGATTTACTATTTAAAGGAGTGGTTAAAACTAATTTGATTTTGTCTTGTGTTAAGACATAACTCACAGAATCTTTAGAACCCGTTTCTAATCCGCGATATGCATAAGATTGAAAACCGAATGCTGTTTTATAGAAATGTGCTGCTTGTTTTGCATTACCTACATAAAACTCTACATAATCTGTTCCTAACAACGGAAGGAAATCTTGTGCACCTTCAAATATTTTTTCTAAACCGTAGTTTACTGATTTTACTTCTTTTGCCATCTTTAGATGATTTTTGTTTTTTAATATTGCTATTAAGTAAGTTTGCCCCTAATTTTAGCCGTTCGAATAAATGTTGATATTCTTAACCTTTTTATTTTTACAAAAAGAGATACTGAAAAGTAGTAAATAGCTTCTAATAATTATTTTACTCTAACCAAGATTTATAATATTCTTCATCAGCAATTTTCATAGCTTCTTCTGTAACCTGCAAGGGTTTAAAAGTGTCTACCATCACAGCTAATTCCTCAGTTTTCGTTTTTCCAATACTTTTCTCTGCAGTTCCCGGGTGGGGCCCATGCGGAATTCCTGATGGATGCAAGGAAATATGACCTTGCTCGATATCATTTCTACTCATAAAATCTCCATCTATATAATATAAAACCTCATCTGAATCGATATTGCTATGACTGTATGGCGCAGGAATTGAATCTGGATGATAATCATACATACGTGGCACGAAACTGCAAATTACAAATGCATTGGTTTCAAATGTTTGATGCACTGGTGGCGGCTGATGAATTCTGCCCGTTATTGGCTCAAAATCGTGAATTGAAAATGCATATGGATAATTATAACCGTCATAACCAACGACATCAAAAGGATGCGAAGCATAGGTCATCTCTGTAATTTCGCCTTGTTTTTTTACTTTGATTAAGAAATCTCCTAATTCATAATTTGTTTCTAATTCATAAGGTCTTCGGATATCTCGCTCGCAAAAAGGAGAATGCTCTAGTAGTTGTCCGAAATAATTTCTATATCGTTTTGGTGTATAGACTGGCGAATAGGACTCTACAATAAACAGTCTATTATTCTCATCATCAAAATCTAGTTTGTAAATAATGCCGCGTGGAATTACTAGATAATCTCCATATTTAAAATCGATGTTCCCAAGATGTGTTCTTAGTTTCCCGCTTCCTTTATGAATAAAAATCACCTCATCTGCATCTGTGTTTTTATAGAAATATTCTGCAGTAGATTTTTTTGGCGCCGATAAAATGATATTACAATCTAAATTTGTTAAAATAATTTTTCTGCTTTCTAGATAATCGTCTTCTGGCGGCACTTGAAATCCGAGAAACCTGTAAGATTGAATATTATTGGCTTTTGCAATTATTGGCTTAACAGAATATTGCTTTCCAATTTTCTTAACCATTGTTGGTCTGTATTCGTGATATGAATTGGTAGACATTCCGTCGAAACCAATAGTACCAAAAAGTTGTTCGTAATATAAACTCCCGTCTTTTTTACGAAATTGTGTGTGTCTTTTGGGTGGAATTTCTCCTAATTTATGATAAAAAGGCATGTTTTTCTATTAAATGATTAAAAAAATAAATGATTAAAAATTCATTTATTTAATCATTCTGGATTGCGCTTCATTAAAAACTTTAAGTGTGATAATAAATCTAAATACATCTCAATCGATTTCGTTAATATAACAAAGGTAAGAAAAGTCTAAAGAAGATTTAGGTTTATACGAATTATTCAATCTTTTTAACAACTGCTTTTGGAGCCTCTTTTCTAGTGCCATCAAAACCATCTACCCCTCCAACGGTTGTATATTTCATTACATATTTTTTATTAGGAAAAATACGTTTGTAAGCACTCTGACACATTAATGTTGCCTCATGAAAACCGCAAAGAATTAATTTTAATTTCCCAGGATAGGTGTTTACATCTCCAATAGCATAAATTCCGGGTATGTTAGTTTGATAGTCTAAAGCATTGTTTACTTTAATGGCATTTTTCTCGATTTCTAATCCCCAATCTCCAATAGGTCCTAGTTTTGGAGACAATCCAAAAAGTGGAATAAAATGATCTGTCTCAATCGTGAATTCTTCTCCTCCTTTTTGAATTACAGAGACACCTGTTACTTTATCTGCACCCAAAATTCCTTTTACTTCCGCTGGTGTAATCATGATAATTTTTCCAGCATCCTTTAATTCTTGTACTTTGTCTACAGAATCTAAAGCACCTCTAAATTCGTTTCTTCTATGAATTAAAGTTACGGATGAAGCCACATCTGTTAAGAATATTGCCCAATCTAAAGCAGAATCTCCACCGCCTGAAATCACCACTTTTTTATCTCTGTAAAATTCTGGATCTCTAATAATGTATTCAACTCCTATATCTTCAAAATCTGAAATATTAGGAATCGGTGGTTTTCTTGGTTCGAAAGATCCCAATCCACCAGCGATAGCAACAACTTTTGCATGATGTTTTGTACCTTTATTTGTGGTAACAAAAAAGGTTTCATCTTCTTGTTTTTCTATTGTCTCTGCACGTTCTCCTAAAGTAAAACCAGGTTCAAATTGTTTAATTTGTTCTAATAACTTATTTGTTAAGTCTCCGGCTAAAATCTCTGGATATGCAGGGATATCATAAATAGGTTTTTTAGGATAAATTTCTGAACATTGACCACCAGCTTGAGGTAGTGCATCTATTAAATGACAACGTAGTTTCAATAATCCTGCTTCAAAAACGGTAAACAAACCTGTAGGTCCTGCACCAATAATTAAGATATCCGTTGTAATCATTTTCTTTGTTTTTCGCTAGTACGAGGAACGAAGTAGGCTCTTTATTTTATGAGATTACTTTGTTCCTCGCAATGACGTTTTTTTATCATTTTAAAAAAAATCTAATTTTAAAATCAGACTTTAAGCTATATTTATTACCTCTACTATTTGTGGTGCATACTTTTTAATAGTTGCTTCCACACCGTTTTTTAACGTCATTTGATTTACAGAACAACCAATACACGCTCCTTCTAATTGTACTTTTACAATTTCATTTTCTATTGATAAAAGCTTAATATTCCCACCATCACTCATTAAAAATGGGCGAATTTCTTCTAACGCTTTTTCTACATTGTCTACGGTTTCTTGTGCTGTCATAATTTATTTATTTACAGAACTACACCCACTCATTGTTGTAATTCGAACAACTTCTGTTGGAGGTAAATTTTGGTTTCTTTTTAATAACTCTGCTACCATCTCTTTTGTAATCTCATTAAAAGATTTTTCTAAAACAGTACCATTTTGCATTGCTACAGGACGTCCAACATCTCCAGACTCTCGAATACTTTGCACTAAAGGAATTTCACCTAAAAACTTTGTTTTAATATCTTCTGCTAGATTCTTTGCACCATCTTTTCCAAAAATATAATATTTATTATCCAGTAATTCTTCTGGTGTAAAATACGCCATGTTTTCTATGATACCTATAACAGGAACGTTAATGTTTTCTTGTTGAAACATAGCAACTCCTTTTTTAGCATCCGCCAAGGCAATATTTTGAGGTGTGCTTACTATCACTGCACCACTAATGGGTAGTGCTTGCACAATAGATAAGTGCACATCTCCTGTTCCTGGAGGTAAATCAATTAATAAAAAATCTAATTTCCCCCAGTCTGCGTCAAAAATTAATTGATTTAAAGCCTTTGAAGCCATTGGCCCTCGCCAAATTACTGCTTGACCTGGATCTGTGAAAAACCCTAAAGATAATAATTTCACACCATAACTCTCTACAGGTTTCATTTTAGAACGACCTTCTATATTTACAGAAAGTGGTTTTGCTTTCTCAACATCAAACATAATATGTTGTGATGGACCATAAACGTCTGCGTCTAAAACCCCTACATTAAAACCCATTTTTGCTAAAGAAATTGCAGTATTTGCTGTAATAGTAGATTTACCAACACCGCCTTTACCGGAAGCAATTGCAATAATATTTTTTATATTTGGAATTTCTTTACCACGAATTTTATTTGGGGTTTCTTTAACTGCAGGCTTTTCTACTTTTAAATTAATTTTTACCTGAATAGCCTCTGAAACATTGGCTTTAATAACTTTCGTAATCTCAGCTTCCGTTTTCTTTTTTGCTTGCAAAGTAGGGTTACTAATGGTAACATCTATTTCTACTTCGTTACCAAAAACAACAATATTTGTTATATTTTTATTTTCCACCAAACTTTTCCCTTCGCCAGGAGAAGTAATAGTATCTAATGCTTTGTATATATCTTCTTTTTTAAAACTCACGTCTTATTTTTATTTAATCTTAATTGCAAAGATACGGCTTACTCTTCAAAAAATAAAGCTTGTAGATTGCGATTATTTATGATTTAATAGATGTCTATTATACGCCCTGTCTTTATCAATTCCTGAAGTATAAAGATTACAAATCTATAGGGTTCCAAAAGACTTTCTCAAAATCTTGAATTTGATTTTCTACAACAACAATACCTTCATTTTCTAGCAATTGTTGCATTAAATTTGTGCCGTCAAAATGATGCTTTCCTGTAAGTAATCCTTTTCTATTTACAACTCTGTGTGCAGGAACCTCTTCTGTTTGATTGTGTGAATTATTCATTGCCCAGCCAACCATTCTAGCTGAGCGCGCTGCTCCTAAATAGGCCGCTATTGCACCATAACTAGTTACTCTGCCATAAGGAACTAATCTAGCTGTTTTATAAACTTTATCATAAAAGTTGTCCGATTTTTTCACAGAGTGAAGATACCAATTTTTGTAGAAACTAGAACTTCAATCGAAATTGAATATACGTAATAGGTTTGTTAACTTCTAAATACTGGTTTTCGTAAAAAGTCTGTGTTTCTGTTACTTCTTTTGGCGCACCTTCATTTTTATAAACCGTATGGTTTGCATATAAAACTTCGTGACCTGCACCATGCAATAAACCTAAAGTATAACCGTGCATAAATTCACTATCGGTTTTTAGATTCATAATTCCTTCTTTATTTAAAATATGGTGGTATTTTTTTAGAAAAGAGGTATTCGTCATTCTGTGCTTTGTGCGCTGGTATTTTATTTGTGGATCTGGAAAAGTTATCCAGATTTCAGAAACTTCATTTTCTGCAAAAATAAAATCCACCAACTCTATCTGCGTTCTTACAAAAGCAACATTTGGTAAGTTTTCTTCAATTGCCGTTTTTGCTCCACGCCAAAAACGTGCACCTTTAATATCAATACCGATGTAATTTTTATTTGGGTTTTTTCTTGCTAATGCAATTGTGTACTCACCTTTACCGCAGCCTAGCTCTAAAACAATAGGATTGTTGTTTTCAAAAAAAGAATGCCACTTACCTTTGTGGGCAAAGTTAGTTACTACTTCTTCCCTTGTTGGTTGAATGACATTTTCAAACGCTTCATTTTCTTTGAAACGTTTCAGTTTGTTTTTGCTTCCCAATTTCTAAAATTAAGCTCTATCTTCTGTTCCTTCTTTCACAAAACGGCGCGATTCGTTCATCCAATATCTAAATAAAAATAATAAAACGATTAAAAAAAACCAATTTACTGCATTAGAAATCCACCATCCAAAATCTTGAGTAGCCACACTTGTGCGCAACCAATTAAAAGGAAGAAATAAAAGATCTGTAAATAAACTACCAATCCATCTAAAAATATTGCCTGCTATCATAACTTAATTATCTTTACGTTGCAAAAATAACAAAAGAAACAATGCTAGCCAATTTTTTAGGGAAATCTAAGCCAATCAATTTCATAATTCTTTTAAGTCTATTTATTGGCGTATTTATTGGTAACTCTTTTTACCTTTTTAGTAATACAGATTTTGAACTCTCTTTACTCTTTAAAAGCACCTGTTTCTTGGGTTTAAATTTAGTAATTTTCTTCTTTTATAACTTTGTAGTTACTAAGAACAATTTAACATTAGATAATTTTTATGCATTCTTTACTTTTACTATTTTACTTAGTTATTTCATAGCAATTACACACAGTGCTAAAACCCTAATTACATTACTATTATACCTTGTATTTATAAGAAAAATATACAGCTTAAAATCTAAAAAGAACACCTTACAAAAACTCTTTGACAGTGGTTTTTGGTTAAGTATTCTTTTTATTATCGAGCCTTTTACTGCTATTTTCAGTGTCTTAGTCTATTCTGGAATTTTCTTACATCAAAAATCAGTAAGTAATACTTTAATTGCGCCTATAGTTGGATTTTTAATACCATTAATTATTTATTTCACCTACTGCTTTTGGTTCGATAAATTATATGTTTTTATCAATCTTTTTTATTTTGACAGCTTTTCTAGTTTTATTTTCAAACCAGAAAACACCTATTATTGGATTATAGCATTTATTCTTGCGCTTTCTGTGATGGCTATATTTTTAAAATCTCCAAAAGCATTTTCCGTAAAAAATTCATTCAGAAAAAGCTGGATTCTCTTAATAACAAACTTGCTAGTTGCCTTGACTTTTGCCCTATTAGCTCCGAATAAAAACAATACAGAATTATTGTTTTTATTATTTCCGGCAGCAATTATTATTGCAAATGGCTTCGAAAGTATAGGCAGCAACTTCATAAAAAACATACTATTTGTATTATTTTTAGCAAGTGCAATTATTTTACCTTTTATGCTATAGCTTCGTTCCAAAAGACAAATCTCCAGCATCGCCCAAGCCAGGAATAATATATCCTTTTTCATTTAAATCGTTGTCTATTGCAGCAATCCATAAATGCGTGTTTTCTGGAAAATGTGTTTTAATAAAATCAATGCCTTCCCTAGAAGCAATTACAGCAACAATATGCAATTCTTTTGGCGTACCATTCTTTATTATTGCTTCATAGACGGCAACCAAACTTTGCCCGGTAGCGAGCATTGGGTCTGCCAGTAATAATGTCTTATTTTCTATTTTGGGTGCTGCAAAATATTCTACAACAATTTCAAATGTTGCATCATTATTAGGGTGATGTCTATAAGCAGAAATAAAGGCATTTTCTGCATCATCAAAATAATTTAATAAGCCTTGATGTAAAGGCAACCCAGCTCTTAAAACTGAACATAATACAATATTATTAGTAGTTTTATTTACCTTTTTTATTCCTAAAGGTGTTACAACATTTTTAGAGGTATAGCTTAAGTTTTTACTTAATTCATATCCTAAAACCTCACCAATTCTCTCAATGTTTCTTCTAAAACGTAAAGAATCTTTTTGAATGGTAACGTCTCTAATTTCTGCTATAAATTTATTTAAAATAGAATTATTTTCTGAAATGTGGTGTATTTGCATTTTGTGAAGATAAGTAAACAAATTTATTAAAAACATTTGAAATTTATTCTCAACTTTATCCGTTAATTTTAAGAGGCACATTATTTAATGAATCAAAGAACATTTGTATTAATTGCAGTTTCAATAGCTACACTAATTTACGGTGTAACGTACACAATTGCTAAAGACGTAATGCCCAATTATATAAAACCTTATGGTTTTATATAACTACGCGTTTCTAGTGCAACTTTAATTTTTTGGACTGTAGGTTTGTTTACAAAGCAACAAAAAATAGAAAAAATCTACCAAATAAAACTATCTTTACAACTTATTTAAAATGACGATTTTATGATTCAATCTATGACGGGTTATGGAAAAGCAGTTTTACAATTGCCTACCAAAAAAGTAACTATAGAAATTAAATCTTTAAACAGTAAAAATTTAGATTTAAATGTTAGAATTCCTTCTTATTATAAAGAAAAGGAATTGGCTGTTCGTAAAAAATTAGCAAGCGCTTTAGTGCGTGGAAAAATAGATTTTTCTATTTATGTAGAAATGACTTCAGATGAAACTTCTACAAAAGTAAACAAAAGTGTTGTGAAACAATATATAGAGCAACTAAGAAACACTATTGATACAGGAAGAGTGTCTGACGTAGTATTGCTAGAAATGGCTATTAGAATGCCAGATGCTTTAACCACAGAGCGTGAAGAGTTAGATGAAAGCGAATGGGATATTATAAACCAAAATATCGACATAGCTATCACAGAAATTGTACAATATAGAATTGATGAAGCTGCTTCTTTAGAGGTAGATTTCAGAGAAAGAATAGCAAATATAAATACCTACCTAGATGAAGTAAAAGCCTTAGATAGTGACAGGGTAGAAAATGTAAAAACCCGTTTAAAAAAGGCTATTGACGATTTAAAAGTAGATACCGATGAAAATCGTTTTGAACAAGAGTTGATCTATTATCTAGAGAAATTAGATATTAATGAAGAGAAAGTTCGTTTGGCAAATCATTTAGATTATTTCTTACAGACTTTAGCTTCAGAAGATTCTAATGGTAAGAAACTGGGGTTTATTGTTCAAGAAATGGGGCGTGAAATAAATACAACAGGGTCTAAAGCAAATTATGCGCCAATGCAAAAAGCTGTTATTCAAATGAAAAACGAGTTGGAACAAATTAAAGAGCAAATTTTAAACGTACTTTAGTGTAACTAAAGTAAACTGAATTTATTTCAGATTTTAATTATAAGATGCCGAAACTAGTTCAGCATGCTAAATAATAAATATTATGTCAGATTTTAAAGGAAAATTATTTGTGTTTTCAGCACCCTCTGGTTCTGGTAAAACTACTATTGTTCGTCATTTATTAAAACAAGAGAAATTTAACTTAGAATTTTCCATTTCTGCTACATCAAGAGACCCAAGAGGTTTTGAAAAAAACGGAGAAGACTATTATTTTATAGATCTTTCAGATTTTAAAAATAAAATAAAAAGTGATGCATTTTTAGAATGGGAAGAAGTTTACAGAGATAATTTTTACGGTACCTTAAAAAGCGAAATAACCCGTATTTGGGCATTAAAAAAACATGTTATTTTTGATATTGATGTGGTAGGAGGTTTAAGAATTAAGAAGAAGTATCCAAATGAAACACTCTCTGTATTTGTAAAACCACCAAGTGTAGACGAATTAAAAATACGTCTAAAGAAGCGTAAAACAGAAAGTGAAGAAAAAATAAATATGCGTATTGCAAAAGCTTCTGTAGAATTAGCAACTGCACCCCAGTTTGATAAAATTATTAAAAATTATGATTTAGACGCTGCTTTAAAAGAAGCAGAAGATTTAATGAGTACGTATTTAGATTTAGACAAATAGCCAAAAACATTCAAATGAAAATCGGTTTATATTTTGGTACTTTCAACCCTATTCATGTAGGCCATTTAATTATTGCCAATCACATGGCAGAAAACTCAGATTTAGATGAAATCTGGATGGTTGTTACACCTCTTAACCCCTTCAAAAAGAAAAGTTCTTTACTAGATAACTATCATCGTTTAGAGTTAGTGTATAAAGCAACCGAAGAATACACAAAGATAAAACCATCAAATATTGAATTTAAACTACCACAACCAAACTATACTGTACATACATTAGCACACATTTCTGACCTATATAAAGACAAACAATTTTGTTTAATTATGGGTGAAGATAATTTGAAAAGTTTTCACAAATGGAAGAATTTTGAGACCATTTTAGAACATCACAACATTTATGTGTATCCGAGAATTTCTGAAGGAAAAATAGCAACACAATTTGATGAGCATCCTAAGATTCATAAAATAGCAGCACCTATTGTGCAAGTGTCGTCTACCATGATAAGAAACGGAATTAAAGATGGCAAAAACATAAAACCTATGCTAACTAAAGAAGTCTGGAGTTATATAGACGAAATGAATTTTTATAGAAAATAGTTTCAGGAAATTTTCGTTGTATATTTGTAATCCACAAACAATTATTTTGGCTAAAAAGAATATAAATAAAAAAAAATTTAAACAAAAACTAACTGATAAATACCGATTAGTTGTTTTAAATGAAAATACGTTTGAAGAACGATTTTCTTTAAAACTATCTCGTTTAAACGTATTTGTTTTAGGTGGTTTTTTTTCGGTCTTACTAATTATTTTAACCATTATATTTATAGCCTTTACGCCAATCAAAGAATATATTCCTGGTTATGAATCTTCTCAATTAAAAGCAGATGCTGTGCAGCTTACATTTGATGCAGAAGCTTTAAAACAAAAATTAACAATTCTAGAAAATTACACTATTGCACTGCAGCCTGTTTTGACGGGAAAAATATCTTCTGAAGAAATAGATTCTCTACAAGTACAGGCAAGGCAATCTGTAATAGATGAAAGTAAACTAAACGCAACAAAAGAAGATTCTTTGTTCAGAGAGAAAGTAGATAGGGCAACCCGTTTTTCACTTTTAGACAATGCTAAAAGCAGTGTAAAAATTGTATTTTTTGCACCTTTAAAAGGTATTATATCACAAGAATTTGATGCGAATTCTAAACATTTTGCAATAGATATAGCCTCTAAAAAAGGAAGTCCAATTAAAGCTACAGCAGATGGTACTGTGATTTTTTCTGATTGGAGTACAGACACTGGCTATGTAATTATCTTAAAACATAGTAAAGATTTTATTTCTGTTTACAAACACAACGGAAATTTACTAAAACAACAAGGAGATTTTGTAAAATCTGGAGAAGTAATTGCTAGTGTAGGCTCAACCGGAGAACTTACGACAGGACCACATTTACATTTCGAACTATGGAAAGGTGGCTATGCCGTAAATCCAATAAATTTTATAGATTTTAAATAATGAGTATCAAATCTTTCTTTGCAATTCCGTTTGCTAAAATTGCAACTAAAAAAGTCTATAAATGGGCGAATAAACCGCATAAAACGCAAGAAAAAGTTTTTAAAAATTTAATCTCAAAAGGAAGTAAAACTGCTTTTGGTAAAGACCATAATTTTAATAATATTACTACGTATGAAGAGTTTAAAAAACAGGTTAAGATAACCGATTACGAAGGTTTAAGGAAATATGTAGACAGAATAATAGCCGGAGAATCAGATGTTCTATGGACGGGGAAACCGCTATACTTTGCAAAAACCTCTGGCACCACTTCTGGAGCAAAATATATACCAATTACCAAAGATTCTATGCCAACGCATATTACCGCAGCAAAAAATGCGATGTTATTCTATATTGTAGAAAAAAATGATGCAAGTTTTGTGAATGGAAAAATGATTTTCTTACAAGGTAGTCCGGTTTTAGAAGATACAAACGGAGTGAAACTGGGACGATTAAG
>Ga0209196_1000864_pt1 | contig 23294 bp, 22 predicted proteins | sample COGITO_mtgs_1105_5_FD_184801 | JGI IMG/M metagenome (GOLD analysis project Ga0209196, IMG submission 184801) | Pelagic marine microbial communities from North Sea - COGITO_mtgs_110509 (SPAdes) (version 2) | ecosystem: Environmental > Aquatic > Marine > Epipelagic ... | reverse complement strand
ATTTTAGAGTATTCCCGATATCCAACTGGACAGAGCTAGACGTTTGGGAATATATTAAACTAGAAAATATAGAGTTGCCATCTCTCTATTTTTCTCACCAGCGTGATTGCGTGGTAAGAGATGGTGTAATTCTGGCAAACTCTGAGTTTATTAAATTAAAACCAGGCGAAGAAGTGGTTAATATGACCATTCGCTATAGAACTTGTGGAGACATGCCTATTACAGGAGCTGTAGAATCTGGGGCAGATACATTAGATAAAATAATTGAAGAAATAGCCACTACCCGTAACACCGAGCGCGGCGGCAGGGCAGATGATAAACGTGCAGAAACTGCCATGGAAGATCGCAAAAAACTAGGTTATTTTTAGAAAGATATAGGCCAAAAGGCTGTAAGCACTAAGCTTAAAGCATATAGCCTAAAGCCATTATAAAATGAGAGATTTTAAAAAATACAATGTTTGGGAAATAAGCCATCAATTTGTTTTAAAGATTTATAAAATCACAAAAGAATTTCCGAAAAGTGAAAACTATCAATTAGTATCACAAATGCAACGCGCAGCGTATTCAATCCCTTCAAATTTCAGCGAAGGTTGTGGACGTGCTTCTGATAAAGACTTTAATAGATTTGTAACGATATGTTTAGGTTCTGCACACGAGTTGGAGTACTTTATTTTACTGGCAAAGGATTTAAAATATATAGACATCAGTACGTATGATTTATTAACAACAGAAATAAACGAGATAAAACGAAAATTATACAGTCTAAGTAAAAAACTAATAGCATAAAAAACACTAGGCATACGGCTTATAGCCTGCGGCCTTCAGCTTATAGCAAAAAAATAAAATTATCAAATATAAAGACATAGAAATATTACGTTTTACTACTGCCGGCAGCGTTGATGACGGCAAAAGCACCCTTATTGGGAGGCTGTTGTATGACAGTAAATCAATATTTCAAGACCAATTGGATGCAGTAGAAGCTTCTAGTGAAAATAAAGGTTTTGATTATATAGATCTATCTTTACTTACAGATGGTTTAAAGTCTGAAAGGGAACAAGGTATTACCATAGATGTAGCCTACCGCTATTTTGCTACGCCAAAGCGTAAATTTATAGTAGCAGACACCCCAGGACACATTCAGTATACCCGTAATATGGTAACAGGCGCTTCTACCGCAAACTTGGCCATTATACTCATAGATGCGCGCAAAGGGATGCTAGAGCAAACACACAGGCACTCATTTATTGCTTCTTTACTGCGTATACCCCATGCTATTGTATGTATAAATAAGATGGATTTGGTAGATTATAGTGAAGCTGTTTACAATAAAATTGTCTCAGATTTTAAAGCCTTTGCTTCCAAGCTAGAAATTAATGACATACAGTTTATTCCTATTTCGGCCCTTAAAGGAGATAATGTAGTGCACCGCACAACAAACATGAATTGGTATCAGGGAAGTACCTTGATGTATCATTTAGAAACGGTACACATCTCTAGTGATTACAACCACATAGATTGCCGCTTTCCGGTACAATCTGTAATACGGCCTCACACCTTAGATAATCAAGATTTTAGAGGCTTTACAGGTCGTATAGACGGAGGAGTGTTTAAACCCGGAGATAGAGTAAAAACCTTGCCCTCAGGATTTGTATCTACCATAAAAACCATTGAGCTGGGAGGAGAGCAAATACAAGAAGCCTTTGCGCCTATGTCTGTAACCATGACCCTCCAAGATGAGATAGACACCAGCCGCGGAGACATGATTGTACGAGAAAATAACGTCCCAGAAATTGGCCAAGATCTAGAAGTACTAGTTACCTGGATGAGCAGCAATCCATTAAAGCCGCGCACCAAAGTAGTTGTAAAACACACCACCAACCAGTGTATGGCAATGGTAAAAGAATTAAAATACAAGGTAGACATCAACACCCTGCACCGCATACTAGATATAGATACACTAGCCATGAATGATATTGGGCGTATCTCATTGCGCACCTCCAAGCCTCTTTTTTATGACGTCTATAAAAAAAACCGCCAAACAGGTAGCATCATCATTATTGATGAGCAAACTAATGAAACTATTGGAGCTGGGATGATTATTTGAGGGTGATGCAGGGGAACAGTGAAGCAGGGAAACTGTGATACAGTTTAAGTTAAAATTTTGTGATGAAACATAAAGAATTAGATGTTTATAAATTAAGTTTAGACCTGGTGGAAGACATATATAAGCTAACAAAAGGTTTTCCTGCCTCCGAGAATTTTGGTTTAACCTCTCAACTGCGACGTGCAGCAGTTTCGTTGCCATCAAACATAGCAGAAGGGGCAAGCAGAGCCTCTACTAAAGATTTTATTCGTTTTTTAAACATAAGTGCTGGATCTTTAGCCGAAATAGAAACACAATTAGTCATAGCTGAGCGTATAGGCAATTAAAAAATAACATTACTACAATCAGAAAAATGATATACAGATTAAAACAATCGTTAAACAAAAAACTAAGTAAGTAAACCGAATCACCAAAAAAAGTGAAACAGTGAGATAGTGAAACAGTGAGGCAGTGAAGTAGTGAAACAATAAAGATATAATAATCGAATCACCGCATTTCCAAAACCCCGAATCACCAAAAAAAGTGAAACAGTGAGATAGTGAATTAGTGAAATAGTAAAGATATAGTCACCGTATCACCGAATTACCGTAACACAGCATCACCAATACACCGTATCACCGAATCACCAAAAAAAAGTAAAGCAGTGAGATAGTGAGGATATAATCACCGAATCACAGCATCCCCAATACACCGCATCACCAATACACCACATCACCAATACACCGAATGACCGCATCACCGAATCACCTTATCACTGCTATAACTGCAGCCCTGGAAGCTAGTAAGGCCATCTTAGAAATCTACCACTCTGGAGCCTTTGATATTGAGATTAAAGGAGATAACTCCCCTTTAACTAAGGCAGATAAAGCATCTCACAATGTGATTATGTCTTTCTTAGAGTCTACAGACATTCCCGTTCTCTCTGAAGAGGGCAGAGACATCCCATACCAGGAGCGTAAAGACTGGAAGCAGCTTTGGATTGTAGACCCTATAGATGGCACTAAAGAATTTATAAAGCGTAATGGAGAGTTTACAGTGAATATCGCTCTTATAGAAAATAAAAAACCAATCATTGGTGTTATTTTTGTACCGGTAACTGGAGAGCTGTATTTTTCTAGTAAAGAATTTGGCGCTTATAAAGTAGCGGTACATCTAGAAGATTATGATGTAGATGTTTTGCTTTCAAAAGGCAATAAATTACCTTTACAAAGAGAAGATAAAACCTTTACCATCGTGGCGAGTAGATCTCATATGTCTGCAGAGACACGAGAGTATATACAGCAGATGCGAGAGATTCACGGGGATGTGAAATTAATCTCAAAAGGAAGCTCATTAAAATTATGTATGGTGGCAGAAGGTTCAGCAAACTGCTACCCTCGTTTTGCGCCTACTATGGAGTGGGATACCGCAGCAGGGCAGGCTATTTGTGAGCATGCAGGGGTTGCGGTACTAGATTGGGAAACCAAGAAAAATATGCTGTATAATAGAGAAAAATTGTTAAATAATTGGTTTTTAGTAAAATAAAACCCTAAAACATAACAACAATCTTAATAACAAGTGACTACCGGTGCTAGTCGAGAAATAATAAAAATTAAAATGAATTTAGACAAAGTAAAAATTGCAATCATTGGTCAAGGCTATGTTGGTCTTCCTCTAGCTATTGAGTTTGGTAAAAAATATCCAACTTTAGGTTTTGATATCAACCAGGCTAGAATTGATGAATTAAAAAATGGAATTGATCACACCAATGAAGCTACACCAGAGCAATTAAAAAGTGCTACTGATTTAACTTTTAGTGCTAACATAAATGATATCAAAGAGTGTAATGTTTACATAGTAACCGTTCCAACTCCTATTGACGAATTTAAAACACCAGATCTAAATCCCTTAAGAGGCGCTTCTAAAATGCTTGGTGATATTCTTAAAAAAGGAGATACTGTTATTTACGAGAGCACTGTATATCCAGGGTGTACTGAAGAGGTGTGTGTGCCTTTATTAGAGAAATCAAGTTGCTTATTTTTTAATATAGACTTCTACTGTGGATATTCACCTGAGAGAATTGTTCCAGGAGATAAGGTTAATACCTTAACCACCATTAAAAAAGTAACATCAGGATCAACTCCTGAAATTGCTAAATTTGTAGACAATTTATACCTCTCAATTATTACTGCAGGTACTTTTAAGGCTGCAAGCATAAAAGTAGCAGAAGCTAGTAAAGCTATAGAGAATGCCCAGCGTGATGTTAATATTTCATTTGTAAATGAACTCGCTTTAATTTTTGATCGTGTAGGTATAGACACCCAAGATGTTCTTGATGCTGCAGGTACTAAGTGGAATTTTCTAAAATACAAACCAGGCCTTGTTGGAGGACACTGTATAAGTGTAGATCCATATTATTTAGCATATAAAGCAGAAAATTTAGGATATCATCCTGAAGTGATATTAAGTGGTAGGCGAGTAAACGATAACATGAGTACTTTTGTAGCAAACAAAATGATCAAAATGCTTATCAAGGCAGGTAAACAAATAATGGGCTCTAGAATTCTAATACTAGGAGTTACTTTTAAAGAAAATTGTCCGGATATTCGAAATTCAAAAGTAGCAGATGTGTATAATGAATTAAAAGAATTTGGATTAGAAGTTGATGTTTATGATTACGAAGCCGATACTTCCGAAGTTAAAGAAGAGTATGGTATAGATCTTCTAGATGAGGTTACAGAAAAATATGATGGAATATTATTGGCGGTTTCACATACAAAATTTTCGATGATAGATATTGAATCTATAAAGAAAGATTCTAAAAGTATAGTATATGATTTAAAAGGATTTTTACCTAGAAATCAAGTTAACTCAAGATTATAATTATTTGTTTTATGAATAAAAAATCAAAAATATATATCGCAGGACACAGAGGTATGGTAGGGTCTGCAGTATGTAGGGCTTTAGAGCAGAAAGGATATACAAATTTATTAGGTAAAACTAGTAGCGAACTCGATTTAAGAAATCAACAAGCAGTTATGAATTTTTATGCAACTGAAAAACCAGATGTGGTTATTGATGCAGCTGCAAAAGTTGGTGGAATACTCGCTAACAACGATTATCCTTACCAATTTTTAATGCAAAATATGCAAATTCAAAATAACTTAATTGATGGTGCATTAAATACAGGAATAGAGAAATTTATTTTCTTAGGAAGTTCATGTATCTATCCAAAGTTTGCACCACAGCCATTAAAAGAAGAGTATCTACTCACTGATTCTTTAGAACCTACAAATGAGTGGTATGCCCTTGCAAAAATAACAGGTGTAAAAACCTGCCAGGCTATTAGAAAACAATTTAATAAAGATTATGTAAGTTTAATGCCTACAAACTTGTACGGGTATTTTGATAATTTTGATTTAGAAACCGCTCATGTATTACCTGCAATGCTGCGCAAGTTCCATGAAGCAAAATTAAATAATACTCCTGTAAAACTATGGGGAAGCGGAACATCAATGCGAGAATTTCTGTTTGTAGATGATATGGCAGAAGCTGTCGTCTATGCATTAGAAAATAAATTACCAAAATATTTATACAATGTAGGGTCAGGTAAAGACATTACTATAAAAGAATTGGCAGAAAATATACAACAAATAACAGGACATCAAGGTGAAATTATTTGGGATACTGAAAAGCCAGACGGAACACCAAGAAAATTAATGGACGTATCTAAAATGGCAGCTTTGGGTTGGGAATATAGTACCGAATTAAAAAAAGGAATTGAAAAAACATATTCTTGGTTTTTAGAGAATATAGAAAATATAAAAGAAGTTAAAATGTAAACTATCACGAGATAGTTTAATAAAAATAAAATAACATGAAAGTAGCGTTAATTACAGGAATTACAGGCCAAGATGGATCTTATTTAGCTGAACTGTTGTTGGAAAAAGGGTACATGGTGCACGGTATTAAAAGAAGGTCATCCCTATTTAATACTGCCAGAATTGATCATTTATATCAAGATCCACACCATCCTGATCAAAGATTAAAATTGCATTATGGAGATTTATCAGATGCAATGAATTTGACCCGTATTATCCAAGAAACACAACCGGATGAGATTTATAATTTAGGAGCTATGTCTCATGTTGCTGTTTCTTTTGATACTCCAGAATATGTAGGGAATATTGACGGATTAGGAACTTTACGAATATTAGAAGCCGTAAGAATTTTAGGTTTAGAAAAGAAAACAAGAATTTACCAAGCTTCTACTTCTGAACTGTATGGAGGAATGCCTGAGAATAAAAATGACAAAGGTTTTTATGATGAATCTTCTCCTTTTTATCCAAGATCACCATACGGAGTTGCAAAAATTTATGGTTTTTGGATCACCAAAAACTACAGAGAGGCTTATAATATGTTTGCGTGTAATGGTATTTTATTCAACCATGAATCACCAAGAAGAGGAGAAACATTTGTTACCCGTAAAATTACGCGCGCCGTCTCAAAAATAGCTCTTGGCCTACAGGATAAGTTTTACTTAGGTAATTTAGATGCACAGAGAGATTGGGGGCATGCCAAGGATTATGTGCGCATGATGTGGATGATCCTGCAGGCAGACCAGCCTGAAGATTGGGTAATTGCTACTGGAGTTACCACAACAGTTAGAGATTTTGTGAGCATGGCTTTTAAACAGGTAGGTATTTCTTTAGAGTTTAAAGGTATTGGAGTAGATGAAAAGGCCTTTGTTACAGCATGTAATCATAAAGACTTTCAAATAGAAATCGGAAAAGAAGTTTTATCGGTTGACCCCTCCTATTTCCGACCGACAGAAGTAGATTTGTTAGTTGGAGACCCTTCAAAGGCGAAAAACAAATTAGGCTGGTTGCCTGAACATGACTTAGCTTCATTAGTAAAAGATATGATGGAAAGTGATGTATCACTAATGAAAAAAGATATTGTTTTACTTGAAGCTGGTCATAAAATATTAAAACAGGCTGAGTAACAATTTTTAAATTAGTATTAAAAATAAAGTTAATATATTCAAAATTGAACCCATACAAAAATGAGAAATAATAAAGTATATATAATTGCAGAAGTTGGTGTTAATCATAATGGTGATGTGTTGATTGCGAGGAATTTAATTAAAAAAGCGAAGGATTGTGGAGCTGATTGTGTTAAGTTTCAAACATTTAAAGCTTCTCAAATTGTAACGAAGTCTTCACCTAAGGCGAAATATCAATTAAAGGTCACAGATACTAAAGAAAGTCAATTTGAGATGCTTAAAAAATTAGAATTAGATTTTGACGCCTACTTAGATTTGATTAATTATTGTAAAGAAATTGCAATTGATTTTTTATCAACACCTTATAATATAGAAGATTTAATTTTTTTAGAAAAATTAGGCGTAAATGCATATAAAATAGCTTCAGGACAATTAACCGAAATTCCTTTTATTAAGGCCGTGGCAAAAAAAGGTAAAACAATTTTATTGTCAACTGGCATGGGTACATTATCTAATGTTTTTGATGCAGTAGAGGCAATAAGAAGTGAAGGTAATAATGATATAATTGTACTTCAATGCACTACTAATTATCCTTCTAAAATTGAAGACGCTAATATTCTAGCAATGAATACTATTAAAGATGCTTGTGGTGTAAGAGTTGGTTACTCTGATCATGTCGCTAACAATTATGCATGCTATGCTGCAGTGGCCTTGGGTGCAGAAGTAATAGAAAAACATTTTACACTTGATAAAAATATGGAGGGCCCAGATCATACATGTTCATTAACGCCCTCAGAATTTAAAGAGATGGTTATAGGGATTAGAAATATTGAAATATCCCTAGGCAGCAAGGTTAAAAAACCTTCTCAGATTGAAGTAGATAATAGCGTTGGAATGAAAAGAGGAATGGTTTTAATAAAAGACATTCAAGTTGGAACTGTATTAAAAGAGGAACATATTGGATTCAAAAGACCATTAAATGGGCTTCCAATAAACATGCTACATCAAATATTAGGTAAAAAAGTTACAAAAACAATGTTTATTGATGAGGTAATAGATTACGACGTTATACAATGGTAGTGAGAGATAGGGTCGAAAAAATAAGTTTTGGTAATATTTAATTGTTAGAAGAGTTTACTAATAACCCCGGGAATTCTTTAATTTCGTTATTTTAATTCAAGGCCATTAGATTTATTAGTAAATCACACAATAACTGTAAAATTCAAAAGATAATATTTTTTTTGAGGAAGAGTTTTAGAAAAAGATAAAGGTTTTAGAAATAATATAATATTTAATCAGTTTTACATGTAAAAATGTTATTAAAATGTATAACCAACACAATTTTATAAACATTAAAAGATTATCACCAAATATATTATTATGAATGAATAGAAATAAGAGCTATTATGAAAACTAATTTATATGTAAGTTCTTTGGCTTTTTTAGGGCAAACAGTTGAGGATATCATTAACACCTGTAAATTAAATAATTACAATTTAGAATTTAGTTCTGGAATGCCTTTTAATGAAAATATGGATGCCATTTATTTAGATTCTAATATCCAAAGGATGCCACATAATTATTTTCCAGACGCAAAGGTACCTTTTGTTTTAAATCTTGCAAGTAAGAATACATATATTCGAAATACATCTATTAAACATTGTAAAAAAGGATTACTGTTGGCTAAAAAATCGGATGCTCCTTTTTATGCAGCGCATGCAGGTTTTTGCATGGACCCAAACCCTTCTGAATTAGGGAATAAAATAAAAATAGATGAAATAATAGATAGGGGAGAAAATAAAAAACATTTTTTAAATTCTATTTTTGAAATATTGGAAGTTGCTGATGAGTTAGATATAAATTTTCTAATAGAAAATAATGTTTTAGCACCATTTAATTATAATGGACAAAATCCTTTGCTATGTTGTGAATTTGAAGATATTAATTGGCTATTTAAGAATATTAAACACAAGAAATTTGGACTGCTTCTTGATACAGCTCATTTAAAAGTTAGTTGTAAAACTTTGCAACTAGATTTATTATCTGAGTTTGAAAAAATAAGTCCTTTTATAAAGGCTTTTCATCATAGCGATAATGACGGTATAAAAGATTCTAATTTACCATTAGATCAAGATTATTGGTTTCTAAATTATTTTAAGGAATACAGTAATTATATTCATGTTCTTGAAATTAAATCAATAAGCACTAAAAAAATAGATGCACATATTAAATTATTTGAAAAAAATGGAAATTAAAGAAATTGCAATAAATAAAAAGAGTACACTTAAAGAAGCTCTTAAATCCCTGGATAAATCAGGTTTAGGGATTATATTCATTATTGATGATGTTGGAAGTTTAGTAGGGGTTTTGACCGATGGAGATATAAGAAGGTTTTTATTACAGGGTGGTAATGTCGATATGAGAGTCGGGAGGGCAATGAATAATAATTTTTTTTCCCTTTCGATTAAAACGGATAATGAAAAAATATTGGAGTCTATAAATAATAAAATTAAGATTATCCCCCTTATCGACGATAAAGGAAAAATTATTGATTATGCTTCAATTAATAGGTTGCGCCGAATTTCTATTTCTGAGCCATTACTTGAAGGAAATGAGTTACTATATGTGACAGACTGTATAAAAACCAATTGGATATCGTCACAAGGTAAATACGTAAGGTTATTTGAGCAGAAATTCAAAGACTATCATGAAGGATTTGAAGCACTAGCAGTAAGTAATGGGACTGTTGCTTTACATTTAGCTTTGCAGGCATTAGGAGTGGGTGAAGGAGATGAAGTAATCGTTCCTAATTTAACATTTGCAGCATCTATAAATGCAGTACTATATACGGGAGCTACACCTGTGTTAGTAGATGTAGAAAGAGATTCTTTTAATATTGATACAAGTAAGATTGAACAAAAAATAACAAATAGAACAAAGGCAATTATGCCAGTACATCTTTATGGCCAACCCTGTAACATGGATGAAATTTCAACTATTTCAAACAAGTATAATCTGTTAATTATCGAAGACTGTGCTGAGGCATTAGGTTCGACATATAAAAACAGGCCAGTTGGAGTGTTTGGAGATGCCGCAACTTTTAGCTTTTTTGGCAACAAAACAATAACTACGGGTGAAGGAGGCATGGTTCTCTTTAAGGATCCTACAATAGCCAATAAAGCTTCAATTCTTAGAGATCATGGTATGAGTAAGGAAAGACGTTATTGGCATGATTTTGTAGGATACAACTATAGATTAACAAATATGCAAGCAGCTGTTGGAGTTGCTCAATTTGAAAGGCTAAACACTTTTGTATTGGCTAAAAGAAAACTTGCTGAAATTTATAATAAAACATTAAATAGTTGCTCTTTTTTTCAAACTCCAATAGAAAAAGAAAATACATTCAATTCTTATTGGTTATATACTTTTCTAGTAAATGATAGCGCTCCGTTTAAAAGAGAGGAATTGATGGAGTACCTAAGTAAAAAGGCAATTGAATCTAGACCTGTTTTTTATCCACTTCATGTAATGCCGCCTTATGAATTATTTGGAAACACGATGGAATTAGATGTTTCTATAGAAATATCTAACTCAGGCATAAGTCTTCCATCAGCAGTAAGTTTATCTGAATTAGAAGCTAATTATATATGTGATTGTATATCAAATTTCATCAAGAAATTTTAAATAAATCTACTTTGATTAAAAATGACAAAATACTTTATTTAATTCCGGCTAGAGGAGGTTCAAAAGGTCTTATAAATAAAAATATAAAGTTATTAGGGGGTAAGCCATTAATCTATTATTCCATAAAAGCAGCTTTAGAAATTGCGAGTTCACACGATATTTGTGTGTCGACAGATTCTCAAAAAATAAAAGAAGTTGCTGAGCAGTCTGGAATTAAAGTTCCTTTTATAAGGCCTTCAAAACTAGCTTCTGACACAGCTACTACTGAAGAAGTGACTTTACATGCTTTAGATTATTACAAAACCTTAGGAATACATTATGATTTTGTTGTGGTGCTTCAACCTACTTCACCTTTCAGGACAGGTATGCACATAATTAAAGCAATAAACTTAATAAATGATGAAACAGATTTAATTGTTTCTGTAAAAGAAACAGATTCGAACCCTTACTATGTTTTGTTTGAAGAGGATGACAAAGGAGTCTTAAATAAAACATGCAAGGGGGTTTTTACCAGGAGACAAGATTGCCCAAAAGTATTTGAACTCAATGGAGCAATATATGTAATTAGAGTAAAAGAACTAATAAAAAAAGGTTATCAAAACCTTCCAATGAAGAAATTATTGATGTCAAAGAGAACGTCTTTAGATATAGATGATGATTTAGATTTAAAATTTGCTGAAGTTTTAATGAATAGCGACAGACACTAACTGCTTTTAATAAATAATATTTAATAATTTCACTTTGTATATAATTGTACCCTCATTCCCTTCGTTATATTTTGCATTACATATGTCCTATTCTATTGAAGACGTTACAGTCATTACGGATAATAATAGTGTACATAAAATTTTAAATGACCTTAAAATAAATAATATTTTTTTAGACACTGGTTCGGGAATAAAAAAAATTTTAAAATTCAGATTGATTATGGATAACATCATAAGTAATTTAGATTTAAATAAAGAAATTTATTTGTTGGATAACATACATTGTATTGAAGGTTTTTATTTAATGAAAAAGTGGACAAAAGGAAAAGCCTATTACAAGAACTTATCGATAAACTTTAATATTTACAAAAAACAAAAAACTATTAAGGATTTAGTAAAAAAGAAAATTTGTAAGTTATTTTTTGGTTTAAATTTAATTTTTAGAGACCAAAATGGGACTGCTGTTCTTGGTATTAATAATTTTTTTTTAAAAAATAATAATATAATAAATTTTGATATTGAAAATTATAATAAAATAAAATTAGATGTTTTAAAAAATATAGAGCTAAAGACCTTAGCTTATAATTCTATTTTAATTTTACAAGGCGAATTAAAGGGTATTGTGAAATCTATATCACTTTCTAGAATTTTCAATGAAATATCCTCACTAAGTTCTTTAGTGATAAAAGAACATCCTAACCATAAAAATACCTCTTTAATATATGATCTTCCAAAAATACCGCATTATTATCCTATTGAATTATGTTATAATAATATATCTAGTAATATAATTTCTATTTATTCTACATCTTTAATTTTAGCTAGTCAATTTGAAAATAGAAAAGTTATCTCTTTGTTGGAACTGGTGGAGTGGTATAATGAAGATTATAAGAAATTTATAAAGGGAATGTTAATTGATAAAAGTAATAATAAAATATTATTTCCTAAATCTATTACTGATTTAAGAAAAATATTAAAACCTAATATTAAGTAGTTTAGATCTGGGATGGTAAAAAAATGAAAAATAAAATATTTAGAAGTATAGGGGTTTACACTTCTATTTCAATTTTAAGTGGTGGATTAAATTTTTTCTTTATTTCATATTATGCTAAAATTTTGAGTCTAGAAAATACGGGTATGATAGGTTTAGTTTTAATTACAACTTATATTACAGTGCCTTTAATTAGATTTGGAACAACAGAATTAGTAGGGCTAAATGTAATTAAATATGATAAAAAAGAATTTATTGATTTTTTTAATATTTTAATTTCATTTGTTATCATTTGTTTACCCCTAATTTTTTTATTTACTCTATGTACAACGCTATATTTTAAAAAAAATATTTTTTTTCTATTAATTATTATTGTTTTTAGTATTGTAAGGTCTAGTATAGGAGTACATGATAAAATTTTAATTTTAAAAAACAGAAAAAAAACATTTGCTATTGAAAAAATAAGAACTGGAATTTTAACACTCCTATTTGGTATTATATTTATAAATTTCAATAAAAGTTGGACAAGTTACTTTAGTGCTATTATTTTAGCTGAGATTATTTCAGTTTTTTTTAGATATTGTAAATACTATACATTATTTAATTTTAAGTTTGATCGAGAAGAGTTTGTAAATCTCTTTCAATATGGTTTACCATTTGTTATAGGTTTAGGAGGTGCTTGGGCTTTAAACCAATTTGATAAATTACTAATTGAAAGTTATTATGGTTTAGAAATTCTTGGGGGTTATACTTTGGCTTTTCAGATAGGAATACTTATTAGAACTTTTAACACCTCTATAGCTAATTCGATGTACCCCATTATATATAGTTCATATTCGAAAAATATAGTTAAAAAAATACAAACAAAATTTTTTATAATTTTTTTAAGTATTGGAGTTTTTATTTTTGGATCTTTATCGTTTTTTGTGAAATATTTTTTTAGTATAGTTTATGGTAATAATTATAATGATTTTAAAACAATAATCATTATAATTGGTTTAGCATTTGTACTAGAGGGTCTATATAAGGTAGGTGACTCATACTTGATATATAAGAGAAAAAACTATGTAAAAATTATTATTTTATACTTTTCAGCTTTAGTTGGTCTGGTTTCTTCTTTATTATTAATGAAAACGCAAGGTTTTATTGGACCTGCATACGGAGTTTTAATCGCTTATTTCACCTTGCTTACCCTAACTACATATTATTCAAATAATTTAATTAAATAACGATGAATATAATTTTTAAACTATTAAAGTTCTTATGTTTTGATCGCATTATAGATTTGGTTATAATTTTATCTAATAAAATTCACATATTCGAAATAAAACAGAAATATGGAATTGAAATTAATTACGTAAGCCAGGTAATTGGTTTTACTAGAATAAAAGGAAAACCATTTGATTTTAAAATAGGTAAAGGGAGTCATTTAAAATCTAACTCATTTATTGAATGTTCAGGGGGCGTAAAAATTGGTGATTATTTCCATACAGGAAGCGGCTTAACAATATTTTCTACAAACCATAATTATGAATCTACAAATAGAATACCTTACGATGAGATTTCACTGAAGAAGCCAGTAATCATAAAAGATTTTGTTTGGATTGGAGTTAATGTTACAATAGTTCCAGGCGTTACTATAGGAGAAGGGGTTATTGTTGCTGCCGGTTCTGTCGTTACTAAAAATATTCCTGATTTTGCTGTGGTAGGAGGTAACCCAGCAAAAGTAATTAAATACAGGGACTCTGAAAAGTTCCTTAAATTAAAAGAACAAAAAGCCTTTTTTTAAAATATATGCTTAAAAAACAACCATCAATAAAAATAAAAAAGATAGCTACAATAATTTTTTTGTTACCTCTTTTCATTTATCGGCTTAGATCTCCTTTGCCTTACTTTATGATTGGCGAAGTTATGACTATATTAGAAGTAGTTGTACTATCAGTAATAGGAATAAGATTTTCTAGTTATCTTACTAAAATTGAGAGAGTGAATTTGATAGTTATAAATATTCTCCTATTGCTTCATGGTTTTTTAGCATTATTTTGGGCTGATTATAGCATAGATTTTTCAGTTATATTCAAAATAATTAGATTTACTTATTACATAACATTAACATATATTTTTGCTAAAATTTTTTATGATAGTAATATTTTTATAAAATATTTTATAAATTTCATTATCATATCATTATTGCCATTTTTTATTTTTATTTTTAATGATAATTTTTTAAGCGTTCAAGACTATTATGCGAATAGATTTGCAGGTTTTTATAGTGAACCTTCTGCATTATCTCCTTTCTTGACAGTATTAATTGTATTAGCAATAATTAAAAAAAAATATATTTATTTATTGCTTTTAGGGTTTATTTTTTTAAAAACAGATTCAGGCACTTCTTATTTGGTTTTATCTTTTACCTTAATTTTACTTCTTTTTAAATTAGGTAAGAATACAATTCTAAAAGTTTCACTATTCGTTGCTTTTATCTCATTTTTTTTATTAAATAGAATAAATTTATCTGCTCTAACATCTTTTAATAAAATAGAAACTATCCTTTATATGTCAGATTTTTCGGATGGAAAATTTGGCCAAGCGAGAATACAAAACTTTTATAATAGCTTAGCGATAATGCATAGCGATAATACATATTTTATTGGTTATGGCACAAATACATGGGAAGCAATTACAAATAAGGCACAAGAATTAAGAATATTTTCCCTTACTCATTTTATTTTAATTTCATTTGGTTTCCTTACAGTTCCTTTGTTCTATCTATTTTTGAAAAAAGTAATTAAAAATTACAAAACTTTAAATATTTTGGAATTAACGGTAATGCTATCTTTTTTATTTGCTAGTTTATTAAACAGTGCTCAGGGAGCAATAGTCTGGAAAATTTTATTTTTATTTTTATTTATTAAATTAAATTCTGGAGCTAGATTAAGTAATAAATATTCAAAAATGATATAGTGAATATATATATATTAGTACCCGTTTTTAATAATCTCAACTTAACTAAGCTATTTTTAGAATCAGTAAGGGGAATGAAGAACCTTAGGATAATTATTATTGATGATAACCCTAGTAAACTGCATAAATCTCTTGATGATTATGAAAATATTGATTTGGTTTTTGGTGATGGAACAAATTACTGGGGCGGGAGTATTAATCTAGGGATAAGTTATTTAGAAAGCAGGTATTTTTTGAATGATAGCGACTTGATTATCATTGCTAATAATGATATTATTATTGACTTTAAACTTAAAAACCTAGTAAATAGTAAATTAGATTTTCAAAACTCGGTTTACCATGTTCAAGTAAGAGATGAAAAATTAAATTATATTAAAAGTTGTGGTAGAATAAAGTCATGGTTTCCTTTTATTCAAGAATATCCAAGAGGGTTTAAAGAGAAATTTAAAGAAGTAGATACCCTAACAGGTAGGTTTTTACTATTAACTTGGTTACAGCTTAAATCCGTAGGAGGGATTGATTCAAAACTGCCACATTACGGAGGTGATTCAGATTTAGGGTTAAAGTTAAAGTCTAAAAATTATAAATCGTACTTATTACGAGACTTTAGTTGTGTAGTTAATAAAGAGCAAACAGGTCTATTTGAAAACGCAAGGATAAATCAATTAATTAGTTTGTTAACAGATATTAAGTCTTCTTTTTGTGTCAGATACAAATGGGTTTTTGTGAGAAATCATAATAATTATCTTTTTTCCTTACTCATAATAATTTCAATTTATTTAAAATTAATTGTAATTATTGTTAAAAATCATCTAAAATGAATATTTTATACATACATCAATATTTTAAAACACCCAAAGAACCTGGGAGTACTAGATCTTATTGGCTGGCTAAAGAATTAGTAAAAAATGGACATAGTGTAACAATATTAACTTCTTCTTCTATTTTTGAGTCAAGAATTCATAATATAAATATTGATGGAATTAATGTTATCTATATTAGAGGAGCTTATGGTCAAAATATGTCTTTTTATCGCAGATCAATGGCCTTTATTAATTTCATGTTAAAAGTTACGAGAGTTGTCTTGAAAAATAATAATATCGATTTAGTTATAGCAACATCGACCCCTTTAACGATAGGTATTCCTGCACTAATAAAAAAATGGTTTCATAAAACTCCTTTTATTTTTGAGGTAAGAGATGTTTGGCCAGAAGCAGTAGTTGCAATTGGGGCTATTAAAAATAGATTTGTGATTTCTTTTTTATATTATCTAGAAAAAATTATATACAAAAACAGTTCAGCAATTATACCTTTGTCTTCGGGTATGAAAAAATCAATAATTAACAGGTACCATAATTTAAAGATGCCAATTGTTACGATACCTAATATCGCAGAAATTAACCAGTTTGAAATAAATAAAGAGAAAACGCAAGGAGGTTATTTAAGGAGTAAAATTGGATTTTTACCAAGGTTTTCAATCTTATATGCAGGAACTTTTGGGGAAGTAAATGGCATTAATTATCTAATTAATTTAGCAAAAGAAACATATAAACTGGATAAAACCTTAGTATTTATTCTTATTGGAGGTGGTAGTTTAAAAAAGGAAGTAATTAAAAAAGCAAAAGAATTTGAAATTTTAAATAGAAATGTTTTTATTTTTGACTCTATTCCAAAGGAGGATATTCCTGTTCTTTATAATGAGGTTTCTATGGGTAGCTCTTTTGTAATTCCAATAAAAGAATTATGGCTAAATTCAGCTAATAAATTTTTTGACACTTTGGCTTCAGGGAAACCTGTTTTAATAAATTATGGAGGATGGCAAAAGAAAGTTATAGAAGAAAATAATGTAGGTTATGTTTTACCAATTGAAACTAATAATGAAAGTGTTTTTAAATTTGTTGAATATACTAAAAACACCGATTTAGTTTCTGTTCAGCAAGAAAAAGCATTAATATTGGCAAAAAAAGAGTATTCTCTAGAAGTAGCAGTAGAAAAATATTTAAAAATATTGAATCAAATTAATTTTGAAAATCAACTTATTAAGTAATGCAAACTAAACAAAAAATATCTTTCATTGGTTATTCTGGCCATTCATACATTTGTATCGAAATTGCTAAACAGATGAATTTTGATGTTATTGGTTATTATGAAATAACACAATCAAACAAAAATTATTTTGATTTAACTTATTTAGGAAGAGAAGATGATTTTGAAGCAAATGAAGGATTATTATTTTGTAGTATAGGAGATAATCTAACTAGAGAAAAAATTTATAATAAAATATCTAAAATAAAAATTGGCTTATTTGCTTTATTAAAGCATCCTACTGCTATTGTATCAGCTACTTCTAGTATCGGCGACAACACTCTTATTTCTGCCGGTGCTATTATTAATGCTTTAAGTGTCATTGAAACGGGTTGTATTATAAATACAGGTGCCATCGTTGAACATGACTGCACAATAAAAGCTTTTGCGCATATTGCTCCTGGCGCTGTAATAGCTGGAAATGTTACTGTTGGTAACCGTAGTTTTGTGGGTGCTGGTTCAGTGGTTAAGCAAGGTGTTAGGATCGGTAATGATGTTATTATTGGTGCTGGTGCAGTAGTTATTAAGGATGTTTCAGATAATCAAATTGTGGCAGGGAATCCTGCAAAACCTCTTAATAAATAATTTATGATCCCTTTGTCAATACCTAATATTAGCGGAAATGAATGGAAATATGTAAAAGATTGTCTCGATACGGGTTGGATATCTTCAGCTGGGGCGTACGTAAATAAATTTGAAGAAGCTATCAAAAATTATACAGGAGTAAAATATGCAATAGCTTGTATGAATGGAACAGCTGGACTTGAAGTTTCTTTAAACCTTGCCGGAGTTTCTTCAAATGACATTGTAATAGCACCAAATTTAACCTTTGTAGCTACATTAAATGCAATCTCATATTCAGGAGCAGAAATTGCTCTAATAGATGTTTGTGAAGATTCTTGGCAAATGGATATTGCTTTACTTCAAAATTGGTTAGAAAATAATACAATCACCAACTTTGTTAATGAGAAACCGGTAACTAGAGAAATAGCTTCAGGAAAAAAAATTGGTGCAATCATGCCAGTGTACGTTTTAGGGGGATTTATCGATATTGACAAATTATTAGAGATCAGTGCTACATATGGTATTCCTTTAATAGAAGACAGTACAGAGGCGCTAGGAAGTTTTAAAAATGGAAAGCATGCAGGTTCCTTTGGTTTAACTGGTGTTTTAAGCTTTAATGGCAATAAAATAATATCTACTGGTGGCGGAGGAATGATTTTAACTAACGATAAAAAAATTGCTGAGAGAGCAAAACACCTTACAACAACTGCTAAAACGGATCCTTTAGACTATTTTCATGACGAAGTAGGCTATAATTACCGCTTAGTAAATGTTCTAGCTGCTATTGGGGTTGCGCAAATGGAAAACTTTGCCGTTATCCTTAAAAGAAAAAAGGAAATTGATGCGCTTTACAGACATGAACTAGATGGAGTAGGAGATATCAATTTTCAAGATAATGATCCCGACTCAGATCCTAATTGTTGGTTATTCACCTTTCGAACAAAAAAAATGAGAGCCTTGTTAGATCACTTGAATAGTAATGAAATTCAAAGCAGACCGTTCTGGACACCTATGAATAATCTCCCAATGTATAAGGATTTAACATACATTAGTGAAAATGATATTTCAAATAAAATATTTAAAGAGTGCATAAGTATTCCATCTTCATCCAACTTAACAATTGAAGATCAACATAAAGTGATTTCAGAAATTAAAAATTTTTATAAATAATGATGTTACCAAATATTTCCGAGTTTATTAAAACTTATGTAACCAGAAGAGAAAATAGCTTTTTCGAAAATGATCTAATAAACAATAAAGAAAAATTATCAAAAGAGATTAAAGGTAAATCAATTCTAGTAATTGGAGGCGCCGGGACTATAGGTTCCTCGTATATAAAAGCAGCCCTCAGATATCATCCTTCTGAATTAATTGTTGTAGATACTAATGAAAATGGTTTAACAGAGTTAACAAGAACATTACGAAGTGATTCTAATATAATTGTTCCAAAAAGTTATTTGACGTATCCAATGTCTTTTAATTCTGACGTTTTTTATAAAATGTTAAAAAAACACGGTTCATTTGATATTATAGCAAACTTTGCAGCACATAAACATGTCAGAAGTGAAAAGGATTCTTTCTCTATTGAAGCTATGATAAAGAATAATGTATTAGATGCGAAACAATTTTTAGATTATTTAAAATTAAATAGGCCATCTCATTTTTTCTGCGTTTCTACGGATAAGGCTGCAAATCCTGTGAATGTAATGGGTGCATCAAAAAAATTAATGGAGAATGTTATTATGTCATACTCTAATGATATAAAGATCACTACAGCTAGATTTGCTAATGTTGCTTTTTCAAACGGCTCATTACTTTATGGGTATATAGAACGACTACTTCAAAGACAGCCAATTTCTTGCCCATCAGATGTAAAACGCTTTTTTGTATCGCCAGAAGAAAGTGGTGAGATTTGTTTGTTAACTTGTATCTTAGGAAATAGTGGGGATATTTATTTTCCGAAATTAAATGAAAATCAACTGGTTAATTTTAAATCAATAACAGAGGATTTTTTCAACTATTTAAGGAAAGACATTAAGATTTGTAAAAGTGAGAAAGAGGCCAAAGAAATAGCTTTAAATCTATCAGATAACTCATTATATCCAGTTTATTTTTTCAAAACAGATACGAGTGGAGAAAAGCTGTTTGAAGAGTTTTACACCTCTGAGGATCAAGTAAACTTTAATTTGTACGAATCTATAGGGGTTGTTACTAATTCACTAAAACCTTCCTTTTCTGAAATGGAGGTAACTATTAAAGAAATTGAAACTCTTTTCAAAAGAGAATCCTATAACAAAGAGGATATTATTAAAATAATGAATAAAATTTTACCGAACTTTAATCATATTGAAACAGGTAAAACGTTAGATCAAAAAATGTAACCTATGTACTATTTATTAAAAAGAACTTTTGATATCCTATCCTCTGGAATAGCTATTTTAATTTTAAGCCCTTTACTTATACCAATAATTATAGGTTTGAAGTTGACTGGTGAAGGGTATGTTTTTTACAAACAAGAGCGAGTTGGTTATAAAAATAGACCTTTCTTGATTTGGAAATTTGCAACCATGTTAAAAAATAGCTCAAAAATGCCTGGGGGTATAATGACCACGAAAAAAGACCCAAGAATCACTCCCATGGGAGGATTTCTTAGAAAGTCAAAAATCAATGAACTTCCTCAGTTATTTAATATATTTTTTGGACAAATGAGTGTTGTAGGGCCAAGACCCGTTATGAAAGTTAGTTTTAAAGCATACCCTGATGAAATTCAAAAAGTGATTTATGATGTAAAGCCTGGTCTTACAGGTATAGGTTCTATTATATTTAGAGATGAAGAAAAATTAATTACTGATGTTAAAAATAATGGTGGTGATCTTTGGGAGTTCTATAAAGGGAAAATTTATCCTTTTAAAGGGAAATTAGAGATTTGGTATCAAAATAATAAATCTTTTAGTTTAGATATTAAACTTATTTTTATCACCGCTTGGACTGTCTTAAATCCTTCAAGCCAGATTGTATTTAGATGGTTTAAAGATTTACCGAAAAGATCATTTTAATTTAATTTCAATGTCTTATTTAAATGTAACTACCACTTAAATTTTACATTATAAGATTATATTTGCAGTAATAATATTAGATATAAAACAATGAAATTACATAATTTATTAAAACTTACAATAATAGCTCTGTTTATTGTTTTACAGTCCTGCGTCTCAAAAAAAGAGATGTTGTACTTGCAAGATGTAGCGTCTTATAATAACACTGAAGTTACTTACAACAACCACACCTTGCAGGTAGATGATATTTTAAAAATATCTGTAGGCGCATTAATGCCAGAGGCTGCAATCCCTTATAATAAAAATAGCGGTGGTAGCATTGTTGCCAATAGCGTTGATATAATGAAACTAGATGGGTATCTAGTATCTAAAAATAGTACTATCAACTTCCCAGTACTGGGAGAGTTGTTGGTAAAAGAAAAAACAACTCAAGATCTAGAAAATGATATTAAAAAATTGCTTGTAGAGGGCGGCTTTTTAATAAACCCTAATGTAACGGTACGTTTATTAAATGCCAAGGTTACTATTTTGGGGGAGGTACTACGGCCAGGTACCTTTTCTTTTACAGAAAATAATATTAGCTTACTGCAGGCCCTAGGCCTTGCTGGAGATTTAACCATTAACGGTAGTAGAGAAGATGTGGTAGTTTTAAGATATGTAGACGGGGTGCAAACCACAGAGCGTATTAATCTTACCTCTGCCAATTTTTTAAGTGGGCCTTACCAAATGGTAAAACCTAATGATGTAATTGTAGTTAACCCAAATAGCGCTAAGTTAAAAACCGCTGGTTATGTGGGTAATATATCTGCCATATTAGGTATAACCTCTATTATATTAACCTCTATACTTTTATTTACAAGATAATGATGCAAGAAAATCTTAACAACCAGAATTACCTCCAAGTGGAAGATTCTATAGACATTAAAAAAGAAGCAGGCTACTACCTGTTTTTTTGGCCTTACTTTATTGCCGGTATTGTAATAGCAATGGTGTCGGCTTTTTTGTACTTAAAAACCGCTGACCGTATATATACCTCTAGTGCTCAATTACAAATTAAAAAACCCGCAGAAGATGCTGCTTCCTTTTTAACCGGGGGGATGGAGTTTTTTGGTTTTGATCAAGTAAATGTAGAGAATGATATTGCTGTGCTTACCTCTCAGCACATTTTAAGCCAAGTGGTAACCCGTCTAGATTTACAAACTAATATATATACAGTAGGTAGAGTAAATGCACAATTACACTTTAACGATGAGTATACCCGGTTTGTTACCTTAAAAACACAAAATAACTATCTCTATTGGGATGTAGAAATAGCAAATCAAAAAGCATCCTTTACTCAAGACACTCTTAGTTTTACCATTAATAGGGGTGACGTGTTTAGCTATAAAGAAACTGAGATTACATTACATGATTCTTTATATCTTCAAGATCAAACCCTTATTATAGAGAGATACCCATTAAACGAGGCAGTTACAGCGCTAAGAAATAATTTAATAGCAACCGCAGCCTCCAAACAAGGCGAAATTATAAATTTAAATTTTGAAGGTGTAAACATAGCCCGTAATGAGGCTGTTTTAAATACGGTCATGCAGGTAATGCAGGATGACCAGGTAGAAGACAAGCGGTTAATATCTAAGGTAAGTTTGGCTTTTATTAATGATAGGCTAGATGGCCTTACTAAAAGCATAGATACCTTATCTCAAAACACCATCGCCTACCAAATGGCCAATGGTATTTTTGATCCAGCAGCACAAACAGGAAATGCACTTTCTAATATAGTCAAAGGTCAAGAAGAAGCTTTTGGTATTGGCATACAGCTAGAAATTGCCAAGGCGCTACTAGAAAAATTAGAAAATCAAGCAAGCTATCAAATACTGCCCGCAAATATTGGTATAGATAACCAGAGTGTTAATACGCTGGTTGAATCTTACAACACGGTAGTTACTCAGCGTAATAATTTACTAATTAGCGCTACTACAAAAAGCCCAATGGTAATGCAGCTTTCTAGCCAGCTAGACAATGCAAAGGCGGCTATTATAACTGGAGTTAATAGATATATAGAAGGGCTGCAAACATCACTCTCTGGCTTTAAAAACATGGAGGCTAAAACTAAAGGTCTAGTTGCTGGCTTGCCCAGTAAAGAAAATACTCTGCG
>Ga0209196_1000841_pt1 | contig 23739 bp, 24 predicted proteins | sample COGITO_mtgs_1105_5_FD_184801 | JGI IMG/M metagenome (GOLD analysis project Ga0209196, IMG submission 184801) | Pelagic marine microbial communities from North Sea - COGITO_mtgs_110509 (SPAdes) (version 2) | ecosystem: Environmental > Aquatic > Marine > Epipelagic ... | reverse complement strand
TGTGTTAAGTTTAAAGCCATAATTTACTCCTATATGGTTTGTTTATTTTATTGTGTTTTATCACTAAGGTAGACAGGCTATTTTTTCATCCCGTCCCCATTTGTAATTCGTTTTTGTTATACTATATTATAACATGTTCTAAAAGGTTTGTCAAGTAAAAAGTTAAACTTTTTTTAACATTTAGAGTCAAACGGGTTGCCATTCCTTGACAGTAATCTTTTTTGTTCTCTGTTTATATCTTGAAATCTCAAAATCTGTTATGTCTCCATTTTGATACTGGGTGTAACTTACACCTAGATAATCTCTTTCTGTTTTCTTAGGAGGCTTTATTCCAAAAGCTTTATAGTCTAACTCATAGATATAAAGCATTGTCTCATAACCTCTTTTGTAGTCAACATAAACGTCTAACCTTTCGTAGTCAACTTCTTTCATAAACTCGAAATCATTCTCATGTGCATCTCTGCCTAAGTTGTTTTCTATCAGATAGTCTATGTAATCAACAGGTTCAATAATGTCTGGTTCTATCACCTTCAGAAAGTCCTCAAAAGACATTTTGGACATATAATGTTCCTCATATTCGCCAACTAGGCTTCCCAGTACCAACCCGCGATCGGTTTCAAAGAAAAGCTGTCTTAGATTATTTTTGTCATTATAGAGTTCATCATTATATTCATCAAACTCTGTTTCATTCATGTTGTGCCAAGTCATTTGCTCTCCAAGACAATTTATATTAATTTTATGCTCGAGTAGGGATTTGAACCCCACAATTCTAACGTTATAGAACGCCTGCCCCCGTTAGTTATCTGCAACCGTACAGTCGAGCAAAAAGTGAAAAAAAGCGGTCTTTAAGGTAGACCGCAAACCTTAACCAATGAGATCTTTTGAAAGGAGACCACGAACCTTACCGAAGGAGGTTGGTAAAAACAGGCCGCCTTTTGGTAGGTAGCGGCAAACCTTCAACCTTGGAGTATTTTTAGAACAATCTAATGCTTACGTCACGAGATGAACTCGAGATAGATCCAACTTGAGTGTTGGAGTTAAATGTGCGGTATTGTTGACGGTCGATGTCCCACACGGTTTCATAGCCGGCTTGTAAATTGCGTGAACGCAAGGTCATAGGGAATACCCCATCTGGTGCTTCTGAAATGCGAATAAAGTTCATTGTTCGCTGCTCACCGCGTTGTGTTACGAAAGTTCCGGTGTAAACGGTCATAGTGTTTGTGTTATTTGTTGTTGTCATAATTCCTCCTAGAATATTGTTTGACTATTATAATATAACATAGTTTTGATACCTTGTCAAGTATTTTTTTAAAGTTTTTTTACTCTCTATCATCCAACCATTGCCAGAATAAAGTAAAGGCAAAGAAGAATAGGAAAGCTGTTATTACGAATTCCATTTTGTTTTCCTCATTTGTTATGTTTATAATATAACATGTTTAAGATGCCTTGTCAAGTAAAAAGGCAAACTTTTTTTAAAAAAGATTCATTTTCTTTAATTGAGTCCATCTTTATGGCAAACCAGTCTTCTTTTGTCTCGCCATTGTCTCGAACTCTTTCTGCCCATTCGATTTTGGTTTTGATGTACTCTTGCAACTCTTCTTCTGTGTCGAATAAGTAAGTTGAGTAGTCCATCCCATCTCTGATGGATTGCTCATATTGAGGAAAGAGCTTAATTGCTGTTTTGTAGACTTGTCTGTAGTGTCTAGCGTCTTGTAGATGTGTTTCTTTTGAAAATGAGACGTAAACTCTAGGTGAGCCAAATTTTTCTTTTGTTTGTAGCACCGCTATGTTCGATAGTGGCGTAATCTCTGTTGTGTAAGGTGCGTGTCTCGGGCCTATTAGTGCATAGCCAATCCAGTTCGCAATTGTTCCTATTGTTTGGAAGTAATCCTTGTGCTCTTCGCTTTGGCTACCCCACATGTTGTAATAAATTTGATCAACCATTCATCCTCCATTGGTTATCGACGTTATAAATGTCTTTTTTATTTTTTTTGACTTTTTCTCCGGTAACAAAAAACATTGTTACAAAGCCACTTCTTATTCTCGCTATCTGCCCAAACAGTTTTCTATTGGAGCAGTAGACCAAGTCTGTTATTTTAATCATTGCTTCCTTGTTCTCTCTAGATAATCTTGAAGAGCTAAGATGTAATCAGCTAATTCGAAAAGTTTTGAACACAAGTAATCTTGATCCTTTTCTGTTCCTTCATTCAACGCTAATGCTTCCAAGATTCTCTCTTCTGCTTCTAGCATCTCTCTTAACTCTCGTTTCACTCTTTTTCTTTCCATTGTTGTAATCCTCCATGTTTCAGCCAACGGCCTCATTAGTAATTACAACCAAAGATTTCCTTTTCGCCTAAAAGTCCGAATCTTGCGGGAATGTTTACTCCTGAATGAAGTGGGTAAAGTGTTTTGTGATGTAGAAGTTGGGATCCGATGATCGCCAGATTGAAAATGATGACTCTCGCTCTTTGGCAATGTTCTCTCGAACAATTTGTTGACATGTTGGCAAAACTGTTTCATCATTATCTAAATCCTCTTCATCTATATTTATATAATAACATGATTCAGTAATGTTGTCAAGTGAATAAAGCATTTTTTCTTCAGCATCTTGCAAACTAGCCAATGACAATGTCGAGATTCTCGAGTGGGTGCTTGTTTTGTGTAATTTTCCAAAGTCTGGCTTAACATTTGAGCAATAGAACAGGTTTTGCAAGGTTGAGTAGATGAAGTAATTTACTTTCTCGTAATAGTTTGAGATTGGACCTGTGCCATTCATGCTTAGCATTGTCTTGTTGTCCAAAATAATCATTTCTTTTATCTTTCCGGATCTTGCATATTGTTGCAACACACTGAAGTGCACTCGATGTCGAAGTTTTTCTTCTTTCGAAGAGAACTCAAGGTCAGGTGCAATGTAGACAACACTCATTTGGAACGCCGAGAATGCTTCTAGAACACGCAGTGAGGCTCCGGCAACCTTACCAGACCCACAAAGAAACAAAATGCCTTCAGCGTGAGATTTGAGACCCCTAGAGGTAACCTTGATTGGGTGCTCATCATATTCTTCAACTGTTTCTCGAGAATCAATACCTTCGTTTTCGTCAAAAATTATAACTTTGTAATTCTTGCTGTGTGGTTTGAATAACTTAACAATGTTCTTTCCTGCTTCACCTAATCCTACTAAAATCATTTCACTCTCCTATTCTTTCTATGTATAATGTTGGAATTGTAACTATCTTTTCAGAGGCAAAGATAAAAACTCTTATTGATGGAAGACTGATTTGGTTTGGATGTGGAAAGACTTCCAATATCATTCCCAAGTCTCCATTTTTGTACCCAAAGAGTGACCTCTCGTCCCATGGACTCTTAGCGATTGTGATTAAGTCACCTTTTCTCATCGATTTTTCTCAGTTCTTCAGGCCAAAATGGAACTTCAAGGTCGTTTGGCATCAGCACCCAACAAATTACACATTGGGGACCTACCGTCTCAACCCTTATGATTACGCCAACTACGCCGTCGTCATAACCTGATGTTTGATTGTTTTCCAAAACAACAACATCGCCTGCTACCATTTGAATTCCCTCATGTCTCCCAAGTTCTTGCCCAAAGAGCAATTAACCTTAAACCTACCTAGTTTTGTGTCACCAAACATGTCCGATAATTCTGGGATCAGTCGCCTGTCATCTTTGTGTAGGTCGATGACAACGCTATCATGAACAACGAAAGCAACATGGGATCTCGTTGACCTAAGGAAGTTAGAAATCTTGCAAAATCTGTCAAGAGTGTTGTCTGAGGAGCTTGATTGTAGTAGGTAGTTGAGTGCCTTGCGAATGGGACAAGTGATTGTTCTGCCAAAAGGTGTTTTGATTTGTTCTCCGTCAAAATACTTTTCCAACAAGCTTTCTCTGTCGTAGAAATCCGATTGGATAGTTTCGGAGTCAGGGTTGTAGAGCCAAGCAAATAATTTTGTTTTAGCTTCTTCTCGGCTAGACTCTTGTTTAAAAATGTTTTTGATATTCCACTCATGGATGTCCTCCTCAGGTTGTTCATGGTCTTGCAAGGCAAGCATTGTTCTGACTTCGGCTGCATTGAAGTCTAATTCTAGAAACGCATCGTTGTTTGGTCTGACGTGCTTCTTAAGTTCTTTCTTGAGATTCAAAATTGGAAACGAATCCTTCTTTGTTGTCATGCGACCAGTAACTGTTCCAAAAATGTTGTAGTCAACAAATGGTGTAGAATCTCCAAACTGATCGTAAAGATGTTTTGCTTTCATGTCATCTGCAGCGTGACAGTAAACAGCGAATGAGTTTAAGTTAACAGGGTGTTTTCTCAATTCCTTCACGGCTGCTTGTGTGCGTTTTAATAAAGTGTAGTGTTGAGGCTTCTCGACATTCTCAAACACCCACTCGGTGATTTCGTTCTTGGTATCGAAGTAATGTCGTAAGTGCTTCTTTGGGACAAGATCGTAAAAGCAAACATCTGACACATCAATTTGTGCAGTGTTAATCGCCTTGTAATGGCTCTTGAGAAGGTTGTTTGCATCCTCCCATCGTTGTGTTAGGTGATCAGGGCAAACGGCACTGAGCGGCTTACCAGCTACCAGCAATTGAGCATAATCAATGTCCATGTTGTAAAGATGGTCTGAGTAAGCCCAAGTCTTTGTGAGACCGTTTGGAATCTTGTCCCAAATGAATTGCCCATTGAAATAAGTTCCTGCACAATCAAATTTATTGTCTAAAAGTTGAAAAAACATCTGCGGTGTCCTCCGTGATATGTTATAATGTATTGTAGTGGTTACTATAAGATAACATACTGGAGGTTGGTTGTCAAATATTCTTTATTCTTTTTGTAAAATAAGTCAAGGAGCCCTGTTTTTGGTTGTAGAAAGCCTTAAACTGGTCTTCGATGTAAAGCATTGCCTTTACTTTGTCGTATTTAGCGATGCCTTGAGCAGTCTGAGAAACTTGTTTCCGAGAGGATGGGGATAATGGTGAACCCTCAAAAAAGTTTTTCATATTTATATATACTAATATTAATGTATTATAATTTATATATACATGATATTTTATATTAGTAATAGTAGATATTGTATTGTTATTACATGATTTGTAATGTGTATTATATGGATTAAGATTAACATAAGCATTGTAAGAGTCTATTAGTAATTTCTCTAATAGATCTAAATCTTGTAAGACTGTTTTATCGTATTGATTATTGAAAACTGATTGTACAGTAGTTAGTAAATAACGTTTACGATAATCAGCAGTTACTGGAGAGCCTAAGTCTGAGACTATTACGCCTGGATTGTTTTGATCGACTCTAAATCCATATTGCTTTGTTATGTTCATGTAGTATTGGAATGCTGGTGAGTTGAACATTTGCTCTTCCTTTATTGCATCATTGGAATAGTCAAGACCTGCTATGTCAAGAGCAAGTCCTGATTGGAACATGTTTGAATTAACTGACTTCATGTAATCAGATAAGATTACTGTCTCGGTTATATCAGAGTAGATGTAATAGTCAAGAAACACTCTTGTGAAGTCATCAAAATTGTTGATGTGACTCTTGTGTTTCATTATGAAATTATTAAGAATGCTGCTCATAGCAGATTCAGATGTCACCTTGAAACCATCGAGTGGATTCTCATAACTTCTTTTTATTTTCAGAGAGGAGAGAATCGGGTCATCAATTGGAATAGATCCCATACGACATGCTTTTGCAAAATGAAGTTCCATGTCTTTGAATTGGTCAACAACAAAGTTCAATGCTCTATGTGTGCTAACCTCTTGATCTCCAACAGTTATTTCTTTAAGAAATTCTTCTTTAACTACAACAGGTTCTAGTAGCCTATTGACGCGTCCATAGAAAGTTCTTTCGGCAAAACCGAAGTCATAGACGTGAGGATAGTCCTCTTGAAAAGCTTCAAGTTTATACTTGGCTCTTTCAAATGCTAACCTACTGGTTTTTAAGCTATTATTTCCGTTAAACCTTGTCATTGTCTTCTAATCCTACTGTGATCTGTGATTTTTTGTTTGACCCCAAACGCGCCACGTCCATCGATGGTTTGAAAATAAAGAGTACCGTCCGTCATTTCCGTAACTCTCCCCCCTTCCTCTGTGAATGTTTGATTGAGTTGTCCACCTGATGCCGATGTTGATGTTTGGCTCGATTTTATTGTTTTCAAAACTCCGCCATAAGTTTCCTTCACTTCGGGAGTTGCAGTCTGACTCTCAGTTGTAATTACTACCGCACTAGACTCCCCAAGTTCTTCATTGGTAGCAGTCGCGTTGGTGTTATCTGATTCTCCCTCTGGATCTTCAACTGGCTCCGTTGTGACTGCTTCGGTAGTAGGGGTCTCTTCTGTCTCATCACCACTTGCCGTTTCTACAGGTGCTGTTCCGCTTGTGCTTTTGCTCTCTCCAAGTCGACCTGCTAAGGTTCCCTCTTCAAATGCATAATTTTGAGCATCTAGAATCACTTGATTGCAATCAGCAAAACCATCATCATCATTTTCGGGAGCATAATCTGCGATATCTCCAGCAGCTTCTTTGTCCGCATTTTTCTTCTTAACAGTGTTCGGATTTCCTGATCCATCTCCAGAGTAATATTGTTGTGCAGAGATTGATGTGGTAAACTTTCCGGGAGATATTGATGATTTCACAGAAGTGATCGTATGATATCCGCCAATTCCAAGCTTGTTGGCGTCTGAACTACCCTCGGTGGGATCGAAACCTGGACCACCTATTCCATAGGGATTGAAGAAGAATTCCATTCCTGGATAGAATAGGGTGTTCCCAAACATTTCAATGTTTGCAACGTAGACTGCTGATAGTTGAAGAAGTCCGTCGATTCCATTTTGAAAAAATCGAGCTTCTCGAATGTATTGTTGATCTGATTTTGATAAAGATAAGGTCTTTACAATTCCAGCGTTTTGACCTACGTGAACATGGAATCTTCCTTGTTCAATGTCATCTTTATATGTTCCATTGCCTGTATAAGATAGGCTTGAGCCCAAAGCGCTTAGGACAACGAAAGTGTGAAAGTCTTTAAAGTTTGAGTTTGCATCATTAACTGGCCCTCCCTTGAGTGGGAGAATGGGTGCTGCCCCAGCTCTTAAGCTTGAGACATCCAGTGCGACCGGCGTCCGTGCTTCATTTAGTTCATATGCTTTTTTAAGAGGATTTGTCCCACCAGTCTTGAATGCTGTTATTTGCGAGGTTTGAAATCTTAATTTGTTTTCCATTTTTCTATTTACACAATTCTCAATCAATGCCGGCTTAATGAGATAGTTGGATAAGCTTCGAATGAAGTTCATTACAGGAAATGTCTTTCTTGTACTTTTCTGATTCACTACGTTGTCAACAAACCACCTCGAAAAGAAATCAACAGAAATAGGAATGTCTGCTATATTGTAGACAGATCCACCTGCCGCTGATGTTTGGAATGGTTCGAACTCGAAAGATCCGAGAACGATAGAGTTCCTATTAAATCCAGTCCCTGCTCTAACCGTGTCGTTCCCATCGTAAACACAATCCAGAACTGTATAGAGAAGATCTCCAAAGTAAAAAAACTGAATAGCTCTATCACCAGAATCTATAAAATCAAAATCATCAGAGCTTTCAGGTAAATCTGAGTTTAGAACTAGTTTGACATCGACGCCATTGCTTCCATCATCTTCAGCACTATTTTCAAAACTGCATGTTTTAAAGAAACCTTTCTTTAGGAAGAAATCCTTATCGCCCTTGTTAACTAGGACGTTATAGATAACGCCTCTGGATCGAAGCCTCGTTATAATAGATGATAGTGACTGCTTAATTAGAACTGTTTCTTGCGCTGCGAGAGAGACTTGAAGTTCTTTTAGTTGCTCCACGCTACAGTTCTTAAGGTTTGTTTGCCTTGTAAGTTCTCTAGCGTTGGCTATGCGTCTAGCGATCAGTTCTGGTGAAGCCAATGCGTCCAGTCGTGGATGTTTCAGAAGTGATTCGAGATAAGCACGATAAGAAATTTTTATCTCAACGGTTCCATCTTTACCAAAGCTAATGTCGTGATCGACCATATTAAGGAAGAATGATTTATTTGAGACTTGAATAGCAGTGATTTCATCCGTGGTGAAACCATCAGCAACAGTGGGTAAGACATAGCCAACGTCTGCTCTAATTCTATAGAATTGAGGCTCATATTGTCGATCTGATTGGACGTCAAGGCCATCAACTTGTCCTTTCTTATCTGGTGTGGGTTGAATTATGAGATCAACATAACGATATTTGCTTTTGTTGTAGCCGGTTCTCTCTCTAGTGAAGTCTTGGAATGATTGAAAAAATAGCGTTAATGACGCAGTGATATCATTTCTTGCTGTTGCAGGGGAAGTCCCATTGAACTCAAAAGAAAAGTTCTTGAGACCGACACCAGTGCCTTTGTCGAACACACCGTCGCCCATGAACGTGCTTCGAATGTTTGAGGATCTGTCAAAGATGAATTCAACTTCTTTTTCACCATCGGTTGGATCGTGAAAGACTTTGAATAATCTTATTTTTGGAACAAGCTTTGAAATCTTGTGTGTTTCAAGCTCGAACAATTGTTGCTCTTTAGCAGATGAAACTAAACTCGACAACATTGTCTCTTGCTCTTTGGATTTGCTGTAGAGCGTGGTGAATCTTCCTCCAAATGGAATCTTTTTTGCGTATCTTGTATTAATCTTAGCTTGATAAGATGCGTGTAACGATGGCATGTTAAGCATCAAGGCGCATTGTTTGAAGAATTTTTGTCTGTTTTCAAGATCTTCGTCGGAAGGAGTGTCTGGCAAGTCTGGTGGCTTCCCTTCTTTGAATGTTTCTAACTGTGCTTTGAAAGCAGCCTCTATTTCTTCTTCTGTTAGTTCCCCTGGCGTGTCATCATCATCCGCAACACTATCTGCGATTGAATCGAATAAAGATTTTTTTGCTGCGATAATTTTATCGTAAACTATAAAAGAAAAAATCTGACTTAAAGAATCAAAGTTCAAAATCTTCTGAAATTGTGTCCCAATGGTGGTTTCTAGGCGACCGATCGTTCTAATATCTACAACGAGGCTAGATAAGAAATTGAAATAGTTTAATGCTATTAGCTGACTTATGTACTGATTGGTCGTAAGTTCCTCGTCTCCCCCATCCTTGAACCACCTAACAAGCCAATTGTCATCTGCTTGCACTTGTTGGTTTACACCTAGATATGTTGTGGGAGTGAATGGGTTAATCAAGAACTTAAAAGGATAGTTTGCAATGTCAGCTCCTTCGAGCTCATTGAATTCCTGTAAAGATTTTTTAAAATCTTCGCTGACCCCATTGTTGGTTTGAATGATTGAATTAGGATATTGTTGAGTGCTTGGCTCTTGTAGTAAAAGCAGAATTTCAAAATTGTCATCTAGAAATTCTGCTGGTATCTCTTTAGATTTTCCATCTTTGTAGATTGTGTCCGAAAGTTTGTAGAGTTTTTTGCCTGATTGTTCAACGAGCTTAAGTCCTATATATTCATTGTAAAATTTTGAATCAAATTTAAAAGAGTATTGTTTAGACACGTCTTGCATTAGACTTGTTATTTTTTTTGAGATCTCTCTTTTGTAAGACTCAAACGAATAATCTGATAAAATGTTTGCTATGACTTTTGTTGTAACCTTGTCAATTGTTCCATTTTCAGCCATCAAAATGGTTCTATTTGCTAGCTTGGATTTTGAGGCTTCATTTTTAAACGTTGCAAATTCATCAGATAACACCAATTCATTATCGTCATTGATTTTCCAATATTTAACAGTGTTCACCATCAACCTTAAAACAGTTTCATCGAGCGCACTATCAAATCTTTTTTCGACCTCTTCTCCGGACAAGTCTATAACGTCGGAGAACCAATTTATTCCAAAACCACCACTCGTATCTGCTCCGGTGCCTCCACCAATATAATCATTGGTGTCAACGTAGTAAGCCTTCCAGTTTTCAACAGTAATTTTTAGTTTTTGATCGTAAATTGCACGCAAATTTTGCAAAATTTGGTTGCCTATATCTGTATTCAGATTACCGGCAGCTGACCTGAACATGTATAGCTTTCTTACAGCTTCTAATGCGTGCCAACGCTTACTTTGTGGAGTTAAATATTCACTCATCCCAATACCTCAAGTGCGATTCCTAAGTTCAATGGTATTTTCACAATGTCTCCTGCGTTGAATAATGCGTCTGTAGGCTTGTTGTTGAGCTTTGCTATAAGCCACCATAGGCTTGCGTCTCCGAGCTCTCTAGCACCCAATCTCCAAAGCCTGTCGCCACTTTTCCAGATGTAGTCTCGAGTGCGAACACGGGCTAAATCATCTTCGGTTAGTTTCTTAAATCTTGGTGTCGTGTATTGCTCAATCTCTTTGACGCCTCGATCTTCAAGGGTCTTCTCCCACTGTTCATTGCGGTTTATTCCCTTTGTTCTATTGTTATATCTTGACATTATGAACCTCCGTCATATGGAAATTTTGGATTTACTTTTGATCCTCTGTCGAATGCAAGATCCTTTCGATGTTGCGGCGTAAAATCGAGCGTTGCGTTGTAGACTTTGGGCAAAAACTCACCTGCTTTTGGTGTAAACATTCCCATGTCCAAAACGGGGTTTGCGGACCATGTTGAGATCCATCCGAGAAGGTCGCCTTCATCTTCTTGAATGAGGTTTCCAAATCTTATATAAACCAAAGGAGCTTTCGAAAGAATCAATGCATTTCTATTAGTCCCAGTTCCACCCTTAACCTTTGCATCGTTGTAGGATGGATAAAGCATTCTTGTCATCATGTTGATGTTTTTTATATTCTCTCTAGCTTCATCTTCATCGTAAGCTATGATATCGAAACCTAGGTTTATGCTTCGCTTTGTTCCTTGAAAGGTTCCAATTGGATCGATTCTTCCATAGACTTGTTCTTCGCTCCAATTCGATGAAAAAGAGTTAGTCAGCGAAGTAAGAAATGCGGCAAACTTCACAGATGTCTTGTTATCTTGCGCCGAGGTTATTTTTATTTCAGCATTTTTATTGCTTACATATGTTTTCTTTAGACTCATTAGGTCGATTCTCCATTGGCTACTTTAGCGACATAAGCTTTGAAGTTTGCTCCGTCGACATTTAATGTCATCTCCATTCCTTCAAAGAAGTTTTGCACGTTCGCTGTGACATTTGTTGCGCTTGCTGCTACACGCTCTCCAGTAATGCTTGTTGCTTTACCTGCTGTAATTAGGGCCAAGTTCTCAATTGTGGAGCTTACTTTTACATCTTGTCCTATCTTGTTTATTTCGTCAACCATTGATTTAGTTGTCTTAATGATAGAATCATCAGACCCTAGAGACATTACAATCTGTGACATAGCTTCAACGCTTCTTGTCTCTAATTCTTTTATTTGCATATCTATCTCATCTGATCCGAACATAAATGAAACGGCACTTCCAATCATGGAAGCACCAGCAATGACTGAATCCACAAGCATTTGAAATAAATCTATAGCTCCGGTAATGACTGAAGTAAAGACTGCACCTATTGGTTCTAAAATGGCCCCAAGGGCATAACCGACCAGGGCAATGGACGCGATGATTCCCGCCAAGACCAATCCAAGGCCCATCAATTCCAGTGCCACACCACCGAGTGCTGTAGCAAAAGAAGCTGTTGGAGCAGTCGCGGCACCGGATGCAACTCCGGTCTCTGTAACAGCTGCAGCAGTTCCGGTCAAACCTAGTGAAACTAGCTTCAACAGCGGACCACCCAATATCTTAAAGCCTCCAATCACAGTCTTTAGAATAGGCCATGCCAGAATGACCGCAGCGCCCAATGAAACCCAAAATGCTATCTGCTCCTTTTCTTCTGTTGACTTATCTTTAAACCAATCAGTGAGAAATTTTGCTCCACTTTCTAGTGTCTCCAAGAATGGCTCGAGAGCAACGACGAGTTCTGCTCCAAGCTTCTTAAATTGATCCATGACCGGAACAGTCTTTGCGACAGCATCATCAAGTTTCTTTTGAGCGTTAGCTGAAGCATTTAGTTTTCTTTCGTTCTCATCATAAGCCGAGAGAGACATTCCGAAGATTCGGTTTGCTTCTGCCATATCGGTGATTCCTACGGAGTTTGCGATTGCTTTCTGAGTGAAACGATCCATGTCTTGAAATGCAACACCTTGTGATTGAACGGACTCAACAAGCATTCTTATGCGCTCATCTTCCGTCGCCATCAGCATTTCGGTTGTTGATAGTTGAGTTCCAAGTAATGCATTTAGCTTACCTGCTCCCTCTGCTGCTCCGGCGAATGTATCGAACTTTGAAGCAATTCCAAGAAGCGTTGATGTCTCAACACCGGCAGCCTTGGCGGCTGCAGCAATTCCTTTGAACACGTCAACAGATTCTCGACCATAAACCATCAAGGTTGAAAGAGAAGCATTAAAGTCTTTCGTCATCTTACCAGCATTGACACCAATTGAAACACCTGCCATTGCAAGTTCGGTTTGCATATTCATGGATTCTTTTGCTGTCATTCCAAGAGCTTGATTGAAGTTTTGGAAAATTGCGGCAGAGTCAGAGGTTGCAACTCCAAGTTTCTCCATCTTTGCGACGTTCAATGCAAGGCTCGATTGAGTTGCTTTTGACATTGATGTAAAGTTTGATGTTTGATCGACCAAGGCACCAATTGCTTTTCCGGCATCATCCATCGAGACTCCGAAGAGGTTTCCTTGACGACCAACTTCATAGAGAGTTCCTCGGAACTTATCTCCTTGACCAGTTGCTGCTGCAAGAGATGCTTGGGCTTTGTCGAAAGACATGAATAGGTCGATTGAGTTCTTTTTGATTGCGTTGAAGATGTTGAGCGCTATGTTCTTAGCGGTGAATAGGTCAGACAAGTATTTCTTCATTGCTTTCCTTGCTCTCTCTCCTTCGATGCCCTCCTCGCCTAGTTTCGATAGTAAAGAAACGGTTGTTCCCAAAATTGAGTCTTTGTATTTCTTTTGAATTCCAAGAGAGCCTGCTAATTTATCTGCCAAGACTACTCCATCACCACGTATTGCATTTAGTCCTTCTTCGAGATCTACTTGTTCTTTAAAGTTTTGGAGCATTTCTTCATAGATGGCTCCGTTCTCACCAAAAGCCTCTTTGTTCATCGTGCCGAATTTTCTTATTTCTTCTTTGGCCTCTCTCAATCCTTTACTAAAATTCTTCGCATCGTCTTCATTCATTCCTTCAATTTTCTGCTTTTCCATCAAAATCAACTGATCTTCAGCGATTTTCACTCTTTGCTTGGCCTCTTCGAACGTGTCATTGAGGATGGCGGCAGTTTCTGCTAGTACTTTTTTATGCTTTATTGAGACTTCAAGTTGCTCCTCAGACATTTTTATGGAATTTCGCAGTCCTTCGGTGACTTTTTTATTTTCATCACCAATTTCACTTGCGATCTTATTCTGATCTGTTGCAGGCATTGCTTTGATGGCAGCTATTAGCTGCTCAATGCTCATCCCTTTTGTTCCTTCTGTTCCTTCAGCCATTTGCAATCCCTCGTGTTATGAACTAAATAGTTCAAGCAACAAAACCCAGAGCGACTTTCATCGCTTCTGGGATTTCTTCATCTCTTTTGCTTCGTCTTCGAACTGTTTCTTCAATCTTTCGATGAACCAAGTCCTTAAGCCGATTGGTAATGAGTGCATTTCCGTGAAAGACCATCCTCCGAAATGTTTCAGAATAAAGAATCCTTCATAGATGCCTTCCATTGCTTTAGGAGTTAGGCCAAAAAAAGTCGGTCCCGAATGGAACCTGAACCTCCTGCTCATGCGAACAGTTCTTGCACGTAAGAGTTTCTGAAATGTCAACCGAAGGGGTTGCGTGCTTCAGGCACATCTTAAAGTGAACTGAGTCTGCCATCGGCATGTTGTCGACAAACTGGTTAATTATTTCTGGATCTGAGTGCCCTTCAATGGACAGGATCATTTCTTTGTATTGATCAGAGATTGAGAATTCTTTCTTGTCATTGATCAAAACTTGAGCAATCTTGCTTTCTTCGATTCCATTTGCAAGACGGAAGTCAATGTTGAACTTGGAAAATGGTAGCTTCGTTGTGAAGACTCCACTATCAGACAATCTCACGATATCTTGATCTGGTTGAATTCCACCTGTGACTCTTGGTTCACGAAGATCAAACATCATAGTGTTTGATGTGTCACACTTTGGACACTTCACACGGCCTTCGTAATCAAAGCCGTAAGCCGTTCCACGAGCTTGGATGAGGATTGCATTGCGATCTGCGATAAGAAGCGTTAGGGGCTCGATTTCGGACTCTATGATGATGTTTTCAAGCAATCTCTCAAGAGCAACTCCTTTTTTAATCAAAGATTGATTTGAAAGAGTGTCTTCATCTTTTGCTGTCATGTATCTGATCTCGATTGAATCTTTGCCATGAAGCGGATGCTCTTTTGAATACCCAATTCCTTTTGATGGCAAGTCAACGAATTCTGTTGGAGCTGTAAAGCTCAATGGGTTGAACATTTGTGGCGGTGCCTCGCCTGTTTCTGGTTGGCTATTAAGGCCTAACCGATCTGAATTTCTGCTCATTAATCCTCCATTAGTCTAGGTAAGCATAATCATATGTGATTGTGAGATTTAGTGTAACAATCTCGTCTGTTGAATAGTCAAGGGATCCGAATCTTATTTCCGTAATGAATGCGCCCTCTAATTTCCATGTCTCAAGTACTTCACCATCACCAGAGATTTGTTCAATGCGGATGTTTCCGATCTCATCAAGACCTTTGGTTTTTGCTAAGCCCTTATCACTATCAAGTTCGTTTGGAGAATAGCCGAAAGACTTAAATTGATCCAAAAGATTGGTAACAGTTTTTCCAATGTCGACAATCTCCATGTTGATTGCATTCCACGAGATGATTCCGGGAACATTGATTTCATGATTGATCAAGCGATACTTGTTGCTCGCAACAGAAAAAGATGGCTTGTCGACCTTCTTTGCGCTCCACCAATAAGGAGACTTACCGGTGTCACCAAGTTCCAATCCTTCGACGGAACCCAAGCGAAATCGGTAAGACCTCTTTGGTTCAAGACTATTTTCAGTCCAGAAGGACATCTAAGACTCCTTAGCTTTGTCCGGGACGTGGGAATTGTGACACATCACCATTGTTAGATAATGGATTTTCACAACCAGCCCAGTCGTATTTCCAAGTCAAGTCAATTGTTCTCATGTCATCATTTGTGTAGTCAAGAGCTGAGAACTTAACGGAAGTTATGAATGGATTGAACATTGTCCAAGATTCAACAACATCACCGTTACCAGCAAAGATATCAATAACAACACTTCCAAGAGCGGCATTAGCACCGGCCTTTGTGATAGAGGTTGGATTAGCAGAAAATTCTTGAGAACCTTTGATTGAATAACCAGAGTCCAAGATAATTTGATTTGTCAACTGGACAGCGTTCGGGGAAATTGGATCAACCAATGTCATGTTCACATCTTGCCATTGTACACGGCCTGGGAACTTGTATTCGTTATCAAAAAACGAATGAGTTACATCTGTAACTGTGTAGCTGGGTGTGTCAACTGTTTTTGCCCACCAAACTGCTGCTGTATCAACACCATAGTTTGTAAGGTTTGACATTGTTACACGCCATCGAAAGTTTCTTTTCGGTTCTGTTGTATTTTCGGTCCAAAATGACATAATCTAAATTCTCCTATTTATCTGTAATTAGTGTCTATTAAAATTCAACGCCACTTTGGGTAACGACAAAGTCGATTACGACGTATTCGATTGCTTTTGCAGGCTTCACGAAGACTTTAGCATACATGATGTTACGGTCTTGCAAGTCTGGTGTGGTTGTAGATTCATCAAGAACAACTTTGTATTCTGTGATTCCGTATTGTGAACGAACTTCTGAAAGGATTGGCTCGATGGTCGCTTTGAAGCGGTCATAAGTTGCCTTAACACCTTGTTCGAACAAGAATTGGTCTGCAATTCCACCGATGCGCTTCTTCAAGTAGATCATCATTCGACGAACGTTGATGCGGTCAAGTGCAGTGTCAGTTGGTTGAAGAGTCTTCTGTCCAAAGATAACAGTGTCACCTGTTGCAGGGAATCGAGCGATTGGGTTAATGTTTACATTGTAAAGGTCATCACGATCAGCTTTGCTCAAGTGCTCAAGAGTTCCAACAACGCTTGCGCCACCAGTTCCACCTAGAGGAGCAAGTCCACCACGAGTAAATCCAGCAGGGGCAAACCAAGGCTGTGAGAGCGCCTCAGACTTCGCGATAGCTCCAATGGCAGCAACACTAGGAGGAGCCATCAAAACGCTTCCACGGCCGCTTGACACGTCTGCTAGACGCACATTTGGATAGTAAGCAGCAGCATAAGATGAAGCAACAGTTCCGCCTTCAGCAGTTGAAACCATTGTTGCAACAGATCCGACAGCAGGTCCATTACCGTTATCAATCTCGCTTACATAGATTCCTTCCATGTCGATGATTGCTAATGCATCACCACGCTCTTCTGTTTGTCGAACAAGTGAAGTAATGATTGAGCTGTTAGTAACACCTGGGATTGAAATCAAGTCATAGCGACTTGTGTAGTAATCAGCAACCTGAGAGATTGCAGATTCCATTGAATACTTTGCATAACCAGTTGCGAGTTCAGTGTTATTAAATGGGTTTTCGATTTGAATGTCAACACCATCAGATCCACCAAAGAATGGAGCAGCAAACTGCTTGATTCCAGTTGCAAGAGCACCAGTTGATGAATCATCAAAAGCCACTACGAAAGCGTTGGTGTGATAGTAAGTCGCAGTCGTTCCTTGTTGGGCGATGTGCTCCAAAGAGAAAGTGTAGGCAGCATCGGCTGCTGCTGCGGTGTATGCTAGATGCGGGTCATAATCTGACTTAAGAATTCCGATGTCTGCGAAGTCTTCGTTTCCACGTTGAGCCTCGTAAGACAATCCGTGCAAAGCAGTTGGAGCATAGTTTGCGGCATTTGCAGAAGAGTTTGCGACACTTAATTGGTGAGTCGGCCAAGAGACAGTGATTGAGTCACCGGTGAATAATCCGTCGACTAATTGCGATGCCGTTCCGCCTGGCAATGAATCAGCACCACGAACGAAACCATTCTGTTCTGTGTTGTCTGCTTCAGCAACTGTTGCAGCATCAATTTCAGCTGGGCCCAAGAAACCAAGAGGAAGGTCGGTCTTGTTGACTCCGCCTTCTGCAAGTTCAACACGAATCAAGTTGGATTCATTGTTAAATGAACCGGTAGAAACAATCTTGCCTGTGGAGCTATTCCACTCTTGTTTGAGGTCTCCGATTTTCTTTAAGATGTAATTTGGAGAGTCTGGGTTTAAAGTAACATTTGCGAACTTCTCGACATACTCAGAAGGACGTTGTCCAGCACGAGCAATCTCGATTGTGAAAGAACCTTCTGGTCGAACTGTTGTTGCTTTACGCAAGTCTTTGATTCGAACGATGTGAGACTTGTGGAAGTCCGAACCTTCATCCAAAGCAGCAAGTCGGAACAAGCGCTTGTAGTTAGATGCTTTTGATCCAATGAACCATCCAGTCTTTGCTGGTGAAAGTTCAACACGATGGTCTGTAAAGTTCTTGCCAGTTTCTTTAAGAGCAGCAGTCCATGCTATAAGGTTTCCGCTCAATCGACCAACATTGTTTTCAAAGGATTCGCCCAAGAAGATTTTGTGACCGTTCCAGCCACTGCCAAATAAAGTTGCGTCGGTGCTTAAAACATTTCGGATAAAGTTTTGTGAAGTTGGTTCAAAGTTGAAGTTGAAAGCAAATTGGCTTGTGCCATCGTCCAATTCAGCACTCCAACTACCATTAGTAGGCTTGATTGCGTGCGCAGTCTTATCGGTAAGAGAGGTGGTTCCATCTCGAGCAGTTCCGCTCAAAGTAACGTTTGAGCCGCTTGAGTAAATGATTGCTGCGAGAACACCTTCTGATGATGGAGTGATTACTGTTCCGTTGGCGAAATTAACTGCAGTAGCAGCAGTGAGATTAGAGGAAGTAATGGCTTTTCCATTACCATCCAAACCTGCTGTTGATTGAATAAGAGTTAAAGTTCCATTTGGAACACCAGGTCCACCGCCTTCGTCTGAGATTGTAAAATCAACAGCACCTTCAGCGATGAGGTGGACTGAAATAACACCGAAGATCACGGTTCCTGCGGCTGTTGGACTTCCAGCACCAGTCAAAGTGGTGTCTTCAATTTGATCTGTGTCGGTTGGTGCACCGGAAACAACTTCAAAAGTATAAGATCCGCCTACAAATTCAACCAAAATGGTGTCACCAGCTGAAAATAAGGTTTCATCAACAATGGTTATTGACCCTTCAGCTGCAGCATCAGGAATCAGTGCTTTATCTTCAGCAACGAAAATTCCAATTGCGCCTTCGATGTCTTCTTCCGCAGTGATTCCAGTGCCTAAAGCAGTGTCATTGTTTGTTGGAACAAACCATCCAGCTTTTTCATTATCATCAGTAGCAGCGTCATCAGAAGCAACACCAGCCAAGCGGATAAACTTAACGGGACCGACATCAGCAGCAAGGTAAGCTTCGGCAGCATATGCAGCCCAACCACCGCCACCGGTGTTTCCTTCGCGCCATGGGTCGCCGCGCTTAACACCGTCCATTGGATTCCCGAAAACAGCTTTGAAGTCTGCTAGGGAGGTAATCTTAATTGGCTTCATTGCGGGGCCTTTTTTGGCTCGTCCGATTAGAAGGATTCCGTCATTTTCAGGAACTGCAGCAACAGCTGATTGGTCGATTTCTCTCAGTTCAATTCCTGGAGACAAAAAGTCAAACTTGGTAGGCATTAAAAACTCTCCTTTTTAAATATTCATTTTCCTAGTAAATAGTCCTCTGAAACCCCAAAGTCATAAATCTCGGTATTTCTCACCGTTCTTATTCCAAGGCTTTTCATCTCCCACGATGACACGCTCTCTGGAGATCTTGACTTCAACGATGGACTCTTCTCTCTTGATAAGCGGTTCATTGCTTTCAAGGTCGTTTCCGTTGATGTAGCCAAGGACTTTGATCTGGACTTTTGCATTAAACATTCTTTCGTCTTGACCAAGATTTGCCTGATTGCTGTTAAGCCCATAGTCGTCTTGGATAAAGGCTTCGTATTGATAGCCATTGTTTTCAATGATGAAATAGTTTTTCATGCTATTCATGAACAACGGAAGAAGGTGATTCATCTGTTGTTGATATTCTGTTCTTATGTTGATCTCGAACATGCAAGTCAAATAAGTTGGTTTTGGGATTGAAATTGTCTCGTAGACAATCTTTTTTGTTGAAACAGGTCCCGTATCGTCACCCATTTCCTGACGCTTCCTAGAAGCGTTCTGAAAATTCTGTGTTTTGTCTTGTTGGATAACCTTGCGGATAACAATTCTCTCACCGTCTCCGACATAAGCTGCTTGGACTGAACCTTTGAATGCATCGTCTCTAGAGATACTAGCTCTAGAAACAGTAATCAATGGTAAACGAAGCTTTCCAACCTTATCTCTTAGCTCTTTGTTGTTTTTGATCTGAAACGTTCTTTCGGTTCCCATCCACAAAACATTAACCTTCTCTCGACCAGCGTTTGTAACCGTGTGAGGGCTTAGCGTCTCGTCGATGAATCGATAAATTGCAGTATCGATGTTCTCGAGGGTTGATGGATGTGAGATTTCGTTATTAGCCCGCATTGAATAGTCCGTCTCTTGCTCTTATACACTCTGCACCAACTTCAAATCTTGTTTCAGGTTGTCCGAATAGGATTTTTGGCTCGAGTAGCTTCACAATCTCGTAAAAGATCTCTCCGAAACGAACGAAATCACCTTCTCTAACAAATAAGTTTTGATCTTCTGTCAATCTTCTCTTGTGGAAGTTGACTTTGATCTTCGTCGCCTTATCTAGAGCAATGTTTTCCATGTCCGAAGTCTCGACCCCTTGAAATTCAACTAAAGCAAAGACTCTAATTGGATGCAAGAAGTTTTTCTCGATTGCTTCTCCATAAATAGGGTGGAAATCTGTCGAATTCACATCTATTGGAAAGTAAAGTACTTGTTGACCGACAACTCTCTCGATAATCTCATCATTTATTTGTTTGACAAGGTTCTTTTCTTTCTCTCCAAAGAACATTGGAGATGGTGGTTGAGTTGGTCTTTCCCATTCTGACATCTATGTTACCCCACGAAGATCTTTAACGGCGTCTTGCTTACAATTGCGTCCGCGTTTTCAACCATTGCTTTATCGGTCTCTGCCAATTTAGCATAAAGCATCTCATCAAGTTGCTTATTGAGTTCTTCACGTAAAGCTGTCTGCTCTGCAGATGCTTGAGACAAAAGGTCTGATGCATTAAGTTGGATGTTGTCTCCAGGAATTGGAACATTGCCTCCAAACTTTCCTCGGATTTGTCCGAGAGTCTCTTTTGAAAGAGCCAACGAGAATCGTCGAATCCATTGTTTACCAATTGAGTTAATGCTTTCGTAAGGAAGGTTCTCCATCGGCATTGTGTTCATGTTATTGACACCATTGAGTCCGGAGTCATACTCTCCTTCTTCAAATGCTTGGTTTCCGCCATCAATTGAGAATCTAAACCAGAAAGTCTTACATGTAACACTATCGGGCATTGGATATAATCTGAGCTTGTTGTCGATAATCTCGTAAGAATAATGAGATGTTCTCGTGTAAAGGTGGTCTTCATAAGCCATTGCTTGCAGCTTATTCTGCCACGCAGGGACGACTTCGAACGTAGAGCCATCAGCATACTGTCCGTAGTTGTGGAAGTTACCAACGACGTTTAAGCCACCATAGTAGCCATAAAATCTCCACATCTGTCGAGGAGTTACATAGTACATCTGACGAATCTTAATTCTATATTTCTTATCTCCGTCTCCTATTGCATCTGCAAATGGAAGCGTAGGATCTGCAGCGGAAAGGTCTTCAACAATCTCTTGAAGATCGTAGTCTTGCTGTAGAGCGGTAATGTCAAATGATGCAGAATAGATTGGAGTAGTTCCACCCACAACTGATTCAGTTGAGAACTTGTCTGCGATCTTAAATGCATAGTCGAATTGAAACTTTGGATATTTTAAAGCAATGTTTTCACCATCAGTGAGTGCACCCTTCTCATCAAACGACCCTGTAGGAGAGCCTAGGGCGCTCCCTAAGGCGTTTCTAGCTTGGTGAAGGTTAACTATGTAAGAATATTCTAAACATGCTTCCTCGTAGTGGTTATAGACGTTCTTGGCGGTCAATTCGATGTCTAAGACATCTCCACCAAGTCGCTTGTGAGTATAGGCTACTTGAGAAGCAGCACCAGATAAAAATGCATCAGTTGAGTAGAAACCAATCGCTAGTGTTGATACAACATCTGCTTCAACTCCATCTTCTGGTAATGTGATGGCCGATGTCGTTGATGCCGGTGTTAATGTTGGGAATGCCATAGTAAATCCTCCGTCTTACTAAATAGTCAAAATAAAAGGAAACCCCCGAGCACCAAGTGTTCGAGGGAAAGGAGGTTAATGAAACAAACTTAATCTTTTTTCTTTGAGGATTTTTTAGTTGACTTCTTCTTTGTTGTCTTGCGCTTTGCTTTCTTCTCTTTCACTTCTTCAACAGCTTCCAGCGCTTCTTCGATAACGTCTTCGGTTACCGCCTTGGCTTCCTCTGCAGCCTCTACAATTTCTTCTTTTACTTCTTCGATCTTCTCTGCGACCAATTCTGCTGCTTCGGCAACTTCTTCTTTTACTTCAGTTGCAACTTCAGCAATCTTTTCCATTACTTTTTCAGCAACTTCTTTTACTTGATTAGATCGTGCTTTTGCAGCAAGAGCTCGCTCTCTAATCATTCTTCTTTTCATCTTCTTTCTATTACTAGCCATGTTATTCTCCTAATTTTTTAAACTGATTGTGACCACGTTACGCCGTGAGTCATTGCTTGAACATACCACTTGTCTCCATCGCAAATCAAATCGATGTAAGATCCAGCAGTTGCACCAGTGGGCAGTGTCAGTGTTGTTTCGTCGGAATCTCCGAGGGACACAATGCCGACTCCGCTATCATCGTAGATTGCAACACCTTCCATTGCTGGTAGAATTAAATTTACATCATAAGATGAATCATCAGCTAAGATGATTTTCATGTAAGATCCTTTATCGGCGTAGTTAACTGTAAGATCGACAACTGCAGTATCAGCAGTTACAAATAAACAATAGCCGGTAAGCTTGCTTGAGATTTGTGATGAAGCCGAGATGTTCTTTGTAAGCCATCGAGCAGCGTTAAATGGTGTTCTTGCGATTTTAGCCATTGTTTTGAGTTCCTTTTGTTATTAAATAGTTTGTTTGTTGGAAGATGGAGTGATTATTTCAACACTCCACTGTTTGTTGAAAAACGTTCAGTTATGGCGCTAGTGTCTGTGCTTCAGAATTATATCTAGCCAATGCCTCTGCATCATCGATAAACTCTTCAGTGATTCCAACTTTATCCATCTCCATTGGGCTATTAAATTGCTTAGCTCCAATGTACAATGTATTTTTGTTGTCATTACCAGAGCCGACAAGTGCCTCATCTAGGACAGTCATTGGAGCACCATCGACCCAGATTCTTAGTTTCTCGATTCCCAAGTCTTCCCAAGAAAGTGTGATTTGATGCCACTCACCATCATTCAAATCATAAGGGGAAATGGCTGCTGGATTGCTATTTCCTGGGAGACCTTGAGAAGCTCCTTTGAAGTGAATATGCCTTGGAGACCTCATTTCAATGAAGAAACCGTTTACCCCACCGCCGATGACGTGAGTGTGAATGAATCTCATCCAAACACTGTTGGCTGGAGTGTAAGTCGATCTAAACCAAAATGAAATGGTTTGATAATCATTGCTTTTGAAAGCAGCGGTGTTTGACATTGATGTATAATCACCTATTGCTGATGAGACTAGAACGCCGTTAACAAGGGAAGCATTTCCACTTAGAACTCCTTGTTCTTCAAGGTCTGCTGAGAAATGAAGCGTTGCTGCGGTTGCAATAGTCATCAGTCGATCGCTTTGATTATAAATGGCTGCAACTTGTGATTCTGTCAAGGCTGTCCCAGAAGCAATCTGCCATGAATCAGAAGAGTGATTAAGAGAGTTTCCACCAACGCTGTCACCAGAGGTGTATCCTCCGAGTGCAAAATCTTTGGTTGCATTCGTCATCTTCATGAGATTACCGGTTAAGTTCAAATCTTCTTCTACCTTTTCTCCATTTACAAACATCTTTAAATCATGATTTGAACCATTTGCAGAATATGTTACGGCAAGGTGATACCACTCACCCGTATTCAATGCACTGGTGCTAGGGGAGTTTTTGTATTGAGTTCCGCTAAAAAAGATGCTTCGAAACTCAAGAAATCCAGCATTGTCGCGAACAGCCAGTCTAAATTCAGTACCAGTGCCTCGTGTGTGTCCACCAATGTAGTACCAATTATCGGCCCACGCCTCATCAGGTCTAAACCAAAAAGAAACAGTAAGTTCTTCATCAACTCGAGTACCATCTGAATTAAAGGCAACAATGTTTTCATCTTCTAAATTGAAATTCGCACCATGTACTCCACCAGTGCCGGTTTTGTTTCTCGAGAATATGCCTGAAGAGATAGTTGCAAGACCATGTAGGGTAATGCTGCTTAAGTCTTCTAAGAAGTTAGCGGCTGCTAAAACCTCCACTGTTCTCGTGACCGTAACGGCATCATTATTGGAAGAA
>Ga0209196_1000838_pt1 | contig 23799 bp, 23 predicted proteins | sample COGITO_mtgs_1105_5_FD_184801 | JGI IMG/M metagenome (GOLD analysis project Ga0209196, IMG submission 184801) | Pelagic marine microbial communities from North Sea - COGITO_mtgs_110509 (SPAdes) (version 2) | ecosystem: Environmental > Aquatic > Marine > Epipelagic ... | reverse complement strand
TATGTTAAAAACGGTGACTCTCTTATTGTCGATCGACTCATTAATTACTTTGTTGCTAAAAATCCTAAATTATTTAATTAGACGTTGGCGGTTTAAACAGATTTTTTCTGCGTTTTCGGCGTAGCCAATTAATGCTATTAAGAATAAGTGGGTAGGATAAAAGCTTCTTTTCAAGACGATACTTTCCTGGATAGTCCATTAAAAAAAGGCCGATCATTAAGGTTAATAGGCCTTGTCCAGGCAGAACTAACATAGCTATACCGCTTAGTAATAAAGTTATACCAAGGATATTTTTGAATACTTTTTTAATTAGCCAAGCTAAAGAGAGCGGTGTGTAAATAGATTTTGGTCTTTTCTTATTCTCAAAGTAATCGTCAGGAATAGCTGCAATTAAAAAAGGTGTTATAGCAAGGCCTACTAAAAAAATTATCAGTGATAAACCTGTCATCCAAGTGAGTAGGCTTTCATATTCCAACCATAAGTTGCTGGTCATGCATATATCTCCTCCAAAACTGATAATCAAGAATCTACGACTACTCTATAACATAAGTAGTGTCCTTTATTGATACAAGTCAATGCTTCCAGTCAGCCATGCCGCATGCTTCATGCTCTTCAATTATTAACGACACGGACTATTTCTCTAAGGTTGGTTTATCTATGTTATCTGATAATGCTAAATATATTGCTGCAAATCAATATAAAAAAATGGCGGGTACCTCGGCGGTTTTTGTTTTTTCTAACCGTGATAAGTCATCACCTGTTGAGCGTGATGGTTTAACATGGACGCCAGATGAGTTGCATTTAGATCTCTTAGCTTCTCAATATCAAGATAAGCCAGCTATGGCGACAGTCTTGGCTTTAGAGGGTCTAGAAGAATATGACCCGCCCAATAATGGCGATATCCGAAGAGTTAATGCGATGGATGAGTCCTTTATTTATCATGAGCCGATTCGCGGTTGGGTGCAGCTATCTAGTGGGTTTTGTAGCGCTTAGTTTATTAAGTCCACAACTTAGGCCGTTTAATGAATTTTTTTGTGCACTTTTTCTCGAGCACCTTTTTCGAGTATTTTACGCCCTATTTCTTTTAACAATAAAAACGCCTTATTTATTGATCTATATCATATTTTATTTTTTCCGCTTCCCCAAAATAGACGACTAACAAAGTGATAAGTAAAAGAAAGCCAGCTCTGAATATGATTATTCATACTGAGGGGGCTGTGCTTTATTTGTGCTTAAAAATATTTTATAGCTCAATAAATGAGTTTATCTATCCAAAAAGGGTATGCCATGTCGTCGGTTCTTACGATGGATTCCTCTCGTTACAATTATCGTGTTATTCGTCAATTTGCAATTGCTACAGTGCTTTGGGGTATTGTGGGCATGTTAGTGGGTGTGGTAATTGCCGCCCAGCTTATTTGGCCTGATTTAAATGTAGGTCCTTGGTTCCACTTTGGTCGCTTACGTCCGTTACATACTAATGCCGTTGTGTTTGCCTTTGGTGGCTGCGCGTTAATGTGCACTTCACTCTATGTGGTACAGCGAACCTGCCAGGTGCGCCTTATTTCAGATGGCATTGCTGGCGCTATGTTTTGGTGCTGGCAATTAGTGATTGTTCTAGCGGCTATTACGCTACCTTTGGGTTGGACCAGCGGCAAAGAATATGCAGAGTTAGAGTGGCCCATTGATATACTCATTACTATTGTGTGGCTGCTTTATGCGTTTGTCTTTTTTGGCACCATTATGCGCCGTAAAACACCACATATTTATGTAGCCAATTGGTTTTTTGCTGCCTTTATTATTACTGTCGCTGTGCTGCATGTGGTGAACAGTCTTGCCATCCCCAGTTCTATTGATAAAAGCTATTCTATTTATGCAGGCGCTGTCGATGCGATGGTTCAATGGTGGTATGGACATAATGCAGTAGGCTTTTTTCTTACTGCTGGTTTTCTTGGCATCATGTATTACTTTGTCCCTAAGCAAGCCGAGCGGCCGGTTTATTCTTATCGTCTTTCGATTGTTCATTTTTGGGCGTTAATCGCAATATATATGTGGGCGGGCCCACACCATTTACATTTCACTGCGTTACCTGACTGGGTACAAAATCTGGGAATGGTCATGTCGTTAATATTGTTAGCGCCCTCATGGGGCGGCATGATTAACGGTATGATGACCTTATCGGGCGCATGGGATAAGTTGCGCACCGATCCTACGTTACGCTTTCTTGTTGTCTCTTTATCTTTTTATGGCATGTCGACCTTTGAAGGTCCCATGATGTCAATTAAAACGGTTAACTCACTTTCACACTACACCGATTGGACTATTGGCCATGTGCATTCTGGCGCTTTAGGTTGGGTAGCCATGGTGACCATTGGTGCGCTCTATCATTTATTTCCTATTTTATACGGCAAAAAAAGCATGTACAGCAATGCCTTAATTGCGCTGCATTTTTGGCTTTCAACTATAGGCATTGTTTTATATATCGCTTCTATGTGGGTCAACGGTATTTTACAGGGCTTAATGTGGCGAGCGTATAACGCCGATGGCACATTAACTTATAGCTTTGTTGAGTCAGTCGAGGCGAGCTATCCGGGTTATATGGTGCGTCTATTCGGTGGCGTATTGTTTTTAGCGGGTATGTTGGTGATGGCCTATAACGTTTGGCGAACAATTGTGAGTGAGCATAATGTTAATCAGCCTGTTGACCATCAAGAGGCCATTACCCCGTAAGTATTTTTTAATATTTGTTTGGGAGTGTTGAGCCTAATGCTAAGCGTTAGATATTAGCGGTAAGCAGTGTAGGCAGCGTAAAAAAGAAAGTAGGGTAAAAAAGTAAGTAGGGTAAAAATTGCAAAGAGGTGTGCATGGCGAATAAGCACGAAAGAATCGAAAAGAATATTGGCTTAATGATAGTGCTCGTGATTATCGCTATTAGCTTTGGTGGTCTAGTAGAAATTGTGCCGCTTATGTTTCAGAAAGATACGACTGAACCGATAGCAGGTTTACGTCCGTTAACCGCGCTGGAATTACAAGGGCGCGATATTTATATTCGCGAAGGCTGCAATGTGTGTCATTCACAAATGATACGGCCTATGCGTTCAGAGACAGAGCGTTATGGACACTACTCGGTAGCCGGAGAGTTTGTCTATGATCATCCCTTTGTTTGGGGGTCTAAACGCACGGGTCCCGATTTAGCGAGAGTAGGCGGTCGTTATAGTGATCATTGGCATCGTGCGCATTTAATGAATCCTCGTGATGTTGTTCCCGAGTCCAATATGCCTGCATTTGCTTGGTTAAACGAAGCGGATATTGACGCAAAAAAAATGGCTAAAAAGCTTAAAGTGCTGCAGCGCTTAGGCGTGCCCTATAGCGAAGATGATATTGCCAACGTTAACGAAAGCATTGATGGTAAGACCGAATTAGATGCAGTAGTTGCCTATTTACAACAGCTAGGCACCTTGCTTGGCTATGAACGATGAACGATGAACGATGAACGATAAACCAATGAACAAACAGACGATAATACAAACTAAAACGGGGCAATTAAGTCATGACTGAAAATCATTTAGCGGGCCTTTGGACGCTAACCGCCATGATTGCCTTTATCAGCATTTGTCTTTGGGCTTACAGCGCAAGGCGACGAAGTGATTTTGATGAGGCTGCCAATTTACCTTTTGCCGATGAAGGTGAAGATGCTTTTTTTGATGCGCGTTTAGACGCAGTCTTAGATGAAGGGATAGACGCGGCCTTAGAAAACGATATAGATGTTGTCTTAGACGAAAGTTTTGATGATGAGTTAGACCAGTGTCTCCATAAAGACACAGAGCAAGACGATAGCCAAAGCAGTCATAAATGTGAATGCAAATGTAAAAAGGAGTCATAAGTATGAGTGATTCATGGAGTCTTTATGTTATTGCACTCACCACCATTATGACGGTGGGTGTCATCTGGGTGTTGTTAGCCAATCGGCGTGGCACCGGTTCGGTGGATAAAACTACTGGTCACAAACATGACGGTATTGAAGAGTACGATAATCCATTACCTGCTTGGTGGTTTTATTTATTTATTATCAGTATTTTATTTGGTGTTGCCTATTTAGTTTTTTATCCTGGCATGGGCAATTATCCCGGACTTTTAAATTGGACATCGGTGAATAAATGGGAGCGAGAGCAGCAGGCAGCAGAGGCAACTTACGCTGAAATTTTCGCCCGCTATCGAGAAATACCGATTGAAGCAATTCACAAAGAACCCGCGGCCATGAAGATGGCGCAGCGTATATTCGCCAATAATTGCGCGCAGTGTCATGGCGTAGATGCCCGAGGCAGCTTGGGCTTTCCTAACCTAGCCGATAACGATTGGCTTTATGGTGGCAGTGCAGAGCAAATTAGTGATTCAATTCAATGGGGGCGAACGGCAGCCATGCCCGCATGGGGCCAAGTGTTAGGTGAAAAATCCGTTATCGATACTGCACATTATGTGTTGAGTCTGTCGTTTGCTAGTCACGCTAAGGATTACCCTTATGATAGTGAACGCCTATTAGCAGGAGAGAAATCGTATCAAACCTTTTGCACGGCTTGTCATGCTGCTGATGCAACAGGCAATACCTTGTTAGGTGCGCCTAATTTAACCGACAGTGTTTGGCTTTATGGTGGCCATTTACAAGCAGTGATTGATTCGATTCAAAATGGTCGTACAGGTGTTATGCCCGCGCATACTAAAAAACTTAATGCCGATAAGATGCATCTACTCAGTGGCTACGTATACGGTTTGTCACGGTATGAAAAATAATGGATTCGTCAGACAAGTGGAGTGTAGATTATATGGATCTAAACTATGTCTGCAAATAAGCATTCAAACATACCTTTAAAAAAGATATCCCAGAGTGAGATCCCCCTTGTCGATGTGGATGCGCCTGGTCTAGATGTTAATAAGGTAGACATTAATAAGATAGATCTTGATGAAATTGCACCGTCAGAAGTCGGTGAAATCGATTTTTATCAAAAGCGCGAACGTATTTATACCCGGCCAATAAAAGGCTTTTATCAGCGTATTCGGCTATTAACCGGCTGGCCATTATTGATCGCTTATTTCGGCTTACCTTGGCTGCAATGGGGTGATAGACAGGCCGTGTTATTTGACTTGCCTGCGCGTCAATTCCATCTCTTTTTTATTAGTCTTTGGCCACAAGATTTACCCTTGTTGGCATGGCTGCTGATTATTGCGGCTTTTTTATTGTTTACTGTCACGGTTTGGGCGGGCCGAGTATGGTGTGGTTATACCTGTCCGCAAACCGTATGGACCAGCATCTTTATGTGGGCTGAGCAAATCACCGAAGGCACGCGTAACCAGCGGATTAAGTTAGATGCCATGCCTTGGAGCTGGAATAAGTTAAGAAAAAAAATAGCCAAGCATAGTTTATGGCTGGGCTTTGCGGCATTAACAGGGCTTACATTTGTTGCTTATTTTGTGCCGGTACGAGAGCTACTAGCCGATGTTTTATTACTAGAGGCCAGTCACGGGGCTTATGCTTGGATATTATTTTTTACCTTAGCAACGTATATCAATGCCGGATGGCTGCGTGAGCAAGTCTGCATGTATATGTGTCCTTATGCGCGCTTTCAATCAGCCATGTTTGATGGCGACACTTTAATTGTTGCCTATGATAACGTCAGAGGTGAGGCGCGTGGTTCGCGGAAAATAACGGCAGACCCTGTGGCTTTAAATCTCGGCGATTGTATTGATTGCAAAATGTGTGTGCAGGTCTGTCCAACGGGTATCGATATTCGTGATGGTTTGCAATACGAATGCATTACCTGCGCATTATGCATTGATGCCTGCGATGCCGTTATGGAAAAAATGCAATACGATACAGGCTTAATTAAATACACCACAGAAAAAAAACAAGCTAAACAAACCGCGCGGATTCTTCGGCCACGGTTATTAGGTTATCTGGGCGCAACACTGATTATGTCGTTTCTGTTTCTATTTGTTATCTTTACCCGAACGCCGTTGTCTTTAGATGTTATGCGTGAAAGGGACGCACTCTATTATGCATTAAGTGATGCGCGATTCGAAAACCTCTATTTATTGAAAATAATGAATATGAGTCAGCAAGATCAAGCCTATATTGTGAGTCTTGAGGGTTTAGATAATGCGCAATTGATTGGTGATATTACGGCGCAGGTAAGAGCGGGAGAGGTTTATGAAATGCCACTTAGAATACAGATGCACTCGTCAGATCTAGACAGTCACCGTGTCGCCTTTACCTTTTATGTAGAGAGCCAGTCGGGTAAGTATAAGGCAGGGTCAGAGAGTCGATTCTTGTCACCTTTAAACGCCTCATTAAGGGCAAGTCAATGAGTCAGCCATTATTTGAAAAAAACTCAGTTTCTGAAACAGCTACGAATCCAGAAAAAAAATGGTACAAGCAGTTTTGGCCTTGGTTTATTTTCGGCTTGCCTGCATTAGTCGTTATTGCAAGCTTTGTTACCTTATACATTGCCATTATTCATCGTGATGAAATGGTCGATGACCATTGTATTGAGCTTCGCAGTACACCGCAAAATCATGCTGATAGATTGCCCTGTTATGCGCCGCATAAATCAGCAGCCCCTCAAAAAGAATCAGTCACATTATGAATGCCTTGCCGGCTGATCAATGTTTTCACTGTGGCCTAGCGTTGGAGGCTAATGATGAAAATATCTTTTGGACAGCAATAGATTCCGTATTACAGCCTATGTGCTGTGGCGGCTGTGCCATGGCATCACAACTAATAACGGGGGCTGGTTTTGAACAGTTTTATCACTACCGGACGGCGAATGATTTGCAAGCCGATAACACACAGTTAGCCGATCGTGAATCCTATTTGGAATTTGATCATCCAGAAATACAGCAAGCCTTTGTGCAAACAGAAAACAACATAAAAACAGCCAAGCTAGCGGTGCAGGGAATGAGTTGCGCGGCTTGCGCTTGGTTGTTAGAACGCTATATAAAAACACTCGCAGGCGTATGCAAGGTCAATGTCTATTTGGTTGATCATCGCTTAACCGTTAGTTGGGATAATAAGCAGCAAACGCTAAGCGATATTATGGCTGCGATTAGCCGCTTAGGTTATGCACCAAGACCCTATATGCCCGCTACTGAATATTTAGCCCTCAAAGCACAAAGTGCTGTGCTGCTTCAGCGTTTAGGCATAGCCGGTTTGTTAATGATGCAAATGACGTTATTTGCTGTTGCCATGTATCTAGGCGGTGGGTCTGCGGCAGAAGGCAATCCTTTGGCAGCAGAGCATTATCATTTTTTTCGCTGGGCGAGTTTGTTATTGTCGCTGCCGCTGGTATTTTACTGTGCCCGACCTTTTTTTCAGGCGGCTATTAAAGGATTAAAGGCTTTTCATTTAGGCATGGATTTACCCATTGCTCTGGCGATTGCTATCGCTTTTATTGCCAGTTTTTTTGCGACGGTGAAAGGCAGTGGTGATGTTTATTTTGATTCAATTGCGATGTTTTGTTTTCTTTTATTACTAGGTCGTTATTTAGATCATCAGGTAAGGCAGTCAACGGGATTATCGACTCTGAATATGAGCTCGCAGTTACCATTGGTCACCCAGCGATTTGATGCTGAAGGGCGATTGACGACAGTGCCGCTTTCTCGACTGCAGCACGATGATAGGGTGTTAGTTAAAGCCAATGCGGTTATTCCCTGTGATGCCATCGTGGTAGATGGGCAGTCATCAGTCGATGAAGCTTCTTTTACGGGAGAGTCTTTTCCTCGTGCTATAAAAGCGGGGGATACCGTACTTGCGGGCACATTAAATATTGACGCAGCTTTAACGCTGTCGGTTATGGCCATTGGTTTGCAAAGCCGCTTTGCACAATTATTAAATTTGATTGATCGAGCGGCAGAAGAAAAATCGCCTATCGAATCTATAGCCGATAGTCTTGCTAGCCGCTTCGTCTTAGCAGTACTGATACTGGCTTCTTTTACTGCCTATTATTGGTTAATACATGACAGTAGCCGTTGGTTGGCGGCGGTTATTGCTGTATTAATTGTGAGCTGCCCCTGTGCTTTATCGTTAGCGACGCCGGTTGCTATGACAGTGGCTAGGCAGCGCTTAAAGCAGCGCGGTTTCTTGGCAACACGTGCCCATGCTTTAGACGGCTTGGCGCAAACCGATACCGTGGTCTTTGACAAAACAGGTACGCTCACCACTGGCGATATTCGTATTCATGAAATTGAATTGCTAGAGAGTATTGAATTGCTAGAGAATGTTGAACTGCTAGAGAATATTGATGAAGATGAGTTATTAACTCAGGAGCGGTACTTATCTATTGCCATGCGTTTAGAACAGCAATCGACTCATCCTATAGCCAAAGCCTTTCAGTATAAAGAGCTTGATCATAAGCAATTTAATCATAAAGATCTTAATAAAAAAGCTATTTCAGCAGCCCCTAAATCAAAAGGAAAAGAATATTATCGTCATCATAATTTAGGCGTCGAAGCATCAATAGATGGGCAGCATTACTATTTGGGCTGTCATCGATTTATTAAGCAGATGATAGATGTTGATTGTCTCACTCAGAAAAAAATGCCAACAGATAAACTGGTATATTTATATCGAGACAGCATAGCGCTTGCCTGTTTTCATCTAACGGACCCATTGCGCGCCGATGCTAAGGAGACCGTAACCGATTTAAAAAAACTCGGTATGAATATCATTCTTTTAAGTGGTGATAGTAAAAGGGCAGTCAATCAAGTTGCTAATACACTGGGCATTGAAACGGTTTTTTATGAGCAGTCGCCAGAAAATAAATTACAACAAGTACAGCAATTACAAAGTGAAGGGAAAAAGCTCTTATTAGTGGGTGATGGTTTAAATGATGTCCCTGTTTTAGCAGCGGCTAACACGTCCATTGCTGTTGCAAATGCCACTGATTTAGCCAAAGCAAAAGCCGACTGCTTTCTATTGAATCCAGGTGTTCGGCTTATCCCTGAAGCCATAGTTTTTTCGCGACGAACCAAACGTATTATCACTCAAAATATTAGCTGGGCTATAGCTTACAACATGGTCGCCATACCCTGTGCTGCCATCGGTTGGGTGCCACCTTGGGCAGCGGCTATTGGCATGTCAGTCAGTTCACTTGCGGTGGTATTTAATGCTATGCGATTACAAAGAGGGACCCATCCGCTTGTTAAGCATCAAGATGAGGCATCTATAGATCCTATTTTGATGCCTAAGGATTTAAACACAGAATCGAGCTATTAAAATGATAAGTAGTGATGCTAGGGAGAGGGTAGTGTGAGTAGTTTATTTATTTTAATTCCGATTAGTTTGGTTTTTTTATTAATCGCTATTATCGCGTGGTTATGGAGTGTTAAAAGTGGTCAGTTTAACGATTTAGATCAGGAAGCGAGTCGTATTTTATTTGATGAATGTGAGGAGGCGCTCGATCATAGTGACATGGATCAAGAGTCTGGCAATAAAAGGAATAGCCAGAAGATAAATGGTCAGGGGAACAGTATCCCAATGATAAACAGCCAAGAGATTAATCAATAATGCTAGATTTATTGTCATTGATAACGGCTTTGTCTTTGGGTGCACTCGGTTCACTGCATTGTGTGATGATGTGCGGCGGTATCAGCTGTGCTTTATCGAGTAAACGGGCAGGTAAACAGCACGAGAAGCAAACCGGCAAGCTAAGCACACGACTATCACCTTTGTTGATTTATAACCTCGGGCGTATTAGTAGCTACGCAATGATAGGTTTTTTATTCGGCTGGGGAAGTCAGGCCGTTATTGAGCAATGGCAATCACTGGGCGTGATTTTGCGGCTTATCGCCGGCGGCTTATTAATTGCCATGGGATTATATATTGCAGGATTATCACGACTACTCGTAAAAATTGAGGCCATAGGGTATCAATGCTGGCAGCGTTTAATGCCGAATTCGCTGCGAGCCATTAATACTGAATCCATAAAGGGTATATGGCTAATGGGCATTGTTTGGGGTTGGCTGCCCTGCGGACTTGTATACAGCACCTTATTATGGGCGGGTGCGCTTGGGTACGGTGGTTTGCAAAGCGGCATGCTAATGGCTGTGTTTGGTTTAGGGACGCTTCCTGCCATGCTGGCAACGGGTTTTTTTGCCGATAAATTAGCCGCGTTTGTTCAGGCAAAAGCTGTTCGCTGGACTGCAGGCTTTAGCATTATCGTTTATGGCTTATGGACGGTATTGTCGGCAACATCAATAGATCATGGCTCACACCACAATGCGCATGGCTCTGCCAGATTTTCTATTAATGCTGCGCCTCACGTTATTGCTTATTCAGCTCCTAATACATTTCCTTTTATAGCTCGTCATATAGCTCTTTATATTGCTACTGATATTTATTCTTGTATCGCCGTTCAAGAAAGCCCTTTTATTGAGCTAAATCAAGATTATAAAACTGTGTGATTGTTAGGATTCGTAATGGCAAATTAGGCTTAAAAAACGTTGCAAGACCTTGCAGGAGTACAGGCATATCACTTCAGAGATAATTGATCCTATAATCGCGCATTCTAAAAAAGATGATTCGATAAACGGCGATTTACAAATGATTAATGAGCCCTTATCAGCTGAGGCTATGGTTTTTCGCGAGCTAATTAAAAAATATGATACGCCTAGCCCTCGATACACATCGTATCCAACGGCAGATCAATTTATTGATAGTGAATCATCGGATGAGTACTTTAATTACCTAAGGCAGCGAAAAACCGTTATTGGACCATTATCCATTTATGTGCATATCCCTTTTTGTGACAATATTTGTTACTACTGTGCCTGTAATAAAATAGTGACGCGGGATAAAACCGTGAGTGCTTTTTACCTCGACAGTATAGATAAAGAAATAGCATTAAAGGCGCCGTTTTTTCCTGATAAAAGAGTCGTGAAGCAATTGCATTTAGGCGGCGGTACGCCCACGTTTTTAAGTAGCGCTGAATTACTTCGACTAATGCATTCCATAGCAGTAAATTTTAATTTAGTAGATGATGAAGATCGCGAATACGCGATAGAGGTAGATCCCAGAACTATTAGTGTAGAAACCTTATCGTTATTAGTCGGTTTAGGCTTTAATCGCATTAGCATGGGCATTCAAGATTTTGATGAGGCCGTGCAAGTAGCGATTAATCGTCAGCAAAGCTATGCATCTATTGTTGAGTTAGTACAGGCCGTGCGTGACTTTGGCTTTAAATCATTAAATTTTGATTTAATTTATGGGCTGCCCTTACAGTCTGTCGCCTCCATGAATGAAACGATGGATAAAGTGATAGCGCTCTCTCCAGACCGAATATCCGTTTATAACTATGCACATTTACCTGAGCGTTTTCCCTCGCAGCGACAGATAGATCGCTATGCATTACCCAGTGCAGAAGAGAAATTATCGATGGCGCAATTAATTCAGCAGCGCTTATTAGATGCCGGTTACTGCTGCATTGGAATGGATCATTATGCAAAATCCGATGATGAGTTATCCAAAGCCTTAGATAAAGGCAGTTTGCAGCGTAACTTTCAGGGCTATGCCACGAGTTTATCGTCAGAGACTATTGCCTTTGGTGTGTCGGCTATTACCAGTCACGTTGATAGTTACCGACAAAATGTACGTGAGCTAGGTCGCTATCAGGACTTGTTAGCAGATGGGCGACTGCCTATTGGCCGCCATTTTGAGCTGAGTAAAGAAGATAGATTAAGACGATTTATTATTACTGCGCTTGCCTGTCAATTACGCTTGGATTTTGTAACGGTAAAAAAACAATATGATGTCGATTTTATGAGACATTTTAAAGCTGAGTTAACACAGCTAAAAAATATGGAGCAAGAAGGTTTGCTGGTATTGTCGAATACGGCTATTTCGCTAACCACCTTGGGTCGGCAATTAATTCGTAATATTTGTCAGGTGTTTGATCAATACCATATGCCAAAAACGTCCAAGCATTCGCAGGCTATTTAATTTTATATTCACTGCTAGAGATTTTTATTAAATAAGTAGCACTTTATATTTTTAGCGGCAGGGTCAGTAATCAAAGTGCTACATAATTTTAAGTTAAGAGAAGAGGGCTGTCGATGATAAGTCAAATAATGGGTTTTTTATTCTCACCCCAAAGTGAGTGGGCTAAAGTTAGGCAAAAAAATCAATATTCAGGAGGCGTCTTATATATTTTAATAATGGCGTCATTACCTGCCATCGCTTGGTATTACGGTGTAACCGAGACCGGTTGGCAAGTGGCCGATGGTGAAATTGTAAAGTTAACTGCAGCAAGTGCCATGCAGATTGTGAGCTTGTTCTATTTAGCCATGGTGTTAAGTGTATTTTGTATTGGATATTTTGTGCATTGGATGGCGAGTAGCTATGGTTCGAATTCGAGTATAGCTAAAGGCATTACCTTAGCCGGTTACTGTGCAACGCCATTGTTTATTACGGGGCTAGTAGGGTTTTATCCTATTTTATGGCTAGATATGCTAATAGCGGTATTCGCTATAGGTCATGCCTTGTATTTACTCTTTAAAGGGATTCCTATTGTTATGGATATTCCGCAAGAGCAAGGTTTTTTATTTGCTAGCGCCATATTGGCGGTGTGTTTAGTAATATTAATGGCGATGATGGGTGGTACCGTGATGATGTGGGAGCTGGGAGTGACGCCGGTTTTTATTGATTAAGGCGGTTTCAGTGTTACGTCTGTTGGCTATTAATAGGTCAGTAGGAGTTTTTTTGATTAATAATTTAATTTTTCTACTGGCCGGAATTTAGTTCAAATGGCCGTCTTTATTAGTGCTATGACTCATTCAAATCGATCTGCATAAATAAGAGTTTAAAAGGACTTACCTACGGATAGTTCAGATTCAATCTTGGGAATTGGTCCGCCCGACAGGAGTCGAACCTGTGACCTGCCCCTTAGGAGGGGGCCGCGCTATCCAGCTGTGCCACGGGCGGATGATGCGCATATTGTAGTATCTTTTAATAATAAATTCAGTAGTCAGCATTTATCTAGATCTGCTTGATCTTGAGGCTCATTCATGGATATTGATATGTATCTTGATAAGCATCTTGACTTGATAAGTATATTGATAAGTATCTTGGGCCGCTTTTCAATTTCAATAAGCCGTTATTACCCAGCTCAAAACCATAAGTCCTCCAATTGTAAAAACCATAAGCCCTCCAATTGTAAAAAGCATATTAACTACCGGAAAATTATATCCATTCGTAATTTGAGTAATTCTAGGTCACTGAATACGTATATAAGCCTTTTAAAGCCACGGTTTATGGCGCAAGGTCTGCTTTGTCGGATAAGCATTGAATGGCTTTCTGCTCACAGGGAGGGCAGTCTCTGTTATAACTGGGGCACCTGGCAATGCATTGATGGAAATCGATAATACAGAAGCGATTTTCCCGTGATACACCCTGACAAGCTGGATAATCGACACTGGCATTAACTATTTTACGGCGGATTAAATCGCAATGACTAGTCAAAAATAGCGCTCGACGTTTAATGATATGGCCTTGCTGCAGTGAGAACGGGGGGGCTTTTTTGGTGAGGTCATGCGCAAGTGGATTGAGTAAAATATCAATAAGCTGTCTGTGCGTGTAAGACATGCTGATAAATAAAGAGTGTCTATCAAGAGTAGGTCGCCAATTATTGTTGGAATCTTGACTAGCGCAAGCGCAAAGTGACATGCTAAGGCTAATAACAATAAGCCAGAGTGAAGTTTTCATAGTGATCTCCCTGAAAGTTGTCAATTCTGTTTGAGCGAAAGCTCATACAAGGTTGACTATATCAGGTCGTTGTTCATATGTGAACAACGAGATGTGTTCGAATTATAATAATGACATTATCAGATAAGTTAGCCAAAAATTTAAAAGCGCGACGCGGTAAATTATCGCAAGATGCGTTTGCGCGTAAGTTAGGGATTTCAAGAGCCACGTTAACGCGCTTAGAAAATGCTGGCCAAAACACCACACTCAAAACCCTGAATCAAATTTGTAAAAGCCTGCGTTGTGATGTCGGAGATTTGTTCTCTGATCCTTCAAAAAAATCATCCTGATTAATCTTATATATGGCTCTATGTCTGTCTTTAGTGCTATTTTTATACCTTTTTTTACTATTAGATGCTTTTTAATTGAAAGGCAGGTATAAAGATTTAAATTTAAAAAAATACGCAGTAAAAAAAGAAATAATAGATATGTTTGAAACTTACTCAACATTATTTGATGCGAGAGGGCACCTTTATCATCAGGCAATGAAGGACTTTCCTGCAGCCCGAAAAGCAGAGTTTGATACCGTTATTGATTGGTTAGATTTAACGTCTGGGATGTCTATTTGTGATGTACCATCAGGCGGTGGTTACCTGTCGAATTATATTACTCATAATAATATTAATTTCTATTTTGTTGAGACCTCCCAAGTGTTTTCTGACGCTGCCAATATACTGTGTAATAAAGCGAAGCAGGATATTGATAATATTCGAGGGGCAAGCTATAAAAATATTGTTTGTGACAGTATTACAACCATACCGCTTAATAGTGATTCCGTAGACCGCATTGTCAGTCTGTCTGGCCTTCATCATGAGGTTGATCCTCCCCGTTTTTATACAGAAGCGGCGAGACTATTGAGTGACGATGGTCTTTTAGTTTTAGCTGATGTCAAAGAAGGCTCTGGCGTTGCTGGGTTTCTCAATGAGTTTGTTGATCAGCACAGCAGCATGGGCCATGAAGGACGTTTTTTCTGTGAGCAAACATTGGTAGATGTAGAGCAAAGTGGCTATACCATTATTGCTACAGCCCATGAGCATTATACTTGGCGCTTTTCATCGACTGATGAAATGGTTAATTATTGTAAGATGCTTTTTGGTATTGATGAGGCAGATAATGCCACAATACTCAAAGCGATTAACGATTATTTGGGCTATACAGAAACAGAAAAAAATTGCTTAATGAATTGGGACCTTATGTTTATAAAAGCAGCCAAATCAAAGTCGATTCTCTAATTTAAAATCACTCCCTCCTTTTTAAATATTTTACAAAGTAACTGTTTATTCGCCTTGCGAGTCTGAATTATTACGCCTATTTTTAATGACGTTTAGTTTTTATGTATACCCTATATTTATCTATACATATTATTAATCACTCATTTATATTGATTCTTCATTAATCAAAGCAAGCAAGGACGATTTCTATGCGCGTATTTTCATATTTATTAACATCCCTTCTATTTTTTACCTCTCCGCTCTATGCACAAGATCTTTATGTCAGCTACCTTATAGGTCATACCATCACTGAAGATAGTGATATCAACATATTATCTGAGCCTGTCATAAATAATATTTCATTGGATTACAATAACGCTACCAGTGGCTCTTTAAGCATAGGCAAGTACTTTAATAATCATATTCGTGGTGAGTGGGAGGCCTCTTATCGTGAGCCTAATCTCGGTCGCTTGTCAGGTACTAATGACTTAGGTCAGTCGGCTAGCGTAGATGTGAGTAACTTCTTACGGACAACGACGTTAATGTATCGAGTGCAATACGATTTTACCGAGCATGAAAAGTATCCTTTTCAACCTTATGTATCGGGCGGCTTAGGTTTTGCGCATCATAAAATCGATTTTTTTGGCGAAGGTGAGGACGATGCCGTTGTCGCATATCAATTAGGTGCCGGTTTAATGTGGGAGTTTGGCCCATTAAATTACATCGTCGCTGAGTATCGATATTTAGCATCACAAAGTGCAGATTTTGATGGCGTGAGTATTGATTATGCCGCGCATGAATTTAGACTCGGTGTATTGATGGGGTTTTAGATAAGTATTTCTATATTGAGTAAACTTTAATGGATATAAAAGGTCTTTGCTAATCATCAATATGGATGTGGCATGATGGCAGCACAAGAAAGGATGTTAAAAGTAAAATGTAGAATTTGGCTGGGAGATAAAGCTAAAAGTATACGAAAGCATCCAGAGCTGTCCACGTATATTGCTTCGTTTTTCTTATCCATTATTTGGCTATTAGCATGGCTTATAATATTTTTTATAAGTACTTGGTAAATTGATATTACTACCGGCACTAAGGGTTTTATACTTGCCCTTTGGCTTGCTGTTGTTGCTGAATCAGTTATTCGTTACGTCGAGAATTTAGATGGTATAGCGTTTTTTAGTAAGCCTAATGAGAAAAGTCCTAGAGGTGATAATAAAGATTTCACTTTTATGCGCATGATATTGCTATTATTTATTGGTATGAGTTTCGCATTCTTTTTCCAGTTTTTAAGTTCTGATGCTATCGCTATTTTCGAGTCGACGGATACATTGTTTGTAGGCCAAAAAATACCGGGAAGACACGGCTTTATTATTATGATTAACGCTTGGAGTAATACCTTGTTAAATGATGGACAGATTGGTTTGGCATTAGTATTAAGTTTTCTATTCCGAATAGCTATATATAAAAGAAACCCTAATACGGCCAAGTTAAAGGTAGACTAATGCGGGAGAAATTTTCCACTTTTAAAGTAGATTGATTTATTTTATAGCGCTTAAATGTTAATGTGAATTCTAGAAAGTTGTTTAATATATTTATATAGAATAGATGAAAAGGAGTTTTAATTGGCCACATACATCCCATTATTATTGCCAGTGATCTTTGTTGTATTAATCACTTTCGGTATTTTACTTGGTAATGCTGGAATTCAATCATTACAAGAATCCGAAGTGCATTCTCAAAATGCACCGCCATCAAAAGAAATTAATGATTAATACGAGAAATAGTTATTAGCGTCTTTAGGCAGTAAAATATTGCTTAGATAATGTTTATGCTGAATGAGAAACGACAAGTAGAAATGCTTGTCGTTTTTTTTTGGATTAAATTTTTACAAATGAAACCGTTTTTTATGTTGTGCGTAAATATCGTGAGCGTATTGTAGGCAGTTAAGAATTACAGACACAAAGTTAGTTCTTTTTGGGTGACTAAAGCATTCTTGCCCAATAAATGTGATAGTGATTATCTTATCGAGTAGCGCCACAGATTGTTGGCATAGGAAAATGGAGAGCGGGAAGCATTTTATGGTTATTAATCAATACCCATTATATTGTTTTTTTAAACACTTCTAGTGGAACAGCTTACAGACCTAAAGGCCATATTGCATTCCAAGCGGGCGAATATTTATTACCTAGAGAAATGTCGGGTAATGCAAAAAGATGGTCGCGTTTTATATCTCACCGAAGCAAAAAACGAAAACCAGTATTGGAATATCCCCATAGCGAACACCACCTGTTTGTTATTAGGTACAGGCACCTCTATTACCCAAGCAGCAATGCGTATGCTAGCGCAGGCGGGCGTTTTGGTTGGGTTTAGTGGCGGCGGTGGCACACCTTTGCTTATGGCAACTGAAATTGAATGGTTGTCGCCACAAAGTGAGTATAGGCCTACGGAGTATATACAAGGGTGGATGTCATTTTGGTTTGATGGTGATAAGCGTTTACAGGCAGCTAAGCAGTTTCAGCAGCGCCGCATTGAGTTTTTAGAGCAAGTTTGGTCAAAGGATCGAGATCTACGAATGGAGGGGTTCTCGATTGATGATTCAGATATTGCTAGTGCGCTAAAAAACTTTAAAGCTAAGACTCTGAATGCCAATAAAGTGGGTGAATTACTACAGATTGAAGCGCAATTAACCAAGCAACTATATAAGACTGCGGCACAGCGAACCCAATATGGTGATTTCACACGAGAGCGTGATGCACTTGATGCCGCCAATGCCTTTTTAAACCATGGCAATTATTTAGCTTATGGTTTGGCGGCAACCACATTATGGGTATTAGGCATACCGCATGGCTTTGCGGTTATGCATGGAAAAACGCGCCGCGGCGCATTGGTTTTTGATGTGGCAGATTTGATTAAAGATGCATTGATACTACCTTGGGCATTTGTTTGTGCAAAAGAGGGCGCGAGTGAGCAGGAATTTAGACAGCAATGTTTACAAGCGTTTACGCAGCATAAGGCGTTAAATTTTATGTTTGAGCAGGTAAAAGCCATTGCGTTAAAAGATGATTGGGTACAGCAGTCATGATGGTGACCTTTGTTTCTCAGTGTGAGAAAAAGGCGCTGAATAGATCGCGTCGTGTACTTGATGCTTTTGCCAATCGTATTGGCGATAACACCTGGCAGACAGTAATTACGCAAGAAGGCTTGTTAGCGGTTAAGAAGTTGCTGCGTAAAACAGCGAGTAAGAATACAGCGGTGAGCTGTCATTGGATTAGAAGCCGGTCGAGGACGGATTTGGTTTGGGTGGTGGGACGTAAAAATGAATTTAATACAAAAGGTAATGTGCCGGTGAATAAAACATCAAAAGAGGTACCTATGGACCTTGCTGTTGTCAAGCCAATAAAGGGTATGAGCTATGCCAATACAGCTTTACAGCGTTTAGATCATCATTTATTCGCCGTAGGATTCGTGGCCAAGAAGTTATATCTTAATCTTTACCCTACAAAAAAAACGCAAGCAAATGCAGTATTTGTTGCTGGATGTTTGCATGATATAGGTAAATTAGACCCTCATTTCCAAGACTGGGTTGTAAGTGATAAGAGTAAAAATTTTGAGGTAGAAGACGGCCAGCATATAGAAACCACTAAGTTCAGTTTTGAGAAGCACCCGCGTCACAATGAAATATCGCTCTTGATATATGAGTTACTTGATGATGTTAAGTTAAAAAAAATCAGTATAGAAAATAAACGCCGTATTAAGCATGCTATTTATTGGCATCACGCAAAACCCTATAGGCCAAAAGGTGGGTTTGAAACCTGTGGTTATATTTATAAAAAATTAAATGACAACTTAAAGATTGATGCCTGGGAGGTAGTGGAAAAATCATTACTTATGATCGCTAACGTTACCAGTATCCATACCGAGTATGAAGGGGTTTCAGAAAGTATTTTGAGTGGCTGTTCACTCGATACGGTAGACCCAGACAACCTCGCTTATATTGAATCAATGCTAGTTCCTGAATATAAAGAATACGGAGTCCTTGAAAGCCTAGATGGCTACATGATACAGGCTAATAAGAATTCTGCGAATAATGAGTTTAGAGCTTGTTTGATCACAGCTGATAGGTGGGTTTCCTCGCTATCTGCGAAAGAATTAAGCCTAGCAATAAAGAATCAAAACCTAGATGGTTTTATAAGTGAAAAAATAGATTCTGAACAGTTAGAAAAAGAAAGTAATTTGGTTGGATATATAGACCAGTGTTTATCGTCTTTTCCGCATGATAAACGTTCAAAAGATCAAGCTGCTATTGCTAAAAAACTTTCAGAGAATGTTGATCATGTTGGTGTTTTAGCTGGAGCAGCGGGGTGTGGAAAAACAAAAATATCGCTTGAGTGGGCAAAGTTACGTAATGCACAGCAAATACTTTGGATATGTCCGCGTGTACAGATTTGCCAAGGGTTATTCACAGAGTTAAGAGATAGTGACAAAGCATATTTACCCGATGCTGACATTGAGCTCTATACAGGAGAATTTAAATGTACGAATAGCTACCAAAATATAACGCAAGAAAGCGACTATTTTAGTGGTGATGTTGTGATTACAACTATAGATCAGATATTAAGCTGTGTTATTAGTCATACAAAAGCAGACCAACTCCTTCATTATTTAAATGCTCATGTAGTGTTTGATGAATATCATGAATACATCAATATGCCAGCGTTTAACTTACTGTTTGCTGAGCTTGTTGCTTCAAGAAAAGAATTAAACCGCGGCTGTAATGCGTTATTGGTTTCTGCTACACCGCATTATGCATATCTTAAATCTATTTTAAATGTAGATGTTAAATATGACATACAGGAAATGCCTTCATTTAATAAAGCTAGTTATAAATTCGACTTTGTTCAGTACGATGAATCGCTACTGGATAAAGCGAACCCTTTATATCAAGAGCAATTACCCTCAACATTCGTTATTAGCAATACTGCAATCACGGCTCAAAAAAGCTTTATTCAAAATCAACATAACGAAAATGCCATTTTGTTACATTCTAAATACAAGAAAACGGACAAGCAGTCATTATTTCAGCAAGTATTTAAATCCTTCAGTCGCGATGGAAATCAACAATATGATGTGTTGAGAAGTGGTCCTATTGTTCAAGCATCATTGAATGTTAGCTGTGAAAATATGATTTCTGAAGTCACTAATCCTGAAAATTGCTTGCAACGCTTGGGTAGGTTAGACCGCTTTGGAAAAAACCTAGTGTCCGAAAATACTTACAAAATTGCTGTTCCCACAACTTTATATGCAGGGAAAGGCACAGGCGCAGTTGCTAGGTTCTTATCGTCTACTAATAGCTTTTCTTCAACAAAAGCATGGTTAGAATTTTTAATAGAGGCAACGGATAATGGGGAGTCCTTATTGAAGTTGAGTGACATATATAAAATATATCGTGATTTCTATGATGATAAATCGACAGTAAGAAAGCATATTGAAAGTGATCTTATCAATGCTATGAAAAAAAGTGTTGGTGTGATTGGATCAAAAATTTTAGAACCTCAGGTGTTTGTTAAAAAGAAGAAGGATAAGGGGCTTCGAGCAAAGATAAGTAAAAATTCTCTCCGTGGAGATAGCCGCTTTGTACAAATGGCAACTTGTAATGTCGATAATATAAATGATCCAGTTTTTATAGAAAGTTATGCATATGATTTTCCAACTTCTGAAAATATAGAAATTGACAATTTAACCGCATCATGTGAATCGATTGTTGGTTATGGCGATAGTAGTAATAACTTATTAATTCATATGATGAAAAAACATCACAATATTATGGGGGGGGTGAAGGCATTTAAAGACTTTATTCTACTTAATGAGGCAAAAGATCCTGAGTTTCCTATTTATTTGAGCTATAGCCCAAATGATCTACTAGCTGTTGGGGGGGAGTCATCGCGTCATAGTTCTGCAATTTACTACGCTGTCTGTGAAAAACAACCCATAGGCGCTATTTCAATTAAACATTTAATTACACAAAAGGACTAATCATGGAAAAAGTAACAGGCATTAAAAGTGTAGATTTTAAAATTAAAGCGGTAGGGCATGGCGTTGTTAATTGGAATGGCCCAACATCCTTAACTGGCGACGATGGAAAGACAGTTGATAACCACACATTGCCAAAGCTTCGTGGATATACTAATTTATCAGGAAAAGTAAAAGAGGAAACGGGCTATAAGTATAGAAAAGAAGCTACCGATATTGATTTCAAAGAAAATCCGCTCTACATAAGTCAAAACTGTATTCGTCATCATATGTTTAGAGATCAAGCATTTGATATTCATTATGCGAACAAAAGTAAGATTGAAGATTTAACTCATATGCTTGCCTCCGTGACAGGCTTAGTAAGAGGTTATGTGGTTCCATCAAGTCAGAACAAGCGAACTAGTCCATTATTATTGGAAGACTTTGTTGATCAATTAGGGAATGGAAATTTTGAGCAGTTTGGCCGAGCTGGAGAGCGTGACAATTCTTCTTTCTACTCTAAAACTACATTCGGTAATACTGAATATGAGTCATATGGTTCAATAAGTATTGAGCAGTTGCAGTTTATCTCATTGGATAAGAAGTTCGATAGGCAGGCAATGGAGATAAAGGTAGGGCAAGGCGAATTAATTGCTCAGTCTGTACAAGATTATATTTTATCTTTGAATCCTAAGCTTAACCCTGCGGCTACCTTTCATGAAAATTATGTTCGTAAGGGTACTATTTTTGAAGAGGGAGAAGTGGGTATTTTGTTAAACCAAGATGCTATTCAAGCTCTGGTTGATTACACCATTGAGTTGATATCTGAATTATCCATTCGCCAGGCTAAATCATATATGTATGTCGATAGCCTTTTAGTAGATTACAACGACAGCCATAAGATGATGAGAATAAAGCATGATGAAGGTAGTATCAGCGAAATGCCTGAAAATGATTTTGCAGTATATTTTTATCAAAAATAGAAAAGGTTTATCCCTATGAAAATTGAAATAAAATATAAGTCGAGCTGGAGGAATTCTTTTTTAGATGGTTCTAATAATGAGCCTTTACCAAAAGGGGGTAGAAAATTTGTTGCTTCAATGACAAGTCTTAAAAAAGCAGATAATTATATTTGTCGAAATATCACCCATGATACTGTTATGGGTGTTTTGAATCGTTTAATTGGAGATCAGCGTAAGCTTTATCAGTCACGATCACAAGATTCCTACTATTTTAGAGATATAGAGGAGGATATTTCTTTTGAAGATAATGTTCATTGTATGAATCAAGAGGTTACTTATATTAGGAATACATCAGGCAGCGAAGATCAAAACTCTTATACAGGAATGATTAAGACGGATGCGTCGATATTTTCTTCCAATTATGCTGAGAAATTGTGGGGGGTTTTACTGCTAGATTTAGACGAATTATGTGATTTCATTCTTAATGAGCAGAGTGTAACCAAAAAAATTGAATGTAATCCAATCACTATTATCAATCGACTGGAAACTATATTTAAATTTAAACCTATCGAAAATAAAGAGAAAGTAAAGGATGCTTACAACTATCTAATGAATAAATTTGAAAAGTTTAATGGTCTTAATCGTAAGGAAGAGGCTATACCGGTAAGCTTTTATTGTTCAGCTCTTTATCTTCAGCTTCAAAGGTTATCTAAAAAATATGATGTTTCATCTGCAAAAACAAAAGCTGGAAGGTTGAGTGGTATTTCTAATAATGGGTTTACAAAAAAAGATTTCATGAGTCAATACACCTCAGGTGATAAAAAGAAAATATGGGGTAACCCTTATATCAGAAAAGAAAAGATAAAGGGTATTGGGGAGGTTGTATCTTTAATGGCTAAAGCTGAAGGAACTTTAAATATCGAGATTAATGTCGATTCAGCAGGAGCGATAGATCTCAAAGAGAAAATAGATAATGCAGGTGTTTCTAGTTTCTATTTGGGTAAGAAAGGACTCGCCTATGTATCTGACATTAGACTTTAGGGAGATTAAATAATGGAATCATATATAGAGTTAAAATTAAATCCTGATATTGAAATGCCATTAAATGATTTAATGAATAGAGTGTATTCTAAATTACATAAAAGCCTTTATGATCTAACATCATGTAATGTTGGAGTCAGCTTCCCAGCTTACCGGGTCACATTAGGTAATATTATAAGACTTCATAGTACTGACGATGAATTAGAAAATTTCAAAAATAAAAAATGGCTTGGAGGTATGCATGGTTATTGTGATATGTCCGATATTTTAGCTGTGCCAACAGATACTCAATTTCGTATTGTATCAAGAGTACAAGTCAATATGAGCCACTCAAAATTAAACCGTTTAATAAAACGTGGCTCTATTCCTGAAGATGAAATTAAAAATTACAAAGCTAAAGTTTTCACTAAAGGTTTAGATAATCCATATGTTGAGATTACAAGCACCTCAAATGGCAATAAGTATCGTAGGTTTATTTGTTTCAGTGAGTTGATGGATTCACCTATAGCAGGTGATTTTGATCATTTTGGCCTTTCTAAATCCGCTTCTATACCTTGGTTTTAACCCTTTTTTTAAAGCTCCCTAATAATTCAATATAATCAATAAGTTGCAACAGAGCTTAAGTTCATTGGTATAAACTACCAATTGGACATAAGTCTTTGTTGTGGCTGTTTTTTTGTGCGTTATACTCCTGTTCACTGCCGAATAGGCAGCTTAGAAAGCACATTACTTTTGTTTGTCATATTCTTGAACGTTCACTGCCGAATAGGCAGCTTAGAAATGAACTGGG
>Ga0209196_1000809_pt1 | contig 24269 bp, 24 predicted proteins | sample COGITO_mtgs_1105_5_FD_184801 | JGI IMG/M metagenome (GOLD analysis project Ga0209196, IMG submission 184801) | Pelagic marine microbial communities from North Sea - COGITO_mtgs_110509 (SPAdes) (version 2) | ecosystem: Environmental > Aquatic > Marine > Epipelagic ... | reverse complement strand
CTCACCGGCGGCGCGCTTTGGAAAACCGCGCACCATGGCATAGTGGTTTGCATGAATACACAATGTGCTGCCTAAGGTTTGAAAAGCATAGGGCGAGGCTGCAAAGCTAAGTCCGTCGACATAGGCGTTAAGTCTATGTTCATAGAGACGAGTGGCTGCATTAATGGCTGGGTCGTTGGTAGGTATATGTTGGTAATTCAGAATATAAGCGGCAATGTTGTTTGGCGAGGCTTGAGTCGTTCCCCTATTTTTATTTAAACCCTGTTCTACAAAAGAGCCGCTACGATCAAAATAATTATCCGGTAAGATTACATCGGCATCGGTAGAGTAAATCCAAGGTTCGCTGATTTGTTGTTGATACATAAGTTGCAGCGCTATATCGGCAGCGATTTTTCTTGCCATGCCAACACCTTGTTTAGCTGCAATGGCGCGGCCTTTGTCAAAACGATCAACTAATAAAATAGCGCTTTGATTCTGCGCGTGGTGTAATTGAATATGTTCATGCTGCCAATGGATACTCAGTTTTTCAGTGAGTGCTTTTTGACAGTTATGATTTTCAGTCTCAATTTCAGTTTCAATTTCAGTTTTAGATTCATTCTCACTTTGATTGTTATCGGGTCGGTTAAGAACGATAATAGCAAGCGTTGCTGGTTGCTGATTAATAAACGTAACAAGACGATCAATAAAGGCAGATGCTTCATTGTAAGCAGGTATGCAGACACAATGTTGAAATCGATCTGTTAAGCCGTTTAGCTGCCTAGCTTCGGGCTCAGCATACTGGTTAAGATAACGGTTTAGCGTTTGTTTAACGCTACTCACAGGCTATTCATCTTCAGCGTCATCTTGTCTAAACTCTAATGTAAGGCAGCGCTAATAATTAAATCGGCGGTGATACTTGCTTCGGCATCTAACAGTGTATCTAAGCGTTCATTGACGACATCGGCAGCGAAGTATTGATGCGCTAAAGCAATAAACAGCTGATAGTGTTTTTCTTCTGATTCGGTAATGGCGAGATAAAAATCTTGTAAGTCTCCAGCAGGTAAGGCCTCGGCAACCATGCCAAAACGTTCGCAGCCGCGTGCTTCGATAATGCCGCCTATTAATAAACGGTCCAGAAGGTAGACATCGGTGCCATTTCGCATATGTTTGCGCATCGCAATGACATAGTGATCTTTGTTGTCGGCAGTCAGTTGAAGCTCACGTTTATGCAGCCATTTGACCACTTCGCGAAAGTGATTTAGCTCTTCTACGGCGAGTTCAGCCATAGCTTCAACTAAGACAATACGGTCGGGGTAGTGTGAGATCATCGACATCGCCATGCTCGAGGCCTTTTTTTCAGCGGCCGCATGATCTTGTAAAAAAGTGTCGAAATCAGCCATGACGGTGCTCACCCATTCTGCAGGTGTGGCAAAGCGTAAAGGGCTTTTGTTGATCTCAGCGGTGTTGGGGTCAAATTTCGCGTTGTTAGACAAGTGAATCCTCATTATTTGGCTGTATTCATTGGCGCTGGGCATTATAATACCTCACCGTTTATTTGCTCGACTGTATTTTCGACAATAATCGCCATTATCAACAGCTGCTGTTATCGATGTTGCTTTTATCGACTGTTATCAATAGCGCAGCGCTACTTCAAGTGATTGGACTAAAGGTTTATCTATGATTATTAAGCCCCGTGTACGTGGTTTTATGTGTGTGACTACCCATCCTACTGGCTGCGATGCCAATGTTAAGCGTCAAATCGATTATGTGAAAGCGCAGGGCCAAATTGATGGTTTGCCTAAGCGTGTTTTAGTGATTGGTGCTTCAACGGGTTATGGTTTGGCTTCACGTATTAGCGCCGCTTTTGGTGCAGGCTCAAGTACATTGGGTATTTTCTTTGAAAAGCCGGGTTCTGAAAGAAAGCCAGGCACTGCGGGTTGGTATAACTCGGCGTCCTTTCACCAGCATGCCGAAGCAGAAGGGCTTTACGCTAAAAGCATTAATGGCGATGCCTTTTCTGATGAAGTTAAACAGCAGACTATCGATATTATTAAAGAAGACTTAGGTCAGGTTGATCTTGTCGTTTACAGCTTGGCATCGCCACGTCGTCAACACCCGAAAACGGGTGAGGTATTTAATTCGACGCTTAAGCCTATTGGTAAGAGTGTCACTCAGCGCTGTGTGAATACCGATAAGAAAATTATCGAAGATGTGACAGTGGATGCTGCCACCGAAGAAGAAATTGCCAATACTGTTACTGTTATGGGTGGCGAAGATTGGGAAATGTGGATTGATGCATTAGCCGATGCTGGTGTATTGGCCGAAGGCGCAAAAACCACGGCCTATACCTATATTGGCGAAAAAGTGACTTGGGATATTTATTGGCATGGGACCATTGGTCGCGCTAAACAAGATTTAGATTTACGCGTTAAAAATATTCGTCAGCGTTTGTCGACACTCAATGGCGATGCTCGCGTATCGGTATTAAAAGCGGTAGTGACACAGGCGAGTTCGGCTATTCCGGTTATGCCTTTGTATTTAGCATTATTGTTTAAAGTGATGAAGGCGGAAGGCACGCATGAAGGTTGTATTGAGCAGGTGTATGGCTTATTAAAAGAAAGCTTATACGGTGCCGAGCCTTATGTTGATGATGAAGGTCGCTTACGCGCCGACAGAAAAGAGTTAGCCGCGCATGTGCAAAAAGAAGTGGAAGAAAATTGGCCGCAGGTAACGTCAGAAAATCTGATGTCAATTTCTGACTTTGCGGGTTATCAACGCGAGTTTATGAACTTGTTCGGTTTTGAAATTGATGGTGTTGACTATGATGCCGAAGTTGATCCGAATGTGAAAATCGCTAACTGTCTTTAATCGTTAGCGATTTTTATGTCGAGTTTAGCGCATGGCAATATTGTTCGTTTAAGTGATCGTCTGCGCCGTATAACCGCACCCAACCCCGGTCTTATGACTGGGGCTGGTACCAACACTTATATCTTAGGCAATAAAGATATTGCCATTGTTGACCCTGGGCCTTTTCCTGGCTCTGGTTCTGGCCTTAATGCTGCTATGTCATCACATATTGATACGATTCTCGACAGTGTCGGCGATCGTATTAAATGGCTGGTCGTTACGCATACGCATCTTGATCATTCACCGGCAATTGCTCCCCTTGCTAAAGCCACGGGCGCACAAATAGTCGGTATGCCACCTGCTGATGATCTTTTTCAAGATAATACTTTTAAGCCTGACTGGGCAATGCAACATGATGATGTGATTATCGCCGATGACTTTCATCTGCGCGCTATTCATACGCCGGGTCATGTTAGTAATCATTTATGTTTTTTATTAGAAGAAGAGGGCGTATTACTCGCGGGTGACCATATTATGAATGGTTCTACCGTGGTGATAGTGCCGCCCAGTGGCGATATGCAGGCTTATATTGCCTCTTTGCAGTTACTCGAAACTTACCCACTATTAAAAATTGCGCCCGCTCATGGCGAATTGATGGGCCGTCCCTTAGAGACACTGCGATGGCTGGTTGAGCATCGGCTTGCTCGAGAGGCAAAGGTGATTGAAAAGCTTGCCGTGAACTCTGCTGTTAATTTAGCGAGGCTAGTGACTCAGGTTTATGATGATGTTGACGTGTCACTTCATGACTATGCTCAATTGTCGTTATTAGCGCACCTTATTAAGTTAGAGCAAGAGTGCCGGGCGGTTAGTGTGGGCGAAGGGAATAAGCAACAGTGGCGGCTACTGTCACTATGACTTCATCAACTACGACATCAACTACGACATCAACTATAAAGCCAGTCACAGCAGCCAAGAAGGTAGTAAACAAGCTGGCAAAGAAACCATCTAAGAAAGCATCTAAGAAAGCACCTAAGAAAGAATCAAAGAAGCTGCCCAAGAAGGTGTCAGAGAACGAATCCGTAATAGCAACTGAATGGTTTTTGTATATGGTTGAGTATGCAGATGGTCGCGTCTATACGGGAATCACAACCGATGTTAATCGACGTTTTGCTGAACACAGCGAAGGTGGCATTAAAGGCGCTAAAGCGCTACGTGGCAAGGGCCCTTTAAAGCTGGTTTTTCAGCAGCAAATGCTGAATCGTTCTACCGCGAGTATTGCCGAAAGTGCGATAAAGAAATTGTCTAAGAAGCAGAAACTTTTACTGATTGCGAAAGGTCTATATTAACCGATAAAAAAATTCATTTAAAAGCCATCCAAAGGAAAATCATCATGTTTACTCTTCTATTCAGTCAGCGCATGATCTCTCGCTTTGCGGCGTTTATAGCGGCAAGCTTCTTTATGCTCAGTTTATTCGGTTGTAATAATAAAGCCGTACCCGATGAAGCCATTAATCACTCCATGACTTATGGCGATGTAACGATTAACCTTCAAGTCGGTGAGCCGGCGCCAGACTTTAGCAGTGTTGATGCCGAAGGTAATACGATTACTTTGTCGTCTTTTCAGCCTAAGCAGCCGGTATTGTTAGTATTTTATCGCGGCAACTGGTGTCCTTTTTGTGTCAGTCATTTAGATGATATTCAGAACTTATTCCCAACGCTTAAAGCGCAGGGTATACAGTTGTTGGCTATTAGCCCTGATCTTTCTGCCGATTCTCAAGAGCTAGCCGCTAAGTTTGATCAGCCCTATGTCTTTGTCAGCGATCAAGATTTAACGATAGCTAATGCCTATGGCGTGCAGCGTGATGAATCTATACCGCATCCTGCGGTTGTATTGATTAATGCTGAAGGTAATGTTGTCTGGTTCTTTGCCGGTGAAAATTATCGTCAACGACCTTCGGCGGCCCAACTTCAGCAAGTGATTGAGCTATATTTATAGCTATTTTGATCTAACTATCTTGCTGGGGCTTACTCTGCTTCTTGCTTTATAGGTACTGGTATCCGCGAATAAGAGGGCTTGCTCGCGGATATTTTGTGTCGGCTTTACGGCGTTATTTTAAACGCACACTTTAATGTTATAAAAAATAATTTTTTTATCCCTGTTAATTTCTATAGTTTTTTCAGCACTTCTTTTACCCGGTTATTAGCGATTAAATTTATCTTCAACGGCTATTGAGTTTTTCCGTTTTCTTCAGATATGTATCTTTTTTTTTAAAGTGTTTTGCTATTGACGACTACATCTCGTTTTCGTTACTTATTAACGCTCTTTTTTTGAACTAGGCAGTGCAAAGTTGATGAGTGAGTTATAGTATTTCGCGCGGATTTAGTACGTACGACCTATGGATTGTTGTTAGATAAAATTTACGGAGGAATTTATGAAAATATCCAAGCGTTTTGGATGCATTAAAATCATATTATCGAGTTATGCACTGTGTTTTATGAATACGGTTTATGCGGCTACGCCGACTTGTCAGAATTTAAAAGGGCAGTGGTTTAACGAGCTAGGCTCAACATTGATTATTTCGAATATTAAAGGCAATGGGCAACTATCGGGGCATTTTGTTTCGTCTGATCAAGCCGGTGGTGAAACGTTTGTTGTGATGGGCTGGGTGAATGATGCCTCGCCGCTAGAGGGTTTGGATCATATTACAGCAGTGACTTTTGCGGTTAATTGGGATGAGTATGGCAGTCTTAGTTCTTGGGCGGGTGGTTGTGCAATCAAAGACGGCATTCCAACCTTGTCTATGATATGGAATTTGGTGTTAGCTAATGCGCAGTTTGAGTGGGATCATATGATTAGTAATAGTGATACCTTTAGACCTAAAAAGTGAGTAGCTAAATAATAAATGAAGAGTATCCAATTGATGCCTAGATAATTAACAGCACTAACGGTTTAGCTCAAGTTTAATATTTTCTCTAGATTACTTTTGTCATCTTTATTAAATAAAATAATTTGGTCAGCGGGCAGGTCGAGTCGACGTGATTGACTACTGCCCAATGGTGTTTCGCTGACCACATAAATAGGCGCTGTTATTGCTGTTGCTAATGATGCTAATGCGTCTTCTGTGCTGTCTGTGGATGCATCGATGTTGTCGCTTAGTTTAGCGTTTAACCCATCGTTTAACTTACCGTTTAACATAGCCAGTATTTCTAGCACGCTATCATAGGGCATGCCTAGGCCAATAAAAATGATATCGGGTGATTTTTGCTGAATACGTTCAATGACTTGCGCCATTGATGTTGCCACCATGCATTGCCATGCTTCATCGGTTAATTCTTCAAGCAATAATTTTCGTGACTCTGTTTCTGGTGCAATTAATAATGCAGCGCCACGACGATCTTGAGGGTTGAGGTGGCGTAGTATTGTCGCCATACGTTGACGATCAACCGGCTTGGGTAAGAATTCTGCTGCACCTAAATCTAAACCAAGATTTTTTTCATCGAGCATGGATTGTAATATGACGGGAATATGTCGTGTGCTCGGCGATTCTTTTAATACCGATAATGCCGTCCAACCATCAATGTTGGGCATCATTAAATCCAGTAAAATCAAATCGGGTTGTTGTTCGTTGGCTATTGCAATACCTTGTTTTGCATCACTGGCTTCTAAACCAATGTAGTTTTCTTTTTCGAGATGGCGTAACAGTAGCTGTCGTGATTCAGGATCATCATCTATTACCAGCACACGGCCTAGGGCATCTTCTTCAGAAACGCTGGTGGTTTCACTGCTGCTGGATGCTTTAAGATCTAAACTTAACTCTTGTTGGTTTTCTGCTGGTATGGCATCGGTGCGTTTTTGAATGGGCGCGCGAGTAGGCAGTAATATAGTAAACGTTGTACCTTCACCTTCTGCGCTGGTGACATCCATGGAGCCATCCATTAACTCAACAAATTGTTTGCAGATGGATAAGCCAAGCCCTGTGCCACCGTATTTTTTCGAGGTGCTAGAGTCGGCTTGAACAAAGGCTTCAAAGACACGCGTTAATTGTGACGGTGTCATGCCGATACCCGTATCACTGACGTGATAAACCGCATGACGTGTCTTTGCGTTATAGGTAACAAGAATAGTGATTTTGCCATTATGGGTAAACTTACAGGCATTACTTAATAGGTTTAAAAATAGCTGACGGAATTTAACGGCATCATTATAAAGATGTGGGATGTCTTGAGATTTTTCTAACACTAATAAGTTGTCGCCTTTTTTTGCAATCGGCGCCATGGTGCTCATTAGCTCTTCGATAATATCAACACTATCAAAGGTCTCATTAAATACCGTCATGTTGCCAGATTCGATTTTGGCTAAATCGAGTACATCATTAATTAATTGCAGAAGGTGGCGACCTGAGCTAAGAATACGTGCTAAATCTTCGACGGCTTGCTCGGCGTCTAAGGCTTTTTCTTCGCGATAATCTTCAATAATCATTTCACTATAGCCAATAATGGCATTCAGTGGCGTGCGAAGTTCATGGCTCATATTGGCAAGGAAGTTGGTCTTTGAGCGGTTGGCTTGGTCGGCTTTTTCTTTCGATTGCTGGACCTGTGCCATGGCGTTGCTTAACTTATCTGACATTTCATTAAAGGCGATAGTCAGGTCACCAATTTCGTCATCATTGTTGACGGGTATATGGTATTTGAGATCCCCGCCACCTATGCGCACAGTACCGAGATTAAGTTCGTTTAATGATCGATTGGTATAGCGAATTAATAAATAGCCAAGACTGACGGTGAGTGCAATAGTAAATAAATAGATGGTCAATGTAATGCGATCGGTAAAGCGCACGGTTTTTTGTAAGTCTAAGGTTTGTTGTTCAGCGGCTAGAATTTCTAAGGATTCAAAATCGCTAAGCAATTGCATGGTATTAGCAAATGCGCGCTCAATTTTAATGGTAGAGGGTGTTTGGTTGTTATTATAGCCAACATAAAATCGGTACCAGCCATCATGAAGCGCATCGTATCCCGCTAAAAGTGTGTTGTAGCTATCAACGGTTTCGGCATAAACATAGGGTTTTAAACGGCGTATTTCCGCTTGCAGGCTGCTTAAGTCGGATCGGCCGTTCTGAATTTCTTCTTTACTCAGCTGCTCTTTGCCGCCATCTTTTAAGGCGTCTAAGACTAGAATTTCTTTTTCTTGGTTTTCTAATAATTGTCGAATGGTGACGGTGGCGAGTTGACTGGCAACGGCGTTTTGTAAGTTATCGAGTCGTAGATTACGATTTTCACTACTGAGTTGGTAGGTGAGGTTAGTCAGTGTAAATAACGCCACAATCGCAATAATTGAAATTGAGAGTCGCAGGCGCAGTGTTAGTCTTGGTAGGGAAATCACAAAAAGTGTATCCGTTTATTAGTCGTTATAAAAACAGCCGTTAAAAGCATAGTCATTAAGCTGTCAGTAAGTTATCAATTTTGGCGAGCAGTAAAGGGAAGTCAATGGGTTTGGTTGTATAGTCATTGCAACCCGCTGCTCGTGCTTTTTGTTCATCTTCGGCCATGGCGTGTGCGGTTAGCGCAATAATAGGTAACGACTCTGTTGCCGGGTTGGCGCGCAATTCGCGACAGGTTGCCCAGCCATTCAAAATAGGTAAGTTCATATCCATTAAGACAAGATCGGGTTGTGAGGCGGCAATCTTTTTAAGTGCTTCTTCACCATCACCGGCGGCTTCAATCGTAAAGCCTTTGCGCTCTAAGCGTCGCGTCAACATGTCGCGATTCATTTCGTTATCTTCAACTAGGAGTATGCGGGTCATAATTTCGTCTTGTATTATTCGTTAGCTAATTTGTTGTTAGATCGAGTGTCATTAGAAACAGTGTCGTTAGATTCGATGTGTTCAGCATCGTTTTTAGCATTGTTTTTAGAATCGTTTTTAGAATCGTCACCATTAATCACATGACTATCTATACCATTAATAGCCGTTACGCTAATGGTTTCCTTAACACCCTTAGGCTGAAGCCTAAGCTCTCTACCTGTTTGTAAGCTGAGGCTGCAATGGTCAAGTGTCGATTGTGCCACGAGTATTTCACCGGGTTGCGTTTGGTCTTCGACACGCGAGGTCACATTGACCGCATGACCAACAACGCCATACTTTGCGCGTTTTTTAGAGCCAATATTGCCGGCGACCACTTCTCCCGTGTTGATGCCAATGCCAATACGGATACTGGGTAATCCCTCAGCGATGTTTCTTTCGTTAATGGCGTCCATTTCGGCTTGCATGGCGAGTGCACAGGCAATGGCTCTATCGCTATCATCGGCTTTGGCTACGGGTGCGCCGAATAGGGCGAGTATGGCATCGCCAATAAATTCATCCACAGTGCCGTCGTGCGCCATAATAATATCGGCCATGGTGCCTAGATAGTTATTAAGGACTTTAACGACTTTTTGCGGCGGGAGTGATTCACTAATGGTGGTGAAGCCACGAATATCGGCCATTAATATACTGACAGTTTGAAGCTGGCCACCCATATCTAAACCATCGGGTTTATCGAGTAGCTTGGAAACAATTTCTGTTGATAAATAGCGACCAAAGGTGTTTTTGATAAAGCGATGGCTTTTTTCGAGTTCGTTGCTGAGGTCGCGCTCTTTGTCTACCCAGCGTTTTCTATCGAGGCCGGCATGTAGGCGGGCCTGCAGTAAGACTTTATTAAACGGTTTTTGCAAATAGTCATCGGCACCGGCTTGAATGCATTTAATAACTTCGTCTTGATCGCTCATGCCGGAAATGACAATAACCGGTATCGCACGCCATAGTTGTGAGGCTTTAAGGTCGGCGAGTACTTGGTGGCCGCTGACACCAGGCATAATGAGATCGAGGAGGATAAGATCGATATCATTGCTTCGTAATACTTCATAGGCTTCGTCGGCGGTGGCGCAGGCAAAGGTTTCTAGCCCCAGTTGCTGAATATGACGAGACAAGAGTTCCCGATTGGCGGGCTCATCATCGAGAATGAGTATATGGCCTCGGTGATCAGGATGTTGCTGTTTGATCGCCGTCATGGCGAAAAGGCTACTGTCGGTCTGCTTGCGTCGGGTCCGCTCTAAGGTTGAGATGGTCTTTGCCGACCAAAGCATGATTTTGTCGAGTAAGTTGCTTAATGTGGCGCTAGGCGCTTCGGCGGTATCTTTAATTAATTCTGCATAGCCTTTGGTAATACCAATGGCGTTGCGAATATCATGGCGCATTTCTGCACTATCGATGCTATCGAGGGGGACGCCTTGCAAGTTGAGATCATCTAACTTGGCGACACTGAGCTCAAGGGCTTCATAAAGACGACTTAAATCATCTTTTAACATGTCACTTAACTTATTTTTAACCAGCAACTGGCCGACCTTCACTTGAAGGCCTTGCAGTCGAACGAGCTCGCGTGTGGGAACTACATTACTCATGGACGCGTTTTTCCAATGACAGATTTGCCAATATCGATATTGGCTTTATTAAAGTGTGGTTATCAGCACTTTCTATTGAATTAAAGCTATTCAGTTAAAGGTCGTTAGTATAGCGTTATAGCGAAGGGTTTCAAAAGCGATTAAACCGACGATAACCTAAGAAAATTTGATCAAAGGGGGACGATTTTGGATAAATTACTGCCTTTCTTGCATAAATGTGCGAGTTTATTTTGAGGGATGAAATTAAAGTGCTATATTTGCCCCGTTTTTTAGGTATTGCCTTGAAAAGACAGGGCGAAATCGTCGAGAATTGCATGCCGAAATCGGACATGGTGAGTTTTAGCCTTGGTTGCCGAGTTTGAGATCTAAAATGCCGGTTGGTAAATTAGCAACATAAGGCAGAAGATTAGATATAAATAGAAAAGATGAATAGAAAAGTTAAATAGAAAAGTTAAATAGAATAGAAATTTGTCGTTATAAATTGATTATTAAAATCTTGTGGAGATAACCATAGTGAGTGTGTTGAAAAGCGTTGAAATTTTTTCTGGCCTATCCGATGCGGAATTGGCTGCTTTAGAAGAATCCAGTATTCGCAGAAGTTACCCTAAAAACACAGTTATCATTAATGAGAATGACGTTGCTGATTCTTTATATGTCATCGAATCAGGCAAGGTTAAAGTCTACTGCAGTGATAAAAACGGCAAAGAATTTATAATGAATACGCTTGGCGGCGGTGATTACTTTGGCGAATTAGCGTTATTAGATGATGATCGACGCTCAGCCTCGGTTCGCACCATGGAAAAAGCCGATTTCTGTATTATTTATAAGCAGGACTTTAATCAGGTGCTGGATTTGCATCCGAATATTGCTAAAACACTTATTCGCAACATTACGCGCCGTGTTCGTGCGTTGACTGAAAAAGTCAAAAGCTTGGCTCTGCAAGATGTTTATGGCCGTGTGACTAAAGTGCTTAACAGTTTAGCGACTGAGCGCAATGATGAGTTCTATGTTGAAGAGAAGTTAACTCAGCAGGATATTGCCGATCGCGTAGGTGCTTCACGTGAAATGGTCGCGAGAATACTTAAAGATCTGACTATTGGCGGCTATATTAGCTTTGAAAATCGACATATCGTTATTCATCGTCGGTTGCCCGCTAATTACTAAGGGTCTTTTGTTGATTGATACACGAATGTTGATTGATACACGAAACAAAAAAGCCCCGCAATGCGGGGCTTTTTTTTGAGCCTATTTTTTTAGGCGTTTTTGTTCTCTGTGCTGCTAATGGTCGGTATTCGTGGAAATGACGGTGCAGTCAAGGCTGCCATCGCCGAGCCGAGTATTGATGGTATCGCCCACAGCAACGGCCTGATGCGAGCGAACAATATTGCCGCTACCGTCTTCAACAATGGCATAGCCGCGCTTTAATGTCGCTAGCGGGCTAACCACGTTTAATGTCTCTACTACTCGGCGCCAGTGCTGTTGTCGACTATCAAGCTGACTTCGAATACTGCGTATCATGCGATCTTGCAGAAGGCGGGTCTGTTTTTGTCGTTGCTCAAGCAATTTGTCGGGAGCCGCTAAAAACAGGCGCTGTTGTAGTTGCTGCAGTTGTTCGCGACTGCGCTCTAAGCGATAGTTTAGGGCGCGCTGCATATCACTATCAAGCTGATCAAGTCGTTGTGCATGTTGAGCTAATTGATAGCTCGGATGTTTAACGCGTTTAGCTAATGATTGCAGTGTTAATTGAGCATGGTTAATTTGATAGCTGATATAAGTATTGAGTCGCGTACTGAGATTTTTGACGCGATGCAGCAAGCCTTGTCGATCGGGGCTGAGTAATTCTGCGGCAGCAGTGGGCGTTGCCGCGCGGATATCGGCAACAAAATCGGCAATGGTGGTATCGGTTTCATGCCCAACAGCGCTAATAATGGGTAGCTCGCTGCGGAAAATTGCTTGCGCGACAACCGCTTCATTAAAAGCCCATAAATCTTCAATAGAGCCGCCACCACGGCCAACAATAATGGCATCTGGGCTGACATTGGTGGTAGAGATAAGCGCTGGTGTAGCCGATAAAGCCTTTGCTTGATTATCCTTTGACCAGCGGTTAGCCGTGTCGATGGCATTGGCAATGGCTTGAGCTGCGCCATCACCTTGTACGGCAACAGGAATCACGATGAGCTGAATGCCGCAAAAGCGTCGTTCAAAGGTGGTTTGGATATCACGAATAGCAGCACCTTGTGGCGAGGTGATAATAGCCACTTGTCGGGGAAAGCTGGGCAGTGGTTTTTTATGCTCAGGGTCAAACAGCCCTTGCTCTTCAAGTTCACGCTTTAGTTTTTCGAATGCTTGCTGTAATTGACCTGCACCGGCTGGCGCCATGCGCTCAGTAATAAACTGATAACTGCCGCGAGGCGCGTAAAGACTAAGCTTTCCCGTTAGGATGACGTGTTGACCATTTTCGGGTGTAAAGCGAACAGACTTGTTTTTGAAGCTAAACATGGCTGCACGCAGCTGGCCTTCATCATCTTTTAAAGTGAAATACCAGTGGCCGGAGCGGTGTTGGATAAGGTCTGAGATCTCTCCCTCAACTTGAACGCCGCTAAAAGCGCTCTCCAAACAGTTTCGCGCCTGTTGGTTGAGGTCGGATACACTCCAAATTGTGTTTTTGGTGGTGTTTTGATCGAAACTGCTAGACGGATAGGGCATATGCGAATTGTATGCGTCATAGCGTATTGATGCCAGTTTTCCCATTTACCGAAATGCTTTGCCGGCTTATAATGTTGGGCTCAGTGATGTTAGCGTGCTATTGCCATTAGGCGGTATTTACGCGTTTTATTACTGCACTTATCTCACCCATGTTTGCTGATCCTGGAATCGTTGAATAACGACCAGATGAGCGATCATTAACAGGACGCTGGTTTATGCCACGAATTGCTTACGAAGCACTCACATTTGATGACGTGTTATTGCTGCCCGATTACTCAGAAATTGTGGCGCGCGATGTCAACATGCAAACGAAGTTGACGAATAAAATCCATCTTAATATTCCATTGGTTTCATCTGCCATGGATACCGTGACTGAATCACGATTAGCGATTGCTTTGGCTCAGGCCGGTGGTATCGGTATTGTGCATAAGAATATGTCAGTTGATGAGCAGGCCAGAGAAGTGCGTGCTGTGAAGAAATTTGAAAGTGGTGTGGTCCGCGACCCTATCACGATTGAAGCTGATGCTTCGGTAAGTGAATTGCTTGAGATAAAACAGCATCATAATATTTCGGGTGTTCCCGTGCTTAAAAACGGTGACTTAGTCGGTATTGTTACCAGCCGTGACGTTCGCTATGAAGCGGATCACGACGCCAAGATCTCGTCGATTATGACGCCTAAAGATCGATTGGTTACCGTGAAAGAAGGTACACCACCAGAGCAGGTTAAACATGTACTGCATGAAAACCGCATAGAAAAAGTGTTAGTGGTTAATGATGACTTTCAACTTTGCGGCATGATTACCGTAAAAGATTTGGATTTAGCTCAGCGCTTTCCTAATGCCTGTAAAGATGAGTCGGGTCAATTACGTGTTGGTGCTGCAGTTGGTGTAGGTGGTGATACTGAAGAGCGTGTTGCCTCATTAATTGAAGCGGGTGTTGATGTCATTATTGTTGATACGGCGCATGGCCATTCTAAGAATGTATTAGATCGAGTTAGCTGGATCAAAAAACATTTTCCTGAAACGCAAGTTATTGGCGGTAATATCGCAACAGGTGCTGCGGCATTAGCATTAGTTAAAGCCGGTGCCGATGCCGTTAAAGTAGGTATTGGCCCAGGATCAATTTGTACTACGCGTATTGTTACGGGTGTGGGTGTGCCACAAATCACAGCTATCTCTGAAGTAGTAAAAGCATTAGACGGTAAAGTGCCGGTAATTGCCGATGGTGGTATTCGTTTTTCTGGTGATATTTCTAAGGCGATTGTTGCCGGTGCGCATAGCATTATGATTGGTAGCTTATTAGCGGGTACTGAAGAAGCGCCGGGCGAAGTTGAGTTGTATCAAGGTAGAACTTATAAAGCGTATCGTGGCATGGGCTCTATCGGCGCTATGGCGCAAAAACAAGGTTCAAGTGATCGTTATTTCCAAGACGCCAGTGCCGGTACTGAGAAATTAGTGCCTGAAGGTATTGAGGGTCGTGTGGCTTATAAAGGTCCAGTTAATCGAATCGTTGCTCAGCTTGTAGGTGGCCTGCAATCATCAATGGGCTACACCGGTTGTGTCGATATTGAAAAAATGCGTACCGTGCCTAAGTTTGTCAAAGTCACAGCAGCGGGTATGAGCGAAAGCCATGTTCATGATGTGAACATTACGAAAGAAGCGCCCAATTACCCTGTTCAATAGCTATCCGGCTTAGTAACTACTCGGGTCTTTGCAGATAGTTGATGTTAGTTTTGCATAGCTAACGATTTAAAATAGCGGCGCAGTTTGCGCCGTTTTTTATTTTAATTTTAAGCCCATTCTTTATATTATTTTTTTTAAAAAGCGTTAGGTCATCATGAGTTCAGATATTCAAAGTCAAAGTATTCTTATTCTCGATTTCGGTTCGCAGTACACACAATTAATTGCGCGACGGATTCGTGAAATTGGTGTGTTCTCCGAAATTCGTGCATGGGATATTAGCGCAGAAGAAATTCGTGCATTTAATCCTCGCGGCATTATTCTTTCTGGTGGCCCTGAGTCGGTAACCGATGGCGATAACGCGCCTCGCGCGCCTGAAGGTTTATTTGAAATGGGCTTGCCTATTTTAGGTATTTGCTACGGCATGCAAACCATGGCTAGTCAGTTAGGCGGCAAAGTAGCTAACTCCGATGTGCGTGAATTTGGTTATGCACAGATTAAAGTGGAATCTGAGAGTGCTTTGCTGCGTGATATTAAAGATCATATTAGTGATGACGGTGAGTCATTGTTAGATGTATGGATGAGTCATGGTGATAAAGTCGTGGCAATGCCTAATGGTTTTGAATTAATGGCTTCTACGCCTTCATGCCCAATAGCGGGTATGGCGAATAAAGATAAAAACTTTTACGGCATTCAGTTTCACCCTGAAGTAACGCATACCTTACAAGGCGAGCGAATTTTTCAACATTTTGCACTAGAGATTTGTGCTTGTGAGCCTCTCTGGACTGCCGCAGCGATTATTGAAGATCAGATTGCTCGCGTGCGAGAGCAGGTTGGCGATAGCCATGTATTACTCGGTTTGTCTGGGGGCGTTGATTCATCTGTGGTTGCCGCGTTGCTGCATAAAGCCATTGGTAATCAGTTGACCTGTGTTTTTGTTGATAACGGCTTGTTACGCAAAAATGAAGGCGATATGGTGATGGAGATGTTCGCTAATAATATGGGCGTTAAAGTGATTCGTGCTAATGCTCAAGATAAGTTTTTAAATGGCTTAGCGGGTGTGAGTGATCCAGAAGCCAAGCGTAAAGTAATTGGTAATACGTTTATCGAAATTTTCGATGAAGAATCACAAAAAATTGATAATGTTCAGTTTCTGGCTCAAGGCACAATTTATCCTGATGTGATTGAATCGGCTGCATCGAAAACCGGTAAAGCGCATGTCATAAAGTCGCATCATAATGTGGGTGGCTTACCTGATGATATGGCGCTGAAATTAGTAGAGCCGTTGCGTGAATTGTTTAAAGATGAAGTGCGTAAAATTGGTGTTGAGTTAGGCTTACCTTACGATATGGTTTATCGTCATCCGTTTCCTGGGCCGGGTTTAGGTGTGCGTATTCTAGGTGAAGTGAAAAAAGAGTATTGCGATATTTTACGTGAAGCCGATGCTATTTTTATTGAAGAGCTACATAACTTTGGTTGGTATCAAAAAACCAGTCAGGCGTTTGCGGTTTTCTTGCCGGTAAAATCTGTTGGTGTAGTGGGCGATGCACGCCGCTATGAATGGGTTATTGCATTACGTGCGGTTGAGACGGTTGATTTTATGACGGCTCGTTGGGCTCACTTACCTTATGACTTACTTGAAAAAGTATCTAACCGAATTATTAATGAGATTGAAGTTGTTTCTCGTGTTGCTTATGACGTATCGAGTAAGCCGCCAGCGACGATTGAGTGGGAGTAGTAGTCATTATAAAAATAACAATAAAATCAATAACTTATAAAAGTTAATCTAGGGTAACTCTAGGGTAAGTCTTGCCGCAACTCTTGCGCAATCGCTTATAGGCGCTGTAAACTCTTTATGACAACAAGTAACTTTCGAGTAAGTCTTGTTGATTATTGCGCATCATAAGGATCTTCAGCTATGGCTCGAGCTAAAAAAGTCTCAAAAGGCAATACAACAACTGAGTGTCATAACGTGCTAGATGGCATGGCTAAAGTGTTTCGAGTCAAACAAAGCGGCAAAGTTTGGCAGTTTCGTATGTACATTGCCGAAGAGCAAAAAACGTATCGCAAGTCACTCAAAACGTCAGACTTAGACACAGCTAAAGAGAGAGCTAGAAAAGCTGGTACGAAAATAATTTCAGACGTAATTGCCGGCAAAAAAATATTCGGTCTTAAGCTGCAAGACGCAATTGACTACTATCTAGATTACAGAGATAAGAATCATGTTGCTGTTGGAAGTATCACTGCAGAGCGACTAGTCACAATCAAGTCAGGTCTAAAACATCTAGTGACGATACTCGGAGGTGAGACTCGTATTTCAGAGCTTGATGCTAATACATTAAAAAACTATAAGCGTAAGCGTTTAGAAGTCGCTAAAGCAGCTGATGTTACGATTCGCAATGAGCAAGCAATGCTTAATCATTTCATGCGTTTTCTTTACGAAGAAAATCTGTCGCATTTTTCTGAGTTTAGATTCGAGAAAATTAGAATAATTAAAGATGATGTCGGCAAGCGAGATACGTTCACGTTTGATGAATACAAGCAGTTAACTCGCTTCATGAATAGCAAACAGTACTGCAAAGAAAAAGGTATCAGCGATGACGTTAGACGTGAGCGAGAATTCGTCAAAAATTATGTATTGATATCGACTAATACATGCATGAGAGTAGGTGAATTAAGACAATTAAAATGGTCAGATCTGATCAAGCTCGAAAAGGGTAAAGACGACAATGATGTTCAGACTGTCTGGGCTTACATTAATATAAGAGCAGAGACATCAAAAGTAAGAGCTTCAAGAAGAGTTATTGCAAGAGGGGGCGAATACTTTCAGCGGATAAAGCAGCTTCAAAAGTATTCTGATTCAAGTCACTACATCTTTTCTGCATTAGATAGTACAGCTCAGTTTTCAGCAAGACGTTGGGCAATGCACTGGGACTTATTGATGTCTGGAATCGGTATTGATAGAAGTAGTTGGAAAGATCGAAATCTAACTTGGTACTCGTTAAGGCATTTCGGTATTACTTGTCGGGTGACAGCAGGGGTAAATGTTGTCGATTTAGCGGATATGGCAGGTACAAGCATATCGCATATAGAGAAGACATATTATCACTCTAGAGATGCGCATAAGCTTGCACAAGCAAGTAAAACGTTTTCAATGAATGATTACTTAGGCAAAGAAAATATGGTTGGTAATGAGTAAATAATGAGAGCTTTAATAGGGATACAAGTAAAAAATTAAAGGATGGTTTATGAAAAATTTAAAATTAGCTACTTATAGTCTTTTGGGGCTTGCTATAGTTATGGAGTTAGGTTCAGTTATTTGGAATCTAGCAAATGGCTATTCGCCGTTTTATTTAAACTCAGATGTTTTGGGAAGATTTAGTCTAGATAATAAATATTTTCTCATCTATTGGGGTGCTATGGTTGGAGCAAATATCCTTGCTTATTCATATCGAGATCATAATTTTGATGATTTCAGTTTTTATGAAACGGATGTAGGTGCTTCGATAGCTTTTATCTTATTTTTTTTCTTAATTATATTTGTAGCTTTTGTTTTTATTAATTCAGGTGCGTTATCTGGATTTTATGCTCTCTTTGGTGGGTTTATGTTTCTTGGTCTATCATCGTACTTCATTCCTGAAGTATTTAAATTTTTTAATCCGGATGAAAATACGAGTAAGGTGAAAGATAATCAAAATGAGGTGAAAGATGATTTAATCGAAGAAAGAAGAAAATTAAATAAGTCAATTGATGTCTCTAAAATTAAAGAAGGTATAGAGAAAATATATGTTAATAAAACATCTGAAGAGTCACTTATTGAACTAAAAAAACTATTTGAAGATGGGCTGATATCGGCTGATGTTTATGAGCAAAAGCAAAAGAAAATACTAGACGAAAAGCTAAAATAAAAAATGATTTGACGTTTATAAGATCTCAATTTGTTCAAAATTAAATACGAGGAAACAATGAAGAAATTATTTGTAATTCTATTTTTGGTCATATTTTCATCCCACTCTAACGGAGAGTGGGAATTTGTAGGTGAAAGTGTGAAAGGGGACAAGTTTTACATTGATATCGATAGTATAAAAATTGACGAGGATTATGTTTATTATTTGACTATGCATAATAGGATAAAAAAAGATAAATGGGGTAGCTTGTCAATTACTTCGCAAAAAAGAGGAGATTGTAAAAGTTTTAAATTTGAAAAATTAGAGATTAGATATTATAAGCAGCATTGGGCTCAATCACCTGATGGGAAATATAAGCCTGATTTTGGATGGAAGACGCCTGCAGAGTATGGGATGAGCGAATCTTATTTGAAATTAGTCTGTAATTATTTTAACCAGTAAAGATTTAGACATCAGGTGACTGCAGGCATATATGAGAGTTGCAATTTACACAAGAGTGTCAACAGCTCAGCAAACTACACAGAATCAATTGATTGAGCTTCGTGAGCTTGCTCAGAGAGCAGGCTGGACAATAGTTGATGAGTATAGCGAAGTGGTTAGTGGAACGAAGGGAGCGAGCGATAGGAGCGAGCTGGCACGTATGCTGCTTGATGCTAGTCGAAAGCGTTTTGACAAGATAGTTGTATGGAGTGTAGATCGACTAGGCAGGGATATGACGAATCTCGTATATGTTCTCAATGAGCTGAATGAGTTGGGTATCCATCTTTTTTCTTATAAGCAAGGTTTAGACACTGAAACTGCGATGGGAAAAACCTTCTTCTACATGACTGGCATCTTCGCTGAGCTTGAGAACAATATGCGTAAAGAGCGTCAGCAGATCGGTATTAAGCGTGCAATTGCTGATGGAGCTAAGTTCGGTCGTAAGTCTAAGCTTGATCAGAGAATGATGTACAAAATACGTTCGCTAAGAGATCAAAAATTATCTATGAGAAAAATAGCATCTCAGTTAAATATAAGCGTGGCAACAGTTCATAAAGGATGTTCAGAGATGAGCGTCGAAAAAACAGATGTTGCTTGATGTAAAAAATGATTTATAGATTAGAAATAGAGAGTTAAAAATACTATTAGTTTAGCTAATAATTTAATTGAAAAAAGCAAGTTTCTCTTAAGTAGAAATAAAAATATATTAAAATATAAATTGCCCTTTTTTGAATAAGTTCCGTTGAATGTAATACCGTTCCTTTTTTCTATTCCTTTCCTAATATTGATTTTTATAGAATCTTTTAGAAATCGACTGTAAGGTATTGCATTTCAAATATCTACTTTAACTTAACATAGCTCTGTAGCCTCACAAGCTTTATCTTTCCATGTTTTCTTAGGAGGTGGTCTTTTTCCATTATTTTTTATCATATAATTTGCATACTCTCTAAGAGTTAATCCAGACTCCTCAAGTTCTTCTTTAGTTACATCAAGCAATTTCTTTTTTTCATTTTGAGCTTTTGGGCTTTTAAAAACACACTTGCTGTTGCCATACTCTTTTAGACAAGTACTGCTAATGCATTTTTTTTTCCACTTGTCTCTAAGGTCTTTATTCTTATCACGCTTGGCATTTTCATTCACATAATATGTATAAGTTTCGGTTTTGTATGTTGGTCTACAATTAGTTGTGACTGTTCCATAGAAAACATTGCTGTTACAAGTAGTGCCTGTTTTAACTTTTCGAGAGCCAAACTGTTTTACCCTTTTCACGTAGGCTTCTTCCTTGACAGGAAATTTTTTATAAGAATTTTTAGTACAGTAATGACTGGTCTCTTTGTATTGAGAGCTAGAGCAGGCTACCAAAGTGCTTAATAAGATTAGTAAAAGAATTTTATTTGCCATTCATACTCTCAATATACATAGTAGATAAACCTGGAATACACTCGATCAGAAGAAAGTGGGTTTCATTAAATAGTCCATGACTTATTCCCATATAGTTATTATATCAAAAGAATTGTAATATGTGGAGAATCCAATGAGTGAGGTTACTGTTTGTTTTAGCCGTTATCTGAAATTAAGGATGCAAAATGTAAATAGAGTGTGTTCAGGAATGGTTGTAAAAAAGGTTGATGCCACTAAAGCTAAAATCAATGACTTACAGATCACGAAAAGAGTGTTAGAAAACTATTAGTTTTACGAACAAACTATAACTGGTTAGTGGATGAGATATCTGAAATAATACGAAAAATTCGATAAGCGAGAGGCTTAAATATGAGAGTTATCAATAATTACATAGGTTTATTTACTTTGGCTTTTCTAGTGGTTGGGTGCGCAAACAATACTCAAACCTCAATAAATGCTGATCCACCCAAATATCAAAAAACAGAAGTGTTAGAGAGATTGGGTAATATAGATGAAACACCTTCTTGGGCAAATGGATCAAAAGTCATGTGGAAAGATAAAAACGAGGTGGTTTTCGTTAGTACTCTTCAATTTGACGGAGACAGCAGACCCGAATCTTGTATGAAAGCAGCTTCACTCGATGGCAAAGCTCAAATTCTCAGTTTTATAAAAGAAAATATTACTACCTCTGGGCAATTATCAGAACTTGATGCTTCATCTGATCCTGCTTTTGAATCATTAACTGCATTCATCTCACAAGGAAAAATTAATGGCGTAAGTGTTAAGGAGCGTTATTGGGAGAGGGTTGAAACGTCAACAGTGAATCGAGCAAGAGTTTTAAAGCTAAATTGCGCATCTAAAATAGCTATCAAAGAATCTGACTTAAAACGGCAGTTAAGTGCGGCTACTCGATCAGCCCCAGAAGGCAATAAAAAAGTTAGGGATGCTTTGATCGATGCGCAGGTGGAATTTTTGAATGAGCTTCCCGCAGGGTAATAAGCTGTAATTAATTATGAAAATATTTCGTATTACATTATTAATGACGTCTTTTTTTTTACAGTCATGTGCAACAGTAAGTGATAAGTCGTCTGTGAAAAGCTATAGAGATATTGTTAAAGCAGGAGAAGCGAGTGTTAATTATGAGAGTTATATAGGAAGGGTAAGAGCTGCTCAAGAAGCTAAAAAAGTTCAGGACTCGTCTCAAAAAAATCATGAAAAAAATATAGTTGAGGAGGATGAAATGTTCCCTCGAAAGGTTTTTCCTGTTTGGGTGACGGAAAATTGTATAAGAAAAAGTAATAATGAAAGGGATTACTACTATTTCATTGGCTACGGCGAAGGAGGTAATGGATCGTCAGCTGTAAGTAATGCGCTTATTAATTCTCGTCAAAATGCGCTTACTTGCATATTTGGCGGAACGATATCATTGAAAGTATCATTGAAAGAAAACAACAAAAGTGCAAGCTTTAATTCATCTACTGAACTTAGTCTTAGTTATGGTGATCTTAATTGGAGTGGTTTTGAGAAGGTTCCTGATAGAGATTTTTATGCTGATGATAGTCAGAAAAAAATCTATTTACAGTATCGGTGGGCGATTGAGGAAATTGAAAAAGAAAAAATCCGTCTTAAAGAAATTTCAAAAAAAATTGATGAGACAAGAGCTATAGAAAAAGAAGTCCAAATAAAGAAAAAAATTATAGAAAAGCAAAAAAGTCAATTGGCAGTTTTGAATCGTCAAGCTATCGAATTAGAAAGTATCAAGTTAGAATCTGAAAAAACAATTCGAAAGCTAAAATATATTTCATCTGTAAAAGCAAACAAAGAAACTGAGTTAAGAAATATTATTCAGCAGATTCCTTGTGGTATGACAATCGGAGAGTTTGTAAATGTTTTCAGAAAGTGGGATCGAGCAGTAGGGCGACAGGGGTCTGGTGAAAGCTATAATCATATTTTCTGGGATGATTGGATGTTAGTTGTTGAGATTTGGGCTAGAGTGTTGACAGATAAGCAGGTGGACATTATAAAACAAAAACCTCTGCAATATTTTTATGTGAAAAAGGGCTTAACAAACACTTATTGGGATGTCTGCAAAAAACAATTCATAGAAGGTGGTTGGCGAAAATCCCAATGACTCATAGATCACAATTTTTTATCTTTTTAAATCGACCCTGATTATAGTCTTTGCAAAATTCGTTAAGTGCTTTTCTGATTAAGTCAGATTTACTATATTTTTTTAGCTCTTTGTCAGCAAGCATAGATTTAAGCGATTCATCTAAAGCTTCAGGGATTCGTACATGCAGAGGATTTCTAGAGTACTTTCTTCGCTTCATTGATTTAGTTCTCTCTAAAGTTTATTTGTTTTGGGGTTGGCTTTCGCAAGCGCAGAAAATTCATTATTTTGATTCGATATTTCTTTATTTATTTCTTTTTTGATCGTTAATAAATTCTTTAACTTTTTTACTCGATACTTGTCTTTTATAGCTTCGGTATCATCTTGTAAGATTTTTGTGAGAGTTAAGTCAAGTGTATCGATCAATGATCGTGTTAATTGTTTAAGGCTAGTCAACTGTTCAGCTTCAGACATATTACTTGAGTTATGTTCATCGACATGGCTAATTAAATTAATCACATTTTTTGTAATCGCTTTATCGTCGATAATATTGCTATTTATTATTATGTTTCTACTGAAGTTGATCATATTTTCTTTATTCTCTTTTAAACTGTTATTTATATCGTTAATTATTTTGGAACTCGCACACTCTCACACTGTAAACACAGTATTTATTTAAGCTCGAATACATACGTTAATGTTAACGTATGATTTAAATCGATATTTCTCTAGATTAGATGGCTATTAATCTATTTTTTTTCATATTCTCTTTTATTTGTTTGTTATTTAAATACAATCTTTTTTTCTGTTTTACTCGTAACTCATTTTTTTCTGGCTTCACAATAAAGAAATCATTTTCATCGCTGGTGCAGAACTTCTGCTCTCTCGTTGCGTAGATTCCAAGTGAATGTTCAGCCTCTTCAATTGTCGTAATACTAATTGGTGATGAGTTATCAGTATGTTGTCTGTAAAGGTGCGGTAGATATGTTTTAAATAGCGTATTTAATTTATTGGTTGTACAGTATGGGCAAGTATTAAATTGGTTCTGCTGCTTCTCATGCTCTTTAAAGAAGCAGAGAGGGCATGCTTCATTTATACGCCTCATACGATACAAAGGCGATCTGAGTAAGATATGGAAGTGCAACTCAGCATTTTTATTCTGAGGAAAGACAAAGAAACTGAATTGATCATTAAATGCCTTATTCTTCGCAAATCGAGCATTTAAAAAAGCTTTGTTAAGCTTGAATTCGATTGTTCGTAGTGGCTGTCGAATGGTCAGTCGGTTGTAGCTCGATGGCTTAATTGTTATGTGATGAGTGAACTCTTCTCTACTGAAAAATTCTTGATAAGTATCTCTTAAATTCATGTTATCTCGCTGGTTATGTTAAGCTTCATATGTATGTATACAGAAGCACTACGCAATCAGCGATATTTAGATTACATGTAGTTAATGTTTAGTAATTTTGAAAGAGTTGACACAACTCTCGGGTAACTTTCCGTAAATGAAAAAATATACGAATAATATCAATTACTTAAGTGCATCTCAATCGTTGTCGACGATTGAGTGGGAATAATTAATGAGTAAAGCTTTACTTCGAGCCAGTTTGGCTGAATTCGTTGGTACTTGTTTTTTAGTGATGGTGGTTATTGGCTCTGGCATTATGGCTCAAGGTCTCTCGGCCGATCAGCTCAGTGTATTGTTAGCTAATACCATTGCGACGGGG
>Ga0209196_1000807_pt1 | contig 24295 bp, 24 predicted proteins | sample COGITO_mtgs_1105_5_FD_184801 | JGI IMG/M metagenome (GOLD analysis project Ga0209196, IMG submission 184801) | Pelagic marine microbial communities from North Sea - COGITO_mtgs_110509 (SPAdes) (version 2) | ecosystem: Environmental > Aquatic > Marine > Epipelagic ... | reverse complement strand
GTTCACTCTCAGCGCCGTTTAAATAATGTTGCTCGTGAATTAAATGAACGACCGCGAAAAACATTTGGCTTTGCAACGCCCGCTGAACGTTTTTCTCAATGTGTTGCAACGACCAGTTGAATCGGCAGTTGAAAAAAGTGACTGGCATGTCGGGCCACTCCCGACGACCTTTAATTTAAAACTTAAAAGATAGAAATAAAAATCCAGAATGTAAGAGAACAATAAGATAGGGCTTAAAGATCTAGCCCCTCTGGCTGTCGGGCCACCCCCGACGACCTTGACCTTAAAACTTAAACCAATAAAATAAAAATCCAGAATATAAAACCACTATAAAATATTGATGATCTAAAAGGGTTCTAAGAAACTAATCAATACCCTATTGACCAATCAAATCATTAATCAATGCCTTATTAGCATTACTCCGCTCCTGCGAAATAGACGAAATATTATAAACAGAAACCGGATCCGTCTTACCACGAATCTTAATCGTCTTATGACTGTCCACACTCAGCGTATGCTTCTCTAACAGCGCATCATGACACTGCTCTTGAATAATAATCTGCCCCGCGTTAGCTTCATTACAAAGCCTTGACGCCAAATTAACCGAATCACCAATCACTGTATATTCCAAGCGATCTTTCGATCCCAGTAACCCGGCAAGCATTTCGCCACTATTAATGCCAATGCGTAAATGAATCGGAACCAAACCTTTATCAATGCGTTTTTTATTAATTCGCTCGGTTAGCTCTTGCATCAGCAATGCACAACACACAGCATGGTATTGATGATCTTCATCGGCTTTGGCAGCGCCAAAAACAATCATTACGCAATCACCTAAAAACTTATCGACGGTGCCATAATGCAGTTTTGCGCAAGAAGCGTAGTAACCAAAGTATTCATTTAAAAGGCCACTCACTTCTTCGGGTGACATTTGTTCTGACATTTGTGTAAATCCAACAATGTCAGCAAATAGTGCAGTGGCTTGTACGTTCTCACCTTTAAAGTTGACATTGTCTAGTTCGCTAATAATTTTATTCGCTACGTCAGGATCCAAAAAACGGCCTAATACATTTTCAACTTCAGATTTACGTGCTAAATCTTTACTCATTCGATTCAGTGATTGAATTAACTGTCCCAGCTCATCATTGCGGCGTTCAGGAATAAACGTTAAATCACCTTTGTGAATGTTGGCTGCAACATTGGCAATATATTTTAATGGCGCCGTTACATGTCGACTCATAAAGAAAATAATGGTCGTCAATAATAAACACAGGGCTGCCGTAGTGGTAAACAGCGTGTAAGCCATTTGCTCAAAATGCCCCATTAACGATGACTCATTAAATACGGTAACCGCATAGCCGCCTGTGGCGCCTCTGAATTTAATAGGATGAGAATAGATAACACCATAGTCGAACTTTGAAACGTTCTTTGATGTGTTAGATATCTGTGTTTGAAATTGCTCAGCAGGGAAAAGAGATTTGGTTTTTCTTAAATCACTCGCTGTTCTGCTAGGCATAATGCCAGATACGGCAATAGCTTCGCCGCGATGATTAAAAATACCTGAGCCAATAAAATTGTTATCGAGCGCCACTTGATTAATTAATACAGCCAACTCCATTTTGGCATCGGCAAATAAGGGTTCGATAGCGCTGGCTGCCACTTGTGCTGTAATCACTCTGGCAAATTGATCCATCTGCTTTTGTTGAAAATTGCGATGCGCATCAATCATGATGTAGGCAAGCACAATCATGCCAAAGAGAAGGGGGAGTAGAAAATAGGCTGAGACTTTTAGCTCAATAGGAAAGCGAATACTGGGTGCACCAATAGGCTCAAGTTGTGGCTTGCTGCGAGGTTCACGCCTGCGCTCAGGTCGCTCCGATTGAGTGCGTGCTCGACGTTGGTCACTGCGGGTATTGGATGCTTCTTCACGCCTATCAGACCGACTACCTTCTCTGGCATCGCTGCGTCGTCTTTGATGTTCAGGTTGAGTGTTTTCCACAACGGTATTCCACGACTGAGATAATCGGTGTCTTATTTTAGACGGCTAAAAAATATTTGGCTTGTAGGGACTCATACGGTATTTATCAGCGTTAATGTTTAGTTTGTAGTTGATAAGCAGGCCAAATGTTTAAACTGTGAGCTGTCTCACAATCATTTTGGCTACTAGTAACCTTAGTTGATTTACCATGATTTGCGACCGATAAGCGCAATTATTGACTATTTTTTATTCAAGTCTTTGTCTGAAGAGGGTTTTTGGATAAAGTTTTACAGTCGTAATCAATTATTGCCTTGCAATGCGGTCATAAGAGGAGCCGAATAGCCGATGGTATAAGTGTGAGCTTAGAGCGGGTTAGCCGCCGTCACCTTTACTTTAGGGTATGTCATTGTATTTTTAATTGGATCAAATAGGGGATTGTATGAAAATCGTATTGAAATCGTTGATTGTTATATTCACCACATTTGTTTTAGTTGCTTGTAATAGCGACGATAACGGATCGGATGGGGTTAGTGGTGCATTAGACAGTATTGGTGGTGCACTTGATAGCGCCACAGAAAGTGCTGGCGATATGGTTGATAGTGCGTCTGACGTTGTTGGCGATGCTGTCGATAGTGCTTCGGATGCTGTTAGTGATGCTGTTGATAGCGCCTCTGATATGGCTGCGGATGCTGCTGACTCTATTGGCGATGTGGCCTCTGATGTGGGCGACGAGCTGAGTAGTGAGTTGAGTAGTGAGCTGAGTGAAGTTGATGCTGCTGATGTGGAAGTTGATACATCAGCTATTGATGATGCGAAAGCCGAAATGGATGCTTTGATGAAGTAGCAGCTTTATTGAGCTAGTGGCTTTATTAAAGTAACTCCTTTATAGAAGTATCATTTTTATAGAAATGACGTTTTTATAGAAGTATCGTTTTTATAGAAGTATCATTTTTATAGAAGTGGCGTTTTTATAGAAGTAACTTTTTTATTGGAGTAACGTTTTTATTGAAGCAGCGCCGTTTATTCGGTAAGTGATTCAATAATAAAATGCTAACCGGCATACTATTAAAAAAATTATGCCGGTTTAGCAATAAAAAAATCATTAATCCATGCCCATTTTTTTACGTCGCAACATACCTAATCGGCGGGCTAATACTTGCATATCTTCTACCGTGTCAGACTCATCCATAATTTCCAAGCCCAGCAAATTTTCGAGAATATCCTCTAGCGTAATAATACCTTGTGTATCGCCGTATTCGCTAACCACCAGCATAATATGTACTTTGCTACTAATAAACGTTTCAAACGCCTGCAGTAACGAAAAGGCATCCAGTATCGCGCCTAGTTCGCGTCGATAATTCTTTAGAGCTGTCTCACCGTGCCCATCATTTTGCGCAATTAACAAATCATCACGCAACACAAAGCCGGTTATTTTATCGCGGTCGGTATATATGGGAATACGCGAAAACATTTTACGGTTTTGCTTACCCAGCAAATCGTTAATGGTGCTGTCTTCATGCATTGCGAATACCACCGAGCGTGGTGTCATAACATTACGTACGGGTGTTTCGCCGAGTAAGAATAAATTCCGCAGCACAACCGATTCGTTTTTATCCAGTTGGCCTTCTTGCTCGCCAAGTTTAGCCATGGCAGAAAACTCTTTGCGACTAAAGCCTTGCAGCTTGGGCTCGCGCGATAGGCCTTGGGTTAATTTATTCGAGAGTAAAACAAAAGGGTATAACAGACGAATTAAAAAGCGCAGAGTATAAGCGGTTATGGGCGCTAGCTTACGCCAATAGTGAGCCCCTAAAGCTTTGGGAATAATTTCAGAAAATATCAGAATAACTAAAGTAAGAATGGCAGAGAAAATACCTAAATAGACGCTGCCAAAAATTGCTGCAGCTTGTGCGCCGGCGCCAGCAGCGCCCATGGTATGGGCAACTGTGTTTAGGGTTAAGATAACCGCGAGAGGGCTATTAATGTCTTCTTTGAGCTCTCGCAGCACGCTGCCGTAAGCTTTGTCTTCTTGTTCGGCGTTAACAATAAAGGACGTAGAGACACTTAATAGCACCGCCTCTGCAATGGAGCAGAGAAACGAAAAGCCAACAGCAATAAAGATAAAAGTCGTTAGTAATAGCATGGTTGCTATTGTGCCGAATAAATTGAAGAAATGACATTTAAATTGCGCGTTTTTAATGCTTATTCAATTCGCAACTTATTTTGGGGGGAAGTGTCTTTGATTGCTTGGTATATAAAGTTTTAACACTGATCTTGAAATTAGAGCCTAAAATTCATTACCTATATGAAAATGACACAGTCTGAAAAAAATATAGAGAGGCTTTTTCTGTCAATTGGTATTGCTATCAATAAGGTGCCTGAAGACAGTGAAAAAACTCCAGATTATTCTTTTTCAATAAATGGACAATCAATTTACCTAGAAGTAAAAGAAATAGAAGAAAATGAAGAAGAGAGAATAATACTGCGTAAGCTAGATGAGCTAGATGAGCTAGATGAAATCCAAAGCTATGAATCAAAGGAAAACGAAAACAGGTTTAGGTCAGGGATCTCTAAAGGTAACAGACAATTAAAGAAACGTTGTAAAAATGGAGAGCCAGGGCTAGTGGTTATCCAAGATCTCCGCTCATTTTTTACAAAAAGCTTCAATCCGCAAGAAGAGATGAAGCAGGCAATGTTCGGTGATCATGTCACTTGGTGCTCGGTTCCAAATCAGTATAACCAATATCACTCAAGGGTAGTCGCTGATAACTTTGGTCGTAATAGAACTACAACAGATAAGAAAAACACAACGATAAGTGCGGTTGCGTTGTTGTTTGAAAACTATGAAACGAGAGAGCTAACTTTATTAATCCACCACAATCCACATGCCAAGAATCCACTGCCGAATCTTTTTTCGAGTTTTCATAGTATTAAGGAGTATCGAGTTGATTCTACAAGAGAGTATGGACATTTTGTTGAAGTCTGAGATTTTTTTGTGAGTGTAATTCTCCATCAGTTTCGCAGGGTTATCTAAACGCAGGAAAATATAATGTCTGAATATTTCGCCATAGTATCTTGGAATCGAAAAGCCGACGAGTCTTTTATCGATAATAAATACAGTCGTGGCCATAACTGGCAATTCGATGGTGGGGTAGTGGTTCCTGCCTCTTCATCGCCGCATATTGTTCCGTTACCTTATTCTATCGAAGCTAACGTCGATCCTGAAGAGGCATTTATCGCATCGCTATCAAGTTGTCATATGCTGTTTTTTCTTTCGATTGCCGCAAAAAGAAAATATATTATTGATTCCTACGCTGACAATGCAATAGGGGTTATGGATACGGATAGCGATGGAAGGCTATCCATGACTAAAGTGACCTTGCGACCTAAAGTGACGTTTGCCGGTGAAAGGCAGCCTTCATTCGCTCAGCTTGAAAAAATGCATCATCAATCACATGAGCAGTGTTTTATCGCTAATTCGGTGAAAACGGAAGTGCTTACCGAAATCATATATCAAGAGTAATTCCAGGCTTTATGGTCGGTGTGAAAGCTCTAAAATTTAACCACTAAGACGAACAACTCACACTAATACGCTTACCCCAATCTGGTGGCATTTTCGCATAGTCTTCAAATTCCGGTTGCTCGTCAAAAGGCTTACTTAATATTTCTGCCAATTGCTCCAGTTCTTTATAATCACCCACTTCAGCTTTATCTATGGCTTGCTGCGCTAAGTAATTGCGTAATACATATTTAGGATTAACTGCCGCCATCGCTTGCTGACGTTCAGCTTCATCAATACCTTCGCTTTTTAAACGCTGCTGATATTTTTCTAACCACGCATCAAAGCTGTCTCTATCAACAAAGGTATCGCGCATTGGATGCTGCTGATCATTAATGCTGACAGTGCCCAGTTGTCTAAACGTATTGGTAAAGTCCGCTGCTGACGCCTGCATAAGTTCTAGGAGCTCAGAGACAAGCTGTTGATCGTTATCATCGGCATTTTGTAAGCCAAGCTTGCTACGCATTAAACTTGAATAATGACCGATAAGGCTAGGGCGGTAATGCGCTAATGCGGCTTTGATCTGTGTTTCATCAATCAAGGATGAAAGCGCTTGTGCTAATGCATTCAGATTCCACAACGCTACGCCAGGTTGTGCATTAAACGCATAGCGACCTGAATTGTCAGAGTGATTACAAACAAAGCCTTCATTGTAATCATCTAAAAATCCAAAGGGACCATAGTCAAAGGTCTCGCCAAGTATCGACATATTGTCTGTATTCATAACGCCATGCGCAAAACCGACACTTTGCCATTGGGCAATCATGCGTGCCGTTTTTTCTACAACTTGTGATAAAAATACGGCATAGCGTCCACTTCCACTGCGCTCAGCAGCCTCAGGAAAATACTGCTCTATACAAAAATCAGCTAATTTTTTTACGAGTTCAGGCTGCTCGGTATAGTGAAAAAACTCAAAGCTACCAAAGCGTATATGACTGCGCGCTACACGTACCAACATGGCTGCCGATTCTTCTTTTTCACGCCATACGGTTTGCTCGCCAGTGGTAATGCAAAGTGATCGCGTTGATGCAATACCCAATGCTGTCATGGCTTCACCGCATAAGTATTCTCTAATGCTTGAGCGCAATACGGCACGGCCATCACCCATACGTGAATACGGTGTTGGTCCTGCGCCTTTTAGATGCAAATCGAATGCACCTTGCGGGGTATCAATTTCACCTAATAATAATCCACGACCATCACCTAACTGATTAACATAGTGACCAAACTGATGGCCAGCATAGACCATAGCTAAAGGTCGACTATTGGGTAATGGCGCGCCACCACTAAAAGCGGATAAAAACGGTTCGCCATTATTGCTGGTTAAATCCATACCTAAATAATTGGCCAAGGCATGATTGCGAATTACCCAGCGCGGTGCGCCAATAGTGCTAGCTTGCGTAGGACTATAAAGTCGCGAATCGAGCTCTGCAAAACGGTTATTTAATGTCGGTATTGGATTCATAAATGGCTAACGAGTCAGTTAAAGGAGTAAGCGCTTTTTATTGTATAGCGTTGCGGCGCTAGTATAGCGCTAAAACGACGGGTTTGGTTAAGCGAATATGATTGTTTAAATGGAGAAGAAAATAAAAAAAAGAGGGTTTAAATAAAATACTGACAAGTATCAGTGATGGGCTTACTGAGCTAGACGAAATTTAATAGGCATAATCACTTCAAAGGTCTCGCCATGTAGTTGTTTAGGGGCAGGAGGGTAGGGCGTTGCTTTTTTAACGGCGCGTGCGGCGGCTTTATTCAGTGAGTTAAAGTCAGCGCGTTTATCATAATCCACGCTTTGTATTTCTCCTTCACGACTAATCGTTAATTTTAAAATAACGTCGCCTTGCTGATCTCTATCTATGGCCGGGCCTGGATAAATAACATGTTGATAAGTTTTCTTTAATAAACTGGAGCGGTATATTCGAAATAGTCCCGCTTGTTGAGCGGACGATGAATCTTGACTGGCGATGAGTATATTTTTTGAGATAAGAGTTTTCTTTCCGGGGTTGTCTAGCTTGATAGTAATTTCATTATCGTCGGTTGATTTCAATACCGATTGAGTGGCTCCATTGGGGAATTCGTATAATGATTCTGCTGCCGCGATAGATTCAGTGGTGGAATTAACCGGCGCCGCGTTAATAGATGGCGTACTTAAATTAGCAGCTGTTGATTTTTTTAAATCTAATGAGGAGGCATAGGCTAATGAGAGGTGGCTTGTTAGACTTACAGCCATCAATAATTTAATAAGGCCTATAACTATTTTTGAAAATTCAATCTGCATGTTTGATACTCCAAGTTCCTTAAATAATGAATAATCGAGCTTGTTGATTTATTATTTTAGGAGAGCGTCACGCAAGATTGTATGGCTTAAATAGTGTGCGCTTGCATAGAGAGTATAGTGAAGCTTAAATAAATCACATGAACTAATTAAAAAAATATCGATTTTTTTTTATAAGTAACGTGATGCAGGCGTTGTTTTTTGTTTTTTTAGCTAGAATTTATGACGGTATCGCATTTTTTTATACCGCTAATATAGTATTGATCTCATTTTAAAAAAATTAAGGGTCGGCTTAAAGTCTGCCGCTACGCCAGTGTTGCTCCCAAATAATGAGTACTTTTTCTGAATAGCGGGTTTGTCCTACGCTGCCGTTGTATCGGGCCAAGGCTAGCGCTAAGTTGCCTTTTTCTTTTTGCAAATAAAATTGTAAAATTTTGCAGCCATAGCGAATATTGGTTGCGATATCGGTGAGGTTGTCATCGGCGCGGCCAATTTCATTTTTCCAAAACGGCATAATTTGCATTAAACCTTGCGCGCCTGCCGATGAAACCGCAAAGCGATTAAAGCTGCTCTCTGCGGCAATAACGGCTAGAACAATATCGGGTGCAAGGTCGCTGTTAAGGGCTTCTTGATAGACTGTGGTGAGAATGGAGTAAGATTCTTTATCACTGACTTTATAAGCGGCCATGCGTGCGCGCATGCCTAGCAGCCAAACTTCGCCATCAAATTTATCTTTAAGTGCAATATCTTTACCGAGGGTGCTTTGTAAAAACGTTTTTAATTCTGCATCGTCGATTTGCTGTGTGCGGTTATCACTGGCGAAGCTGATTGATGAGATAACTGAAATGCCGATACTGAACAACCCTATGCTGAATAAGCAGAGCAGAGTGGTTAAGCGTTTAGCGATACACAATGAGGGCATAAATAAATATTGGCTCAGTGGTTAATCGGGCTATAAATAATGATGTTTAAGATGACGTTTATAGTCACGTTTATAGCAACGTTTATAAGAGTATAGCTATTTAAACGTCATCGATTGCTATTAGCCAAGCAATGTTAACAATGCTTCCAGTGCTGTTTCGATAGGCATATCCTGATTGTCCGACGAAGGGCGTGCGCGATATTCCAACATGCCGCGATCTAAGCCTTTATCGCCAATAACTAAGCGATGAGGAATGCCAATTAACTCCATATCGGCAAACTTAACACCGGGTCGTTCATTTCTATCGTCAAGCAGTACTTCAACATTATGATCGAGTAATTGTTGATACAGCGATTCGGTCAGCGTTTTTACGCGCTCAGATTTTTGCATATTAATAGGCACCAGTACCACTTGAAAAGGTGCGATAGACGCCGGCCAAATAATGCCGCCATCATCGTGGTTTTGTTCAACAGCTGCGGCCATAACGCGTGACACGCCTATTCCGTAACAACCCATATGAACCACTTCGCTTTTTCCGGATTCATTGAGTACGGTGGCATTCAGTGCTTCGCTGTATTTTTTGCCTAGCTGAAAGATATGTCCAACTTCGATACCGCGTTTAATTAATAATTCGCCTTTACCATCGGGGCTTGGGTCGCCAGCAACCACGCAGCGAATATCGGCAACAACAGATGCCGTTGCATCGCGTTCCCAGTTAGCGCCGGTAAGATGTTGCCCCTCTTGATTGGCGCCACAAACAAAATTACTCACCGCAGCGGCTGCATGATCAACAATAATCGGCATAGCGAGTTTAATCGGCCCAATAGACCCTGGTGTGCAACCGGTCGCAGCAAGTATGTCAGCTTCGCTGGCCATGGTTAGTGGCGAGGCAACATGCTCAAGTTTTTCTGCTTTAATATCGTTAAGTTGATGGTCACCTCTTAATACTAGCGCGACTAAGGAGTTTGGGCTGTCTTCGTCAGCATTAACTAATAATGTTTTTAAGCTTTGTTGAGCCGGTATATTGAGTTGCTCGCACACTTCATTAATGGTTTTTGCATGCGGAGTGTCGACCACGTTAAGCGTTTGCTTTTCTACTGACTCAATAGTTGGTGCAAGGGCTTCAGCTAGCTCAACATTAGCGGCATAGTCACTGCTGTTACTAAAGGCTATGTCGTCTTCGCCAGATTCTGCAAGCACATGAAACTCATGGCTGGCATTGCCGCCAATGGAGCCGGTATCGGCTAATACTGCACGAAAATCTAAGCCGATACGGTTAAATATTGCCGAGTAGGCATTGTGCATGCCGGTATAGGTATCATCGAGGCTCGCTTGGCTAATATGAAAAGAGTAGGCGTCTTTCATGGTGAACTCGCGCGCACGCATAATGCCAAAGCGCGGTCTTATTTCATCACGAAATTTCGTTTGAATTTGGAAAAGATTAATAGGTAGCTGCTTATAACTTTGTAATTCGTTACGCATTAAATCGGTAACGACTTCTTCGTGGGTTGGCCCTAAGCAAAAGCCGCGCTGATGACGATCTTTGATGCGCAGTAATTCAGCGCCGTATTGATCCCAGCGGCCTGATTCTTCCCACAGTTCAGCGGGCTGAACAACCGGCATAAGTATTTCTTGTGCGCCAGCATTAGTCATTTCTTCACGTACTATGGCTTCAATTTTACGCAGTACACGTAAGCCCATTGGCAGCCAAGTATAAAGGCCGGATGCTAATTTGCGAATCATTCCCGCGCGTAACATTAGCTGGTGACTAATCACCTCTGCATCGGCTGGGGTTTCTTTTAATGTGGCTATTAAGAGTTGGCTGGCGCGCATAATATCGTTTATCTAGTTATTTAATTTGCATGGTACTGCTAGTGGTTAGCAATATTGGCAGTGTAATTTATAGGAGTGAGAAAATAAAAACCGGGGCTGGAAAAATCCATGCCCCGGTTAACGACGAGCTCATTATGTTACCTGAACAGGTCTATCTTTCATTATTCAATGACGTTTGAGTAATTACTCAGCCATTTCTTTCAGTTTCTTCAATGGACGTACTTTAACTGCAATGCTGGCTGGTTTTGCTTTAAATACAGTTTCTTCGCCAGTAAATGGGTTAATACCTTTGCGTGCTTTACGCGCAGGCTTCTTAACTGTAGTCACTTTAAGCATGCCAGGTAAAACGAATTCACCACAAGCACGTTTTTTGATGTGACGCTCAATTAATGAAGAAAGCTCTTCAATAACCGCACCGACTTGCTTACGGCTAAGATCAGTTGTTTCTGCAATTTCAGTCAAAATTTGAGTTTTGCTATAGCGTGCGCTAATGGCTTTACCAGCAGCTGGTTTTGCAGCAGCTTTTTTAGCAGGCGCTTTTTTCTTAGCAGGTGCTTTTTTAGCGGCTGGTTTTTTCTTAGCAGGTGCTTTTTTCTTTGCAGCAACTTTTTTAACAACTTTCTTAGCAGCTGGTTTTTTCTTAGCAGCAGTTTTTTTAGCAGCCATGGGTTATCCTCAGATTAGTCAGTTAAAGCTATTATAAATCCAGCTTGCGCTGGGTTGATTTACGTTTTTCTTTGTCCCTGTATTTTAAGTTAAAGGCAAAAAAAGCTATAAAATACGGCTTATTTGGCCTTTGATAAAAATGCTGTTTCAAAGTTTAAAAACGACGGACGTATATATATCGAAAACAAGATACGCTGGCAATCAAAAAAAGCCTTATTTTTAGGGTTTTTTTGGCATTTTTTAAAAATCGATTAAAACGGTTTTTTTGTGATTGATGAAATAGCGGCTTAATTCGCCCCTCTATTTAAGGTGTTAGATTGTATTGCGGAGGTGAATCTCTCAGTGTTTGACGAAATAAAAATCCATTCACTTAAATAGCCGAGTTATAGGCTTTGAATTATCAATAAATAGCTCTGAAAGTGATCGCTAACCGCTAAAGGTACTGAAATGGGCTTTTTACGTGTTCTATAATGTTATTCTGTGTTTAACCGTAAGCAAAACATAGAGTATAATGCCGCGCGCTCAGGGTGGGTGTTGGTCGTATTGATGCCAATGCTGACCGATAATTGAGTGGTTTTAGTTAAGCAGACTCAATGCATAAAGCAGTCAAAAGAGCAGCGGAGATACAAACGGTTATGCCGATTTACGAATACCAATGTGAGGCCTGTCATCATAAGATGGAAGCCTTGCAAAAAATGGCCGATGCGCCGTTAACTGAGTGCCCTGCGTGTCAGCAGCCGGCATTAAAGAAGTTGATTTCGGCAGCGGCTTTTAAATTAAAAGGCAGTGGCTGGTACGAGACAGATTTTAAGAATAACAATAAGCCGGCTAGCACCAATAAAGCGAGTGCAGATAAACCCGCCAGCGAGTAATAATGATTATTTTTAAGCAGTGGTCTATTTTATATGGCGGCTGTTAACGCTTATTAGTAAGCTGGGTAAAATGGTTTTGTTCAGCAAGCACAAACAATGATAACGAGGTTTTCTTGACAGATTCAGTGAGTAAGTCCGGCGCTAGTAGCCGTAGAAGTGACTATTGTGGCCAGGTTGGCTTGGCACAGGTCGATACAGAAGTGTCGCTTTACGGTTGGGTTGATCGCCGTCGTGACCATGGTGGCGTAATTTTTATTGATTTACGTGACCGCGATGGCATTGTGCAGGTCGTATTTGATCCTGACACCGGTGATAACTTCACTTTGGCAGATAAGGTGCGTAGTGAATACGTCATACATGTTAAAGGTGTGGTACGTGCGCGCTCTGAGGCAACGGTTAACCCTGATATGACTACGGGTGCCATTGAAGTCTATGCGAAATCGTTAGATATTTTGAATCAGGCTGAAACGCCGCCTTTCCAATTAGATGAATTTACCGATGTTGGTGAAGATGTTCGTCTTAAATACCGTTATTTAGATTTACGCCGCAATGATATGCAGCAAAAGCTTCGTTTGCGCTCAAAAGTATCTTCTAATATCCGTAGTTTTCTTGATCGTGAAGGTTTTTTGGATATTGAAACGCCAATTCTTACACGCGCTACGCCAGAAGGGGCTCGTGACTATTTAGTGCCTAGCCGTACTCATGAAGGTAAGTTCTTTGCCTTGCCGCAATCGCCGCAGCTTTTTAAGCAGTTGCTTATGGTGTCGGGCTTTGATCGCTATTATCAAATTGCTAAATGTTTCCGCGATGAAGATTTACGTGCAGACCGACAGCCTGAATTTACTCAAATCGATATTGAAACCACGTTTATGTCTGAATCCGAAATTATGGATATGACAGAGCAATTGATTACTGAGTTGTTTGCCGAAGTCATGGATGTGAAGTTTGATCGCTTTCCTAAAATGCCTTATGCCGAAGCAATGCAGGATTACGGCAGCGATAAGCCCGATTTGCGTATTCCATTAAAGCTCGTCGATGTGAATGATTTAATGTCGACCGTTGAGTTTAAAGTCTTTAACGGTCCAGCTAATGATCCTGAAGGTCGTGTTGCAGCATTAAAAGTGACCGGCGGCAGTAAGTTAAGCCGTAAAGACATTGATGGCTATACCAAATTTGTTAGCATTTATGGTGCTAAAGGTTTGGCTTGGGTCAAAGTGAATGATCGCGCTGCTGGCCTTGAAGGTTTGCAATCACCTATTTTGAAGTTCATGCCCGATGATACTGTGCTGGCATTAATGGACCGATTAGAAGTAGAAGATGGCGATATTGTCTTCTTTGGTGCCGATAAAACCAACATTGTTAATGAGGCGCTTGGCGCATTGCGTTGTAAGTTGGGTGAAGACCTCAACTTATATACTTGCGAATGGGCACCGCTTTGGGTGGTTGATTTCCCGATGTTCGAAAAGACCGATAATGGTCAGTGGACAGCATTGCATCACCCATTTACCGCGCCATCATGCAGCCCTGAAGCACTTGAGGCTGATCCTGGTACGGCGTTATCGCAAGCCTACGACATGGTACTTAACGGTACTGAGTTAGGTGGTGGTTCCATTCGTATCCATCGTGCCGAGATGCAATCAGCGGTTTTCCGTTTGTTGTCGATTAGTGAAGAAGAAGCGCAAGAGAAGTTTGGCTTCTTGTTAGATGCTTTAAAGTACGGTGCGCCACCGCACGGTGGATTAGCCTTTGGTTTGGATCGCTTAGTTATGTTAATGACCGGTTCTAACTCTATCCGTGATGTGATTGCCTTTCCTAAAACGCAATCGGCAGCTTGTGTAATGACGGAAGCGCCAGGCAATGTTGATAGCAAGCAATTGCGTGAGTTAAATATTAAATTACGCCAAGTTGAGAAAGAAGTAAAACCTGCTTAATGTTTGTGCTCTCTTTCTGCTTGGTTAAGCAGAAAGAGAGCTTATTCTTTTCTCACTCCTATTCTTTTAGTCCTTTTCTTTCACTCCTTTTCTCTCACTCTTTCTCCGCCACGTTCTTTTCTTCTTCCTTTTTTTTGTTATCTCACTCAGTGAATAAGTTAGGCCAAGCGTTTTTTTATCTGTCTACTTTTTATCGGTCTACACCGAAGTATAAGAATGCTTGGTGCAAATCCTAAATAGCTGGGTATAATCACATGTGTTTTATTGATTAAGTAGGTATTGTTTTTAGTGATGAGTATGCTCTTTTGACGATTATTTTAGGGATTGATCCGGGGTCTCGCGTCACGGGCTATGGGCTTATCGTCGCCGATAAAGGTCAACCTAAATACCTTGCCAGTGGCTGTATTCGTATGCCAACCGGTGAGATGTCTGCGCGTTTATTAACCATTCATCAAAGTGTGACTGAATTAATAAGCCAATACGCCCCAGACCAAGCCGCAATAGAGCAGGTGTTTGTAGGCAAAAGCGCAAGTTCGGCATTAAAGCTAGGGCATGCACGTGGTGCGGCAATGTTGGCCATAGCCGCGGCAGATATTCCTCTAGGTGAATATGCGCCACGATCCATTAAGCAAGCGGTTGCCGGTACGGGTGCGGCCGATAAGACACAGGTGCAAGATATGGTGGTTAAATTACTGCGACTAAGTCAGTCGCCACCTTCTGATGCGGCAGATGCACTTGCCGTAGCGCTATGTCACACTTACAGCGATAATCCTTATGCGCAAATTCGCTAAGCACTTAACGTTAAGTGCTAGGTGTTAAGTGCTAGGTGTTAAGTACTAGGTGCTAGGTGTTAAGTACTAGACCTTAAGCACTAAAATAGAAAAGCAGTTTTACGATCCATTTTTTTCGCCCTTAATATGATGATAACAATGCATGATTAGTTTTTTATCTGGCACTTTAATTGAAAAAACCGCGCCGTTTTTAACCATTGACGTTAATGGGGTGGGCTATGAAGTCCAAGCATCCTTAAATACCTTTTCTGTTCTTCCAAAAACGGGTGAAGCCATTCGTCTGCTCACTCACTTTGTGGTGAGAGAAGATGCGCAGTTACTTTACGGTTTTGCTGATTCTGCCGAGCGACAATTATTTCGCACCTTAATCAAGGTTAATGGCGTGGGTCCTAAATTGGCCTTAGCGATATTGTCAGGAATGGATGCGGCTTCTTTTAGTCGCTGTGTATTGGCGGGCGATGTCGTTGCCTTAACCCGTTTACCCGGTGTCGGTAAAAAAACCGCTGAGCGCTTAATTGTCGAAATGAAAGATCGCTTACGAGAGTGGCATCTAGAAACGGCCAGCTTGTTAGAGGGCGATATTGATGGTCAGGATGCCGGTGTTAACCAGTCGGTGATGTTGGCTGAAGCCGAGAATGCTCTGATTGCCTTAGGTTATAAACCGGTTGAGGCAAGTAAAGCATTGGCTAAGTTGGATTTATCGGCCATTGATAGCAGCGAAAGTGCTATTCGTGCCGCCTTAAAAACTATGCTTCAGCGTTAGTTTAGGAATACACCATGATAGAAGCTGATCGAATTATTGCCGGTGATGTTGCCGATGAAGAATACCAACATGATCGCGCATTGCGCCCCAAAATGTTGGCCGACTATATTGGTCAACCGGCCGTTTGTGAGCAAATGGAGGTATTTATAGGTGCTGCTCGTAATCGCAGTGAAGCCTTGGATCATACCTTAATATTTGGACCGCCCGGTTTAGGTAAAACGACCTTGGCGCATATTATTGCCAATGAATTAAATGTTGAGTTACATACCACTTCAGGTCCTGTTTTAGAGCGGCCGGGTGATTTAGCCGCCATGCTCACCAATCTCAGCAAAGATGATGTGTTGTTTATTGATGAGATTCACCGTTTGAGTCCAGTGGTTGAAGAAGTGTTGTATCCAGCAATGGAAGATTATCAGCTGGATATTATGATAGGCGAGGGCCCATCGGCACGTTCCATCAAGTTAGATTTACCCCCGTTTACATTGGTCGGTGCAACGACGAGAGCAGGTTCTCTAACGTCGCCGCTTAGAGATCGTTTTGGTATTGTTCAGCGCTTAGAATTTTATGGCATGGATGATCTTAGCCATATTGTGACGCGAGCAGCTTCTCTATTAGGCGTTGAAATTGAGAGTGATGGTGCGCGTGAAATTGCGCGTCGTTCACGCGGCACACCACGTATAGCTAATCGCCTATTGCGACGAGTGCGTGACTTTGCGGATGTAAAGCATGATGGCGTAGTGACGGCAGCGGTTGCTGATAGCGCATTAAATGTATTGAATATTGATCCGCAAGGCTTTGATCATATGGATCGACGATTATTGTTGTCGATTATTGAAAAGTTTGATGGCGGGCCAGTAGGTGTCGATAATTTAGCGGCGGCGATAAGTGAAGAGCGCGGCACCATAGAGGATGTGTTAGAGCCGTTTTTAATTCAGCAAGGTTTTATTCAGCGTACACCGAGAGGCCGTATTGCTACTCGCCGCGCCTACGAGCATTTTGGTTTGCCGGCGCCTCAGCGTGATGAATAGCGTTATTAATAGTAAAGATAATAGCCAGGGTAATAATAGCCAAGTGAGGTTTGTGGGTGTCATCTAACGTATCGACAACAGCGGTAGAGATTGTTATATCTGTACGTGTTTATATTGAAGACACAGATGCCGGTGGTATTGTCTATTACGTTAATTATCTTAAATTTATGGAGCGCGCCCGTACAGAATTAATGCGCAGCTTGGGTTATGGTAAGGCAGCCATTTTTGCCGATGATTTAATGTTTGTTGTACATTCATTAAATGCCAATTATCACGCCTCAGCAACACTGGATGATGAATTACAGGTCACAGCTAAAGTGACAAAAGTTGGCAAAGTTGCTGTTGTGTTTGAACAAACGATTAGTCGTGGTGACCAAGTGCTTTGCAGCGGTGAAGTGAAAGTGGCTTGTGTGCGACGCAGTAATCAAAAACCTGCCAGTATGCCATTGCAGTTATTAGAGCAGTTAAGGTTTTAGTATTAGCGAAGAATTTAGTATTAACGAAGAATTTAGTATTAACGAAGAGCCAGTAGGTTATTTTTTTAAAAATCGTTTAATCAGTTAGGAGTAACAACGTGGGTGAACCACTGTCAGTTTGGAGCTTAGTACTCGAGGCCAGTTTGTTAGTGCAGCTAGTTATGTTGTCACTAATGTTAGCGTCGATTTTTTCATGGTCGATGATACTGCAGCGGGTTAGCGTATTTCGTCGTGCGCATCGTGAGCTTCTGGCGTTTGAAGATGAATTTTGGTCGGGTGTCGATTTAGGGCAGTTGTATCGTTCGGGCAGCAGCCGTGGAGAGACTGAATCGATTGAAGGTGTCGAAGCTATTTTTAGAGCCGGCTTTAAAGAGTTTTCTCGTTTACGTCAGCAAGACGGTATTGATTCTGATGCCATTATGGCGGGTGCTGAGCGCGCTATGCGTGTTGCATTGGCACGTGAAGAAGAGCATCTCGAACGTCATTTGCCGTTTTTGGCGAATGTAGGATCGGCGAGTCCTTATGTGGGTTTATTTGGCACCGTTTGGGGTGTAATGGGGGCGTTTCGTGGTTTAGCGAATACGCATCAGGCAACTTTGGCTTCGGTGGCGCCAGGTATTTCTGAAGCGTTAATTGCGACAGCGATGGGCTTATTTGCGGCCATTCCTGCTGTTATTGCTTACAACCGATTCTCTGCGCGCGTTGATATGCTTAGCAATCGCTATGAAAATTTTGCCGATGAATTTACCGGCATATTGCATCGTCAGGTTCATACAGTGCCTAAAGCATAAAGCGTTGTTGATAAAAATCGCTGCTTATAAAGAGAGAGACACCTAGCCACATGTATAAAGTGATGCTCATACAATGACACGTAGAAAAAACAAGCGTAAGTTAATTGCCGAAATTAATGTTGTGCCCTATGTGGATGTGACTTTAGTTTTGTTGATTGTTTTTATGGTTACGGCGCCTTTGTTAATGCAGGGTGTTGATGTTGAATTGCCGCAGGCTCCATCGGCCCCCATTGATGAGCGATTAGAAGAGCCTTTAATTGTATCTATTAAAGCGGATGGCAGCTTATATATTAATTTAGGTGGCAAACCAGATAAAGCGGTAGCGATGGATGCCGTGGTCGATCGCGTTAAAAAAATTCTGCAACAAAAACCCAAAACACCGGTATTGGTTTGGGGTGATAAAAAAATCCCTTATGGTGAAGTGGTCAGGCTTATGACAGCGTTGCAAGGTGCCGGTGCATCCTCTGTTGGCTTGGTGACTGAAACACCGTGATGCATGACCTACGTTATTTAAGTGCAATGTACTTCGCTATTCTAAGTGCAAAGCTCTACGCTATTCAACGTGCAGAGTGCTTTGACTCGTGACTGATTCTCGTGGCTATTGGCTTCCCGTCTTTATTACTGTCGCCATGCATTTGGGGTTGTTTTTTGTCTTGACGAATGACTGGACACTGCGCGCAAAACCACTCTCTGTTGTCGAGCCCATAAAAGCAGTACAGGCGACATTGGTTACGCTAAAAAAAGAAAAGCCTAAGCCTCGACCTGTTAAGCCCAAGATTAAGCCAAAACCTAAGCCTAAGCCTAAGCCAAAACCCATCGTTAAACCCAAGGTCGTTAAGCCATTAATAAAAGAGGTCCCTAAACCCGATCTTGAAAAAATTAAGCGCGAAGAAGAGGCGCGGAAAAAAGCTGAGAAAGATAAGCAGCGACTCGCTGATGAGCAAGCGCTTGCGGCGATGCTTGATGATGAAGATGCTGAGATGCAGGCGGATGATGATGCCAGTATTATTGCCCAGTACACAGCGATGATTTCTCAACAAATGCATCAGCGTTGGAAATTGCCACCCAGCGCCAGACGTAATATGGTTGCCTTGGTTAGTATTCGCATGGTACCTACTGGCGAGTTGGTGGCGGTGACAGTGACACAGAGTAGTGGTAATGAGGCTTTTGATCAGTCCGCTATTTTGGCTGTGCAAAAAGCGGGGCGCTTTGCTTTTATGCAAGGCATGCCGAGCCGTTTATTTGAAGCGCATTTTCGTGAATTTACTTTTCGATTTTCACCAGAGGATTTAAGGTTGTGATGGGATTTTTTAAAGCAATTGCAGTAGTGAGTGCTGTAATGTTTAGTCAGTTAGTGGCCGCAGATTTAGTGATTGAGGTAACCGATTGGGTTAAGGATCCGACTAAAATTGCGATTGTTCCGTTTCGACACGAAGGTGTGGCTATTGATCAAGATATGGCGGCAGTGGTTGCAGACGATTTAACGCGCAGCGGTCAGTTTGAGGCTTTGTCGCGCGATGCTATGTACAGTTCGCCGAGTAAGGCTAATGAAGTTCACTACCGTGATTGGCGTGCGTTGGGTGTCGATTATTTATTGATTGGTCATTCACAGGCAACGAATAAAAGTGTGACTGTAGAGTACGAATTATTTGATGTGCATCGTCAAAAGAGTTTAATTAAAAGTCGAGTCGGTAATCGCAAAGGATCAGAGAGAGCGGTGGCGCATAAGGTCAGTGATTCGGTTTATCAAAGGTTAACCGGTATTGCAGGCGCTTTTTCTACGCGGATGCTTTATGTGTCTGTTAAGACTTTTCCGGCTAAAAATAAAAACACACCCAAGCAGGCTTATCAATTAATTCTTGCCGATGCCGATGGGGCTCGTGCGCGCGAAATATTAAAAAGCAGTGAGCCAATTTTATCGCCTTCTTGGTCGCCCGATGGAAAACAAATTGCCTATGTTTCATTTGAGAGTTCGCGACCCGCTATTTACCGACAAGTGATAGCCACGGGTGAGCGAGAAAAGCTGACTAACTTTCGTGGTTTAAATAGTGCACCGTCTTGGTCGCCCGATGGTAAGCGCTTGGCAATGGTGCTTTCGAAAGACGGTAACCCTGAGTTGTATGTCATGGAAGTGGCGACACGAAAGCTACAACGTATTACTAAAAACTCGGCTATTGATACTGAGCCGAGTTGGATGCCCGATGGCAAATCATTGATTTTCACGTCTGATCGTGGAGGGCGACCGCAAATTTATCGCGTTGATTTAAGCAGCGGTGCAACCAAGCGAATAACGTATACGGGGGCGTATAATGCCAAGGCCAGTTTAATGGCCGATGGTAAAAGTATGGTGATGGTCCATCGCGATGACAGTGGCTACCATATTGCCTGGCAAGAGTTGGCGACCGGCCGGTTAATTATTTTAACCAGCTCTTCGCTGGATGAGTCGCCGAGTCTTTCACCCAATGGCAGTATGTTGCTTTATGCGACAAAGTATCAGGGTCGAGGCGTATTGGCGGCGGTATCACTCGACGGTGGGGTTAGATTTCGATTACCCTCGCCATCCAGTGATGTACGCGAGCCAGCTTGGTCACCTAACTAATTCAACCTATCTCTCTTAGATGAGGTCTGATTCGACATAAATAGCTTTTGTATTCAGTATTTAATGTTCAATGTTGGGCACTTGTTCAGTAATAGTGAGTCTATTGGAGGCATATTGTAAAAAAATTGTCTCATAGGTCGCATTTTTAGCGCCGTTTAAAAAAATGTTTGTAATACATACCCTTTAGAGCATTGCATGCCGTGATAATCGCTTTACAATACCACTCTTAATCTATTTTATGCCGTTATCCATTCACACAACAGTGAGTACAATCGTGATGAAAAATAAGCTAATGTCTGTTTCTACTTCTATCGTTAAAAAAAGTCTTTTCCTAGCTATTGTGGTGAGTTTGATAACTGCATGTGCTTCTAATAAACAGCAAGAAGCTGATGCAGCCGCTGCTGCTGAAGCTGAAGCCGCTGCTGCAGCCGCTGCCGTTGCTTCTGCTGCTGCAGATGCTGCCTCGGTTGAAGTATCAATTGATACCGCTGCCAACTTAGAAAGCGTGTTCTATTTTGAATATGATCAATCTTCTTTGACTTCTGCAGCACGTGCAGCGCTTGATGCACAAGCATCGGCTCTTCGTGACACTGCAGACAATGTTCGCCTTGAAGGTCATGCTGATGAGCGTGGTTCACGTGAATATAACTTAGCGTTAGGTGAGCGTCGTGCAAAAGCCGTTGCTGATTACCTAGCCATTCAAGGTGTTTCGCGATCACGCGTTGAAGTTGTCAGCTACGGCGAAGAGCGTCCTATATCATTACGAAGTGATGATGCCGCGTATAGCTTAAATCGTCGTGTTGAACTGAAATAAAGACTATTGAGCTCAGTAACACTTTTTAAAAGTATTACTGAGTTTCATGTTTGTGAAGGGTGCTGTCGTCGTATAACAGTTATGCATTCTTCGCTTTAATAAAGCTCCAATAACCTGATGGTAGTTCGATGATGAACATGGCTAATAATGCTGTTGTTGAATTTATGAGCGAAAAAACAATCACAATAAATGCTAAGTCTGCTATGTCGGGCTTGGCATTTTTGCTTATACGGCCTTTTACATTGGCTGGTCTGCTTATTGTGTCGTCGCTGTTTTTCTCTTCTTTTGCGTTATCCCAAATTGAAGTGGTCGAAGCTGAGCCAGCGATAATTACCGATAGCCGTTACCCGCGAGCGCGAGAAACATCGGTGGACACTAAGGTGAAAGCGTTTGATAATTCAATGAATGAGCCGCCACCGCCCATTTCATCAAGTTCAGATACGGGTAATGCAGGGCTTTTTGTTCAATTGCAAGATTTACAAGCTGAAGTAAGAGAGTTGCGTGGTTTGCTTGAGCAGCAAAGCTATTTGATTGAGCAAATAAGTCAAAAGCGTATGGATGATTACCTTGATCTTGATCGCAGAATTGGTGAGTTGAGTCAGTCGGTATTATCAACTGCGCCAATTAAGTCTAATTCAGGTAGTAATAAGCCCGGTAGTAATACTAGTAGTAATTCGACAGCGACCCAAAAATATTCAACAGCCAGTGTAAAGAGTACTGTCCCCACAAAGGTTGCTAGTACCTCCAATACATCGTCATCGAAGGTAATTGCCGTTTCATCCAACAGCGACATTGCTAAAAAGGCCTATCGTGCTGCATCCCAGAAAGTAAAAGATCGCCAGTTTGATGAGGCGCGTGTTTCATTGGTGGCTTTTATTAAAGCCCACCCTAATTCACATTATGTGCCCAATGCTTATTTTTTGCTGGGTGAGCTCTATTATCTAGATTCTGATTTATCAAAAGCCAAGCAATCATTTGATGCGTTAATAAAGCAGTACCCTAAACATCGAAAAATTGCCGATGCGAAATTTAAGTTAGGCAAGGTTTATCATCAGTTAGGTGATAATGATTCTGCGCGTATCATGCTGGAATCGGTATTGAATGATTATCCCGGTAGCACAGCAGCAAACCCCGCGCGCGAATACCTTAATAATAGTCTGCGCTAGTTTTTATCGATACGAATCATCGTATCGATATTCTCATTAATAAGTTCATCTGCAATTCTAACAGGCACTAACACTATGGCTGATTCTGAGTCTAACAATTCTAATATGTCGCCTTTAGCCAGTGACTTAACCCTGCGTCTCACCGAGATTTTTTGTTCGCTACAAGGAGAATCATCTTGGGTGGGTTTACCGACGGTTTTTGTTCGTCTTACGGGCTGTCCGTTGCGCTGCGTTTATTGCGATACCAGTTATTCGTTTCATGGGGGTGAATCTGTGCCTATGGATGAGGTGCTGAGCCGTATAGAGTCTTATCAAACTAAGCATATTTGCGTTACTGGTGGCGAGCCATTGGCACAAAAGTCCTGTATTAAGCTGCTTAAAACGCTTTGCGATAAAGGTTATAAGGTGTCGTTAGAAACCAGTGGTGCCATGGATATAGCCGAGGTGGATGCGCGAGTTAAGCGCATTGTTGATTTAAAAACGCCTGCCTCAAAAGAAATGAGTAAAAACCGTTACGAGAATATTGCGCTATTACAGAACCATGATGAAGTGAAATTTGTTATTTGTAATCGCGAAGATTACAACTGGGCAGTCGCTACGATTGAGCAATATCAGTTACACAGTAAGGTCGACAATGTGTTGTTCTCACCGGTCTTCGATGTTGAAGGTGAAAGTACTAGAGAGCAGGATTTTACTGAACAGCGCTTAGCGGACTGGATTTTAGAAGATAAGCTGGCCGTGCGTATGCAGCTACAATTACATAAATTGATTTGGGGAAATCAGCCAGGGCGATAATATGACAGCAATAGATCCATCCATAATAAAATCATCAACAACAAAAAAAGCCATTGTCTTGGTTTCAGGTGGCCTTGATTCGGCCACCGTTTTGGCAATGGCCATTGCTCAAGGTTATGAATGCCATACGCTAAGCTTTGATTATGGCCAGCGACATAGGGCTGAGTTACAAGCAGCTGAGCAATTATCGGCTGCCAGTGCGGCGGTTGAACACCGAGTAATTAGCTTTGATTTAGGTGTCATAGGGGGCTCGGCGCTAACAGACTCGGCTATAGCCGTGCCAGAGTCGCCCACCGAAGGTATTCCCATTACTTACGTGCCAGCGCGAAATACCATATTTCTGAGTTTTGCATTGGGTTATGCCGAAGTGGTTGATGCTAGCGCTATTTTTGTAGGTGTTAATGCGGTCGATTATTCAGGTTACCCCGATTGTCGCCCAGATTACATCGCTGCCTATCAAATTATGGCCGATTCGGCGACTAAGGCTGGGGTAGAAGGGCATGGGGCAAAAGTACATGCGCCATTAATTGATATGAGTAAGTCTGATATTGTTAAGGAAGGTGTTCGTTTAGGTGTCAATTATGCAATGACAGTATCCTGTTATCAGGCAAATGCCGATGGGGAAGCCTGTGGTAAATGTGACAGTTGCCGCTTGAGAGCCGAGGGTTTTAAGGCTGCTGGTATCGCCGACCCCACGCGTTATGTTTAATTGGCGAGTGGATGGGTAAATTAGTGCGAGATTCCCTTAATTTATCGCTAAAAACCCTTGTGTTTTGTGTGCTGGCGGTTAATATAGCGCCCCTCTAATCGAGTAGCATTAATCTGTTTATATTACAGGCTAAAGCAGCACTATTGGCAATATTGTTTGCCGATAAGATTAGACCTTTGCTCCGCTCAATGAGTAGATGCAAAATTGTTTCGGGTCGTTAGCTCAGTTGGTAGAGCAGTTGGCTTTTAATCAATTGGTCGCTGGTTCGAACCCAGCACGACCCACCATTAAACAAGGCCGCTTCATTTTATGAAGTGGCCTTTTTTAATG
>Ga0209196_1000805_pt1 | contig 24315 bp, 22 predicted proteins | sample COGITO_mtgs_1105_5_FD_184801 | JGI IMG/M metagenome (GOLD analysis project Ga0209196, IMG submission 184801) | Pelagic marine microbial communities from North Sea - COGITO_mtgs_110509 (SPAdes) (version 2) | ecosystem: Environmental > Aquatic > Marine > Epipelagic ... | reverse complement strand
TGCTTCTGTTATAACTAATGGGTTTGTATCTTCTCTTGTAACATGCATCAGTAAAAATGCCTGTGCTAAAATACTTTCTAATTTCAATAAATCTTCATGGCTTTCTTTATATAAAAATCCATGATAAACAACACCCTTGGTTTCTTCAACGTTTTGCCCTGGATGACCACCAATAATGTGTAATTGTAATGTTTTATGATTCTGCTTTAACAATTTAAAGGCCTCAAAAACCAAATCACCCCCTTTTTGGTAAAAGTTATTGGCAATAACCACCAAATTTAAACTACCAGAATACGTGTCTTTTTTAGGAATTGGAATATTGCCTCCACGACCAATAGACTTTAATTTAACGACTTTAATAGCATAGTCATCATGGCATTGATTAGCGCCCCATTGAGACTCAAAAAATAGTTTTTCTGCTTTTATCAGCCACTTTTTCTCTTCCAAACAAATTCGCTCTATATCTTGTTTTATAAATTGATGATAGCTAAAGGTGTTTTTAAAAAACTGTAAAAAATGCACATCATTATACGCGAAGTAAGGCACCCTTGGTTGGCAAGCTATCCATGGTGTAAAACCTCTAAAAAAGACCATATCAAAATTGCCCTGTATTGCATCAAACTGCTTGGCAATTTGCCTGAGTCTTTTCTTAGAATAAAAATTAAAACGCCCAGGCCTTCTTAAAATTTTACGTAAAAATTGTGAACGCCATTTGCCTAATTTAGATTCTTTAGGATTTATTTGGACATAGGTACAATTAAAATATTTTTCGAGTTGCTTGTAAATATGATAGTTAACAGCATTAGCTCCGCCTGTTTGGCTATCTTGGGGTAAAGGGGATATGTATAAAAGGTTTTTCAATGCTACTATTTCATTACTTTTTTAAAAGAATCTCTTAATGATAAGGCGTTATAGAAACCTACTATTTTTGTCAATTTTTTAAAATTTTCTCCACCAATTAATGGAAGGTTTTTGACATCCAATGTTTGGATAGATTGCCTAGCTTGCTGTAATAAATCTTTATGTTTGGGATGAAACTCATACATAAAACGTCTGTAATTATTTACCAGCGCCTGTCTTACTCTTGGACCATCTTTTACAAATAACACTTGTTTCCTGTATGACTCACAAACCTCTAGAGCAGATTTTGCTGCTCTATAACTCTGGTTTTGCCGCGACAGGCTACTTGCTACCTGTCTATAATAAACAACCGTGTTTTCTACAAACACATTACCTTTTGAGGCTAGTAATACTCTGCACATAAACTCTCCATCATCATGCAAAGAGAGCCGCTCATCCCAAAGACCTGCCTTATCAATAATTGGTTTTGGTATAAGCCAGCAACCCGGAATCATCATACCCTCTCCCATCCAAGATTGCAAGCACCAATCTATCGGGTTTTGTATAGCCCAAACCTTTTGAGGTGAAATGACAGCCTCTTTAGTGTTTGTTGTAAATTTTGCCCAGGCGCAGCAGGCAACCCAGCCCTCTGGTTTTGCAGATAGTGCTTTTAATTGCAGCTCTATTTTATTGGACGCCATTACATCATCTGAGTCTAGAAATATAATATACGTTCCAGTAGCTTTATGATATCCATAATTTCTTGCTCCTGCTGCATTTGGTGTTAAAATTTGGAAAACACTCAATCGTTTATCATCTATGGATTTTACAACCTGGCAACTTTTATCTGTAGAACCGTTTTCAACTACAATAATCTCGATATTGTCATGCGTTTGCGCCAAACAGGAATCTATAGTCTGGGTAATATAAGCTTCACTATTATAAAGGGGTATTATGATAGATACTTTGGTCATAATGTAATAGTGCTACAATGCCTTAATTATTTTTATCCAAGAAATACCGCAAGACTTTCTAATTGTATTGGCCAAAACAATATGTCCTTTTAAAATTAAGCGTGCTATATCTCTGGAAAATCGATGGGTAAGCTTTTTTAATGCCATTTGACGCTCTAGGGCTTCTAGAGGCAATTCTTTTTTTTGTAAGGTGTTAAATTTGAGTTTGAAAGCGTTTTCTAAATAGAAAAAACTATCCTGTCCTTTAGTAATTTCTTGATCATCATGTTGTCTCCAAAAAATAAGATTATCTTCCATTTTAACCACAGGATATGTTAATGCTATTTTATACCATAGTTCTGTATCACCAATATAACGAGTGCCCGTAAAACCGCCTAATGTCTCAAAAGCATCTCTCCTAATAATAGTACCTGTTGGCCCAAGCCCTAAAACGCCGCGCATTAAAAACTCTCTTTTAAATGTTTCTTTGGGTTGCATAATAAATGGATAGGGTTTTACATCTTCTACAACTTTTTGAGATATCCCCAGAGCGGCCTCAGGAAACTGCTCCATGGTATGTACCATAATTTCTAGACCGTGAGGGTATATAACATCATCTGCATCTAGGTATTTTAAATATTTGCCCTTAGCATAAGATGCCGCTTTGTTGCGATTTGGGTAATCACCCAAATTGGTTTGGTTAACATACACCTTGATACGAGCATCCTTTTTCTCGTAGCTTTTAGCAATAGCTAAAGAAGTATCAGTAGATACATCATCTACAATAATAAGTTCCCAGTCTTGGAAAGAGCTGGCCAACACGCTATCTATACAAGCTGCAATGTATTTTTCACGGTTGTAAACGGTGGTTAGGATTGAAACTTTACATCTTGTCATTAGTAAGATATTAAAATAGTTAAACCCATGATTCTCTTGCGCCAATTGAAGAAGCCAAATCAGCAGATTGGTGAAAAACTGGTTTATTTAACCCAAAAGCCCTCAGTTTACCTTCTACTATCATATCCATAAGTACTACATCAGCTTGCAAAAAAACGGGCGTGTTGTAATCAATAATTTTCTTAGCTGCTGATTTTGAAATAATATAAGCGTGGGCATTATTATGAGATCCAGCACGAAACCAATAATTATTGTAAGGTCTTCCAAAAATTCTTTTTATTTTTTTCAAATCGTACCGTTTCAATTTTAAGGCATTTAAAACTGGGTAGGCCAACAGCCATTTTAGATAGATTTTTAGGGGCATTTTTATGTTCATTTGCTGATACCCTAAATACAGTAAGTCCCATTCGTTTGGTTTTGGCATTAGTTTAACAGCAGCTTCTAAACTTTCAAAATTAGAAATACTAATGTCATCTTCTAAAAAGAGAGCGTAATCTTGTTTTTCATCCTCTAAAAAAATTTTTAAAGCCTTAATGTGGCTTAAAGTGCACGCAATTTCATTATTTGTTACATCATAGCCTAAGCGTGCTTTAGATTTATAAGCATCAAAAACTTGTTTTGATTTTTCTTTATCTAACTGTTCACCATCGATACCGTCAATAAAAGAAAACTGTAGGTTGTGCTTACCTAACAATTTAGTCATTCGAACTTGTCTATCTAAGTTTCTTTTTATAGTAATTACATAAATATTGGATAACAAACTCATTGAATTATTTTAAAAGATATTCATTAAATATTTAGTCTTACTTTTTAGAATGTAAATATTTATAGCAACCATGTATTCTATAAAATGGTAAAGCTGATATCGCCCCTTTTTTATTAAAAAGAAAAAACAAAAAAGGAAGAGGTGATTTTAATATTTTTATAAAATTAAGTAAAGAATAACCAGCATATAATCTTACAAAACTTTTATTGTACGTCAATAAACTTCTGTGCATATCTCCATGACCAAAACCAATATATAATCTAATAACATAGTCCCAAGTTAATCTGTTTGGCGGCAAGTAATGTGTAAATTTTAAATTTCTTAATTGGTAAACTTTATATCCAAGTTTAATAGTTTTTTCACAAATTTCATTGTCTTCGCCGGAGAGCAAGAGGTTACCTTTTCTTCCCGTAAATTGAAATTCTTCATTTAATATTAAATCGGCAATTTTTTTTTGTATTGCCATGCTGGCACCAACAACAAAATAACGTTCTCTATCAAAAGAAGGCTTATCAATAATAGCAAAACATTCTTTTACAAGGTCAAACCATTCAGGGATTATTTGATTTTCATCAAAAACAGGCTCACTCCAAGATCCTAATATTCCTGCATCTGGATATGTTTTAAAACCAAGCGCTACGTTAAAGAGATAGTTTACCTCAAGCCAGTTATCATCATCACAAAATACTAAAATATCATGTTTTGCATTCAAAACACCACATTTTCTTGCATAAATTAATCCTGTTGTTGATTCAAAAACAATCTGATAGTTTGCAATATTATATCTTAAAAATAATTCTTTTGCAATAACACTAGTTTTATCTGTAGAATTGTTATCAACCAAAACAACTTCAAATGAAAAACTTACTTGTTTTTGTAGAGCTATATGCTGAATCGTTTTTTCTAAACGACTGGCACTGTTGTAGCAACAAATTATAATACTTATGCCATTCATGAATATGAGTAAATTAACATTTAGTTTTTAATGTGTTTTTAATTCTTAAAATACATATGTTTCATTTTTAGCTTTATAAACTCACTCATAATCTTTTATATATAATCTTCAATCACAGCTTTTAATTGGCTGTTTTTAAACTCTTTTTTAATAAGCTCCAAAATTTAATACCGATGATGGATTTAATTAAAATTTTAAGTGCAAATATTCTAGTTATGTTACCAGAATACACATTTGAAATTTCGTAATTTAATTGATCTATTCGCATTTTAAAAATCTCAGGATGAACAATATTTTCAATATCTAATGTCTTCAATTTCTTGTTGAATTTAAAACCTTTTGGGGCATAAAAAACCATGTTTTGCTTATACCAAGGCTGTATCTCTGTATTCCAGAAAATAGGCCTTAAAACATCGTGTAGTACATAATTGTGTTTTAAAAAAAGGTGATTCCAATACGATATGGGTTGTTCATTTAAATGATTTTGCCCCCCTTGGTTTGGTATTGCAGCCGAAAAGAGAATAACCTCACCAGCATTAACTAAATTTTTTACAAAATTAGATGCGGAGGCTTTAGAAAGATGTTCAGCGACCTCTAAACTAACCACCAAGTCATATTTTTGCTCTAGGCTAAATTCTTTTTCTAAATCAATTTCCCTAAACTGATTTGCCCTCATGTTTTTTAATAATAGAGATTTATCAACCCAATGCCCATCTAAACCCATAAGATTACTAATGCCATAGCGATTAAAAACGTTTAAAAATGTACCTATACCACAGCCTATGTCAACAACACTTTTTGGACTAATTATTTCTAATATTTTAGGTATAATTATTTCTGGGTCTTTTAAATTATGTACCTTTTCTTCATGAATATATTTCATATTAACTTTATCTCAAATTTATTTTAACTAGACGACTACCGCCTCTTATTTTACGAATATAATAATAAGGCTTATGCCAAAATTTAGCTGCTTTATTAGGCAAACCAGATAGGCAGTCATCAATAAAGTATTTTAGCTTTTGCGCAATAACCTCATCTTGTAAATACTCTGGCACTTCATTATTTTTAAAAAATGGAGCAGAGAGGTATTTTGTTTGCAACTCTGGTGAAGCGTCTACTTCTTTGATATGCGCAATAGCGGCATCAAAACAGTCAAAATCATGCACATTAATAAAACAACCTGGGTTTATATCTCTGGTTATTTCTGGATCTCCCCAGTAAATAGGAATACAACCCTCTAGCCATGCTTCTGCAATTTTTTCGGTGGTGTAACCAGGGAAAGAGCTATTCTCAAAAGCAATATTAAACAAGTACTTACTTATAAAGTCTCGTTTATTGGAAACTGGCCCGCCTACATTATTGGCATATTTACCACCAGAGGCTATCTCTTTGTATTTTGATAATTCATGGAAGAAATTAATGCGCTCTTCAGATTCTTTAGCATTACTCACTACGAAAGAGCAGAAACCTATTTTTTTATGTAAGAGCGCTTTTGCATCTCTTCTCTTTGTTAAATTTTGATTTGTAAAATATACAGAATACAACGGCAACCTAAAATGATTTTTATTATTGTTGTAGTCAAAAGACACAGCAAAATCACAGAATCTAAAATTTGGCCGTATATTCTCAGCAGTATAAAAAATGCGAGGACAGCTGTATTTTAAAAATTCTGTACCATAACATGAATAAATAATAAGATCTGGAGTGTCAGACAATTCTAATTCAAAATGCTGGTTTAAGTATTTATAAAGACAATGACCGTTCCAAATGAAACCATCATAAAAATCTGTGAATTTTATTTGTAATTTTGTTTTCAAGAAAAAATTCTATAACTATTTTTTAAATTAAAATCGAGTTTCAAAATCTTACTAACAAAACTCCATTTCTCTTTTAAACTTAATTCATGTTTTGAGTTTTTGTAAGACAACAACCAAAATGCTGCCTGTTTTTGATTCCTAATTTTTGAAAAATTCTTTTTAACATCGGGGTCAATATACCCATCAACAATATCACAAATTAGTTGATGCGTTTTAAGCGCTGTACCATCCTTAAAAGTACTATTTGTTGCATTTTCTTGATGACTCCTGTAAGCCGCCAATACTTTATTGGATACCGCAATTGGATAGTTATTGGCAATACGTATCCACATCTCCCAATCTTCCATACAGTTGAGACGTCTATCAAAACATCCAATAGTTTCATACACCTCTCGCTTTACAACCATAGAGGGAGTTTGTATATATTGCTGGGTGTATAGCTTTTCTAACATATCGGGCACAATACCCTCATTATCTTGAATCATGCCCGTGACACCTGTGATACGGCTTTTAGAGTCTATGTAGTTGGTTATAGAAAAGGCAGCTCCTGCGCTAGGGCTTTCATTAAAAATAGCTTCCATTTCTTTGTAAAAGCTATTATAAACAAGGTCATCTCCATGTAATTGATGGATATATCTACCTCTTGAAGCTCTTAGACCAGCTTCGTAATTTTTAACCTTACCAACATTTTTTTCTTGGCGGATAAACTTCACGCGGCCTTTGCCAAATTCTTTAACAACAGCCTCTGGATCGTCTTTTGTAGAGTGATCGTCAACCACAATTATTTCCATAGAGGCTTCTCCAGGATCTTGCGCTAAAACAGATGTCAGGGTTTCTTTAAGATAGTTTGCACAGTTATAGGTAGGAATGATGACGGACCAAAGGGGTCTTTTGATTCCTTTGGATACTGTGGCAATTTTTATATGAAATATTGCAATTGCTGTTTGCATTAGTTATACCCTATTAAATGCATTTTTTTTCTTGTGAGTACTTCTAGTGTTTTTCTAAGTAAGCGCACTGGCCACCAAAAATTGACTTTCTTAATGTCGTAACAATAAGCCCCTAACTTCTCTTGGTGCTTGTAATTAAAATAAAGGGTTTGCCAAAACCCATAGAGATTATGAGGATACAAATAACCATACGGTGGTTTTAGATTGTGTAGGTTATCCCCTTCTGTATATGTCAATGCGCGCTGCCCCTTGTGGATATGAAATACTTTAATACTAAAGGCAGGATTGAGCACCTTATAACCCGCTTCTTGAAGTTGATACATCAATCTGTTATCACAACGCGGAACACCTAAAGGAAAATTAGCTTTTAATTGCTGCTTTACTGGCCCTTTAAAAACCCAAACATCTTGGCTATCGTTATGGTTGTAGAGTCTTGGTTTTATGGTATCTGCGGTATCCCATCTAGATAAGGCCAAACAAGTATCTTTTAAATTTATATGCTTTAAAACTTCTATGTTTTTGTCAAAATAAATATCTGTGTTTGCGATGATATGAATATCATCTGTATTTGAGTTGGCATTAATATAATTTATAAAATCCTGGTAGGTGGGTCGTTTATTTATAAACACTTCTTCTATCTTACCAGGGGCTAAATGTGCAATACTATCTCCTTCATTAAAAACTATAATTTTTGAAATTGCTGTGTTTGAAATATTAATTTTTAAACAAGTAAGCAACTCATTTTTTCTGTAGTTATTATCTTCTTTGTAGTAGGTTGTATATAAAAACATTTATTAATTTCTTGTGCTTGGTAAACCTTTTGGGTACTTCAGTTTAAAGTAAATGCGTTTGATAATGCTTTTAAAATATTCATACAACTTGTAGAATGGTTGTATCAGAAAGTTAACTCTACCCAGTAGATTTACATAAAAACTATTTTTCCCAGTATAATAAATTGGTAACAATATTTTTGCACCTCCCTGAAAATGCAAAGTGTTTAATTCTATTTTATTTAGAGTTATAATATTATTTTTATTTTCAAAGGTATTTAAGTTAAAATATCTTGGATCTTGTTTTAATAATTTTGCATCATTTGAAATTCCATTAACTGAAGTATTAAAAAAACCTTTATTCAAATAAAATAAATCTAAACAGTACCCATCATCATTATACAAACCAAGTATTGTCATGTCGCAAACACCTCCAGCTTTACCGGTTTTAACAAACCGTTCTTCCCACCATTTTTCTAAATATTCAACACATTTGTTGTCTCTATAATAATGCATCATAAAATCAGTAAAATGTTTTATGCCATTTATATTTTCAAACAAACTATACTGAGGACCGTACCCTTTTGTTACCGTCATTTTTTTATCCTCTAATTCTATTTTTGAGAGGATATTATTATACAAGAGAACGTCAGAATCTAAATAAAGTATTTTACCCTCAATATTGTTACTCCCCACAAAATCTCTTAAAACAAACCATCTTTGAAAACAAAAAAGTTCAAAATCAAAGGGATTAGATGATCTATGAAAATAATAATTTTTAAATTGTGTTGCACTTTCTTGATATAAATTTAAATCATGATGATTAACAGTTTTGTTATAAGAATATTTATTGGAGACTAAGTGAATGCAAGCCATTGGCATGACACTCTGAACTTGTCTAATTGCTAATTTTAAGTAATAAGGTATTTTACCTTTATGAATAAAAACTACATTAATCATGAAAACAACACATTGTTAAAAATATTTATGACAAACAAAGACATGAGAACGTTTTGTTCTTACGATATACGTTTTATATAAACTTGTGTCTATTAAAGATGTTAGTAGTTTAAAAATCACTACGCTATCTATCCTTATATCCTCAATTATTAACCATTTGTTTTTTTTATTATTAAACTGTTCTAACGCAAACATTAATGTTTGTAAGTTAGCATTTGGAGCATGTAAACCATCATCTATTATTATATCTATATCATTAGAAATGTTTTTCGCAAGTTTATCTAATGTGTCTTTGTTAGTTTGATCAACATAAAAAGTATTTATTCTTTCCTCTTTAAATAAAATTTCTTTGTCTATGTCTGCTCCGTAGATTTCAGTGCTTGGTAAAAAATCTCTAAAAGCCCTGAGACTTGCTCCTGGATGCCCATATTTTGACATATTAGAGAAAACTTTTTCGTTATTTGTACCCATTCCTATTTATAGTAAACATTTTGGTTTCACAACACTAAGTATTACAGAATAAATCAAATGGTATTCATGCTTAGTTTTATCACTTCCATATTTGGTAAAAAGAGCCGCTAATTTAGAGTCATTTGCTTCAATTTCTTTAATAAAAAATAACTTTCTAAATTGCTCTGAGGTAATAATCTGTTTTTCTTCATGATTATTTTGGCCTGCAATTTTCTCTAAAAGTGGTATTGTCTGATTGATAGATTTTACATGTAAAGGGGTTAGCATTTTATCTGTACCACCGCCGTTTGGCTGGAATATAAAAAAGTTTGTTTTAAGGTAAATCATTCCTAAACTTTCTGGAATTAACTCCCTTAACATATTTGGTAACTTATTACGCTTGAGCACCGTAAAAAAATTTAATGTTTGGTTTTTATAATAAATCCTCTTTCGGTTGAGAAACCTGATAGATGAGCCTATTATTGGGATTTTTTTAATAAAAATTATCATAGTACAGTATTAAATAATATTTCTCTTAAACCAACTTCTCTACAAGAGCCAGTGGGATTTGCAAAATGTTTTACTCTTTTGTTTGTTTTAGTTTCTAGTGTTTTTTTCCCTCTATCTTAGAAGTAAATAATTCTATTAATTTTTTTACTTGATGCTTTGATGTGTAGCGACTTTGAAAATGTTTTAACGCATTTTGACCCAATGTAACTCCAATAGAACGATCATGTATCATTGCTAATAAATGTTTTGAAAAATCTTTGACATCAGTTGCTATATAACCTGTCTTTCCAGACTCAACTAACTCTGGTAGCGCAGCATTGTTGAATACAATTGCTGGAGTCCCGCATGAATATCCTTCAATGATAGTTTGCCCAAAAGTTTCTTCGTAAGATGATGACACTAAAACATCAGCAGCAGAGAAGATAATACTCTTAAAATTTGGATTCCAAACGCTTCCCATATTATAAAAATCAACATTATCGATTGATGTCTCTAATGGTTCACTCCCTAAAGTCATAACTTTTAATGGTGAAATTTCTAAAGCCACATTAGAGAGCACCTCTAATAATTTATCCATACCCTTTATGGGTGTTGAAAGTTGAGCAGAAACAGTTAAAACTAAAAATTGATTTTTACTAAAACCTAAAGCTTGCTTAGCAATACTCTTATCTATAGCTTTAAACTCTAAATTAGAGATACCTAAGGGGACAATGTGAATGTTTTTTTCTTTAAAAAATCCATCTTTTATAATCGTATTATAAGAAAACTGGCTGTTTGCAAGAATCTGTAATTGGTTATAGTCTTTTAAATAACTTCGCTTTTTAACCTTTAATTGATTTTCTGAGGACTGCACTGAAGAATTTTTAAAACGAACTGCATCAAAAAGAGTATGAAAGCCACCCAAGATGAGAGAAAAGTCATGCGTGTACCAGAACACTTGTTTATTATGATGTATATGTTTAAAAAAACTTTTATAGTCTAAAAAACCGGCTACCCAGTGAATTATAATAATGTCTGCCCAATCGCATAGAGGATGTTCATGAATACGATAATCACTGCGTAAAAATGAATACATCTCTGGTTGTATGTGCTCTTGTACTTTTTTTAAGCGCTGATTGTTTTTTTGACCATTTGTTAAACAAATTCCAAAATATTCTAAAAACCGGTGATAAAACCTAGGGTAGAATTTTGGAAAGACTTCAATTTGTGGAACATTGGTTGTTTTTTCCAGACATAAGAATTTGCTTTCCAATCCGGAATCTAAAATACTTTGGTGCAAACGCAAAGCAGCTATTCCTGCCCCACCAGCGTCACGTGTACTTATGTGTAAAATTCTAAAATTCAATTACTTTTTATTGTTTTTGCTAATTGATAACGAAAGTCCAAAAACTTCTGTTTAAAACGTTTTTCAAAACCACTATCATTTCCATATCTGTAATACCTTTTGAGATATCGTTTCCCTAAACTTGATTCTTCAATCTTTATTTTAGTAACTTTAATAAAATCTCGTACACCCTCTCGCTCTTTAACATCAAGAAGGTTGCAATTTTCACCAGTGCCATCAAAGCCAATATTTTTGGTTAACGAGTGAGATGGGTATAAACATAAACCATTACAAAGAAAAATACTGGTAAACCATTTAATAGCCCATGTATTTATAGAACCATTTATGTTATTTTCAAGTTGTTCATGAAAATTTAATACTCCCTCTAGATTAAATTCATACCTTACTTTAGGATCTTTAATCTGCTCATACAATTCACTCTCATCCCAATTTGTTTTATCCCATGCAGGTTTCCATGTAGCCCAACCCCAGCAACTCATAAACCTCGATAAAAAAGTCTCAGGTAATTTTTTGTGTGAATTAGTATGAGGAAGATAAGAACCAATATGCATGACTTTTTTATCGCTTTGGTAGACTTCTAGTGCATCATTCATATACTTCAAAAACCCCTTAGTTGTAACAATATCATCTTCCAGAACAATTATTTTACCATATGTATTTACAATTTCTGTAACTCCTTCAATTATACTATCTGCCAAACCCTTATTAACCTCAGCCTTTTTTATACTTACCTTTTTACACCATTGCTTTTTTAAAATAATAGTATGCACAGCATCTATTTTATCTAGGTCTGCTTTTGTGGTATTTGGTTTTGGGCCATCACAGTAAATAAATAGCTCAGACATTTCTGCCAACTCATTTTGCATTAACGCCTCCAGCGTTTTAAGGGTATGCTCGGGCCTATTATAGACAAATAATACAATGGGGGCTAAACTCATCCTGTTAGCAAATTTTGTATCTGGTCATGGTACTGTTTAGATATTGTTTTAACATCCCAATGATTAAGTGCATTATTTTTATTGGTTTGGCCATGATTTAACAAGGTTAAATCAAAAGCCTTTTTTATTGCATTTGCAACGCTTTTTGAATTGCCAACTGTAAAGGTAGGATTACCTGTTTCTTTTAAAACCTCTCCAATATCTGCAGTGTCTGCTCCTACCACAACCAGTCCAAAAGTAAAGCCAAGGGTAATGTTACCAGAATTAAGCTCACTGGTTCTTGGGATAAACAAAAAATCTGCCGCATTTAAATAGTAATGAGCATCTTTTTCTTTAATAAAACCAAGATTTGTTCTAAACTTACTATTTTGTTTTGCTATCCAAACTTCAAAATTCCATAGCCACTCTCGCAGGCGTATGTAACTTATTTTTCTGCGAGGTATTTTCCAACCTGGTGCTAGTAGTACTTTATTTTTACCAGGTATGGCCTTAAAAGCTGCTTTAATAAGTGGCTTCTCGTGTTCTTTAATACTTCCAAAAACAAGCATCACCCTTTTGCCAGAGTCGATATTTAAATGATCTCGAGCCTGTTGCTTTGTAGATGTATTTGGCAAAGACGCGTAATTATGATGTGGTATTACTATATGTTTAATATTATCTAAATCTGGATACCATTGCTTAAACTGCTGTATGCTATAATTGGCAAAATGTACGATAGTATCACAATAGGAAGCTACCGCTTTGTAGAGTTTTAAAAATTCATCATCATGGCGTGCATGAGGAAACTGCACATGACGCGAATAAATAATCTTAGCATTTTTTGACCAATATTCTAAACAGTTTATGGTCTTTTCCCAAATTTCATTTGGTATAGATTCAGTGGGTTTGTACAAGTAAGATTCAAGCTCGAATGATAAATATTCTGGCCAATGGATATGGATAATATCATACGTATTCTCCATGTTCCAAAACTCCTGGTGATCCCAAACCACATCAGCATGCTGTTCTAGCCCTTCTTTGAGGTCTAGCACAAAACGATTACCAGGTGTAGGGATATTAGCAAAAAGTATTTTTAAGCTTTTGTCCATTTTATTACAAATTTCCTAGCTGTTTTTCTCTTACTATCACAGCATCATACACCCGCCTCATCCCTTCTTTGATTGATATTTTTGGCTCCCAACCAATATTTTCTTTTACCCATGTCATATCACAATAGCGGCTATGTACCCCAACTGGTTTGTCTAATAGTGGTTGTATCTCTGGGTTATAGTCTGCAAACTCGCAGAATAGGGCAATAAGCTCTCTAAAAGAAGTAAGTACCCCTTGGCCTATGTTAATGGCGGTGCCGTCATGTATTTTTTCCATGGCAACTTCTATGCAATCTAGCACATCATCTATGTGAACAAAATCTCGCCCTTGGTGGCCAGAGCCCCACACCTCAAAAGGAGCTTCTTTAAAAACAGCGCGCCTAGCAATGGCTGGAGTTGGGTAGGAGTAGTCTTGGTCTTCTCCATAGCCAGAAAATGGACGTATACAGGTAATGCTAACCCCGTAATGTTTGGCAGTAATTTTGGCCAGAAACTCTCCAGTTAATTTGGTCCAGCCATAGGTCATGTCTGGCTGGCCCATGTTATTAAAATCTATGTCTGATTCTTTAAGTTGTATGGTATTAGCCTCGGTTTGTAAACTCACAGGATAGGCCGCGCTGGAGCTTGGGTACAACACCCTTTGGGGTTTATGACGGCTTACCCAGAAAAAAAACTCGGCATCTATAGATAAATCTAAGGCCACTTGTATAGGATCTCCATCTATCATGGCACGGCCTCCTACTATAGCCGCAAAGTGATAGACATCTGTAAATTTCTCTATATTTAAGCCTAAGTCATTTTTTAAATAACCGGGCTCGTGTACCAACTTGTTTAGGGTAACTCTAAAATCTTCCTTAATAAAGCATAGGCGCTCATCTTCGCCATATATTTCAAGCTCATTAACGGTCTTTTTTAAAGGAATTCCTAACCACACAGATGGATGTTTACCAACAGATAAATTATCGATAAATAAAATACGGTCCTTGTTGTTTTTATAGAGGCGTTTTACCATATTACGTCCTACAAAACCGCAACCACCAGATATTAAATGTGTTTTCATTATAAGATTTTAAAAATAATTAGTTGTATGTTATTTGAATTAAAGTAACAAAATTAGTAGGTAATTAATGACTTTATTTTAATTTTCAAAACACTAAAAAAATATTTTAAATTTTTGTGAGGTATATAATGTCTTTTCCTTGTGGATTTTAGTATTTGATTATAATTCGATATTTCAATTGACTTATATGGGATGTGAGAACCAACACTAGGATCTCTGTAGCATTTAAATTTATATTTCTTAGTCAATAAACTAAAAATAGTTTGGTCATGTCTATTTTCAATAAACTCGGGATAATTTTTATGGCCTAACACATTATCATCATTTGAAATTATTCTTCTATCTAGGGAAAAATTTAAAAACTCTTCAAAAAATTTTATGGATAAACTTGTTTTTTTGACTACGATAAATCCACCTAATCGTTGGTCAGTTTCAGAATATATTTCTGTATCACAATCCATTAAAACGAAAGCATCTCGTTTTGTATATTTTTTCTCTTTAAATCCTACATTAAAACATAGAATATCCTGTTTATTTAAAGCTATATCTATCAGAGGTTTAACATCATCGATGAATAAAGCTCCTGAGTCACAATAAAAAATAATATCACCATACTCAACTTTTTTTAGAGTTTTAAGAATAATATATGGCTTCCATATCCAATAACCACCTCCTCTTTTGCAATTAAATATTTCTGCATTTTTTTTTCGAAATACCTTTGAAATATTTTTGGGCCCATAATTAATTACCCTATCAAAACCTCCAATATGAAGGCCAGTTAGTGAATTTAACTTTTGAGATATTTTAAACTCACGCGTAGCATAGTTAATTAGTACTTTTTGCATTTTTTGGATGAATCTTTATTTTATTGAATTTATAATTAAGTCATCAATAATTTCAATATGTCTTTCAATGTTATAATTAGTTTGAATTTGACTTCTACCAGCTTCTCCCATTGACTGGCAACGAGTTTTATCATTAAATAGACGCACCATAGCATCAGTCATAGCCTTACTATCATATTCATCAACCAAAAATCCAGAAGTGTTATCAATAACAGCTTGAGGAATACCAGCATGTTTTGTAGACACAACGGGTAATGCTGCTGCGCTAGCCTCTAATATGGTATTTGGAGTGCCTTCTGCATCTCCATAACTAGGCTGCACAGAATGCTGTATAAACATACAGGCATCTTTAAAATAAGGAATCAATTTTTCATGAGGTATACCTCCAGTAAACGTGACGTGATCCACGATATTCCAGGTTCTTGCAAGTGCTTTACAGGTTTCTAACAAATCTCCAGTACCTATCATTACTAGATGTGCCTCTTTACAATTTGGCAGGGCATCTTTAAATGCATTTAAAGTGATAGTTGGAGCTTTTATATCTGAAAAACGACCAATGTTTAAGATTGTATTGCCATATCTGGGTTTTATGTCATAAAATGTTGGTCTTGGCCCATAAGGATTGTACACAATTTTGTTTTCTGGACATCCTAATTGCACCAACTTTTCTGTCATAAAATGCGACACACTTATAATTGCATGAGCGTATGCAAACATGTTTTTGTAAGATGCCTTTATTTGATCTGTAAGGAGTATATCTCTGTGGGCGTCATGACCATGAAAATGAACTATTAACGGTATGTTTAATTTTTGTGCAAAAGGAGTAATAGCAGCTCCATTAAAACCAAACTCGGCCAGTATAACATCTACCTTATGAGTTTTAAAAAAGCCGCCTAAAGAATCAAGTTTACCCTCAAAAGATTGTTGCCATAGTGTTACTTTTTTATGATACAACCATTGTGGCAAGACTTTTTTTATCTTTTGTAATAAAGGGTTTTGGCTGTAAAATAAACTTACAGAGCGGTTGTTGTGCCTAAAATCATGGGTAGGGCCATGCAGTATAACTTTATCTCCAACTATAAGCTCCTGGTGTGCTTTTATAAAGGAGCCACTAAAATTACTGGTGCCGGCTTGTATGATGCAAATTTTCATTTATTTGTTATTTTTTATCAGATATAACTTGTGTTTAAATCTCCCAATTGTAAGTTTTAATTGAGTAAAGTTAAATCCTGGTTTTCTTTTGTCACGCTCATTAAATCCGTTAATAGTTTTTGGCAACACTATATTTTTTGGAATAATAATTGATTTTTGTTTGCAATCTGCTTTCAAATCGTTAAAAACTTTTTGCCATTTTATTGCACTCAGATGTATTGAAAAGTATTTTTTTATGTGACTTTTTGCATTTAACGAAAGTCTATCAAGCAATTTCATATCTGTCATAAGCTTATTTACTGCATTGTAAAAATCAGTATCTCGATTATGAATTAAGAGCCCCGTTTTATTATGAATTATTAATTCAGGAATACCACTTTTCATATTAACACAAACAGGCACACACCCGCATGCCATTGCCTCCATTAAAGCAGTGGGATTGCCCTCGTAGTCTGACATTAAAACTATTGCATGAGATGATTGTAATAATTTTATAACCTCTGTATTCTCTTTATGACCTAAAAAACGTACGTTGTGTTTATTATTTTTGGTGATTAGCCTATTTATTTCTTTTTCTTGTGGTCCTCCTCCTACAATCAATGCCTCAATTTGATTATACATTTGTGAAACTTTTACAAAACCTTGAGTTAGTTCAATAATACGTTTTTGTTCTTGTACTATCCTGCCTACATATATTATTCTAAAGGTTTTATTATCTTTTTTAGGGAGGTAATCAGGTATTACAGTTCCAGATGGTATTGTATAAGTCCTAACGTTATTTGGTTTACGTGAAACGATACTCTCAGTTAAGTACCTCGAAACACTAACCATTGCAGAAACTCTGTATTTATTTTTTCCGAACACAAAATGGTCGATTATTTTATGATAATAATCGTCGTCAGATCTGATAACTCCAATTACTGGTATGCCTGCTTTTTTTAACCATTTTGTTGTATAATAACTATGAACACCTAAACTTATTATAACAATATCAGGCTTTTCCTTCTTATAGAGTTTTAACAACCATTCAACACTGTCTTGTGTGTATAAAATTTGTCTTTCTGAAAAAGCAATATCATTTTTTTTAAAAAATCCTGACAATTTGCCATTTCCTATATGATTCCAATTAAAAAGTTTTACGGACACATCATGCCCTAATTTAATAAACTCTAATGGCATTCTCTGAGCCCAAACAAATGGTCCTCCACTTGAATTAAGTGGAGCTTCGTGAGTGCAAATATCTATTTTTAAACCCATCTATAATAAGTTAAATGTTTTACAAATCATTGTAGAGCTTGTCTAGTTTTTTAATAACAACGCGCCAGTCATACTCCTGTAACACTCTTTGTCTTGCTTTTTTTGGTTTTACCTCATCTTTTAAAGCTAGCAGGATTTGTTTTTTTAAATCTTGAATATTACCAAGCTCATAAAAATAACCATACACTCCGTGATCTATGGCTTCCATACTTCCGGGCTCGTTAGAGACCACTACTGGTTTACTTTGTGCCATACCCTCCAAAATAAGGGTTGGTAAACCTTCTTTTTTTGATGTGCTTACCAAACAAGTTGAGGCAGCAATTGCATGCTGAACTTCTATTTGAGACATCTTACCAAGTATAGATAGATTTTTTGGTACAACAGTATTGTAATGCTCCTTAAACAAATCTTTGGTTAAATCATTACCAATGATTACAAAATTATATTTGGGCATAGACTGAGCTAGCAAAACAAATTCTTTAGGGTTTTTTACAGGATCATGACGGCTAACATTTAAAATAAAATTTTTTAGTCCATAATTTTTATAAAAAACATCTGCATTTGCCTTTTCACATTTTACGACATCAACACCGTTTGGAATATACAGGGTATCAATATTAAATTTTTCTTTGTATAATTTTTGCTCCCATTTTGAAACAGATATTTTAACATCTGCTTTTGATGCATCCTCAATAAATACTCTATTAAATTCTTTTTGCCAGTCTAATAATTCTCCATTACCATGCGCATTGTAGTAATGCAAGTGATAGGTATGTATCCATTTAATATTGGGGTTATTTAGTTTTTGTTCATTGCACCATTTAATCATCCATGGATACACATGAGAATGAACAACTTTAACATTGTTTAAATTAATTTCTTTTAAATATTTAGAAGTAAACCTATGGATACCTAATGCCTCTAAAATAAAATTTGAGGGCAATAAAACTATACTGTTTTTAGAAAAATTTTTAATTGCTTGTATGTGATGATGAACGCCTCCGTAGGTTTCAACATTACCTCCTAAAATTACAGAGTACTTTTTAATTTTAAGGTATAAAGACCATTGTCTAAAATATAATCGCTGTTTTATCTCAATAGCATATTTTATCGATTGTTTGAAATACAAATCGATGTAATAAATTAGCGATTTGAATTTTCTGAATAAGATTATAATATATTCAATTTTAGACAATTTTTCAATAAATTTAAATGTTTATTTACCATCTGCTCAACAGAGAATCTTGTTTTAATTCTAGTAGAATTATACTCCCCTATCTCTAAAATTAATTTAGGTTGCTTATAAATTTCTAAAATTTTATTTGCCAAATCTTCAGCATTATTTGGTTCACTCAAACACTGAGAATTATATTTGTTACCCAGCGCTTGTACTACCCCACTAATATTTGTTCCTATCACAACTTTACCCTGTTCCATACATTCTAACACACCATTAGGGCACCCTTCAAGATTAGAACTAAACACACAAAAGTAGCTTTGGGATATTAGATCTTGTACGGGATTAAGCTCACCTACAAATGCTATGTGATTAGATAAATTTAAATCAAAAGCAAGTAAACGAAGCTTGTCATAGGTTTCTGCTTTTCTACCTGCTAAAATCAGAAATGGTAGTTCTACATTATTTTCTTTACAATCTAAAATTACGATGGCCCAAGCTTTTAATAGAGTTTCATGGTCCTTCCGGTTAGTGATATTAGCAATCATAGAAATTATGGGGCGATTAGTTTCAATGCCAAGCTTATGATGCCAATCTGTTTTTATAAACTCGTGCTTGTAAGATATTATACCGTTATTAATGACTGTAATATCTTTATCGCTTAATCCATACGTTCTTTTAAGGGCATCTGCACCCTCAAAAGAGTTGGATACAATAGCTGAAACCCCTCGGATAAGTTTTTGTTCAAGGGCTGTCCCGTAGAGCTTACGTCCTTCTTCGCGCTGATTCCAAAAAGCAAATTTTGCTCCAGTGTATTTCCAGATTTGTGCGACAATTTTATTAGATTCTGCCACATAAGGTAAAAGCACATCAGGTGAGAGTTTTTTAACAAACTGAACTAATTTAAAGTATTGACGTAGTTTCTTAAGTTTTGAAGCATGATGATTAAAAGGAAAATAGTACACTTCAAACCCTTCTTTTTCTAAAATACATTTATAAGTTCTTGTTACACCTTCATGAAATGCAATAAATGCAACATGTTTACTAACATTTGCTTTAATGTAACTAGCTAAAAGTAAAGCCTGTCGCTCGGCACCGCCAAATCCATCTAAGGTATTGACAACAAATAAAAAGCTGGTATTTTTTAGGTGAGTATACATTTTAAATCTGAAATAACTAATTAAATTCTTGACAAAACCATTCATCTAAAACTAGAAGAAGCCACACATCATAGGCCTTTTTCTCCATCAATAATTCATTTAAGAATTGGTTATTAAATAGTTCGTTCAAAATACTTTTTGGGTTATTAAATCGTTCTTTTATGGTTTTTAAATTTTCGATTTCAAATAACCATTTATCTAATGGAATTTCGAAGCCTTGTTTTTTTCTGTAAATAAAATCATCATCAAAATCTGGTTCTAGCAATTTTTTAAATATGTGTTTCCCACTCCAAGTGCCGTTCTCTTTATTAATTAATAATTCTGGAGGGATAGTTGCTGCTAATTCATATATTCTTTTATCTGTCAGTGGAGTTCTAACTTCAAGGCTACTCATCATACTTGCAATATCAACTTTAGTTAAAATACAGCTTGGTAAAAAAGTTTTTATATCAAAGTATTGAGAACCGCTAAACTCTCCATTTTTGGCGAAAGATTTTTGATAGTTATATACTAACTCATTGGGTAAATTTAGTATATATCTATATTTTGATTTCCATAATTTTTCTCTTTTGGCATTTACCATTTTTTGTCTCCAAGGCAAATAATTATCTAATACATTACATGGGTTATTTATTTTTGGATATTTTTTGGGACGTATTAAATTGGCTAATGGATACCATTTTTTTACAAAGTTATTTTTATACAAATATTCTTCACTAGTGTTTTTGTATTCTTTCCAACCTGGATAATGACTATATCCAGCAAAAGCTTCATCTGCACCATCTCCAGACAATACCATTTTTACATCTTTTGCTGCTATTTGACTCACGTAAAATGTAGGCACAGATGAAAAGTCTCCAAATGGCTCTCCATAATGTTTCACTAACTTAGGTAATATATCTAATGCATTACCTTCTAGTAATAAACTTGTATGATTTGTTTTATACTTTTTTGAAACCTTAGTTGCCCAGGGTGTTTCATCAACTTTAGAATCTTTAAAACCGATGGTGTAGGTTTTGATGCCTTCACCTCGTAATTCGGTCATATACTTAACTATCAAAGTAGAGTCTATACCGCCAGATAAAAATGCCCCAAACTCAACATCTGATACCATATGCTTTTTAACAGATTCTTTTATTTCTTGACTTAAACATCTTAACCAATCTTTATTTGATTTTGTAATTGGTTTAAAACTTATGTCCCAATATTTTTTATTGACTTTTACTAAACCATCAAAATCTACTACCATAAAGTGACCGGGTAATAATTTTTTTACATTATTAAAAATTGTCCTTGGCGCAGGTATATATTGATACGTTAAATATTGATCAATCGCATAATAATCTATATCCTTTACGAAATTTGGTGTAGATGATAAAGCTTTAATTTCTGAAGCAAATGCAAATGAGTTTTCGTCTTGATAATACACAATAGGTTTTATACCTATATGATCTCTTGCTATAAATAATTCCTTTTTCTCTTTGTTTATAATTGCAAATGCGAACATACCCCTAAAATGATTGACACAGGTATTTCCATAATATTCGTATGCTTTTAACACAACCTCAGTGTCAGAATTGGTATGAAATTTCAAGCCCTTTTTTATTAGGGAATTTCTTAATTCTTTATAGTTATATAATTCGCCATTATAAGTAATAGATAAATCTTTATTGTCATTATGCATGGGCTGTTTTCCTGTCGAAAGGTCAATAATCGAGAGCCTCTTATGGCCAATACCCAGATTTTTGTGAAAATAATAACCATCTTCATCAGGGCCTCTATGATTTAATTTTTTATTGATTTTAATTAAATCTTCTTGAATAAAGTTATTGTTTTTAGATATCAATCCTGAAATTCCACACATACTTTCTATGAATTGTAATTAAATTAACTCTCCCATTTTGCTGGAATTAATAAATGTGCACCACTTGCAAAATTTGATGCCATATTTAGAAAACCAGCATTATCAAAACGACAATAACTCACACTAAAATCTGGTGCATTAATCATCACACTCATAGCGTGTTTTCCTGCATTAAAACCAATATCAGAAATCATTAGCTTTACTGTATGCTCACCAATCATGTTGTTTTTAATTATATACCCTTGTAAATCGTCAGATAGAACATCTGCAACAGGTATCATCTCTTGATTCCAAAAAACAATCTGTATAGAAGCATCTTTTATATCCAGATTAAGAGAAAGCTTTAACTCAATTTGTAAGTCTGAACCATGAGGACAAAATAAAGCTTCCCCTAAACTAGCCTTTGAGTTATCTATACTAAATTCAAATGATTTTAATACCGCTTCTCCTGTTCCAGCTATGTTTTCTTTTTGATTATTAAAAGAAGCATAATAAGCTTCAATCCCTTTTCCTATTTTTGAGGAGTGGAACACATTTTCACCTCTATTGAGCAACATTACCTCATTACATATACGGTATATATTTGGCATACTGTGCGATACAAAAATTATCGCAGTGGTTTTCATGAGCTTGCCTATAGCGTTTAAACATTTAAAACGAAAACCAATATCCCCAACAGCCAACACCTCGTCAATAATTAAAACATCTGGCTCCATCTGGGCGGCCACAGAAAACCCTAAACGCACCTTCATACCGCTACTGTAATTTTGTACTGGCATGTCTATAAACTCTCTTATCTCAGAGAAATCTATAATCTCTTCTACTTTTGCATCTATCTCTTTACGAGTAAAACCCAGGACAGCGCCGTTGTTATATATGTTTTCTCTACCCGTAAGAATAGGGTTAAAACCAGCACCCAGTTCTATTAAAGCGCCAACACGGCCTCGCATGGTTACAGATCCTTCATCTGGGTTAATAAGGCCATTTAAGATTTTTAACAGCGTAGATTTACCCGCGCCGTTATGCCCTATAAGCCCTAAACACTCGCCGCGGCGCAGCTCAAAACTAATGTCTTTGACAGCCCAAAACTCTTTATCACGCAATGGTCTATTGGCCTGGCTACCTGTTATGCCAGACACCAAATCTTTAACCCCATACCATAGGCTTGTTTTTAAATCTTTACAGAATTTTTTTGACAAGCCCTCTACTTTTACTAATACCTCTGCGGCCATATCTATGCGCTTAAACGTTCTACAATTACAGGAATAGACACTCTATAAATAACTAGCCCAATAAAAAACAAGACTATTCCAAGCCCTGTTAGGCCTAAAAAATAATTTAAAAATTCTGGAGAACTGCCCACGGCAACATCTCTACTAGTTAAAATAAATGGCGTAAATGGGTTATAGGTCATAATGGTTTTCATGATACCCGTTTTTGGAATACCATACACCACCGGGGTAACGTACATAAGCAAAGACAGCCCCATGCTAATTAAACGAGATACATCACTATACAACAACCCAATAGGGGTTATTAAAAGGCCGAGTGAGGTTCCAAAAACAACTGCCATTACTAAAACCAGAGGTAGTAACAGCAAAGACCAATGAAAGCCAACTCCAAAAGCGAAAATAAAAACCACTAGTAATAGCACTTTAAAACTACTGTTAAACAGTAGCTTGTAAATACCAGATAGCACAAGGGCCTCTTTTGGAAAATTGATTTTACTAATAATACCCCTTGCGGCATTGGTACTTGCCATTGGAGCATTTATTGACTCCAATAATATAGACCAAATTAAAGTACCAGAAAAAGCATATACAGGATAAGGTATACCGGTATCTGTTATTGTAATTGTACCAGAGCTATTTAAAAACACCCAAATTGCTGCAGAGGCCAGTGGGGTAATAAAGAGCCATAATATACCAAAATAGGATTGCCGGTATTGCGCACTTACATCTCGCCTGGTGAGTTGTAAGGCCAAAAAATGAGATCCAAAAAAATCAGTAAGGGTTTGCCCTAACAATTTTACGAGATTAATTTTACGCTGTTTCTCATAAACTGTTACAGGCAACTTTTTATCTTCTAACATTTAAAGTTTTATTATTTTATCTAAAAGATTTGTCCAAAAATAATACCCATCTTCCACGGCTTCGCCACCTCAAGTCCCATTACATTTTTGTAATGGTTTGATTTTAATTGTAGTAACAAAAAACCAGTGCTTATTTTATAAGCACTAGGGACGTAAGCTACTCTAGCTGCAGGGTTACTACAAAACCTAGACGCTCCAACACCACCCAGCATTTATTGCCAGATATGTGTCTTACTTTCCCTTTTTGAGCAGTAGCTCCAAAACCAGGCACATCTATAATATCTCCAGCCTTAATCGCTTTAATGGCTATAATGTTTGTTCCTTTTTTCTCGATGTCGTTAAGAAGTTCCACCTCTTTTTTTGGCACCACTGCCGGTTTACCAAGATAAAAAAGATACCGCACAACACCCGGCACAGAAAAGATAAGCTCTCTGTCTTTAACCTCCAAAAACACCAGCACCATAGA
>Ga0209196_1000780_pt1 | contig 24759 bp, 15 predicted proteins | sample COGITO_mtgs_1105_5_FD_184801 | JGI IMG/M metagenome (GOLD analysis project Ga0209196, IMG submission 184801) | Pelagic marine microbial communities from North Sea - COGITO_mtgs_110509 (SPAdes) (version 2) | ecosystem: Environmental > Aquatic > Marine > Epipelagic ... | reverse complement strand
TAAACCTTTTGTAAATAAATAATAAAAAGCTAAAAAAATATTAACAATTTGTATCATGTAGAGGGTAGGGGAAAACCATTTAAAAAGATTCATGTTTTTAATTAGCATCCATCTTTGATTTCTAATATTATAGAAGAGTTTTTTTGGATTATTATAATTTAATGAACCTCCACCTAAATGATATACAACACTATTAAATAAAAAACGTTTTTGAAGATTTGGATATAAATTTGACAATCTCCAACATAAATCAATTTCTTCCATATGATTAATGAAATTTTCATCAAAACCATTAATTAACTGAAAGGTTTCTTTTCTAATAAAAAAACATGCGCCTGATGCCCAAAAAATATCAATATCCTGATCATATTGACCATGATCTATTTCTACTGTGTTTAATATTCTCCCCCTGCAATAGGGATATCCAAAATAATCAATAAATCCTCCTGCAGCACCTGCATGCTCGAATTTACTTTTATCCTTATAATCTAAAATTTTAGGTTGAGCAATTACAACAAATTTATTGTTAGTAAATTCTTCTTTAATTGGCTTTAACCAATCTTTCGTTACTTGAACATCATTATTTAATAAACAATAAATTTCTTCTTTAACTTTTTTTAAACCTTCATTATAACCCTTAGCGTACCCATAATTTTTAGAATTTATAACTAATTTTATTTTAGGATAAGTTTCTTTTAAAAATTTAACAGAGTTGTCTGTAGAATTATTATCTATTATGTAAATAGGATTTTTATCAGAATACTGAACAACACTAGGAAGAAATTCTTTTAAATGTTTTAAACCGTTACAGTTAAGTATTACAATAGCTATTTTCATTAAATCGGAAAATCTTTTACAAAAATAAATTTTTTTGATAATTGATCTATTTTAAAATATAAATGATCTAACCCATTTGTTACCATACAATATTTAGAATTTAATTTCATGTTGTAAATTGAAATTTGATCAAATACATTTTGAGTTAACTCTACAGAGGGTGATTTACATTCTATAAGCATTATTACATTCCCAATATTATTGTATATCACAACATCAAACCTTTTGTTTAAATTATTAAAAATGATTTTTTTTTCTACAGCAATATGTGTTACTGGAATTTTTTTTAAAACCAGAAAGTTTAAAACGTGCTGTCTAACCCACTCTTCTGGTGTTAGAAGAAAATATTTTTTTCTTAAAAAATCAAAAATAAAAGTTTTACTATCAATTTTTTTTAACTTAAATTCAAAGTCTGGAAAATTTAATTTTATCATGTTTAAAAAATGAATTTACAAGAAATTAATAGTATTATTTCGAAAATTAATAACAAAGTTTATAGTCCTGTTTATTTTTTAATGGGCGAAGAAACATATTACATTGATTTAATTAGTGATTTATTAGAAAACAAAGTCTTAAGTGAAGAAGAAAAAAGTTTTAATCAAACAATACTTTACGGTAAAGACACAACTGCGGAAGAAATTATTTCTGTTTGCAAAAGATTCCCTATGATGTCTAAATTTCAATTAGTAATAATCAAAGAGGCTCAAGATTTGTCATCAAAAATTGACGGTTTAATAAATTACTTATTGAATCCAATGCATTCTACTGTTTTAGTAATTAATTACAAATACAAAACTTTAGACAAAAGAAAAAAAATTTATAAAGCAATTCAAAAATTTGGTTTGATTTTAAATTCTAAAAAACCTTATGAAAATCAGGTTTCAACTTGGATTCTTAATAAATTAAAAGAGGATAATTATACAATCGATTTAAAAGCAAATCAAATGCTTGTTGAATTTTTAGGAGGTGATTTAAAAATGATTAATAATCAACTCAATAAATTAAAGTTACTAAAGCCCGAAAATAATTATATCGATCCAAAGCTAATTGAAAAAAATATTGGAATTAGTAAAGATTTTAACATATTTGAGTTACGAAACGCAATTGGTTCAGGGAACTTAAGTAAAGCATTAGTAATTGGTAATTATTTTTCTAGTAATATCAAAGCATATCCGACTCAATTGGTATTAAGTTCATTATTCAATTACTTTATCCAAATATTTCAATTTCACAGTTTAAATAACAAATCTGATATAAATGTAGCTTCAACACTTGGAATTAATAAGTTTTTTGCAAAGGATTATCATAAAGCAGCTAAAATTTATCCGATGAAAAAAATATCTTCAATAATTACTTTAATAAAAAATATTGATTTAAAATCCAAAGGATATGGTGTAAGTAATAATTCACAACAAAACATTCTTAATCAATTGATAATTCAAATAATGAGCTAAATAAGCTCAGGATAATTATTTGGATCATACTCATTCATTATACTGTAAGCTGTTTCAATAATATCATCTATTGATGGTTTTGAAAAGTAATCGCCATCAGTGCCATAAGCTGGTCTATGCGCTTTTGAAGTTAATGTTAACGGACTAGAATCTAAATATTGAAACCCATCACGTTCTTGAATAACCTTTTGTAAAATATATGAGGAAGCGCCACCAGGCAGGTCTTCATCTACGATTAATAATTTATTGGTTTTCTTTAAACTTTCAATAATTAAATTGGAATTATCAAATGGAATTAAACATTGAACATCAATAATTTCACAACTAACCCCTAAATCTTCAAGTTCAATAGCTGCTTTTTCAACTAATCTAAGAGTAGAGCCATATGAAACTATAGTGATTTGATCACCGTTTTTAATTTTTTCAGACTCACCAATTAAAATTGTAAATTCAGATAAATTATCTGGTTGTTTTTCTTTTAAACGATATCCATTTAAAGATTCAATGATTACGGCTGGTTCTTGACATTTTAGCAAAGAATTATACATTCCGCTAGCCTGTACCATATTTCTAGGCACCAGTATGTTAATTCCTCTTAATGTAGACAATAGTGCACCCATAGGAGAACCTGAATGCCATATTCCTTCTAATCTATGTCCTCTTGTTCTAATAATTAAAGGGGCGATTTGCCTACCAAAAGTTCTGTAATGAAGAGTAGCTAAATCATCGCTTAAGATTTGTAAAGCATACAATAAATAATCTAAATATTGAATTTCAGCAATTGGTCTAAAGCCTCTTAAAGCTAAGCCAATACCTTCTCCAATTATAGATGCTTCTCTTATTCCTCTATCAGAAACTCTTTCATCACCATGAATATCTTGTAATCCTTCTAAACCCTGGTTAACATCACCAATTTTTCCGGAATCTTCTCCAAAAATTATTAAATTATCATGTTTAGATAATAAACTGTCAAAATTATTTCTAATTATGATTCTACCATCTACTTTCTTTGATTCAGAATTGTAAATTGGTTCTATTTTTTTAACACTTTTATAGTTAGTGTCGTACTCATTGTAAAGTTTTGAGTTGTATATTTTCTTTTGTTTGTTTGAAAAACTAATAATCCAGTTTTTAAGAGAATCTATCTCATTAGAATTTTCATTTATTAGAATACGTATAACTTTTCTTGCATTAGATAGTATATCTTTTTTATTTGGTTCCTTTATTTTCGAAAGTTCCGATTTAAATAAATTTAAATTATAATCCGTATGTTTTCTTGATAAAGTATCTAATAATTTAATGTAATCTTCTCTAGTTTTTAGAATTGGTGTTATATAAGTTTCCCATGCTTCTTTCTTAAAAATCCGAACATTATCCTTGCATTTAGACTCTATTGATATTAACTCCTCTTCATTTGAAATGCCATTATCAATAATCCATTGTCTCATTTTAACATTACAATCATTAATTTTTTCCCATTCTAATCTTTCTTTTGATTTATATCTTTCGTGTGAACCTGAGGATGAATGACCAATTGGTTGTGTTAATTCTTTTACATGAACTATTACAGGGACATGTTCAACCCTTGCTATATCACTAGCCTTTTGATAAGTATTAATTAAGTCAGGATAGCTCCAGCCATTCACAGTTAGTATTTCAAAACCTTTTTTCAAAGAAGTTCTTTTGAAACCAGAGAGAGCTTCAGAAATATCTTCTTTGATAGTTTGATCTTTATTTTCTACCGAAATTCCATAATTATCATCCCAAATACTTATTACCATAGGAACTTGATGAACTCCCGCTGCATTTAAAACCTCAAAAAATACACCTTCACTAGTACTTGCGTTACCAATTGTTCCCCAAGCAATTTCATTTCCGTTATTAGTAAAGTTTTTAGAATTATTGAAATCTAAATTCCTGTACAATTTAGAAGCTTGTGCTAGTCCAAGTAATCTTGGCATTTGAGAACCTGTACATGAAATATCAGAGCTAGAATTTTTAAGTTCAATGGATTTTTTCCAAGATCCATCATTGTTTAAAAGAGGAGTATTAAAATGAGCACCCATTTGGCGTCCAGCTGACATGGGTTCTTCATTAATATCAGTATTTGCATATAAACCTGAAAAAATTTGTTTAACTGTTAATTCATCAATGGCCATCATGAAGGTTTGATCTCGATAATAACCTGATCTAAAATCTCCTTTTTGAAAAACTTTTGCAAGGGCAATTTGAGGCAACTCTTTTCCATCTCCAAAAATACCAAATTTTGCTTTTCCACTCAAGACCTCTCTTCTCCCAAGTAAACTAGCTTCTCTACTTGTAACAATTATGGTATAATCTTCTAAAACTTGTTTTTTAAAAGTTTCAAATGAAATTTCTTTGTTAAGATCAATGTTGTTTTCCATTGAGAAATTTAGGTTCGCAAATTTAAAAAAAAAAGATGTTGATTCCTATTTGTTTATCAAAACCATCTTCTTGTGAATAAACTTGATAATGTGTCAGGATCGAGGGAAATTTTAAATCTTATTTTAGTTAAATAGTTTGTTTGGTTTAACTCATTTCCTAAAGATGAATAAACAGGAAAATATAATTCAAAATAATCAGTAAAAAGATTTAATCTAATACCTGATTCATATTGAAAAATCAAATCTTCGTTAAGATTTTTAATAGCAGCAATTCCCGAATATCCTTCAATCCATTGCCATACAGTTATGCCAGAATTTAAAGATATTATAAAATCATTGGCATATTCATAATTAATTTTAGATTTAAATCCACCCTCAGATCCAATATATTGCTGGCTATAAAATCCAGAGTTTTCAGATCTACCAAGTAAATTAGTGCTAAACAAATAATCTCTAGCTCTAAATGAAGAAAAACTAAAATAATCATCTTTAGTATTATTTTTTAAAAACTTTCCCGCAAAAAATCTCACGTTATACTGCCTGTTTGTTTTATAGTAATTTCTAAAATTAAATGTTACCGAACTTTTTATAAAATCCTTATTAATTTGAATATCTGTTTTAAAATTAAATGCTTTTTCAACACTCGAATTAGCAGTTATGTATTTAAAATTTAAAATATTATAGTTAGGATATTCAACAGAATTAGAGTTTTCTTCTCTAAAAACACTTATGTATCTCATACTTAAAATCTGTCTGTAATTTGACCTTAAATCCTTATCTCTGAATGCTAATACAACAGAGGGGAAAAAAGTGTTGTAAGACAGATCATCTTTATAATGAAATGTTGAAGCACCCAGAAAATAATTTATACTATATAAACTATTATTTTTATTTGTATTATAATCAGTATATTTTAAATTCATATTTCCTAAAAACTCTTTTTGTTTAGTTGAGTAACTAGGTTCTATCTTGTAGGTAAATGGACGTTTAATTGGGGTTGAATTTGAAAAAGAAACACCAGGCATTAGACCATCGTAAAGATTATAATCAAAAATAGGTATGTAGTATACTTGATTATTCAAATTATTATCAAAATCCCTAAACAGTACGAATTTTGTTTTTTTCTTCATTTTTGAAGTTGATGAATAATTATTAGAAAAGTTAAACTCTGAAAAATATTTTTCAGAATTTATAATTATTTTACTATTAGAATTAACATTTAAAATTGTATCATTTTTAAACTTATTAAGCCATTTATTTTCAGTTTTATTATTTTGATCTTTTAAAGTTATTTTTAACGGAAGACTGATTAGTGAATTATTTTTAATTAAAAACTTATGATTATTTTCTTTAGATCCAACTTTTTTAATTGAAAAGTCAATACTATTGTTATAATTAAGGTAATCTTTGAACCAAGAAATCTTTCCCTTATTATTATCGTAAAGTAGATCTATAAAAGTTCTGTTACTAGAAATAAGTTTATTATTTATTGAAAATTCATAAATACTTTTCATTACATTTTTATTTCCTAAATAATCATCAAGCATTTTTAAAGCAAGCCCGGATTTATAAGGGTTAATTACTTTATGATTTATCATCGTTAAAGAATCTAAAGGATAATCAATCGACTGAGAAATATTTCTACTAGATATAATATTATCAAACAACCTATACTGGTCATTAAATTTAAATTTCGAATATTCTCTGTTTTTAATAATAGATAGCTTTGAGAATTTTCCAATTAAATTTAATTCTGGATAATAATTTTCAATGTAATCGATTAAAAGAAAAACTTCAATTCCTTTTATTTGCCAATAATTTTTTCGTTTATGAATTGGATATAAATTATTTAAATAAATAGAAATAATGCGTTTTAAAACCGAAAATTCTTGAATAAATGATCTTTCAAATGGATTTAAGAATTCAGGAATATTATTTAAACCATATATAGGGTCTTTATTTTGATCGAACTTAGAAAGAACTATATTATTAATAGGATAGCTGCCAAGTTTGCTTTCAACATAATTGATAGTCTTATTCAAAATAAACTTAAAGTTTACTGAGTCTTTCGCACTAGGCCTAGATAATATCTTGTTTCCTGTTTTTTTATCAACATAACTAATCACTTTAAAAATTAATGAGTCTGTTTTTTTGTTTGAAATATTATCAATATCTGTAATTACGGTATTATTATTAATTTTAAATATTTCAAAGTATCTGTTTTTAGAAATTATTATTGGATTATAAATTCTCTTTTCCTTTTTAGATGTTAGAATATTATATGTGTCACTATTATTAATAGTATCAATTTCAAAATCTGAAATTAATTCAAATTTTGAGGGAAAAGTAATTTTAAATTTATAAAATGAAGGGTCTAATGAAATATCATTTAAATCTAAATTACTTTCTATTAACCAATTATCATCAATTATTTTAGCCAACGTTATAAACCATTCAGAAAGATTTATATTACCATTTTTATCAATTCCATATCCTGTAAAATCACTTATGGGAATTTTTATTTTGTAGTCTATAGTTATTGTAATTTTTTCATTTGGTTTTAAAACATTGGCTAGGTTTACTTTAATTAAATCTACATTATCTTCCAACCTATTATAACTAAGAATAGTACTTTTAGACTGCATACTATATATAGTAGTTAGACCTCTTTGGTTTTTAGTGGATCTTTGAAAGTTAAGAGTGAAATCTTCTGAAAGCCGTTTCCCAAGAGGAGTTGAAGGATTGGAATAGGAATGAGCCCAATCATTTAAAATAATGTAATTTAAATTGTTTGAGGTTGTATTAGTGAAATCTATAGTTTGATAAATCTCAATTGTTCTATTATCAGCATTAAACTTTGCATCAATAAAATATTCGTTTTCTTGAGATAAAACATTACTTATAAAAAAAAGAAAAAGTAATGAAAAACATTTTCTCATAAGAACAATTAAAAATATTAGAAGTTTGGATTAAACCCTTTTTTGTCGTAAAACTTAGTTAGTATGTCAATAACTTCATCTGGTGAATCAACAATTGATATGAGATTTAAATCAATATCTGAAACATAATTATGGTTTGATAATAACTGCTGCTTGATCCAATCAATACAACCCTTCCAAAAAGATTTTCCAACTAAAATAATAGGAAATATTTCAGCTTTTTTTGTTTGGATTAATGTAAGAGCTTCGAAAAGTTCGTCTAATGTTCCAAATCCCCCAGGCATAACAACAAAAGCTTGAGCATATTTCATGAACATTACTTTTCTAACGAAAAAATAATCAAAGTGTAATGACTTATCATCATCAATATATGGGTTTTCAGTCTGTTCAAACGGAAGCTCAATACTTAATCCAACTGAGGGGCCTAAAGCTTTTTTTGCTCCCTTATTAGCGGCTTCCATTATTCCTGGACCACCACCACTAATTATTCCAAATCCTAAATCGACTATTTTTTCAGCAATATCAGTTGTTAATATGTAATGTGGATGATCTGATTTTGTTCTTGCAGAACCAAATATAGAAACACAGGGGCCTATCTTACTAAGTTTCTCAAATCCATCAACAAACTCACCCATGATTTTAAAAACAGACCAGGAATCATTTGTTTTAACCTCATTCCATCCTTTCAAATTTTTACTATGCATAAAACTAAGTTAGTTCTTTTTTTAAATACACAGCTGTAGGACTATTGTCTATTTTAATTAATTCCTCAGGTTTACCACTAAAAATAACTTGTCCTCCTAATTTACCTCCACTAGGTCCAATTTCAATAATATGATCAACTGTTTTTATGACATCCATATTATGTTCTATAATTATTACAGTATTTCCTTTATTTACAAGTTTATTAATCATTTCAAGTAAAACCTTTATATCCTGAAAATGTAGACCTGTTGTAGGTTCGTCCAATATATAAATGGTATTTCCTGTATCCTTTTTTGATAATTCTGAAGCTAACTTTATTCTTTGCGCTTCTCCTCCAGATAATGTTGTTGATTGTTGACCTAAAGTAACATAACCTAAACCTACTTCTTTTAAAGTTTTTAATTTTCTTAAAATTTTTGGGAAATTTTCAAAAAAATCACAACTCTCATTAATAGTCATGCTTAATATATCAGCTATAGATTTACCCTTATATCTAATTTCTAAAGTTTCCCTGTTAAATCTCTTACCTTGACAATCATCACAGTTAATATAAACATCAGGAAGGAAATTCATTTCTATTTTTCTCAATCCTCCACCTTGACATGTTTCACATCTTCCTCCCACTACATTAAAGCTAAATCTTCCAGGTTTGTAACCTCTAATAAGAGATTCTTGTGTCATACAAAACAAAGATCTAATATCACTGTAAACTCCAGTGTATGTTGCAGGATTACTTCTTGGGGTTCTTCCTATTGGAGATTGATTAATTTCTATAACCTTATCAATATGTTTCAAACCATTAATCTTTTTATAGGGGAGAGGTTCTTTAACTCCGTTAAAAAAATGATTATTTAATATTGGATATAAAGTTTCATTAATTAAAGTAGATTTTCCACTTCCTGAAACACCAGTAACACCAATCATCAAACCAAGTGGAAAATCAACACTTATATTTTTTAAATTATTTCCTGTACAACCTTCAATACTTAACTTGTGTTTTGATATTCTTCTTAATTTAGGAACCGGAATACTTTTAATATTTTTTAAAAACTGAGAGGTTATAGTATTAGTATTTAAAATTTCTTTATAAGTTCCATTAAAAATTATTTCACCACCATTTTTCCCAGCAAATGGACCAACATCAATGATACAGTCAGATTTTTCCATGATTTCCTTGTCATGCTCAACAACAATAATAGTGTTTCCTAAATCTCTTAATTTTTTAAGAGATTCAATAAGCTTTGAATTATCTCTTTGATGGAGTCCAATGCTTGGTTCATCCAATATATATAAAACACCAACTAATTGAGATCCTATTTGAGTAGCTAATCTGATTCTTTGAGATTCTCCTCCTGAAAGTGATTTGGTAGGCCTATTTAATGAAAGATAATCTAAACCTACGTTTAATAAAAAATCTAAACGTTTATTTATTTCTTTAATTATTTCTGATCCAACTATTTTATTTCTATCACTAAGTTTTGACTCAACTGAGGAAAACCAATTTTTTAAATCTATTATATCAAGACTACTTAAATCATGAATATTTTTATTATTTATAAAAAAATAACTTGATTCTTTATTTAATCTGGAACCATTGCAATTTTCACATATAACATTATCCATAAATCCGTTTGCCCATCTCTTGATTCTTGCACTGTAAATTTCATTAGCTTGATTTTCAATAAATGGAATAACTCCTTCAAAATCTATTTCGTATTTTCTTGTTAAACCTAATGATTTTGACTCAACCGAAAATGATTCGTTTCCACCGAACAAGATTATATCCATTGCTTTTTTCGGTATCTTACTAATAGGATCTTTAATACTAAATTTATATCGTTGAGAAATTGTTTCAATTTGTTTAAAAATCCAGCTACTTTTATAATTCCCCAAAGGCACAAGTCCGCCACTATGGATAGAAATGTTTTTATCAGGAAGAACTAAATCAATGTTTACTTTATTTAGTTTTCCTAAGCCGTTGCATTTTTTGCACATCCCTTTGGGAGAGTTAAATGAGAATGAATTTGGTTCAGGCTTTTCATAAGATATTCCTGATGATGGACATATTAAACTTCTGCTGTAGTATGTATTAGAATTATCTTCTTCATTAACAATTAACAATGAATTATTTCCATGATACATTGCGGTAATTAAACTATCCTTTAATCTTTTTTTAGAAGTTTCATTGTTCTTTAAAATAATTCTATCAATTACAATTTCTATATCATGTATTTTATACCTATCTAATTTCAAATTTGGTTTTAAATCAGTAATAACGCCGTCTATTCTAGCTTTCAAAAAACCTTGTTTTTGAATGGAAGAAAAAAGTTCTCTGTAATGACCTTTTCTTGATTGAACAATAGGGGATAGGATTGTGATTTTTTTGTCTTTGAAATTATTAAATACCAGATCGATGATTTCATCATCAGTGTAACTGATCATTTTTTCATTTGAATTATAACTGTATGCATCTGCAACTCTGGAATAAAACAATCTTAAATAGTCATATATTTCAGTTATTGTTCCAACAGTTGATCTAGGATTTTTTGATGTTGTTTTTTGTTCAATTGCAATTACTGGAGAAAGTCCATCAATTTTATCAACGTCAGGTCGTTCTAATCCTCCTATAAACTGTCTTGCATAAGCTGAAAAAGTTTCAATATATCTTCTTTGCCCTTCTGCGTATATAGTATCAAATGCCAGAGAGGATTTACCACTTCCTGAAATGCCAGTAATAACAACAAATTTATTTCTTGGAATATTTACATCAATATTCTTTAAGTTATGTACCCTAGCGCCCTGAACTAAAATGTTATTGCTCATTTAAAAAATCAAGGTTGCAAATTACGATAATATATATAATTTTAAGAAGAAGTTTTATTTAATATCCAATACTTTTATCATCACCTCTTTTATCCTCTCCACCATAAAATATTTTATTTTCATCAATATGAATAGCATCAACACGACCAATAGTAGAATAATTAGGGTTTAATGTGTATCCTTTATTTAACAAGTTATCTTTAACCATTTTTGAAAAAGTATTTTTTTCATAAAATATTTTATCTGGAAGCCAAGTGTGATGAAACCTTGAAGCATCTACAGATTCTTGCATATCATATTCAAATTCATAAAAGTTTAATAATGTTTGTAACACTGAAGTTATAATTGTTGGACCTCCAGGACTTCCTAATACCATTGAAAGCTTTCCATTTAATTCAACAATTGATGGTGTCATAGAACTCAGCATACGCTTTTCAGGTTCAATTGAATTAGTTTTACCACCAATCAAACCATACATGTTGGGAGATCCTGGTTTAATAGAAAAGTCATCCATTTCATTATTTAAAAAAAATCCAAGTTCAGATGATATCAATTTTGATCCATAATTACCGTTTAAAGTTGTAGTAACTGAAACTGCATTTCCAAAGTTATCTACAATTGAATAATGCGTGGTTTCATTACTTTCATTAATTAATAATTCACCAGGGCTAATGCTCTTTGATGGCTGAGCATTATTAAAACTAAAAGATTTAAATCTTGATTTTAAATAGTCCTTATTTAATAATTCCTTAGTTGGAATATAATTAAAATCAGGATCACCCAAGTATTTGCTTCTATCGGCAAAAGATAATTTTTCTGCCTCAACCAATAATTGGATATATTGTTCACTGTTATGTCCTAGCTCATTTAAATTATAATTTTCTATCATTTGTAAAATTTGTCCTAAAACAATCCCTCCGCTTGAGGGTGGACCCATTGTAATTATATTGAGATTCTTATATTTAAGCTCTAAAGATTCTCTCCAAACTGGTTTGTATAAAGCAAAGTCTTCTTTAGTTATAATCCCACCTTTTTCAATTATATATGAAGAAAGCGTATTAGCTATTTCTCCTTTATAAAACTCATCAACACCATTTTTAGAGATTGTTGTTAGAGTTTTAGCCAAAGCTTTATTTATAAATAAATCATTTTTTTTAAATGTCTTATTAAACAACTCTATAGAATCATTTAATTTTAATATTAATTCTTTATAATTATTTATAGTATTTACTTGTTTTTTAGTTAATCTATATCCATTATTAGCTAAATCTATGGCCGGTTGAAACAATTCATTAATTGGTATAGTTCCAAATTTATCGTGAATCTCAAATAATCCTGCAATAGTGCCGGGAACTCCAACTGCTAAAGCACCGTTCTGACTTAATCCTTTTATTACTTCATTGTCATTATCTAAATACATATCTACTTTAGAATTAATTGGTGCTTTCTCTCTAAAATCAAGAGTTCCGTTTTTTCCATCTGACAATCTGTAAACCATAAAACCTCCACCACCAAGATTACCTGCATTTGGATAAACGACAGCCAAAGCTAAATCTGTAGCTATCATAGCATCAAATGCATTTCCACCTTTTTTAAGTATATCAATACCTACTTTTGAAGCTTCATGTTTGGCGGAAACAACCATTCCGTTTTTATATGTTTTGTTTTCACAAGAAATTAATAGAATTACAACTGAAAAATAGAAAAGGTAATTTTTTAACATAGTTAAAAATGTTTTTATATAAAATTAATATAAAATATTAATCTAATTGTATCTTTGAATTATGACATTAATTAAATCAATTTCAGGTATAAGAGGCACAATTGGAGGTAAATTTGGAGATAATCTTACTCCTATAGATGCAGTAAACTTTGGTTGTGCATATGGACAATGGATTATAAATAGAAACCCTGACAAAAAACCAACAGTAGTTATTGGTAGAGATGCAAGAATATCTGGGCAAATGATTCAAAACTTTGTTCAAAACTCGCTAATATCATTAGGGATTAATGTAATTGATTTAGACTTGTCAACAACTCCTACAGTTGAACTAATGGTAAAGGAACACGATGCTGAAGGAGGAATAATTATTACTGCAAGTCATAATCCAACAGAATGGAATGCATTAAAATTATTGGATGAAAATGGAGAGTTTTTAAATTCTGATGAAGGAGAAAAAATTATTAAAATTTCAGAATCAAAAAATTTTATTTTTTCAAATGTTCATGAATTGGGTAAGGTTATTAAATCTTATGATTCTATGAAAAAACATATTGACTCTGTCTTGGATTTGAGTTTAGTTGATGTAGAAAAAATTAAAGCAAAAAAAATAAAAGTAGTAGTAGATGCTGTAAATTCTACAGGGGGAATAATTGTTCCTGATTTTTTAAAAGAATTAAACATCGAAGTAATTAAACTTTATTGTGAACCCAATGGAGATTTTCCCCATAATCCGGAACCTTTAAAAAAAAATCTGACAGAATTATCTAAAATGGTTGTTGAATGTAATGCTGATTTGGGTATCGCTGTAGATCCTGATGTTGACAGGTTAGTATTTGTATGTGAAGATGGTGAATTATTTGGAGAAGAAAACACACTTGTTGCTTGTGCAGACTATGTACTTTCCAAAACACCTGGTTCAACTGTATCTAATTTATCTTCCTCAAGAGCCTTAAATGACATTTCTAAAAAACACAATCAATCTCATTTTTATAGTGCGGTTGGTGAAGTAAATGTTGTAGATAAAATGAAAGAATGTAATGCTATAATTGGAGGAGAAGGTAATGGAGGAGTAATTTATCCTGAAAGCCATTATGGTAGAGATTCCATAGTTGGAATTGGATTGTTTTTATCTTTATATGTCGAGCGTGGGTTAGTTGCTAGTAAGTTACTTGAAACATATCCTAAATACTTTATGATTAAAGAAAAGATAAATCTTTCTGCATCATTAAATGTTGATAATATTTTAAATCAAATCGCTGAGAAATATAAAAATGAAAAAATTGATTTAGTTGATGGTGTAAGAATTGATTTTAAAGACAGTTGGGTACAATTAAGAAAATCAAATACAGAACCTATAATTAGAATTTACAGTGAAGCTAAGAGTGTAGAAAATGCCTTAGAGCTAATAAAAGAAATTGAAATTTTAATTAAGAATATAATTAGTTAATCTTTTGGCGCTTTATCCATGTGTTTGAACCTATTGTGTGTCCAATAATAATATTCAGGTATTTCTCTTATCTGCTTTTCAAGCATCTTTAAGTATATATCAGTAATCTGATAATCTTCATAATCTTTGGGAAACTCAGAAATTAGTTCAACTACTACCTTATAATGACCTCTTTTAACTTTTACAACTTTACCAAAAACAACTGGAATATCATGTTGTTTAGCTATTCTTTCTGAACCCGTGAAAACAGGAACCTTAATTCCTAAAAACTTCTTCCAGTAGGTTACAGATCTTATTTGAGCTGATTGATCAGCTGCCATCCCATATAAAAATAATTTATTTTCTTTAAGTTGTTTTTTTATATATGATCCGGCTTCATATCTAGAAATTAATTTTGAGCCGTGTCTTAACCTAAATTTCTTAATTAGTACTTCTAAACTTTTATTAGATAGGGGAGTGTAAACAGCAAAGGGAAGCTGAGGAACATGATAATTAATGGACAAAAACCATTCAAAACCTCCGTAATGAGATGTCATAAACATTACACTTTTATTCTTTTTCTCGAGTTCATAAAAAATTTCAGGATTTTCTATGTAAAATCTTTTTTTCATTTCCTTTGGTGATATAGAATAAAATTTTAGCATTTCAAAAAACACGTCCGTAAAATGTCTATAAAATTCTTTTTCAATTCTAATTAAATCTTTTTTTGATTTTGCAACTTTTGATAGTTCAAGATTTTTTCTAACAATCTTTTTTCTAAAACCTATTATGTAATAAGAAAGCAAAAAAACTATATCAGAAATAAAATATAATAACCAGAAAGGCAAATAAGAAATAAATAAAAGTATTGGGTAAATAAATAACCTTGTTATTAAATTCATTAATGCAAATCTATTATAATTAAATTATTATAAAAATTTAACTCAAAACACGATCTGGATTTTTTTTTACATACTTTTGAAATATGCTTTTTATAATTATTGTCATTACTTGCATATTTTCTATAAAAGGTTTCAAAGATTTAACTTTTTTCAACAAATATAAATTTCAAATTCAGTCAATTAACAGGGGACAGAAGTACAGAATGTGGTCTTCGGCATTATTACATGCTGATTACAGTCACTTATTTTTTAATTTGTTTACTCTATGGGTTTTTTCAGGAGCAATTTTAATGAAACTTGGAGAGTTCTATTACATAATAATCTACTTTTTGAGCCTTTATTTTGGTAATTTATTTACATTAAAACAGCATAAAAACCAAGTTTTATATTCTGCTGTTGGAGCAAGTGGAGCAGTTACAGGAATTGTTTATTCTTCCATATTGTTATTTCCAGAAATGAAACTGGCTTTAATATTTTTTCCTATACCATTACCATCTTATGTTTTTGGATTATGTTATATTCTTTATTCAATCTATGGTATGAAAAAAAATACAGGAAACATAGGGCACTCAGCACACTTAGGTGGTGCTGTAGCAGGAATGATTATTACAATATTGATTCAACCCTCCATAATAATAGATCAGACATGGTTAGTATTATTATTACTAATGCCTTTTTTAATACTTTATTATGACAAAAAAAACAGTTTATTTAGATAATTGCATAGCAATCATTGCATCCAAATCAGCTCCCTTCACATCAACACCAATTATATTTTTAGATTCATCTAAAACAAATGTTGTAGGCATTTGAGTAACCTTATACAGTTTAGCAATAGGTTCTCCCCAAAATTTTAAATTTGAAACATGAACCCAATCCTTAATATTATCATTTTCGATTGCATTAATCCATGATTCCATATCTCTATCAAGAGAAACTCCTACAATTTGAAACTCATTGTCAGAATACTTAGATTTTAAATCAACCAAACTAGGGTTTTCAACTCTACAAGGAGCACACCAAGAAGCCCAAAAATCTAATAATATCACTTTAGACTTAACATCACTTAGAGATACAGGTTCAGCAAACAAACCTGGACCTGTAAAGTCAGGAGCTAAACTACCAATAGAAGGAGTTTCATTATCTTTTTTCATCTCTTCTATTTTATTTTTTATTTCTATAGAAGATTTTGTGCTTTTTATTATATCGGTAAATCGGGAAAAATAGGATTCAATTATTTCAAGATCAATCTCTTTGTTCATAAGCATTCTTTGGAGGATAAGAGATGATAAGTAAGAATCATTATTTTCTACAATAAAACTTTCCTCATATTTTCTTAGCTTATCTTTCAAAGACTCAAATTGACTGTTAAGATCACTTAAAAGAAGAGTGTCTCTGGCAAAATTAGCATTTCTCATTTCAGATTGAACCTTGTTTAATTCAATATAAAAATCTTTGGTTTTTAGCTTGTATGTACTAAAGTCATCATTTGATTTAGTTCCCAACACTCTTGAAGTTCTTAAACTGTCTTTATAAACTTTAACATTAATTGTTCCTGGTTCAATAACTACAGGAAGATTTTCTCTTTGCTTGTCGAAAACTACGTAATGCATTTCTGGGATAGAAATTGAATCTGTGAATGAAAACTTACCTTCAAAAACTTTAGTTGAATCAACAACAACGGGCAAATTACTTTCACCAAGTTTTACCAAAAAAACATTTAAATCTTCATCATGATTTGTTTCAGCATTTATAGTAAAGGTATTGTTTGAACATCCATAAAAGATAAATAGAGTTAATAATAAATAAATATATTTTTTCATTGGAGTTTGAATAAAATTTAACTTTGGCAAATATAATATTTATATATTATAGATATCAATGAAAGGTAAAAGTAAAATTGTTAATGAACTTAAGTTAATTACAGGTGATAAACATGTAATAACTAGCAAATGGGGAAAAGAACCGTTTAGTAAAGGTTGGAGATATGGAGAGGGAGAAACATTAGCTGTTGTTAAGCCAGGTACACTATTAGAAATTTGGAAAATTTTACAGAAATGTGTTGAATATGACGTTATTGTAATAATGCAAGCTGCGAATACTGGTTTAACTGGAGGTTCAACTCCTTTTGGAAAGGGTTACGATAGGTCAATTATTGTTGTAAATACACTAAGGATAAAGTCCATTCAAATTATTGACAATGGAAATCAAGTCATAGCTCTTCCTGGAAGCAGTTTATATGACTTAGAAAACATACTTAAACCCTTAGAAAAAGAACCACATTCTGTTATAGGTTCAACGTCAATTGGGGCATCAATTGTAGGAGGTGTGTGTAATAATTCTGGTGGATCTTTAGTTCATAGAGGTCCTGCATATACAGAATTTGCGTTATACGCAAAAGTCAATAAAAATGGCAATTTAGAATTAGTAAATGAGTTAGACATAAAATTAGGATCTAAACCAGAGGAAATCTTAATTAATTTAGAGAATAAAAATTATAGTAATTCAGATATTTTAAAATCTAAAAAGTTAGGCTCAGATAATAAATATTCAGAAATAGTTAGAGGAATAGATGAAAAGACTGCAGCACGTTTTAATGCAGATAAAAGGTTATTACATACTGCTTCTGGAAGTGCAGGGAAAATCGCTGTATTTGCATTACGACTAGATACTTATAAGGCTCCAAAAAAAAGTAAAGTATTTTATATTGGATCTAACAATCAAGATGATTTTTGGAAAATAAGAAGAGATATTCTTAGTAATTTTAAAGAACTTCCTAGACTTGGTGACTATATGCATAGAGATTGCTACGATGCAGCAAAAAAATACAGTAAGGATACATTTGTAGTAATTGAAAAGCTAGGAACTAACTTTTTACCGTCACTTTTTGAATTCAAAAGAATAGTGGATATTATAGCGGAGAAAGTCAAATTTCTTCCAGAAAAATTCTCTGATAAATTAATGCAATTCTTAAGTAATTTTTGGCCAAATCATTTGCCTAAAAAAATGGAGGTATTTAGAGATCAATTTGAACATCATTGGATAATTGAAATGACCAACGATGGTATAAACGAAGCTGAGACTTATTTTAAAGATTTTTTTAAAGACAAAGAAGGTGACTTCTTTATATGTAATTCTTTTGAAGGAAAAAAAGCAATGCTTCACAGATACGTTTCAGCTAGTGCAATTGGAAGATATCAAGCTTTAAATAAAAAAAATATTGGAGAAATGATGTCTTTAGACATTGCATTTCCAAGAAATGAAAAAAATTGGCTCGAAAATCTTCCAAAAGAAATCAACGACAAGCTTGAATTAAAATTTTACTACGGTCATTTATTTTGTCATGTATTTCACCATAATTATATACTAAAAAAAGGAGTCGATGCTAAAATATTAAAAGAAGAATTGTTAGAAATATACGATAGAAGAGGAGCACAATATCCTGCTGAACATAATGTAGGTCATGAATATAAAGCAATGCCAGTTCTTACTGAATTTTATAAAAATTTAGATCCAACTAATTTTTTCAACCCTGGAATTGGGCAAACTAGTAAACTTAAAAATTGGAAATAACCTTTTGTAAGCTAGTCTTTTTTATGAAAAATTTTAAACCTATTTTTGTTTAAAATTTAATAATGGCTGGAAATACATTTGGTAACATATTCAAACTAACGACATTTGGAGAATCACATGGACCAGCACTTGGTGGTGTAATAGATGGATGTCCGCCAGGAATTGAGCTTGATTTAGATTTTATTGTGAGTGAAATGCAAAGAAGAAAGCCTGGCCAGTCTTCAATCGTTACCCAAAGAAAAGAAGATGATTCTGTTCAGTTTTACAGCGGTATATTTGAAGGTAAAACAACAGGTACACCAATCGGATTTTTAATACATAATAAAGATCAAAAATCTAAAGATTATTCTCATATAAAAGAAACTTACAGACCCTCACATGCTGATTTTGTATACGATAAAAAATATGGTCATAGAGATTATAGAGGGGGAGGAAGAAGTTCAGCTAGAGAAACAGCAAGTAGAGTAGTGGCAGGAGCAATTGCTAAACAAATACTGGAGGGGATTAAAATAACTGCTCACGTATCTTCTGTAGGAGACATTAAGGTTGATTCTCACTATTCAAAATTGGATTTTTCAACTATTGAAAATAATCCCGTTAGATGTGCAGATCCAAAAACTGCTGTTGAAATGGAAAATTTTATAAAACAAATTAGAAAAGAAGGTGATACAGTAGGTGGAGAGGTTAGTTGTGTAATTGAAAACTGTCCAATAGGTCTAGGAGAACCGGTATTTGATAAACTACACGCTGAATTAGGAAAAGCTATGTTATCAATTAATGCAGTTAAAGGATTTGAATACGGTAGTGGATTTAGTGGCTCAAAATTAAAAGGAAGTCAACATAATGATTCCTTTAATTCTGGCGGAAAAACAGAAACTAACAATTCTGGTGGAATTCAAGGTGGAATAAGTAATGGAATGGATATCTATTTTAATGTTGCATTTAAACCTGTTGCAACTATTATGAAATCTCAAAAAACAATAGATTCCAATAATAAAGAAGTAGAAATGAAAGGTAAAGGAAGACACGATCCCTGTGTAGTCCCAAGAGCTGTACCTATAGTAGAAGCTATGGCAGCTTTAGTAATAGTCGACTATTTACTTATTAACAATTTGTATAAATAATACAAAACGAACTATTTATTTTGTAATAGTTTAAAAACGAACTATTTTTTTAGTTAAATTGAAATATATCCAAGTTTTATGAAAAAAATTATATTCTTATTATTATTCTCATTATTCTCTACAAATATTTATTCTCAAAATTTTACAGTTAATGTAGAGAATATTAAAGAAGGTGATTCTATTTTAGTTATTGCTACTAAAAGTTCTGAAAGTTTATTTAAAAAATGGATAAATTATTCAGATGATCCAAATTCAGCAAAATTTACTTTAAGTGATGGTGAATGGTCAATAAAATTAGATGCAACGGGTTATACTTACCCTTCACAAAAAGTTGTTACAATTCCTAATGATATCTCAGCAACTTTTGCTCTAACCGAAATGACTGGAGGTGATTTTACTTATAACTGGAGAGATGACGGATCTGCTGCTGGTCATTCAACTCAATCGTATTCGGCAGAACCAACAAAAATTATTGTACTAAACGATACAGTTTCTGTACCAACTGGATTTTCTGCAGTTAAATTGAGAACTGAATATGGTATTGTTCTTTCAGATGATGTAGAAATATGGTCAAAAGAAGACGCATACAGGCTGTATAAAATGTTTTCAAATTTACCTTATAATCCTTACGGAGAAGGTACTACATTAAACTATGAAACTGGAGAAAACATAAGAGGTGTTTTTTATCTTTCAGAGGATGAAATTTATGAAGATATTTCTATAGAAACCAAAGACGGTGTTAAACATGCCACTGTAAGCCAAAGCGCATTTACTTATGCTAATCCGCAGATTGTAAAATTAGATGGTATAAGAGGAAAATTCTTTTCAAAAAGACTCTACCACACGGTGGTAAATTTTATAACAGATTTCGCTAATGATGATAATATGGTTAGTTGGTTGGCAAGAGAAAGATTTGGGATTGAATTTTTAAAATCCAATGATTTTCTTCAAGAACTAATGGGTGAAACAAAATCAAATTTTCAAGAATTTTATGCTTCTGAAAAATTAGAAATATTAGCAATGTTTGAAGAATTACCAGAGGGTTTTCACAAACAAGATGGACTTAAGTATCTAGTAAGAAGAATTGATGGTCAGGATCATCCACTTCCAGCATATCGTCAAGCTGCAGGAATAGCTTGGACGAGCATGGAGACTATGGAATTTATGAGTAAAGCATTCGTGTCCGGAAATTTAAGCGATACACGAAGATTAATATTACATGAAAAAGCACATTTTCTTTGGGAATATACTTTTGATCAAACTACAAAAGACGATTGGGCAGATTTAGGAGAATGGTTTTTAGACCCTACTTCTCCAAGCGGATGGTCGACTACAAACACAACAGAATTTGTTTCAGCATATGCTCATTTAAAAAACCCGAATGAGGACATGGCGGAATCTATTGCAATTTATCTAACAAACCCTGATAGACTTATTAATGTTTCACAAAAAAAATACGAGTTTGTTAGAGACAGAATTATGCATGGAACTAGATATGTCTCAATTATCAGAGAAGATTTAACTTTTACTGTTTATAATTTGTACCCTGACTATACTTTTCCAGGAAAAATTATAGAACTTGATTTAAAAGTAGAAGGTGGTCCTGAAGAGGATAAGGTTGTTACAATGGAGATAACTTTAGAATCCAATGATCCTAGCATTGATGGAGCCTCTGTAGCATACACACGTTTTAATTCTTCAATAGGTACTAATTTTGATATAAGATTGTTTCCTAAAAACGGTTCAGTTGATTCTGTGTTAATTGGTACTTCCACGTTAAGCAAATTATCTAAATCAGGGTATTGGAATATGAGTTCAATATCAATAACTGATCAAGTTGGTAATAAAAGATATGAAAATACTTCAACGGTTGGAGCTAAATTATTTATTGAAAATCCAAACGAAGATATTACTCCTCCAGAGTTCATAAGCTACTCTGCTAAACTGACACAAGGTAAATTCACATATGATCAAAATTTTAATGCAACCTCGGACTCTGACGGAAAGGAAGGTCAAGTGATTGATTTCAATGCTAAATGGAAGGAAATTAATAAAATTGGTGGAGGTAATGCAAATGTTAGAATTGATTTACCTAATCCAGATCAAGCTGAAACTTATTTTATGGAACTGAATACCAAACCAGTTGATCAAGAAGCTGAGATAAAAGAAATGAATGGAATGCTATTTATTGAAGATTATTTTCCAAACGGTTATTATGGATTTGTTCAATATTATATTTTTGATGAAGCAGGTAATCAATCTAATGTAACTTTTGTAAATGATCCTGAAAATTTTAATTATGACGATGATATAAGCGAATTTGTAGCTGTTAGAGATAGCATTTTCATTGAAACAAAATATCCAGACACAATTAAACCTGAAATTGATTTAAATAATATTTCTGTAATTGCTGAACCTACAAATCCTAAAGCTCCAAATGGCGAAACTAGAGTTGATATAAACTTTAATGCTAGAGATTTATCTAATTATGAGGGTCACGAGGCTGGAGTTTATATAGTTAATTTGACTTTAATCATCCAGATTTAGATTTAGGTAACACATCACCAGAATTAAATTCTAATTGGAAAAATTACAGATTTAATCTTGTACTGCCACAAGGTTCTGCACCTGGTGTTTGGGGTATTTCCGATATTGTAGTTATTGATAAAGTAGGTAATACTAAAAGTTATAATTTTGAAGAATATGTACGATTTGACATAATTGAATCTGATGTTGAATTAGACGAACCTTTAGAAATCGAAATTATTGACAAAGCAATTAATGCTGGTAATGTAGCTTCGATTAAAGCTAAAATATCATGTATTCCATGCACTGATTTAAAATATGTTGCTACAATATATTCAAGATATGGAGGGGGAGCAGTTGTTAAATCTGAAGGTATTTTAGATTCAAACGAAAATATTATCGAAAATTTAGACACAACTGGAATACTTGACGGAGAAGTAAATTTAACTGTACAATTAACTGATAGTGAGTCTAATTTAATTGCGACTAAAACTACATTTTACAGTAAAGATGTAGTTTATCCAAAAGCTTATTACTCAAAATCAAATTTACAAAACGAAGGTACTTCTAGTTTAGACGATTTTGTAATTGAAGTAATAGTTGAAAGTCAAGATATAGGAGGAACTTATTCTTACGGAATTTCAAATACAAATTCCTCAGGAATTGCTAATGAAACCAATAACGGAATAAAATATTCAAGTACAAATCAATCTAATGACACAAAATATTTAACAGGTTCTTTAGATTCAATTTCTAATACTTTAAAAAATATTGATTTTTCAGGCATAAATGATGGATATATTAAAACTAGCTTAACTATTACTGATCAAGTTGGTAATCAAGGAGATCCAGAAATATTATATTATTTTTTAAACAATAATGAGTTAAAATTAATAGGTGATGAAATTATAGATAGTGACAAAGATGACGTAGGAGATGAAATTGATAATTGTCCACAAGTTTCTAACACTGACCAAGCTGATAAAAATGAAAATGGAATCGGTGATGTGTGTGAAGCGCCCCCAGTTACTGTTGCTAATACTTTAACTGTTAACGAGGATGCTGTTTTAACAAGCACAGATGTTATAGCTAATGATACAGATGCGGATGACGATACATTAAGACTTACAGCTGTTTCAACAGACGGTTCGGGAACAGTAGCAGTGAATGCTGATGGAGTATCAGTGGATTATACGCCAGTAGCTGACTTTAACGGAACAGAGATTATAACTTACACTGTGTCTGATGGCGCTCTTACAGCTAAAGGAACATTTACAATTACAGTTACTGCAGTGAATGATGCTCCAGTGGCAGTTGCAGATGCTTTAACTGTTGAAGAAGATGCTACCATAACTAATACAGATGTTATAGTTAACGATACAGATGTTGAAGGTGATACTTTGACACTTACAGCTGTTTCAACAGACGGTTCGGGAACAGTAGCAGTGAATGCTGATGGAGTATCAGTGGATTACACTCCAGTTGCTAACTTTAACGGAACAGAAACTATTACTTATACAGTTACTGATGGAACAGACACAAGTACAGGAACATTTACAATTACGATAACTGCTGTTAACGATGCGCCAGTTGCAATTGAAGATACGCTAGAAGTCATTGAAGATGCTAACTTAACTAGTATTGATGTAATAGCTAACGATACTGATATTGAGGATGATACATTAACACTTACAGCTGTTTTTACAGACGGTTCAGGAACCTTAGCGATTAACGCGGACGGTCTTTCAATAGATTACACGCCCGCTGCTAACTTTAATGGTACTGAACTGATAACATATACTGTGTCCGACGGTGAAAGAACAGATACTGCCGGAACTTTAACTGTTACAGTAACACCTGTGAACGATTCACCTGTTGCTACAGCTCAATCTGTTACAACTATTGAAGATATTTCTATTGAAATTACTTTGTCTGGAAGCGATATTGATGGAGATACATTAACCTATGAAATTGTAACTAATCCAATAAATGGATCTGTTACCATAGCAGATAATAAGACGACATATATTCCTAGTTCTGGATATTTTGGAGAAGATACTTTTACATATAAAATAAATGATGGAACTGCAGATAGTTCTACTGAAACAGTTACTATTTCAGTAACTAGTAATGACTTTGATGAAGATGGTATTTTAAACCAAAATGATGAGTGTCCAGATACACCTGAAGGCACTACCGTTGATGTTAACGGCTGTCCTGTTTTCACATTGCCTTTAGACAACAACAAGGTGTCAGTGACAAGCGCGAGTTGTATTGGTAATACTGACGGATCGATAGGAATTAGCATTGAGGACGACAGTT
>Ga0209196_1000774_pt1 | contig 24884 bp, 17 predicted proteins | sample COGITO_mtgs_1105_5_FD_184801 | JGI IMG/M metagenome (GOLD analysis project Ga0209196, IMG submission 184801) | Pelagic marine microbial communities from North Sea - COGITO_mtgs_110509 (SPAdes) (version 2) | ecosystem: Environmental > Aquatic > Marine > Epipelagic ... | reverse complement strand
CGAGGTTAAGTAGCTTATATAGTTACAGCTACAGCAGATAAATATTTCGCAACAGTCATCTTGGCTTATAACGTCTGTAATGAAATACATACTGCCATATAATGATTACGCTTCGAGTGATAAAGTGGATTAGAGCGTCGCTTAACTTTAACTACAACTTTAACTACAGCTTTAACTTCAACTTTAGCATCGAAAAAAGTAGTTAGTTAAATCATTAGTTAATAAATTCATTAGTTAACAAACCAGCAATGAATGTGTTCGTTTAAACAAGCATTAAAACGGAAACGATTATGACCGCGAGCCCGATAAAACCCTCCTTAAAAAACCCTTTCGATTCCTCTAAGGAGCTTGAGTTTACCGTACCCGGTCAAGCAAGTTATGAGCCCGGCTTATATGAAGAAAAATTAAAAGAAGGTTTTGCATTAATGCAGCGGCCATTTACGGCAGCGGGTGATGTAAATAGACAAAAGCAACATTTAAAAAATCGTATGACGGTTTGGGAACGCATTAGTGTTTTAACCGATGTGCCGCCTACCATTTTATTTCAGAACTGGGGTGAAAACCTTGACGGTGCATCGCTGGTTACAGCTATTGTTTCTATCGATGGTCGTGATGTCGCGCTCTATGGCCATGACTTTACTATTCGTGCGGGCTCAATGGATGCAACTAACGGTAAAAAGCTGGCGCGACTATTTGAGCTTGCGGGCAAGCGAAAAATTCCATTAGTGGGCTTAAATGATAGTGCCGGTGCTTATGTTCCTGCGGGCGTAGGAGGGCTTGATGGCTATGCCGAAGCCTTTACCGCACTGCGTAAAATTAATGGTGTAGTGCCTTCTATTATGTGTATGTTTGGCTTTAATGCCGGTGGTGGTTCTTATTTGCCACGTCAGGGCTCTTTTATGATTCAACCCAAAGATAGTTTTTTTGGGTTAACAGGGCCGGGTGTTGTTAAATCGGTTCTTGGCGAAGATGTGACGCCCGATGAGCTCGGTGGTCCAGCTGTTCATAGTCAGTCTGGTGTTGCTGATTTTGTGGTTGATGATGAAGTAGCTGCGCTGTTAAAAGTACGCGAGTTGCTAAAATATATTCCTGATAATAATAGTCAAATGGCGCCGTTTCAGCCCACTTCTGATTCTATATCACGTAAAACATGGGACGTTGATATTTTATTGAAAAAAACCTTTAACTCGCCCACCGGAATGAATACACCCTTTGACATTAGTATTGTTATTCAACAGCTTTGTGATCATGGTGATTATCTTGAGGTGCAAGAGTTACGTGCCAGAAATACCATAACGGCCTTAGGCCGATTAAGCGGTAATGTCGTCGGTTTTGTGGCTAATAATAGCGCGGTGGCATCGGGGCAAATCGATATTGCAGCGGCTTATAAGAATGCGCGATTTATCCGTTTCTGTAATTTATATAATATCCCCATTATTTTTATGGAAGATACAACAGGCTTTTTGCCAGGAAAAGAGCAGGAGCAGGGCGGCATTGTGCAAGCGGGCCGCGCCATGCTAGATGCGATTATTGATTTGCGTACGCCGCGCTTTTTACTGATTATTCGTAATGCATTCGGCGGCGCTTATGCCTCGTTTAATAATTATCCTACCGGTGCTGATTTCGTAATCGCTTTACCAACAACACGTGCCGCTGTTATGGGCCCTGCCGGTATTAATTTTGTGTATAAAGATGAAATAAAAGCCATTCAACAATCAAAGCAAGGTCGAGTTGCACAACAAGCCGAACAGTTAGAAGCCTCTGGCATGTCTAAGGCCGATGCATTGATTGAATCCGAACGCTTGATTGAGCTCTGGGTTAAAGAGCAGGAAGCTTTTCTCTCTCAGCGCTATGAGAATGAATTATTAAATCCTAAAGAGGCTTTGAGCTTAGGTTCAATTTCACAAATTGTTATGCCGGCAGATTTGCGTCAAGTGCTGGGTGAGAATATGGCTTTCCATTTACGCCATTATAAGCCTGAGCCTATGTATGGCCCGCAGCGTGAATTTCATTAACCGATTCCATAAGACGTTCAATGGCATTAGCAATGACATTAATAATGCCATTACTAATGCCATTAACAACGAGATTAATAGTTTTAGAGGAAGCCTGTGAGCACTGTTAATAATTATTTGAACAACCCTTTGATTCATAGTGACCGAAGACTCGCGAATATGCCCTCAGAGTGGGTGCGTAGTTTTAGCTGTATGGATATGCGGCCTTTGATTATTTGTCGCGGTCCTATTCGTAAAGAGGTGATGGACGTTTTTACTGAAATGGGAATCAGTGGCTACGGCATACTATTATCAGAAAAAGATTCGATTGTTTATCCTAATGCCTTGTCGCCAGAATTACGTTTGTTGACGGATCCAAATCGGATTCATCGTGTACCTGATTATTCGGGCGCAACTAAAGAAGAGCGATTAGAGCGTATTGAGCAAATTATTAAAATTGCTAAGCAGAATAACTATAACGCCATTTTTGCTGGCTACGGTTTTATGGCAGAAGATGAAGATATGGTTGCCGCAGTGGAGCGCGCAGGTCTTAATTTTATTGGCCCTTGTGCGCGAACCGTCCACTCTGCGGGTTTAAAAGATGAGGCTAAGCGAACGGCATTAAAAGTCGGCGTGAGTGTGACGCCCGGTATTGATAATGCAACGACACTTGTTTTGCTCGCTAAGTACCCTGATGTTGCGAGTTTAGAGTTACTGGTTAAGACTGAAAATTTAAAGCTTGATAAAAGTGTTTTTGAGGATCCAGAGGCATTATTAGCCGATAAAGCAGCTTGTGTTTTAGCCGCTAGTTATGATGCTGGCATTGATCTTTATTCGATTGAAGAGTTACAAGCGCAAATAGAACAATCTGTTATTGACATGGTTGCGAACTATCCCGATAACCGTATTCGTTTAAAAGCCATTGGTGGCGGTGGCGGTAAGGGCCAGCGTATCTTAGCGGCATCGTCATCTTATTCAGGATCAAAAGAGCAGCAAGCAATAACTGCTGCTAGTAAAGCGCCAGCTTTAGTGCTTGAAATATTGAATGAAGTAAAAACCACAGGTGTGGGTGATAACAAAAATATTTTGCTTGAGTTAAATATAGAATCGACTCGTCATCAAGAAATTCAAGTGCTGGGTAATGGTGATTGGTGTATATCTTTAGGTGCGCGTGATTGCTCATTACAAATGCATGAGCAAAAGCTGCTAGAAGTTTCTTCTACACATGAATCTTTAGTGCGGTCTATTACTTGTGCTAAGAAATCCTTAGGTGACGGTAATGGCAGTGAAGCTGCCTTGCGTACTTTAGAGGCAGATTTGAAAATCTTGGATGCTATGGAGTTAGAGGCTGCAACATTTGGCCAAGCCGTGGGTTTAGATTCAGTTTCTACCTTTGAGTGTATTGTCGATGCTGGCAATCATTTCTTTATGGAGATGAATACGCGCATTCAGGTTGAGCATAGGGTCACTGAGTTATGTTATAGCCTTAAGTTTTCAAATCCTGATAATAAAAACGAAGTATTTATTGTCGACTCATTAGTCGAGGCGATGGTACTTTTAGCTAGGCATGGCAGTCGTTTGCCTAAACCCGAACGCATTGTTAGAAAAAATGCTTCTATTGAGGCGAGGCTGAATGCAACCAATGAGGCGCTTCAGCCGCATGCTGGCGGTTTAATTGGTTCATGGTCTGAACCCATGGATCATGAGATTCGCGATGATCAAGGTATTTCATTACACAACCCAGATACGAATGTGTTTATGAAATATAACTTAGCGGGGGCTTACGACAGTAATATTGCCTTGCTATTAACTCATGGTGAAGACCGCCTTGACAGTTTTGAGCGCCTAGCAGAAATTTTACGCTGTACAGACCTACAGGGTGAAGATCTTTGTACAAATCTTGAGTTTCATTATGGATTGACGAATTGGTTTATTGGTAACCATGTTCAGGCGCGACCAACCACTCAGTTTATTGTGCCGTATCTAACAGCCGTCGGTTTGCTAAAGCAAGAAGCGAGTAATATCGATTTACCGTATGCCTATCAATTGATTCGTCAGTCTTATCTGAATGCTTCGGCTGCTGATGCTGATCTGCTGGCTAGCAAAGCGGATGTGATCGATAGAAAACAGTCACTCTTATTAAGGCCGTTAGATAAGCTGCTAAACAATGCCCATGCGTTATCGGGCTGGCTGAGTATTCATAGTGCTGATTGTTCTATTGTAAACAATGGAAGCAAAGCCAACGTTGTCTGGCACTGTAATCCTATTTTGTTACTTGATGATCTTTACCATTATTTGAATATGGATTATCGAGACGATAGGCCTGCGCAAGATATTATCTGGGATCATGATTATAAAATTCTGGTCGATGCATTACAGTTTTATCAGTCGCTAGAAAGTACTATTCAAGCTGAAAATTTTGCTGATCTTTCTTTAATATTGAGTCATTCCAGCGCGCCTAATGCCAGCGCTTTTAATAGTGAGCAGTGGCTGGCGATTCAGTCGGCACATCAAGGCTATCAAGCAGGCTTGTCTATTTTAGCCATTCTTCCTTATATTGCGGCTAAAACGGATTTTTATGATTTATTTGTTAATGACGATTTGAGTATTCATATTCCAGAGCAACTCTTTGATGAGACATTACAAATAGCCATGCAAACAGCCTTAGTGCCCCCGTTAGCTGCTAAGTCTGATGCGATTTTAGCTGCCTCTGGAGGCATGTTTTATTCTCGAGAAACGCCAGCGGCCCATTGCTTTGTTAGTGAGGGTGATCACTTTGAGATAGGTGATGATTTATATATTGTCGAAGTAATGAAAATGTTTAATAAAGTCACTGCAACCTTTGCGGGAACAGTTGATAAAATCTTGGTTGCCGATGATGGCGTTATTATTAGTAAAGGCCAGCCATTATTTAAGGTAACGCCTGATGAGCATATAGTCATTGAGTCATCAGAAACTCTCGCGAACCGAAAGCGAGCTAGCACTAATGCATTCGTTAATATAATTAACCAAACATAATCAGTTTTTATTTAAATATAAATACATTAAACAGAGATGCGCCTAATATATATGCATCTTTTTTTACATATCGTAATAAGGGTAGATTAATAGCATGGCAGAGTTTAGTCCTACTAAGAAAACGATTGAACAGTGGCGTGAGCTAGCTAACAAGCAGCTGAATCGCTCCAATAGAACGCTCGATGATTTGGTTACCAAAACGGCCGAAGGCATTGATCTTAATCCGCTTTATACCGCTGAGGATACCGAGGACCTTGAGTTTAAAGATTCCTTACCCGGTTTCGAACCGTTTATTCGGGGCCCACAAGCCACCATGTATGCCGGTAGACCATGGACAATCCGTCAATATGCAGGATTCTCTACAGCAGAAGAATCCAATGCTTTCTACCGTAAAGCACTAGCCTCAGGCGCTCAAGGCGTTTCGGTGGCCTTTGACCTTGCCACCCATCGAGGTTATGACTCTGACCATCCACGGGTCAGCGGTGATGTCGGCAAGGCTGGTGTTGCTATTGATTCTGTCGAAGATATGAAGGTGTTATTTGATGGTATTCCATTAGATAAAGTTTCGGTATCAATGACCATGAATGGAGCGGTGTTACCCGTACTCGCCGGTTATATTGTTGCGGCAGAAGAGCAGGGTGTTTCACAAGCGGAGCTTAGCGGCACAATACAAAATGATGTGCTAAAAGAATTTATGGTGCGTAATACTTATATTTATCCGCCCACACCATCCATGCGAATTATCGGTGATATTGTTGCCTATGCCTCTGAGCATATGCCTAAGTACAATACCATTTCTATTTCTGGTTACCATATTCAAGAAGCGGGTGCAGATGCAGCCTTGGAGTTAGCCTATACATTGGCCGATGGCAAAGAATATATTCGTACGGCAATAGCGGCGGGTTTAGATATCGATGCCTTTGCTGGGCGTTTATCTTTTTTCTGGGGCATTGGCATGAATTTCTATATGGAAATTGCCAAGCTTCGTGCTGCTCGTTTACTGTGGTCGAAAATTGTTAGTGAGTTTAATCCTAAAAATGAACGCTCAAAGATGCTGAGAACCCACAGCCAAACTTCAGGTTGGTCTCTTACCGAGCAAGATCCTTACAATAATGTTGTTCGCACTACCATAGAAGCAATGGCCGCTGTATTTGGTGGTACGCAATCATTGCACACTAACGCTTTAGATGAGGCGATATCTTTGCCTACGGAGTTTTCTGCCCGCATTGCTAGAAATACACAGCTGATTATTCAAGAAGAAACCGGCATTAGTAATGTGGTCGACCCCTGGGGAGGCTCTTATATGATGGAGTCTTTGACGCAGCAAATGGCCGATAAAGCCTGGGCGTTAATTGAAGAGGTTGAAGCGCAAGGCGGTATGGCTAAGGCGATTGAAACCGGCATGCCTAAATTGCGTATTGAAGAAGCTGCTGCTCGCAAGCAGGCGCGCATTGATCGCGGTGAAGACGTGATTGTAGGCGTTAATAAATATACCTTATCAGAAGACCAAGAAAGCCAAGAAGACGATGTTGATGTTTTAGATATCGATAATGATGCTGTAAAGGCTTCACAAATTAAACGACTTGCAGATGTACGATCTAAGCGCGATGATGATGCTGTAGAGCAAGCGTTAGAAGACATTTACCAAAGCAGTACTTCTGGCAAAGGCAATCTGTTAGAGCTCTGTATTCAAGCTACCCGCTTAAGAGCCACTGTTGGGGAGATATCCTACGCTATGGAACGAGATTACGGTCGATTTAATGCGCAATCACAAACGGTTTCTGGCGTTTATGGCAGCGCCTATCAAGATGACGAAGGCTGGCAAGCTATTACTGCCGATATCGAAACATTTGTGGGGCAGCATGGTCGCCGTCCTCGCATGTTGGTCTGTAAGATGGGCCAAGATGGTCATGATCGTGGTGCTAAGGTCATCGCTACGGCTTTTGCCGATGTTGGTTTTGATATTGATTTGTCTCCTATGTTTTCAACGCCCGCAGAAGTTGCAAAACAAGCGGTAGAAAACGATGTGCATGTGGTGGGTGTTTCATCACAAGCGGCAGGACATAAAACCTTGGTGCCTGAATTAATGGCGGCATTAAAGACAGAGGGTGCTGACGATATTATTGTGGTGGCTGGAGGTGTTATCCCTAAGCAGGATTATGCATTTTTAGAAGATTTAGGCGTTAAAGGTATTTTTGGCCCCGGTACTAAAATTCCTCTTGCCGCTAGAGATGTACTTACCGCTATAAATTCAGCCGTTAATAGCTAAACGATTTGAGTTTCAACTTGAATCCATTGCTAGGCATTAAAGTTATAAAGTTAAAGTTAAAGTTAAAGTTAAAATTAAAATAGGCGCATGGTTTTATTGTGACAGCATTCAGTATTTTATCTAAGGATATTCTCGCCGGTAATCGTCGAGCGTTGGCTAAGGCGATTACCTTAATCGAAAGCCATCATCCTGATCATATTGATCGTGGTCAGAAGTTGCTCGACGAGCTATTACCCCATACCGGCAATAGTATTCGTATTGGTATCAGCGGTATTCCTGGAGTCGGTAAATCGACATTTATAGAGGCTTTTGGCCTGTATCTTATTAAGCAGGGGAAGCGCGTAGCTGTGTTAGCGGTTGACCCAAGCTCGCCCTTAGCCGGTGGCAGTATTCTTGGCGATAAAACACGGATGGAGCATTTATCACGCGAAAAAAATGCGTTTATCCGTCCTTCGCCTACTTCTGGTTCACTTGGCGGCGTTGCACATAAAACCCGAGAGACGATGCTGCTAGTTGAGGCTGCGGGCTACGACGTTGTGCTAGTTGAAACGGTAGGTGTTGGCCAGTCTGAATATGAAGTAGCTGGCATGGTTGATTTTTTTAGCGTGCTAATGCTGCCTAACGCTGGAGATGAGTTGCAGGGTATTAAAAAAGGTATATTGGAACTTGCCGACGCCTTACTAGTCAATAAGTCGGATGGCGAAAGTGTTCAGCTGGCTAAAATGACTCAGCAGCATTATGAAAACGCTTTTCATTTACTGCGACAAACTAGTTTTTGGACGCCCCAAGTACTGCCTATATCGGCATTGGAAAACGAAAATATAGATACCGTTTGGGGTATGGTGATTGATTACATCTCGCAGTCTAAAGCGCGAGACAGCTTTACTAAAAAGCGTGCTAGGCAAAATCGGCACTGGCTGGACAAGTTGGTTCATCAGATGCTAGAGCAAGTGTTAATGAAAAATCCTAAGGCGCAAACACTTTGGCCTCAACTAGAGCGTGAAGTGGTCGATGGAAAGATGACGCCGTTCTACGCTGCCAAAACGATTATTGATACACTTTAATTTTCGCAGCTAAACATTTTTTTATTCAGACACACAGTGATTCTATTTATGAGTTCAACTAGGTGTTACTTCAGAACCAAATCTATCTGTAACGGCCGACTTCATTTTTTTACGATGATTAAGCTGTTGCGCCCATTCGTTGCGGCTCAATTAACACTTCGATTCTTTCTAAGACGGCTATCGAATTTTTCTATTATCGGCCTATTGCTTTTAAGCACTCATAGTTTTGCTATTGGCATGTCTGAGCTAACGGTTAGCAGTGCCGTGGGTGAGCGATTTTATGGCTTGATTACAGTGACTGGCGCAGAAGGTCTTTCGAGCAATGATATGCTGGTTAGTTTGGCTCCGCGGTCTGTTTATCGGGCTATGGGAGTTGAATGGGAGTATTTTCACAGTCAGCTGATTTTTGATGTACTGGTCGATGAGTATAATCAATACACGATTCGCGTAGTCAGTAGTGATGTGGTTTTTGAGCCTTATCTCGATTTTGTCGTTTCATTACGTTCGCCAGTTGGATCTATTTCAAAGCAGTTAACCGCTTTGTTGGAAATGCCCGCGGCCATAGTTGAGCCTTCTCTGCATTCAAGTAAGTCTCAATCGGTCAAAACGCCGACCCCAGAGAAAGTTCTTCCGTCGAAAACGCTAAGAAAGATTCAGCGCAGCCCTGTGAGTAGTAAGCCAGAAGTTTCAACTGAAGATAAAATATTAGAAGCTGATATCGATAAAAAGTCAGCGCTTATTGATTCAGAGGTCGATAATTCAGAACCAGTTAATTCAGCGCTGAATGTTGAAGCTAGCAAGGCTGAGCTAGTTCAAGCTAAAGTTGTGCCTGAAGTCTTTGGCGAAGAAGAAGCTGAGGTGGCTAAAACTACCTCTAATAAAACTGAGGTTGAGGTTGAGGCTGAGGCTGAGTTAGAGGCAGAGCAAGAGCAAGAGAAAGAGCAAGAGAAAGATAACTGGTTACATAAAACGCGATCTGGCGACAGTCTTTGGGCTGTGGCTCGACGCGTGCAGACCGAAACGGGCGGTAAGATAAAGCCGATTGTCGATGCGCTGTATCAAAATAATTCTCATGCCTTTATAAAAAATGATATAGATCGCTTAAAAATAAATGCACGACTCTCGGTTTCTGCTGCTCAAATTAGCGCAGTGATAGCAGCAAACAAGCAATCGGATAAATCGCCTAAGGCTGATTCAGTCGCTTTATTACCAGCACCGTCTTCATTAGCCGATGAGTTGTCGGCCAATGAAGACGGTGTTTTATCACTAGTGACTACAGATATTAATACAGATGAAAATACAGATAATAATACAGCAGCTGTTGCGGCAGAGACTGTTGAACTGAGTGAGCGTTCAGATGCACTTGCTAGCGATTTTGAAAAAGGGCTTGGCGCAAGTAAAGAAAGGGAGCTGAGTGTTGAGGCGCGTATGGACAAGCTGTATCAACAATACGAAGCCTTAGCTGAAAAAACAGAGCAGTTAAAGGTTTTAGAGCAGTCGCTTAATCGAAGTATCGCTGATAAATCACAGCTTAATATGACGCTGGATGAATCGCTTTCGATGGCTGCTAATGATGAGGCCATAGTTGAAGCTAAAGAGGCAGCTAAAGTTGAAGCTAAAGAGGCAGCGGATAAGCGGCCATTGTTTTTCGTTATATCCATTGCGGTTGTCTTGTTACTGCTTCTCGTCTTATTCTTAAAGCGACGTCAGGCACAGCATCGAGCCAGTGATATCGATAATTGGTCGCTGGATACTGAGCTGTCTTTTAGCCCTAAGCCTGATAATAGCCCTAAGCCAGACGATAGTCCTAAACCAGGAGATAGCCCTAAGCCAGACGATAGTCCTAAACCAGAAGGGCATGTTCTTGAAAGTCTGTCTGTCGACGATGAGTCCTTGTTAGTCAATGTATCATCGCAACATAGCGATTCCGTTATACCGTTAACAAGCGACGAGTTAGCCGTAGATGCAGACGCTGACACAGAAACTAATGCAGCTCTAGCTGTTCCTGCCGAGGGCGCAGTTGAGCTAGAGGCGGCGGTTTATATTGCCTATGAGCGCTTTGATGAGGCTGAAGATTTACTGGAGCAGGCATTGGAGATAGAGCCGGATAATGAGGCTCTGCAAATGCAGCTTTTAGAGGTATATGCTGCAAAAGGAAAAACAAGGCATTTTGATTTGCTTTCGAAGCAGATTGGCAGTTATGACAATGACAAAATAACAATCAAAATCAACTACTTAAAATCTAAACTTTAAGTAGTTTAAATGCTCGACCAGTCATCTCCTTCGTTCGTTTTTGCGGTCCTTTAATCTCCATTCGGCGGATTATTCAATTTACTCAGTAAACCTAACACTTTATCTATGCTTGCTTTTGTCACAAATTAAGTCATAAAGCGCAGCATAACTTTTTCGTCAGTCTATACTTTTAAGGTGGGTGCGTTTGAGTAAGCGGTTTATTATTGGCGTATAAAGAATAGCCTGTGCTGACGTTATTCATAAAAAACAAGTTCGGCCTAATTTATAAGTTCGGCATAAAAAATAATAAGGTGTTACCCCTTTAGCGATGCAAAAATCAGATTTAATTAAGCTATATAGCAAAAAGCGCGCGCTAGTCGTTGATGAGTTTCCGGATATGCGGGCTTCGATTCGTCGTATGTTACGTAGCTTTGGTGTGGAGTCTGTAGATGTCGCTAATGATGGTGGGGACGCCATGGCGCGCTGTCGAGAAAATCAATACGATATTATTATTTGTGACTACAGCCTCGGTAGTGGTAAAAATGGTCAGCAAATTCTTGAGGAGCTTCGCTTTACTCAGTCGTTAAAGCACCAGGCCATATATATTTTGGTAACCGCAGAGGCAACAAGATCTATGGTGTTTGGTGCGCTTGAATATAAGCCCGATGATTATTTAACTAAACCCTTTACACCCGTTTTATTACAAAGCCGCCTTGATAGTTTGATTTTAGAGAAACAGTTTTTTGCGGATGTATATGAGGCTTTAGATAACGGACGTTATGCCGCTGCAGCTGACAATGCCGCTGCAAAGGTTAACCAAGATAAGCGCTATCGCGTTGCCGCATTAAAGTTACAAGGTCAGGCACTTCTTCAGTCTCAACAATTTGAACTTGCTCGCAAGCTTTATCACGATGCCATGGAGTATCGTCGTCAAGAGTGGGCTTGTATTGGTTGTGCGCGAGCCTTAATTGGATTGCAAAAGTGGTCATCGGCTATTCATGTGCTTTCCGAGTTAATTGAACACGGCACTGAAAACTTACAAGTCTTTGATTGCCTTGCTGAGGCAGAGTTGGCCTTAGGTCGAAACGGGGTTGCACAGGCAATACTTGAGCGCGCAACGGTATCTTCACCTTATGGGATTTTAAGGCAAATAAATTTGGCAGAGGTGGCTTCGGCTAATAATGATTATTTAGCAGCAGAAAAAGCTTATAGACGCGTTATTAAACTGGGCGTTAATTCTTGTCATGATTCCTATGAGCACTCTTTAGGTTTAGTTCGTTGTTTATTGGATAAAGAGAAGCAGCAGTTATCGGGTAATAACGATACTTTTAAAGAGTGTTATACGGTTTGCCATCGGGTTAAAAAGAAATACGGCAGTGAAATGCAAGTGGTTTTACAGGCAAATCTTATTCAAGCTAAAACGCTGGCGCAGCAAGGCGAAATTGATACTGCAATAGAGCAGGCGAATAAATTGTTTGTTCGATACCGCGACCAAGACAATGTTTTACCTGGCTTAGGTCTAGATATGGCGGCAGCGTTGTTGGCTATTGATAATCCGACTCAGGGGCGAGAAGTGCTTGTCGATTTGGCTGAACGATTTGCCGGTGACAATTTATTGCTAGCCAAAATCGATACTATGGCTGATCAGCCAATAAGTGTTAAGGCCAAAGAGAATGCCAGTAAAATTAATGCCGAAGGTAAGGCATTATTTGAGACGGATAACTTTGAAGAGGCCGTGGCGCATTTTCGTGTGGCAGTTAATCGCTACCCCAATAATGTCGAATTAAAGTTGAATCTTTTGCTGGCGATAATGCAATGCATTAACACCTCTAATGATGATGCCACCGGTGTCGTAGCGTTGGTGGATGAAGCTGCGGCTTTAATTAGTTCTTTAGAATCACTTCCTGCAGCACATAAGGCTTATCAGCGCTATCAATCCCTAGTCTCTGAAATGCAACAGTTGCAGGATGCGGCTTAACCCTGTTGTTGCTTTTAACGTCTTTAGCGGATTGTTTTTTCTAAAATTTACATTGTTGTTTGTTTTCTTCATTTTAAGCCTTTAATTTATCCCTCGATAGTAATACGCTGCCTACTGCTTCAGGTGGGCATTTTATTGCTGCCCGTTTGTATATTTTTTGTTTTGCTATAAATAAAGGAGAGTGTTGTGGCTAAGATAGTAAAAGGTTTATTAGGCCTTATTGGCTTGCTGGTTATTATTGCCGTTATCGCTATTGTTGTGGTGGCGAATAATTTAGGCGGAATTATTAAGAGTGGCATTAATGATCATGGCGCATCCGTTGTGGGTGTACCAGTATCGGTATCTGATGTAGCGATTAATTTTCTTGATGGTAGCGCTTCTATTTCTGATTTGCATGTGGGTAACCCTGAGGGCTTTAGTCAGAGTAATGCTTTTGAGCTTAAGCGCATTGATGTTGAATTGGATTTAATGTCTTTGACTCAGCCGGTGGTTATTATTAAGCGTATTTCAATTGATGGTGCACAGGTTTTTGCTGAGCAGGTGGGTACCACCACCAACCTTCAAGTAATAAAAAATAAGATGGCATCGGATGCCGCTAGTGAGTCAGTAGCGGCAGAGTCAACGGATGCAGTATCGTCTACGCCGAATATTGCTATTGCTTTGTTTGAGTTTACAGAGGCTAAGGCCATGGTTAAAACTCAGCAGTTTGGTGAGGAATCTGTTGATGTGCCTAATATTGTGTTGCAAGACATCGGTACGCCAGAAGAGGGTGTAACCATCAAGTCTGCAGCGCAGTCGTTAATGCAGCCATTAATGAAAAAAGTGATTGCTGAAATTCAACAGCAGGTGCTTGATGATCAAATTGATAAAGCCTTAAAAAAGGCTTTAGGTGACAAGGCGGGGCAATATAAAGAAGCCTTAAAAGGTTTGTTTAATCGATAGTTAAAATTTGGCTGGCGCTAAAGCTGCCGTCGCTAAGATAGCTGGCTATATAGCTGTCGAGTGTTGATTGCTGATCATTGGGTTGGGTTAGCCACAGCTGGTGGGCAGTGTTAGCGTGAGATGTTTCTTGAGCAGTCTTTTTAATGGCGTCCGTCATTGTTAATAGATTATTCACTCGTTCAGCAATAGCGAGGCCGGAATCAATCCATTGCCAGTTGGGCTTAATGGCTTTGAAATATTCACTGATAAGTGGAAAATGAGTGCAGCCCAATACTACGGTATCAATTTTATCGCCATCGACTTGTTCCGTTAGTTGCTTCACAACGGTTAATAAATAATTGCTGTCGATGGGCTGGCCATGAATATGAGCCTCTATATGTTTAACGAGTTCACTACTGCCCACGCGAATTATCTTATGATTCTCTGCATGCTCATTAATCAGTTGCTGAGTGTAATCTCGACTAATAGTGCCAGGTGTGGCGAGTAGGGCAAAGGTGTTGCTTTTACATAGGCCTGCAGCCGTTTTAATGGCAGGTACAACACCAACAATGGGCATTGATAGCTGTGTCCGTAAATGGGGCAATACAACGGTGCTTGCCGTGTTGCAGGCAATGACCACAATATCCGGATTGAGCTGCTTGCAGGCAGATAATAAGACGCGACTCGCTCTGTCGATTAATTGCTCGGCGGTTTTTTCCCCGTAAGGAAAGGCGGCATTGTCTGAAAGATAATCTAGTTGGACATTAGCTGTACGCGCTATAATCTCTCGGCAAATGCTTAGGCCGCCAACGCCAGAGTCAAATACCAGCACGCGAGGTCTTTTGCTTATGTTTGATTGTGGCTGCTCAGCTTGCAAGTGTTTAACCTTTCGTTGTAATGTCATTCATTGTGGTTTTTTCAAAGCGAGTACAGATTAACTATTTAACTATTTAACTATTTGGCTATTTATCTATTTGACTATTTGACTATTTGGCAATTTGGCAATTTGGCAATTTATGTTATGCCATGTCATTTAATGGAGTGTAAAGAAAAAGAATGCGGATTATAAGTATTAATGTTAACGGGATTCGTGCAGCGCAGCGCAAGGGTTTCTTTGAATGGCTGGCTAAACAAGATGCCGATGTCGTCTGCTTACAAGAAATTAAAGCTCAAGAAGAGCAATTGGTAGATCCTGTATTTTACCCTGAGGGCTATCACTGCTATTACTATGATGCCGTCAAAAAAGGCTATAGCGGCACTGCACTCTACTGCAAGCAAAAGCCTAACAAGGTTACTAAGGGCTTGGGTTGGGAGCCTTGTGATTCTCAGGCGCGCTATATACAAGCTGACTTTGATGGAATTAGTGTGGTCTCTATGTATGTGCCATCGGGTTCGAGTAATGAAGAGGCCTTGGCTAGGAAGTTATCGTTTCATGATCAAATAATGCCGCACTTTGAATCGCTTCGACGCAAACGTCGTGAATACGTGATCTGTGCCGATTGGAATACCTGCCATAAAGAAATCGACTTAAAAAACTGGCGACCTAACCGTAAAAACTCTGGCTTTTTACCGATTGAGCGGGCTTGGTTAGATTCGCTCTATGATGACGTTGGCTATCTCGATGGTTTTCGTTTATTAAATCAAGATGCTGATGAATATACCTGGTGGTCTAATCGTGGGCAGGCCTATGCTAATAATGTGGGTTGGCGTTTGGATTATCATGTGATTACGCCAGGGCTAAAAGATAAGGCTCAGGCTGCTTGGGTTTATCGTGATGAACGTTTTTCTGATCATGCACCCGTTATTATGGATTTTGATTACTAGTAAGCCGATCGAATCAAGGTGGTCTATTTACGTCACCTATTCGGTCTATTCATGCATCTATTGTTTATCGTCTTGTTTTTCTTGCCGGCCTCTATAAGCTCTTGGTTATCGGTTTTAACTAAGAGCTTAGTCATTAAAAAATTCTTTTCTCTCGTCTAGTCATTTGAATCGGTCATTCTGTATCGATGCTTTAATGTATAGCTTTTAATGGTTTCACGATTTATTACCGTTTTATAAGCGTTTGCTCGCACTAATCGCTTTTTTTGCGGTCAACTTTTCTGTGGTTATTAATTATTTAATTCAATTAATATAGAGGGTTTGCATGAAACTTTATGAAGAGCATGAGCGTCAACGACCAGCCGATTATTTTACTGACTGGAAAGAGCGAGAGGCGCTTGCTGAGGGGATGATTCCTCTTGTTGGTAAGTTGTATCGTAAAAATAATGTTAAAACGTATATTTATGGCCATCCATTGGTTAATCGTTCCGTTATTGAAATTATGCAAGACCATAGAGCGGTCAGGCAAATTGAATCTAACGAGCTCTCCGAGTTTGAAACCTTCCCCGTCCTTAGGGCCTTAGCTGCTCATGATCTCGGTCATGCCCATATTGATATTGGCAGAATTGCAGCGCGCTTCTTCTTTGAGGGAGATGATAAAGATGCAAAAGGGCAGCGAGTGTCTCTTGAGGACTATGTTAAGCAGCAGGTCGCTGGTCTTATCGGTAATAATGAGAAGCCGCTAGCGCAACCTCAAGATGTCGTGCTTTATGGCTTTGGTCGTATTGGCCGATTAATGGCTCGCTTGCTGATCGAAAAAACCGGTGGTGGCGATAACTTACGCTTACGTGCCATTGTGGTTCGCAAAGGCGGCGAGCATGACTTAATTAAACGTGCTTCGCTATTACAGCGTGATTCTGTCCATGGTCAGTTCAATGGTACGGTTCGAGTCGATGAAGAACGCTGCTCTTTTGTCGCTAATGGTAATGAGATTCGTGTTATCTATGCCAGTGAGCCTGACAAAATTGATTATACAAAGTATGGCATTAACAATGCATTGGTCGTCGATAACACGGGTATGTGGCGTGATTTCGATGGTCTAGGTTTACATCTTAAGTCTAAGGGCGTGAGTAAGGTGCTGCTAACTGCGCCTGGTAAGGGCGACATGAAAAATATCGTGTCTGGCATTAACGACAATATCATGGATGAGTCAGATACCATTATTTCTGCGGCCTCTTGTACAACTAACGCTATTACACCGCCACTTAAGGCCTTAGATGATGAGTATGGTGTTGAATCCGGTCATGTTGAAACCGTTCACTCTTATACTAATGATCAGAACCTTATCGATAACTTCCATAAGGGTAATCGTCGTGGTCGCAGTGCGGCACTCAATATGGTGTTGACGGAAACGGGCGCCGTGAAAGCGGTGGGTAAGGTGCTACCAGCGCTAATGGGGAAGCTTTCTGGCAATGCCATTCGTGTACCTACGCCTAATGTATCAATGGCCATTTTGAATTTAACGCTTAAGCGCGAAACCACCGCTGATGAGCTTAATGAGTATATTCGTAAAGTTTCGGTGCATTCGCCGCTAAGAAAGCAAATTGATTTCACCAACTCGCCAGAGGTTGTCTCGACAGATTTTGTCGGTTCACGTCGGGCATGTGTGTTTGATGCTCAGGCGACTATCGTTAATGGCAAAAATGCGGTGCTTTATATCTGGTATGACAATGAGTTTGGCTATACCTGCCAGGTTCACCGTGTCATGGAGAAAATGGCGGGGGTCAAATACGCTATGTATCCGGCAGAATAGCGGTTGCTAACCCTCAATGCTCTATTTTAGAAAGGCTTAGTTATTCAGTTAGGCCTTTCTAATATTGCCTGATTTTGTTTATTTCTGGTGCATTCTAAGTTATCGCTGCTCAGCGCTGATTCCTCCCTTGGCCCACCCTTATAATGAGTTCTTGAAATCCGCCTGCTAATTTCGGGAAAAGTATTCAAAATCATCAACAAAGCGCTCTCTGAGTAGCTAACAAAGCCCATCACCTCTATAATCCTGCGCGATGTTTCTCATGCCATCTGCGAATTGATTCTTTTAGGTTTTTTATCAGTTCTTCTGGAACGCATTAATCGTCAAATTTATTCCATTTTTGGTCTATTTTGGTCTTTTGATCGTTTAAATAGAGGTTTGGGACAAGATAATTTTTCAAGAGGCAAGTACGGTTTCATTGATGTGCTTACTCATCCAAAAGGCAGGTATATGATCAAAATTAAACGGGGCCTAGATTTGCCAATCGAGGGTGCTCCTCGACAGGTGATTGAGGCGGGTGCGACAGTGCGATCAGTCGCATTAATCGGCTTTGACTATATTGGCATGAAGCCAACAATGAACGTTCAGGAAGGCGATAGAGTCAAGCTAGGGCAAGTGCTTTTTTCTGATAAGAAAACGGTAGGTGTTAAATACACGTCTCCGGGTGCAGGTGTCGTCAGTGCGATTAATCGTGGTGATAAGCGCGCTCTGCAGTCGGTTGTTATTGAGCTTGATGGTGAAGAAGAAGAGGTTTTTCAAGCCCATGACGCTGCTTCTTTGGCTTCTCTTGACAGTGCCAAAGTGCGCGAGCAGCTTATTGACTCGGGTAGCTGGCCAGCGTTTCGTACGCGTCCATTCAGCAAAGTGCCAGCCATTAATAGCACCGCTAATGCGATTTTTGTTACGGCCATGGATACCAATCCTCTCGCTGCTGATCCTGCTCCCATTATCGCTGCTAGCGCTTCGGACTTTCAAAATGGTCTAACAGTTTTATCACGTCTTGGCGCTAATACGGTTTATTGCTGTGTTGCTGCAGATTCTGGCGTTAGCGTTGGTGATTCTGGTGCTGAGTTAGCGGTATTTTCTGGGCCGCATCCTGCAGGATTAGCTGGCACGCATATACATTCAATTGCACCAGCCTCTGCATCACGTGTTGCATGGACAATTAACTACCAAGAGGTGATTGCTATTGGTAAGTTATTCACTGAAGGTCGCATTTCAGTGGCACGAACAATCGCCTTGGGCGGCCCATTGGTTAATGACCCAGTGTTATTACAGACGCGTATGGGTGCATGTACGGATGAATTGATTGCGGGTAAAACGTCTGGAACCGATGCAAGAGCTATTTCAGGTTCATTGTTTAACGGTCGTAAAGCGCGCGGTGCCTTTGCTTATTTAGGTCGTTATCATCAGCAAATTTCTGTTCTTGAAGAAGGCCGTGACCGCGAATTCCTATCTTATTTACGCGCTGGGGTTAATAAGCACTCGGTAACGCGCACGTTTATATCGTCACTCTTTAAAGGTAAGTTGTTCCCATTTACTACCACCACTAACGGTAGTGATAGAGCGATGGTGCCAATAGGTAATTACGAACGCATTATGCCGCTAGATATTTTGCCAACGCAATTATTGCGTTCATTAATTGTTAGCGATACATCAACAGCTCAAGAGCTTGGCTGCTTAGAACTCGACGAAGAAGATTTAGCGTTGTGTACCTATGTTTGTCCGGGCAAATATGAATATGGGCCTATCCTTCGCGATAATCTCACGCAAATAGAGAAGGAGGGTTAGACGAATGTGGTTACGTAAATTACTCGACAATGTCGAGCCGCATTTTACCCCTGGTGGTAAATATGAAGGTTGGTATGCACTGTATGAAGCGGTAGATACTATTTTCTATCGCCCTTCATCGGTGACTAAAGGCGCTTCACATGTCCGTGATGGTATTGATCTAAAACGTATTATGATTACCGTTTGGATGGCGACTTTTCCTGCGATGTTTTACGGCATGTATAACGTGGGCCATCAGGCGAATGAAATTCTTGCAGCCGGTGAGATTTTGGCCGGTGATGGTTGGCGTATAGGCATGATCAGCATGTTAGCTGGTTTTGACCCTAGTAGCATTTGGGATTGCTTTATACACGGCGCGTTTTACTTTTTGCCAATATATATGACGACTTTTGTTGTTGGTGGCTTCTGGGAAGTGTTATTTGCTTCTAAGCGCGGACACGAAATCAATGAAGGCTTCTTCGTTACTTCAGTACTATTTGCTTTAACCTGTCCACCGGATATCCCTCTTTGGATGGTCGCGCTAGGTATTAGCTTTGGTATTGTAGTGGGTAAAGAAGTGTTCGGCGGTACGGGTAAAAACTTCCTTAACCCAGCATTAACCGGTCGTGCTTTTCTTTACTTTGCTTACCCCGCATTTATGTCGGGTGATGCAGTTTGGACAGCGGTCGATGGTTATTCTGGCGCAACTTCATTATCGATTGCTTATTCTGATGGTGTTCAAGCCTTAGAAGGCCAAATTGGTTGGATGAATGCCTTTGTTGGTAACGTTCATGGTTCTGTCGGCGAAACCTCAGTTATCGCCATTGGTATCGGCATGGTGATACTGTTAGCTACTGGCATAGCCTCATGGCGCATTATGCTAGGCACGCTTATTGGTATGATCTCGCTATCGACGCTGTTTAATTGGATTGGTAGTGACAGCAACTTAATGTTTGCTCTGCCTTGGTATTGGCACCTAGTGGTTGGCGGCTTTATGTTTGGCCTTGTCTTTATGACGACTGACCCAGTTTCCGCATCTATGACAGATACTGGCCGTTTATGGTATGGCGTTTTGATTGGTGTAATGACCGTATTGATTCGTGTAGTTAATCCGGCATTCCCCGAAGGCATTATGTTAGCGATTTTATTCTCTAACCTTTTTGCACCATTAATCGACCATATCGTTGTACGTGCAAATGTAAATAGGAGGTTGGCTCGTGGCTAGTCAAGATAGTATTCAAAAAACCTTAACGGTCGCATTATTACTGTGCTTTGTCTGCTCAGTGATTGTATCGGCTGCGGCCGTTATATTGCGTCCAATGCAAGAGCAAAATAAAGATCTCGATAAAAAGAAGAACATTCTTTTAGCTGCAGGCCTTTATCAAGAAAGTGTTTCTGTTGAAGAGCAATTTTCAGCCATTCAAACTCGCATTGTTGATTTATCAACAGGTTTGTTCGTCGATGTTGAAGATGCTAATGCTTTTGATCAGCGTAAAGCAGCGAAAGACCCTGCAACGTCACAGGCTTTAGATGGCAGCGTTGATATTGCCAAAATCTCTCGTCGAGAGAACCAAGCGGTGGTCTATATCGTAGAATCAGATAGTGAGTTTGATAAAATTATTTTACCCGTCCATGGTTATGGTCTCTGGTCTACTCTATATGGCTTTGTCGCTTTAGAAAGTGATCTAAATACGATAGCGGGTTTAGGCTTTTATGATCACGGTGAAACGCCGGGCCTAGGCGGTGAGATAGATAACCCACGCTGGAAAGCTTTTTGGCCTGGCAAACAGGTCTATAAAGATGGTGCAGTTGCCATTGAAGTGATTAAAGGCTCAGTAATGTCTGGCTCAGCGAATGCTAGTTATCAAGTAGATGGTTTATCGGGTGCGACTTTAACCAGTCGTGGTGTATCCAATTTGTTGTCCTTTTGGATGGGTGAGAATGGTTTTCAAACATTCTTGAGTAACCTTAAATCCGGTAGTGCTTAAGCTCAATTAAGCAGCCTATTTATTTGCTAAAGAGAGTAGCAGAGAGAATTTTATGAGTGATACAAAAAAGATTTTAATTACGCCAATTTTCGACGACAACCCAATTGCATTACAGATTCTGGGTATTTGTTCGGCGTTGGCGGTTACCACCGGTTTAGAGACAACCCTTGTAATGTGCTTAGCATTAACAGCGGTAACAGCTTTCTCTAATGTGTTTGTTTCATTGGTGCGTAACCATGTGCCAAGCAGCATACGTATTATTGTACAGATGATTATCATTGCCTCATTGGTTATTGTGGTCGATCAAATACTCAAAGCCGTTGCCTATGATGTTAGTAAGCAATTATCAGTTTTTGTTGGTTTAATTATCACTAACTGTATTGTTATGGGACGTGCAGAAGCGTTTGCGATGAAAAACCCACCATGGCCCAGCTTTTTAGATGGCGTTGGTAATGGCTTAGGTTATAGCGTAGTGCTTTTATTTGTTGCCTTTTTTAGAGAGATATTAGGTGCGGGTAAATTATTTGGTGTTGAGCTTCTTGCTCTATCGACAGAAGGCGGCTGGTATATTCCTAATGGAATGATGTTATTGCCACCGAGTGCATTTTTTATTATTGGCTTCTTTATTTGGATTTTACGTGCCAATAAAAAAGAACAGATTGAAGCTGAAGAATTTAAGATTTGCAAAAACTCTACACTACGGGAGGCTTTGTAATGGAGCATTATTTAAGTTTATTTGTACGAGCCATCTTTATAGAAAATATGGCATTAGCCTTTTTCTTAGGTATGTGTACGTTTCTGGCTATATCGAAAAAGATTGAAGCCGCCATAGGATTAAGTATTGCAGTAGTGGTTGTATTAACCATTACAACACCACTGAATAATCTTATTTACCATAATTTATTAGCCGACGGTGCGCTTTCATGGGCCGGTTTACCTGATGTGAATTTAAGCTTTTTAGGCTTTCTAAGTTATATCGGTGTTATTGCTGCCAGTGTTCAAATACTGGAAATGTTTTTGGATAAGTATGTGCCTGCGCTTTATAACGCATTAGGTGTGTTCCTTCCGCTCATTACCGTTAACTGCGCTATTTTGGGTGCTTCGTTATTTATGGTAGAGCGTGATTACAACTTTACTGAAAGTGCCGTGTTTGGCGCGGGAGCCGGTATTGGTTGGGGTTTGGCCATAGTTGCGCTTGCAGGTATTCGTGAAAAGCTTAAGTACAGTGATGTACCTGAAGGCTTACGCGGTTTAGGCATTACCTTTATTACTGTTGGTTTAATGTCTCTTGGTTTTATGTCTTTTGGTGGTATCGACCTGTAATTCAGGTTATCGAGGAGTTTAGTAAGAATGAATGAAATTACTCTAGGCGTAGGCATGTTTACAGCGATTGTGCTGGCGCTAGTAGCGATTATCTTAATTGCGCGCGGGCAATTAGTGAGCACTGGCGACGTTAGTATTAATGTCAATGGCGAAAAAACTATTACTGTGGCTGCCGGTGATAAGCTGCTGCAAACCTTAGCGGCTAATGATTTGTTTTTAGCGTCTGCTTGTGGCGGTGGTGGTACTTGCGCGCAGTGTAAGTGTATTGTTTCAGATGGTGGCGGTTCTATACTGGCGACCGAAGAGCCGCATTTTACCCGCCGTGAAATTCAAGATGGCTATCGCTTATCTTGTCAGGTGCCGGTTAAGCAAGATATGCAAATTGAAATACCTGAAGAGGTGTTTGGTGTTAAGCAATGGGAATGTACGGTTGAGTCTAACCCCAACGTTGCAACCTTTATTAAAGAGTTAACATTGCGCCTTCCTGAAGGTGAGAATGTTAATTTCCGTGCTGGTGGCTATGTTCAATTAGAGTGCCCACCTCACGAAGTTAAGTACGCTGATTTTGATATTGAAGAGCAATACCGCGGTGATTGGGAGCGTTTTGGCTTCTTAAACTTAGTCTCTAAAGTTGATGAAACGGTTATCCGTGCGTATTCAATGGCGAACTATCCTGAAGAAGAAGGGATTGTTAAGTTTAATATTCGTTGTGCTACGCCGCCGCCGAATAACTTAGCGCTAACACCGGGTCAAATGTCGTCTTGGACCTTTGGTTTAAAGCCAGGTGATAAAGTAAAAGTGTACGGTCCTTTCGGTGAGTTTTTTGCCAAAGAGACAAAAGCAGAAATGGTGTTTATTGGTGGTGGTGCAGGTATGGCCCCAATGCGTTCACATATTTTTGATCAGCTACGTCGCGTTCACTCTGACCGTAAAATCTCTTTCTGGTATGGCGCTCGCTCAATGCGTGAAGCGTTTTATGTCGATGAATATAATACGCTAGAAGCGGAAAACGATAATTTCGATTGGCATTTAGCCTTATCTGATCCATTACCCGAAGATAACTGGGATGGCTTAACAGGCTTTATTCACCAAGTGTTATTGGATAATTATTTAAAAGATCATCCTGCACCTGAAGATTGTGAATACTATATGTGTGGTCCGCCAATGATGAACTCAGCAGTAATTTCTATGCTGCTAGACCTCGGTGTTGAGCCTGAAAACATTATGCTTGATGATTTTGGTGGGTAAACTAAAGCTTAGGCTTTGGTTTAATTGAAGGAGTCATTCTAATTACTTTATTTTTATTTAATGATTTTAAGATAAAGTCTCTAACAGCGGCGCTATTATTAGTGTCGCTGTTTTTGTTTGTGGGCTGTGATAATCAATCAGAGAATGGTGATACCTATCCTACGCATCGTTGGTCTGGCGAAACCATGGGGACGGTTTATCGCATTACCATTGTGGACGATACACTTGAATCAACTGCTTTAGAAAAGCATATCGAGCTAGCCAAACAGAAAGTGTCAGCTCAGTTAGATGCCATTATTGTGTCAATGTCGACCTATGAGGCTGAATCAGAAATATCTGTCTTTAATCGACTAGCATCTAATCAATGTTTAGTCGTGTCTCAAGATTTTATTAATGTCCTTGAACTCTCTATTAAAATACACAGTGCGTCTTCAGGGGCTTTTAATCCTCTGGTAGGCCCCTTAGTTGAGCGCTGGGGCTTTGGTCATTCCAATGCTGCTTTTGTTTATCCTGAGCCTGAAGAAGTGGCTCGCTTACTCGCGCTAACTGATATATCGAAGTTATATGTAAATACGAATTCAAACTCATTGTGTAAGGCGGCCGATATTGAAGTTGATTTTTCAGCCATTGCCAAAGGCTATGCGGTAGATCGAGTTGCTGCTGAATTGTCTGGACTCTCTATTAACAATTATTTGGTCGATATTGGCGGAGAAGTTATCGTTAAAGGCCATAACCCGCAAGGCGATGCTTGGCGGCTAGCTATAGAAAAGCCGGTATTCCGTGCGGGTGAAATCGAGCAGGTGGTTAATTTACAAGATGTAGCCATTGCGACCTCGGGTGACTACCGCAATTTTTTTGAATACCAAGGTAAGCGTTATTCGCATACCATTGATGTACGTACCGGTTATCCTGTGCAGCACAATGTAGCCTCTGTGAGTGTTATAGCGGATACTGCAGCAGAAGCGGACGCTTGGGCGACAGCGCTGAATGTGATGCCTCTTGAGCAGATAAAACCGCTTGCTAAAGCGCACCAGCTTGCGGTATTTGTTATTAGCCGCGATAGCGCGGAAGAGAGTGTTGAAGATGATTTAGAAGGCAGCGCTAAAGACAGTGACGTTGCTCGAATAACCACTTGGTATTCGCAACAGTTTCAGGCTTTTATTTCAGAATAAATTTTTATCTAAGTTTTTTTATTTCAGATTTTGCATATTAGATATTGCAAATTGCAAATTATATAGTTAAGTAAAACCTTAAACGAGATCAACAGCATGGCTACATTCTTTTTTACACTGTGTTTTTTATTGATTGTGGTTGCAGCAATGGCTGTAGGCGTTATCTTTGCTAACAAACCCATTAAAGGGTCATGCGGTGGTATTCAAGCCTTAGGCCTTGGTGGGGATTGTGATATTTGTGGCGGCGATGTCGATAAATGCGATGAAGAAAATGAG
>Ga0209196_1000769_pt1 | contig 24951 bp, 23 predicted proteins | sample COGITO_mtgs_1105_5_FD_184801 | JGI IMG/M metagenome (GOLD analysis project Ga0209196, IMG submission 184801) | Pelagic marine microbial communities from North Sea - COGITO_mtgs_110509 (SPAdes) (version 2) | ecosystem: Environmental > Aquatic > Marine > Epipelagic ... | reverse complement strand
GCACTACTCAAAAATGGGAGCTTATCTTAGGGCTTACGCGCTGCTTCCGGCCACCAAAGGCCAGAGCAAATACAAACTCAAGCTTGTCTACGGATTTTACGGCACTCTGCCATCAGCCTCACACGCCCAGCTTTCTCTCGTCGGCTACAATGGTAACGGGCGCTGGGACCAGCTTGCCATTGGCTGTTGGGGGGAGACCTATTGTATGGATGTGGATATGAGTTGCACGGATGTGGCAGTTACAGATGTCAGGTTGTTGATGGTCAGAAAAGGTGCAGAAGGCGTGAAATGGGGTTGGACGGATGCTGGATGGGGCGGAGACTGGCTTGGTTTAAAAGATGGCAATCAACAAAAACTCCTCTTCAACGGTCTTAAAACAGCGTATCGGTCACATGGCCCGTGTCTGACCGAGGTGGAGTATAATGGGTTTTATGGCGCTGCGCGTGAATTGAGTTTTGACTCTACTGTGCGGACATTGCGCACGGATGACTACGCGCGCACCTTCACGACTTTGAATTACACATTCGACAAAAAGGTTTCGGCCGAGGGTTGGATTTTTAAGGTAGGGCGCACGGGGCACTATATCACTCCAAGAATTGCCTACGGAAATGCTGCTGGATTGGTCAAAGAGCATGTGGTGTCAGATGGCCTGAAGAAAGGGGAAATGCACATACCAGAGACAACCATCATGGGTGCAGCACCCTGGTGGGTGTCGTTCCCAGGAGGCTATCACGATAGGGACGGATTTGCGTCAGGATACCGAGCACTGGTCATCCGTTCTTTCAGAGCGGTAATCAGTGGCAAGGAATACCTCAATCCGACCATTGAATTGCCTGCGTATCATATTAGCTCCAGTGGCAAGGCCGGGCTTGATTTGCATCTCAAGGCGCCAGTCGGAATAACTGAGTTTAATCCAGGGGACCAAATTCACTTGGATGTGGAGTGGATCACGCTGCCTCGTCAGGCGGCTGATTACTATGGCCCGAACGCGGCTTTCAGACAACATCTGCAAGCGTCACCATCCTCATGGAAGACGGCTCATCGGGAAGCAGCGGGTAACGACCTGAAGGTGAGTGCGGAGGGTGGATCTGTGAAGAGCAATTACCCTGTTATCATTCAAGCGCAGAAACCAAATGTGACGGTTAACCTCAAAGGCGGCGTTGGTTATGTGCCTATCCGTTTTGATGGGCTCGATTCCGCTCATGGCTATGAGCTCTACCAACGCATCAATGGCCAAGATCAAAAGCTCGATCAGGCCGTTCACGGCAACGATTTCTGGCAAACAGATTACGATGCTCAATCGAAGACCTATAAAATCACTTATAATCTACCTCTGGACGGGCTGGCTGAATCTTCATGGATACTCAAAAAGGCTCCTTTGAAACTGCCCGTCGCAGAGATTAGTCCTGCGCCTGAAACCGCGCCCGAGCCAAAGCAAAACAATCCTACCGAGTAAGACCACGCAATATGCATTAATTGCGATTTTAGTGGAAAAAATTGATACCGCGAGTAGAGTAAACATTGATGGTTGATTGATAGTCGGTCATGCCATCACCCCAATAAACAAAAACAAAAATTGATGAAAAAAGTAATCCAAAATCTATCCTTTATGTCTGCAGTCGCAATCTCTGCCTTTGCCTTGAGCTCATGTGCAGCGACAGGCAGCTGTGCTTCCGACTGCAAAAAATCTTGTGGCACCAAGTCTTGCTGCTCAAGCGACGCCTCCAAGGGTTGCTGCAAGAAGAGCTCCTGTGCAGCTGACTGCACCAAGGCCTGCTGCGCTGAGTAACAAAAATATCTTTGAAATAAGATCAAGCGTCCATCTCCTTAACAGGGGCATGGGCGCTTTTTTTATCCTTTGCATATCAAAGTGGTGAAGTATGCAATCTCACTAGTAGTTCATGATTCAGCTGATTAAAAACATTAATGACCTCGCGTCCATCAAGGAATCATTACACCTTGCCTTGGGTGTTTTCGACGGCCTGCATATTGGACACCAAAAGGTTATCGGCACCGCTGTTGATGCAGCTAAAAATGAAGGCGGGCTGGCCGGCATTCTCACTTTTGAACCACACCCAATAAGGATTCTTGCTCCAGAGCTGGCGCCTCGCAGGATCCTCGCCTCGCTCAATCATAAACGTGAATTACTCAGTGAACTGGGTGTCGATGTGATGGTGGTGGTTGATTTTAATAAGGAATTTGCCGACTGTGAAGCTAATGTCTTTTTGCAGTCCTTGATTGGTGCGTGTCACGATCTTAAAACCCTTTCGATTGGTGAGGATTGGAAGTTTGGCAAAAAAAGACGTGGTGATATTACCATGCTTAAGGAGGTAGGTGATTCCCACGGCATAACGATCAACAGCAGTAAAGCGGTGATGCTTGACGGAGAGCGGGTCAGCAGTACGAGAATTAGGCAGGCTATACGTGATGGTAATATGATCGCGGCACAGGCCATGCTCGGCAGACAATATACTGTTCTCGGTGAGGTGATCAAGGGGCGTCAGCTAGGACGCCAGCTCGGCTTTCCTACGGCAAACCTTAGAGTCTTCAACGAGCAGCTCCCAGCAGACGGTGTTTGGTGCGTTTCAGCGACACTTGCAAACGGAAAAACAATCAATGGGGTCGGCAACTTAGGCGTAAGGCCGACGGTTGAGGGCGCTGAGGCTAAGCGCATGCTTGAAGTTCACCTCCTGGATTTTGAGCAAGATATCTACGGGGAGACCATGGAGGTTAAATTTCTCCAATATATAAGATCTGAGCAGAAATTCAGCTCCATCGAAGATCTCAGTAGGCAAATACAACGTGATGTTGAGAGCTGCCGTGCGTTTCATGCAGCTCACCAGGAATGAGTTTTCTCGACGAAAGCGGGCATATCGGTTTGACCTTCGCTTCAAGCTGTGAATATTGCGTCCTCACTTATCTTATTTATGAAAACACCTATCACCGTCTCAGTAACGGGTGCAGCCGGACAAATCGGCTATGCACTACTTTTCCGCATTGCTTCAGGAGCAATGTTTGGTCCCGATCAAGCAGTCAACCTACGCCTCATTGAAATTGAGCCAGGCATGAAAGCTCTCCACGGAGTCATCATGGAGCTCGACGACTGCGCATTCCCACTGCTCAACGATATCGTAGCCACCAGTGATCTCAATGAAGGATTCAAAGGAACAAACTGGGCTTTGCTCGTTGGTTCTGTTCCACGTGGCCCCGGCATGGAGCGTGGTGACCTTCTTAAAATCAATGGCGGTATTTTCACCGGCCAAGGCCAAGCCATCGCTGCTAATGCTGCCGATGATGTTCGTGTGCTTGTTGTAGGTAATCCGTGTAACACCAATGCACTCATTGCTATGAACAATGCCGAGGGTGTGCCAAATGATCGTTTCTTTGCAATGACTCGTCTCGATGAAAACCGTGCAAAGTCACAGCTTGCTGATAAAGCAGGCTGTCACAACAGCGATGTCACCAACTTGTGCATCTGGGGTAATCACTCAGCCACGCAGTATCCAGATTACACCAATGCCAAAATCAAAGGTCAGCCTGTCACCGATGTCATCACTGACACAGAGTGGCTTCAGGGTGAGTTCATCGCAACCGTGCAACAGCGTGGCGCCGCCATTATTGCAGCCCGTGGTGCCTCTTCAGCTGCCTCTGCCGCTAACGGCGTTGTCGACACCGTCCGCAGCTTGACGACTCCAACACCTGAGGGTGACTGGACTAGCGTTTGCGTCTGTTCTGATGGCTCCTACGGCATCGACGCAGGCCTTATCGCCTCTATGCCTATCCGCGTAGATGCAGATGGTCGCTGGGACGTAGTTCCTGGTGTTGAGCTCGATGAGTTCTCTCGTGGTAAGGTTGACGCTACCCTGCAAGAACTTCGCGATGAGCGTGAAGCGGTTGCCGAGCTCATCTAATTCATCGACCAATTACAATATTTACCACGCGGGGTTTGCTCATAAGCAGGCCCCGCGTTTTTTGTCGCTGCTGATGCTGCGCCAGGCTTCGGCTGTGTCAGACTTCGATACTGATGATGTCGACAGGACAACCTTCTTCAGCACGTTTTAAATCCTCAAGATCTTCGTCGAAACCATCAGCCAGCTGAAAGACACCTTGCTGCTTGGATTCGAGCAGTTGAGCTAAGCCATCCTCATCCATCTGAAAATACTGAGGCGCTTCATCTGCACAGAGTTTGCAGCCGATACACTCAGGCTTTTTATGTCGGATTTTCACCATGCCTTGGTCTTTCTGATTAGGCTCCGTTGCTTGATTCGGATGATCTTGCCGACTCAGGCATCGACTACCTTATAAAGCTTGTCGTTGGTCCGTATTTTGCCATCAACCTTGAGGGTCAAGGTCTGACCATTTTTACACTGATTAGCATCAGACATGTCGCCACTGTCTTGCATCACGCGCATTTGCTCGACTTTGCCTTCAATAACTCCAGTGGAGTTGCCAATGACCAGGATATCATCTCCCTTTTCCAGCGTGGTCGCGGAGGAACGCACCTCAATAACACCGGCCTTGCGATAGGCGTGCGCCACATTGCCGACCAGCACTTTGCGTCGCTTCGACTTGTTGCCGTAATCAGCTGACCAACCTTGCTCGCGCCCGAGGTAATAACCACTCGACAAGCCGCGGTTGTAGACCGTTTCGAGTTGAGGGTAGAGAGACTTAACGAATTCTTTATTGAACTTACCGGCATGCACCGCATCGATCGCCTGGCGGTAGGCGCGTGTCACCGTAGCGACGTATTCAGGGCTTCTGCCACGACCTTCAATTTTAAGAACCCTGACGCCAGCAGTAAGAAATTCGTCCATGAAGTCGAGCGTAGCGATATCGTTAGGGCTCATGACAAATTGATTGTCTATCTTGAGCTGCTTGCCTGTTTCACTATCAGTGATGGTGTATTCTTTTCGGCAGTTTTGCTCACAGGCTCCTCGGTTAGCTGATGCATTGGACGTGAACAAGCTCATGCCGCAGCGCCCAGAAACAGCAATGCAAAGTGCTCCATGGGCAAAAGCCTCGATCTCCATCTCGCGACCATCTCTGCCTACCAATTGGTTAGCTTTGATTTTATCATAGATGGATTTGATCATCTTAAGGTTGAGTTCGCGGGCCAAGACCACGCGGTCACAGTAAGGAGCATAGAATTTGACGGATTCGTAATTTGAGAGAGACAGCTGGGTAGATAGGTGAACTTCTAAGCCGATCTCGTTTGCCATCTGCATGGCGGCCATGTCTGAGAGGATGACTGCATCAACATGATGTTCTTTGGCCGTCTCAAGCATTTTGCGCGCAAGAGTAAGGTCGTGTTCGTAGAGTAGGGTGTTGAGTGTGAGGCAGCCCTTGACGCCTGCATCGTGAAGACGACTCATGATCTCCTTAAGGTCGGGCACATTAAATGATCTTCTCGCCCTCGCGCGCATGTTGAGCTGGGCTAAGCCAAAATAAACGGCATCCGCGCCATTATCGATAGCAGCCTGCAGTGAAGGGAAGCAGCCTGCAGGGGCTAGTAGTTCAGTGCCTTTAGGTATGCTGTTTTCAGAAGATGAGAGAGTCATGGTGCGTTGGGTTTGATGGTCTGGAGAAAGGAGGTGTCGCTTGAGGTGCTAAGCGAATAAGGCATATCTGGAAAGCACATTGTGACAAAGAATCCCGCATAAGGCTTGCCTGTATTGGTGTAGCCAAGTATTTATTTTCTGTGAGATTGGCCCTGCTTTTACTTATTCCGCTTATAATGGCTACTGAGGTGGTCCATGCACATGGCATGAGTATTGCCACTGTGGATGCAGGTAAAATCTTTAGTCATTGGGATTACACCATCAGCTTTGAGGATAAGGCCGAAAAACTCAGTAAGTCTCTCGAAGAAAACAATCAAGAGAGGCTCGCCGTAATCAAGGAGCTCGCCAAAAGGCAACAAGACATGGCGGCAAATTACCAAAAGGGAAAAGTCTCGATGAGTGCCGAAGAGAAAGCGGCCATGGATAAGTCATTCAAAAACCTTGGTCGTGAGCTGAAAGCACTGGAACAAAACCGGGTCGTTTACATGACTCGAGAACAAGAGAAGCTTTCTAAACTGAAAGCCGAAACTTCAAAATCCATTCTCGCTCGCATCCAAAAAGAAATAAGCATTTATGCGAAGCAGCAAAATTTTGATATGATCATCGAAATGCAAGGTCACACTACCCGCAACTTGCCCTTTTTCCTCCATCTTGAAGGAGCCGTTGACATCACGGATACAATCATACTGCGTCTCAACCAGAGCCATCAGGACAAGCTTCCCAAATAATAGCATTACATGAAACTGACATTACAAGAGCTCGCAGATCTCACTGGCGGTAAGATTATTCGCTCAGGCGCTGTTTCAGAATTTTCGAGCATGGCTTCACTAGACGAAGCCGATCAAAATGAGGTGTCTTTCTTAGGTAATGATAAATACCACCAAGATTATCTCAACACCGCAGCTGGGGCCGTCTTGATTCCCGCAGAGGCCTCTGGGGGAGCTTCTCCTGATGATGCAGTTGCGTTGCTAGAGGTAGGGAACCCTTCATTGGCTTTTGCCCTAGTCGTAAAACATTTTGTGTCCATTACACGTCATTTTTCACCAGGGGTAGATTCCCGTGCCATCGTGGCGGATGGCGTTACGCTTGACCCTAGTAAGGTGGCTATCAAAGCAGGTGCCATCATTGAAGCAGGCGCTGTTATTGGCGAGGGCACAGAGGTTTGTGCGGGCGCCGTTGTGGGTGCTAATGTGCAGGTGGGTAAGGATTGCCTCATTCACGCTAATGCAACTATACGTGAACAGTGTGTGATAGGTAACCGAGTTATTCTTCAGCCTGGATGTGTAATTGGATCTGATGGTTATGGCTATGAACTTATCGACGGCAAACACGAGAAGGTCGATCAGGTCGGCATCGTCGTTCTTGAGGATGACGTGGAGATCGGTGCTAATACCACAATCGATCGTGCACGGTTCGGCAAAACGGTCATCGGTGAAGGTAGCAAAATCGACAATCTTGTGCAAATCGCTCACAACGTCCACATCGGCAAACACTGCTTGATTGTTGCTCAGTCAGGGATGGCCGGCAGCAGCTCGCTTGGTAATTACGTCACTCTGGCAGCCCAGGCAGGTGTTGGCGGCCACATTAAAATCCATGACCGCGCTGTGCTGACCGCCCAAACAGGTGCACTCAAGGACCTCAAAGGTGACATGGTCTACAAGGGCATGCCGGCAAGACCTCTCAGGGAGGAGCAAAAAAAACTCGCTCACATAGCACGCCTGCCCAAGTTAGCTCAGGAAGTCAAAAATCTACGCGCACGGCTCGACCAACTTGAATCTGGTGAGAACAGCTAACTAAGAGCCTCTGATTACTCTTGATGCGGTCTTGCTCACTCGCTCCGCAATCAATAAATACCTTCTACCATCAACATCATTTAACCTACTCATCTTCTTATTATGGATATTCAAATCGCTACCCTTTGTGACTTCGCCGCCGACTATAATGGCAAAATGGTTGTTTCCGGAACAATCGATGTGCTGGCCGCTCCAGCTTTACCTATCGTTCAGCCTCACTGTTGCCTCGCGCTGCGCTTGTGCATTACTCCCGAGGACAACGGAGCGCATAAATTCACAGTCAATATCATTGATGGTGACGGAAAATCAATCGATGCCAAAATGCCGATCAAGGCAGATATGCCGGTCGACTTACCTGAGGATGTGCCGTTCCTGCACCGCAACTTGATCCTGAACCTGCAAGGGCTTAAGTTTGCCGAGGTAGGGGTCTACTTCATTGATGTAAGTATTGATGGGGAAGTTATCCAGCGTCTTCCTCTCCGTGTTATTAAGGTCGATGCGAAAAATAACCAGCAGCCGCCCGTTGCTTAAATAGACATTCTATGGCGTCGACTTCATTATATCGATGTGTGCTCATTACCGGTGCCTCATCTGGACTCGGTGCTGAGTTTGCCAGTCAATTAGCTCCAGTCTCTAAGGCTCTGGTCCTCGTTGCTCGACGTTTAGAGCGGCTCAAATCACTCGCTGCGCAATTAGAGGCTGCAAGTCCGGGTGTTCAGGTGCATTGCCTGCAGGCAGACCTTACTGAAATTGATCAACGAGAAAGCGTTTTAGAATCCATTCGTTCCCTCAAGCTAGAACCCGATTTTTTGATCAATAATGCAGGGATAGGGGACTATGGAGAATTCTTATCCTCCGACTGGCAAAAAGTAGAAACCATGATGCGCATCAACATGGAAGCGCTCACGCACCTTACTCATTCTTCGCTGGCTCGCATGATCAAGCAGGGGTCAGGAAGCATCATCAATGTGAGCTCACTGGCCGGTATCTTAGCCATTCCAGATTTTGCAGTCTATGCTGCCACCAAGGCTTATGTGACTAGCTTTTCGGAAGCTCTGCGTATCGAACTTATGGGCCATGGCATCAAGGTGCTCGCGCTCTGTCCTGGGCCTGTTCACACAGGCTTTGGCCAGGTAGCGCAGCGTGAAGAGGTTTCCAATGTGACACCAGGTGGGGAGTCCGTTTATGTGGATGCTGTGCAAGTGGTTGAAGAGGCGCTCACTGCCATACAAAAAAACAAAGCACGGCACTACCCCGGCAAAAAAATTGCCTTCATGGCCGCGGTGACGAGCTCTGTTCCGGTCTTCCTATTACGCAAAATGATGAGCCGAAGACCTCGTAGAAGTCAATCTTCGTAAGCTCATGAAATATACCTTTCGTATTTTTTTAACAGCACTCGGGCTGATGTTCCTGCTTTCAACATGTGGAGACAAACCATCTGCTAGTAACAAGGATGAAGCGGACGGTGTTGCCCAAGACCTGCACGATGTGCCCCATATTCTCTCAAGTCAGGATTGGCTGATTCCTGCTGGAGCCACCGCTTCTACTAAAGAAACGAGATTGATCCTCAATGCATCCATAGATGCAAATCTACGAGATCAGAAAATAAGCGGGTTGATGACCAAGGAGTTTAAGCGTGCCTACGTCTCAGACTATATCAGCGACACCAGCATCAGGATGGAATTCAAGAAGGATGAGATCACCGGACGAGCAATCGTCAATGGAAGGCCGGCACCTCAACCCAATGAAAAAGGCCCCTTGCATCGGCAAACGATGATGTTCACTAAGTCAGATGGTAACTGGCAGGGTGTGATCGATGGTGCAGAAGCTAATCCAGATCAACGTAACCATATTGATGAGCTGGCTCGCCAAATAGCGGGATTCAATAGCAGGGTAATTTTCGGTCGCTCTCCTCGCAAGCTTGGTGATACTTGGGAAGTTGATCCGGCTAAGCTCAACTCATATGCGGGAGGCCTTGAGGAAATGAACGGCACCTTCAAGGTTTTTTTCCGCTCACTGGTTAAGCACCAAGGTTACGACTGCGCTGAGATACTCACTAGCTTTAACCTTCTCGGCAGAGAATTACAGGGCAAGGAGATGCAGCTCATCGGAAAGTCAATAATGCTGCAATCGCTAGACTACCAAATTCCTCTCAGAATGGAAATGAAGGGCGAGATCATGATGTCAAATCCGGTTATGAATGGCTTGGGGGATATGCGCACAAAGGGGCCGATTGAGCTCATTCGAGAGACTACATTTGTGCTGCCATAGAGAAGCTTGAATCATGGGCTGCATAGCAGCATGCGGCTAGAAAGCTCTCGCGTAGGTGTCACATCGGTTATGCCATCCAGCACGCCATCGTTTTTCTCCTCTTGATGGTGGGGAATTGGTAATACGGCGATCCAAGCAGCGCTTAGCAGCTGCGGCGAACTCAGCCGCTGCCGCATGCCCAGCTGGAACATCCCGCATCTCAACAAGGACCCACATCAAACCCCATCCTTGGCGATTGTATCTTTCCGTAGGGTTGGTCCCATCACCCTTAAAATTGACATAGTCGATAAGGGCGTAAGTACCATTTGCTGTGGCTGAGACTTTGTCATAGTTGGCTTTGATGACACCTCTTTGCTGAGCTGGTGCAGCGCTCATGATATTGGGCAATGCTTCTCTGCTAGTTTCAATGATGTAATCGGTTTGCAGGGATACGTTATTGGCCAGCCAATGACGTAGTGCACGAAGCCTCGGCCCGTTAAAATCGTGTGCGAAAGACTCCTTGTCAGGCCAAGGGCAATGCCTGCTGTTTATTACCCATTCAGGCATGGACTGTGGCTTGCGCTGATTGGCGTAAGCTATGAAACGCGGAAAGGACTCAGTCCAGCGGCCGTGGAATCCTTCGGGGTACCATATGAAATGGCCAATGCCCATTGAGGGAAATTCCTCACCAACGTTCCAGTGGGTTAAGCCTGAAACAGCTCCGCCAGATTCATTTTGCCAGATTTTATTGCCGATTTTCCGCCTGTCCGAATTGGACAGCTTGATTCCTGGGGCTTGTTGGTGCCCCTCCTTCGCCAAAGGCTGGCGAGGGCTCACTGCTGAGCTTGGCGTGCAGGAGATCGACGCGACTCCTAAAAGAGCGACAGTAAAAATGAAGATGGCTGGATATGCTTGCATACTGCCGATACAATACGCTGTAATAAGTTCACTCCAAGGAGAAGTTTATGCCTATTATTTTAAAGTATCTGATCACCGCGGGCTTAGTTGTTTTGATTTCTGAAGTGGCTCGCCGCAGCGATAGACTGGGCGCGATCATAGCCGCATTACCGATGGTTACCGTGCTGGCGATGACATGGATGTTTTTTGAGCTCAAGGGGGAGCAGCAAACAGAGAAGATAGCCAACCACGCATGGTATACATTTTGGTATGTTATTCCAACCATGCCGATGTTCTTGCTCATGCCGTGGATGCTACGCAAGGGCATTCACTATGGCTGGACCCTGCTCGCTAGCTGTGTGCTCACAGCCGTGCTGTTTGTGCTCACCGCCTGGATCATGAAACGGTTCGGCGTAGAGCTTATGTGAGCTCAATCCAGCATCGTGAATAATGTTGCTACGGGACAATCGTCACCGGCGTGCCTACTTTGACCTTCGAGTAGACGATGGAGACAATTTTATAGTAGGTGCGAATACATCCATGTGATGCCGGGTAGCGAGGCACTCGCCCTTTGTGCATTCCTATTCCATCCCAACTGATCCGCATCCAATAAGGCATTTCAGCGCCAACGTATTTTCCCCCTGGAGGAACTGGGTCTTTTCTGCTGTCCGCATCTTCATTGACCAATTCACCATCCGCATCATAGATCTTGCCGTAAGTGGCGGAGCGTTTACCTGATTTGATTTTCTCAAGTACCATATATTTTCCTGGAGGTGTCGGGAAAGCTGATCGCCCCGTTGCAACGGGGTAGTCCATCGCCAATTTCGAATCATTCATTAGATAGGCTCTCTGCTCAGATAAATCGATCCTGATGCTTGAATTTGACTCGTTGGTTTGCGCCAGAACTTTGCTGTCTTTATAAATCGAGTAATTCCTCGGATAGCCTTTTTGAGCTCGGAAATGGTGATAGTTTCCAGGCTTAAATGGATTTATATGCAATGCCTTGTAGGGGCTTTGTTGCAGGCCATTAGGACTACCTGGGCCACCGCAATGACTGCAAAGCATAACGAGCATTGCGGTCAGTATCAGGTGTCTTAAAAAATTCATTCTGGATAAGGGTGCTAAATCAACCTGCCAATGAGTATAAAGCAATGGGACCCAATGCAAGCCTGTAAGACATGGTATTAACCCAGGCCGACGTAATACAAACGCCGAGCTAATGACCATCAAGCCACGAAGTGAAGCTAGAGAGAAAGGTCATAAAAAGCCCGAATGATAGGCTCGCATTTTTTGAGTAGGCTGCCATTTATACGGGGTGACTGGTCACCAACCACAATCCAGACCTACGCGCAGAAACTGGGCGTCGTTCTATAGCTTGTTAATTTTGCAGACTCAAAATGCATTTAATGACAAGGCAGCCCAGTTTCTACTGATTCCTCTGGGTGGCTTGCTAGCAAGCACCAGCAGCATACCGGTGGCTAACGGTCTTGAGTATATACTGGGAGCCTTAATTGTTCTCCCGTTTATTATGTTTGCTCCGATTGCTGGTTGGCTATCGGATCGTTACAGCAAAACCAGTGTTATCCGAGGGGCCATTTTTTTACAGTTCGCTGTTTTCATCTGCATATTGTCGGCCATCTATTACCAGAGTTTGTGGCTGGCCATTTTTGGGTTTTTCATACTTTCTGTAGAGTCGGTTATTCTTAGTCCCGCCAAAAGGGGTATTGTGAAGGAATTAGTCGGTCATGGTAGATTGGGGTTTGCTAGTGGTATTCTGGAGATGTCAGTCGTATTGGCGGTCTGCGCCGGTCAAATTCTTTCAAGTAAGTGGTTCGATATTAATTTGGTTGAGCTCGAATCTAGGCACCCAGGAGCCGCTTCCAATGGTTGGGACGCTGCACTCATTCCACTATTGGTCATCACTCTAGCGGCGATTCCTACCATCATGCTTTCTTATGGTGTTGAGAAAATACCAGCAATGGGCAAAAGGAAATTTGAATTGAAGATCTTATGGGAGCATTTTGCGCAGTTAAAAGATCTCTGCATTGATCGCAGAATAAGACTGAGCGCTGTAGGCATTGCTTTTTTCTGGGGCTTTGCCGGCTTTCTTAACCTTGCAGCGATTCAGATGGGCAAGGATACCTCAGGTGGGGGTGTTGGCTTTGGTAGCGATATTGCATGGCTCATGCTCGCTGCCAGTGGTGGTATTGCCGGGGGTGGCATGATTAGCTCCTTTATTTGCAGAAAAAATATCGAGCTGGGTTTGGTTCCGATAGGAGGTTTTCTTATGGCATTTGGTTCTGTCGCACTGGCCCTGACGACGATCGAATCCCCCTGGATTAAAATATGGATTGCCGTTGCCGGGGCAGGGGGCGCTACTTTGTTAGTTCCACTTAACGCATATCTGCAAGACATATGCCCATCCGATAAACGTGGCCGAATCATAGCGGGACTTAATCTGCTCGACTGCATCTCAGGTTTGTTCGCTGTGATTGCGCAGGCCTTAATGGCGAAATACAATGTGCCTCACAGTCTTCAGTTCACTGCTCTTGCCGGCGTCTCTCTTGTGGCGACTGCTTATGCAGCTAAATTACTGCCTCAGCATTTCATCAGACTCTTCTTTTCAACATTACGAAGGGGCTAAGCGAAGAATGCAGCCAGCTCGCCTTGAGGGCTTCGTCTGGATTAGTCGGAATTAAAGTTTGCGGGCAAGTTCCTCTGCGAGATCCTTCATCACAGTATCAGGATCAATAGGACAGGGGGTGAGCCAGTTTTCCTTGCTGAACCATGTGCGCTGTCTTTTAGCATACTGCCTGGTGGCGGCGGCGATTCTTTCTTTACACTCAGTAAGGTCAATTTCGCCCGCCAGGTAGGATTTGATCTGAGGAATACCAATAGCCTTTTCGCAAGTGGCAGAGGGATTCTTTAATGCCGCTACTTCCTCGATGGCTCCCAATTCCAACATGATATCAACACGTCGATTAATGCGATCTCGTAGTAAATCTTGTCCCATTGGAGATAAACGCCACGAAGATTTTTTTCGATAGCATCACTCTTATGTTTCCAGTCATTTTTGAGCTCTGACATCTTACGACCAGAGAGGAGGCAAATTTCAAGTGCCCGTATGACGTAGCGGCGATTTTTCAAATTGGTAAGCTCGGCGCCCTCTGGATCAATCTCACATAGTCTGGCAACCAGGGCATCATCACTCTCGAGAGCTAATTGTTCGCGCAACGCTTCATCACCAGTGGGGACCGGAGACGGCCCATGGCTCAAGAACTTTAGGTATAGGCCTGAGCCGCCGGTGATGATTGGCAGCTTTCCTCTTGATTGTATTTCTGCGATTGCCGTGAGTGCCATCTTACGAAATTGCATGGCATCACATAATTCTTCCTGCTCCAGCACACCATAGAGGCAATGAGGGGCGCAGATTAGCTCAGAAGCATCTGGTGCTGCCGAGATGATTTCCAACCCGCGATAAAGCTGATAAGCGTCAGCATTGACGATTTCCCCATCCAACAAGCAAGCGAGCTCGATGGCCAAAGAGGATTTGCCCGATGCCGTCGGGCCACATACATAAATCGCTTGTTCCATGAGTGGACTAGAGTTTGCAGAGAAAACCCGCCTGGAGATAAACTCACAAGCGGGTCAGTTGATTGTAGTTCTTAGATCACTTAGCTTTACTCCGCTGGGGTGGCTGCTGCGTCCTTATCTTCCGAATCGGACGATTCATTACCAGGAGAGCGGTCAGAGTCATTAGAGGGCCGGTCTGTGTCAGCAGGCTTAGAGCTGGCACCATTGACGATCATATCACGGCCCATGAAAGGTTGGTCGTGGAGGACCTCAACAGCTTTTTGCGCATCATCGACATTGAGCATTTGGATGAAACCATATCCCCGGGATCGGTGAGTCTGTCGGTTATAGATGATCTCTACGTTTTTGACGGTACCGATTCCTTTGAATAGCTCTTCGAGATCGTGCTCGTTAGCATCGTAGGATAAGTTGCCCACATAGAGGCGTGGTGTTTCGACAGGGAAATCCTTGCCTTTTTCACCTGCGCCACGGCCCTTAGCTGGAACTGGTCCGCTGGGTTGCTTTTTCCTCTCGCCTTGCTGTTTGCCACGAGCGTTGCGAACGTTCGTTTTGGGTGCGCTCTCGGTGGTTGTTCCAGGACGTCTGCGAGGAGGTCTTGTAGGAGCCTTGTATAAACCCAGGAACTTAAGGATTTTTTCCCAAGCGGTTAATGGCGCAGGCTTCGGCTGACGGCGGCGTTGACCACCTCCACCTTGACTACTGCGGTTGCCGGACCTTCCACCGCCTTGGCTGTTGCCATCACGGTTCCTATTGCGGTTCCTATTACGGTTCTGGTTTCTGTTACGATTGTTGCCGCCTTGGCGGCCCTGCCCCCCACTTGAGTGGGAGTTGTTGTTGTTTTCTTGAGACATTGTTATAAGTCGTTTTGTATTGTGTGGAGCACATTGGCATGGCGGCATCTGCATAGCTGACGTTCGCAAGCCCAGAGAAGCAAGCACTGGCCGCCTCTAGTGCGCAGCCGAACTTGTCGTAATGTGATTCAGGCTTAGGTGCCATGATTTGTGCTCCTGCTCTGCGAAGAGCGGATTGTTTGTTTACCAGGTTTTCTTGAGCAGCCGTTATGGTTCTTGACTGCCGGATCATTTGATAAGCACGTATACAATTCCACCTTGCTCGAGCAATGAATCTTGAGCCTTCAAAAGGTGTGGGAGTAGCTATTGTAATAACGTGCATGAAAAATCCTGACGGCGCACTCTAGGCTCTAAGTTCAAATTTACAAGAAAGTATTACAAGGTTGTCAGATAGCTGGTTGCGAGTATGTTTGCGCCGGCACCGCCTCATTAAACGATATATGAAGTTTTTAACTCTTTTTGTCCTAAGCCTATTCACAGGCTCCGCCATTTTCAGTCAAGCCGCTGAGAGCTATCTTGTTATGGAAGCTAATACAGGCCGCGTGTTGCTTGCATACAACACTGAAAAAAAACGGCCTGTCGCTGGACTTACCAAAATAGCAGCCGCACGAGTTACCCTTGATTGGGCCAGCCTATCTGGAACAAGCCTCTCATCATACATTATCGTTCCGCAGTGCGCTTCTCTTTTGATGGGCCCTAATCCTATGCAACTGATGCCCGGTGACAGGATCCAGCTGCGAGATGCTCTTTATGCAGCACTACTTGGCGCGGATAGCATTGCCGCACACACTCTTTCTGTTCATGTCGGGCAGGCTATTCTACAAAAACGACAGCTCGCGGGTGATGCCAAAAAAACATTTGTTTATGAAATGAACCAACTGGCGAAGTCACTTGGCATGCGCCGCACTCGGTTTACTAATGCTCATGGACTGGATTCAGACAGCAGGCGGGCATACTCTACAGCTTCCGATATAGCCCGCATTAGTGTTCATGTAATGCGCGATGTAGGATTTGCTTTTTATGTCAAACAGCCAAATCGGACCGTCACTATTGTCAACAATAGCGGAGCCAAGCGTTCGTATCTGCTCAAAAACTCCAACCCCTTGTTGGGTGAATATGGCATTAACGGCATCAAGGCTGACACGAGTGCCACTGCCGGCCAGTGCATAAGCCTCAATGCTCATCGGAGCCCAGTCGTTCGGAAAATTGATGATTCTCGCTCTCAGATTAGAAAGCGCGACCTCGTGGTGGTTGTTCTGGGTAGTCATGACAGAACAACACGAGCTAAGCAGTTGATCACGGAGGCATGGCCATTATACGATCAGTGGGCGGCGTCAGGATTCACGGTGTCATCTAAAGGACGAGAGCTAATTCAAGTCCCTCGTTTGCAGTAAGCCGAGGTGTGACAGCGTCACCGTGTGAATGATAATATAGTCGATGCGATTCGGATGTGCCGAATCAGTCATTGTGATAATTTTAAATATGAAAATAGGGGTTTTAAATAGTGGGGGCGATTGCCCGGGGTTAAATGCGGTGATTAATGGCGTTGTTGGCGCAGCCGATAAGCTGGGCTGGGAAGTTTACGGCTTTATCGATGGGTTCGAAGGCCTGCTGCCTGATGGCGGCGACTACATCAAGTTAACTCCCAATGACACCATTGGCATTGCCAAGCTGGGTGGCACCATTCTAGGAACAACAAACAAAGGACACTTTGCAGCTAAGGTTGGGGAGGGGGACATTGCCAAGATCCCACGCGACATCATCGATGCCGCCCGCAAAAACGTCAACGACCTTGGTATTGAAGCTCTTATTGTAATAGGCGGTGATGGTTCGCTAACTACAGCGCTGCAGATGAATCATGAAGGCTTCAATGTTGTGGGAGTGCCGAAGACAATCGATAACGACCTGCAGGCAACGGCGATGACCTTCGGTTTTGATAGTGCTGTTACCTCTGTAGTTGATGCTCTTGACCGCCTGCAAACAACGGGGCAAAGCCACAAACGCATTATGGTGCTCGAGGTCATGGGCCGTCATGCGGGCTGGATAGCTCTCTGGGGCGGCATTGCCGGAGGGGCTCATGCGATCCTGATCCCTGAAATTGATTTTGATATTGATAAGGTGGCCGATTTCATCAAACAGCGTGAAGCAGACGGTAAACGCAGCTCCCTCGTTGTCGTTGCAGAAGGGGCTCGTGTATCAGGAGGTCAATTAGTGACCAAAAACCGAGGTGGGGCTAGCGAAGTCACTCTGGGAGGCGCGGGCGACATTGTTGCTGATCAATTGAGCGCCAAAACAGGCAAGGAGACTCGTTCTTGTGTCCTTGGTCACCTGCAGCGAGGAGGTTCGCCCACAGCCATCGACCGCATTCTCGGTGCTCGTTTTGGGGTTAAGGCCGTGAAATTAATCGAAGCCGGTAAATTTGGCCGCATGGTGAGCTACGAGGCCTATCATGTGGGCTCAGTACCGATCGAGCAGGCAGTACACAAACTTCGTCTTGTCGACCCTGATAGTGAAATGGTCGATACCGCTCGCGCGCTTGGTATTTGTCTAGGCGATTGACCGATTTTATGGCATGCATTGCTTCGCATGAAAGATCCTTTACTTACATTACTGCAGTCAAAAGCTCGCTATTCAAATGCGGAGCTGGCCGAAACCTTGAACTTGTCTGCTGATGAAGTCGCGACTCGTATTGCTGCCTGGGAAAAAGACGGTACCATTCTCGGTTATCAGGCTGTTGTTGATGAGGAAAAAGCTGGCGAGGCGGGGGTGACTGCATTTATTGAAGTCACCGTAACACCTGAGCGTGACGGCGGATTCGATCGCCTTGCCATGCGCATTGCACGTTTTGACCAAGTGGTATCCTGCTATTTAGCCAGTGGCGGCTATGACCTTCTGGTGGTTGTATCGGGCAAGGACCTGCGAGAGGTCGCCAGCTTTGTTTCACAAAAGCTCAGCACGCTCGATGGCATTCTTTCAACCGCGACCCATTTCCGCCTCAAAGCCTACAAGGAAAACGGTTTCATCTTCGAAACTGAGGAACTTGAGGGCAGGTTGCCCGTCAGCCCATAAACCCTCTGAAATATGGACTACACAGGTAAAATTTCCCGTCAAGTGGCGGGCATTCCAAGATCGGGCATTCGTGACTTTTTCGAGCTCGTGCAAGGGCGCGATGACGTCATCTCCTTAGGCGTCGGTGAGCCAGACTTCGCTACACCATGGCATATACGGGAAGCTGCTATTTATTCGCTCGAGAAAGGTCATACAAGCTACACGTCCAACCTTGGACTGATGAGTCTGCGCAAGGAGATCAGCCGTTACGCGAATGACTTTTTTCACGTCGATTATGACGCAGCCTCAGAGATTCTGATTACTGTAGGGGTTTCCGAAGCGATTGATCTCGCTCTGCGGGCCTTGATTGATCCCGGCGATGAGGTGATTTATCACACTCCTTGTTACGTGTCTTATTTGCCCAGTATCAGCTTAGCTTATGGCGTAGGTGTTGATGTGCCGACGACTAAAAGGGATGATTTTGCACTCAAGGCTGAGATGCTAGAAGCCGCCATAACGCCCAAAACTCGTGTATTGATGCTTAATTTCCCCACTAATCCTACGGGTGCGGTGATGCCTGATGACGAGCTCAAGAAAATCGCGGCGCTTTGTATCAAGCATGATATCATCGTGATCACCGATGAAATATACTCTGAGCTGCGCTACGACGAGAAAGAGCACCTTTCCATCGCCGCTCTGCCAGGAATGAGGGAGCGCACCATCCTTTTGCATGGCTTTTCTAAGGCGTATTCGATGACCGGCTTCCGCCTTGGTTATGCATGTGCCCCGGCACCATTGATTGAGGCCATGATGAAAATCCATCAGTATGCCATGCTTTGTGCTCCGATTACCAGCCAGGCTGCGGCCCTAGAAGCACTGCAGAATGGAGACGCTGCCATGAATGAAATGCGGGAAAGCTACCATCACCGCAGGGATTTCACCGTAAAGCGGCTCAATGAAATGGGCATCGACTGTCATGCTCCAGGTGGTGCTTTTTATGTTTTCCCTGATATCCGACCAACCGGGCTTTCCAGTAAGGACTTCGCCACCAAGCTTCTTGAGGCAGAGAACGTCGCCGCCGTCCCAGGGGATGCCTTCGGCACCGCAGGAGAGGGGTTCCTTCGTTGCTGCTATGCAACATCCTTTGATGAGCTGAAAATCGCGATGAGTAGAATGGAACGCTTTTTGGGCTCTCTTTAGATCTAGTTATTCATGAGCTTTCTCTCTGATATCAGACACGATCGCACTAAGGCTCACGTTGTGCCTTTGGCCGTGTTCATGGTGTTGCTGGCTCCTTTTCAGCTCACAGGCTGGCCTGTTTGGAAGCACCCAGAAGCACCTTGGTGGCAGCATTACCCAGAACAATGGCAATACCCGGCTCAGTCACTTATTGTCATAGCTCTGCTTGTATATTTCCGTAAAAACTATAGCATTAAATGGTCGTTAAAACCGGTATTATTTGGGGCTCTAATGGGTGCTGTCGGCATCGCTTTTTGGATTTTGCCGACTCAGATTCACAGCTGGCTAGAATTAGAGGGCAAACAAGAAGGGATCCTCAAATGGCTTGGCGTAATGCCCAGGGAGGACGGCTTCAACCCTCAGGACCTCGCTGATAAGTTTGGCGGCAATCAGGGCATCTATTGGTCCTCATTAATCATGCGGTTTTTCAGGGCTGTTATCGTTGTGGCTTTGGTTGAGGAGATATTTTGGCGTGGTTTTTTGATGCGCTTCTTACTCGATAGGGACCGAGATTACTGGAAAGTGCCGTTCGGCAAACCTGCGTGGATATCTTATATCGTGGTCACCTTAGCATTTATGCTGATTCACCAGCCTGTGGATTACTTGGGAGCCTTGATTTTTGGCTCACTCATGTATTGGGTTGCCGTGCGGACAAAGAGCCTTCTGGCTTGCATTGTCATGCACGGCGTCGCCAACCTACTGATGGGCTGGTATGCCCTAGAAACAGGTAAATTCGGGCTCTGGTAGCCGGCGGCCGTGTTCTTACAGAGTATCCATTGCCAACAACTCAAGTTTCTGTGCATCTTCATTTACATCAGCACCACATAGCTGTTCATTCTTTTCGCCGTTCATATGAAGATAGGTATCGCTCAGATTAATGCCGTTGTAGGGGACTTCCCCGGCAACGCTAAACGTATTCTCGCTGCATATCGCGAATGCATTGAGAAGGGGGCGGAACTGGTCGTTACCCCTGAAATGGCATTAGTCGGCTACCCGCCCATGGACCTTCTCTTTAGGGCTGATTTTGTGCCGAAGTGCCTGCAAGCGCTCGACTACCTTGCTGATGAAATCAAAGGCATCCCCCTTGTTGTCGGCTACGTTGATCAATGCCCAGGAGATGCTATCGGCAAACCCTTTCGAAATGCGGCGGCTTTCCTCTGTAACGGGCAAATAAAACATAAAACCTGGAAGACCTTATTACCCGCCTATGACGTCTTCGATGAACGTCGCTACTTTGAGCCTGGAGATACTTTTGAGCCGATCGAGTGGCAGGGTGTCAAAATCGGAATCACCATCTGTGAAGATATCTGGACGGAAGATTACCTTCACCGGCCACTTTATAAGGATGATCCGGCCCTTGAATTGTCCAAGCATGGCATCGACGTCATGCTCAACCTAAGCGCCTCTCCCTACAGCATGGGCAAGCCGGAGGGCAGAGCTGCGATGCTGCGTAAAGTCGCTCGGGAAATAAATGCCCCACTAGTCTACTGCAATTGCATTGGCGGTAATGACCAGCTGATTTTTGATGGCAACTCTGCCGCTTTTGACGCTGAAGGACTTCCTCTCGGCTCACTAGCAGCCTTCAAGGAAGAGTGCCTCGTGGTTGACACCTCTCTGAAGGGTGATGAGTCCAGCAAGCTAAAGCCCATGGACTCGGCGGAAGAATGTTATAATGCCTTGGTCCTTGGTTTGCGTGACTACGCACAAAAATGCGGTTTTTCTAAAGCCTGCCTCGGACTCAGTGGTGGCATCGACTCAGCTTTGACCGCCGTGATCGCGGCTGAGGCGCTGGGAGCCGAAAATGTGCACGGCTTAACCATGCCCAGTGAATACTCATCCAGCGGCAGTGTGGATCACTCCATCGAACTCGCCAACAAGCTGAAGATGCGCTGCGATAGCGTGCCCATTAAGGACGCCTTCGGATCAGTGAAGGCCGCCATGAGCCCGGTCTTCGGCGACCTGCCAGAGGACCTTACTGAGGAAAACATGCAGGCACGCATCCGTGGTTTATTCCTGATGTCGTTATCCAACAAGACAGGGCGACTGCTGCTGACTACGGGTAACAAGAGTGAGCTCGCGGTGGGTTATTGCACCATGTATGGCGACATGTGTGGCGGTCTCGCCGTGATAAGCGACCTGCCCAAACTTCAGGTGTATGCGCTCTCTCGCTGGATCAACCGCAATGAGGAGATCATCCCGTGGGATACCATCGATAAGCCACCTAGTGCTGAATTACGCCACGATCAGAAAGACCAAGACACCTTGCCTCCTTATGAAGTGCTGGACGCCATTCTTGAGCTCTACGTTGAAAAGCACCTCTCAGGAGCAGCGATCATCAAGGATCATGGCTTTGATGAGAATTTAGTTCGTTGGATTCAAAGACGTGTCAACCTCAACGAGTGGAAACGCTTTCAAGCTGCTCCAGGGCTTAGGGTGAGCTCCAAGGCCTTTGGTATGGGACGTCGCATACCTCTCGCGCAGCGGTTCAGCGATTAGTAAACAGCATAACTTCACCATTCATCTCAAATGAAAAACTCAGAAGCACGTAAAACTCTAGGGCTTGCCCCTGGGGAAAAACCGAGTGCTTTTTTGTCTGATTTTGATGAAACACGGGAATACAAACAAGAGCTCATAAACAACGCACCATCAGAGGAGCTTAAATTCCGTTATCAGCAAGAGCTACTCGAGTATGAGGCCGCGCTGAGGGTTGTTGTCGGCAAACAAAAACTGCGCCCGAATACCGACTTCATCGTTGTGCTCTTGCTGATATGTTCACTGTGCACTGCAGGATGGTGGGGCTATCAATGGCATCAAAATGAGTGGTATGTGGAAATGAAGGTAAAGTCCGACATCTCTGAGCTTCGGGCTGCTGGGCTGTCTGCCGTTACCGCTCGCCAGTGGGCCAAAGCGGAACAGGCATACAAGCAGATTGAGGCGATTTCACCAGGTTCTCAATTGGCAGCAAACGGCTTTCTAGCCATTGAGGAAGGCAAAGTCGAAGAACGCAACCAGCAAATCTTTTATACCCTAGGCGAAAGTCAGGCAGCACTAGAAGCCGGGCGCTGGGATGAGGCAACAGATCTTGCCAAATCTGTGATCGCTATCGCCCCAGAGAATGAAATCGCACAGCGAAAACTACTGATCATTATCAGAGAACGCAAAAAACAAGAACTGTGGGTCATGATGTCAGCCGTATCTGATGCGATCGACTCTGGGGATTTGGCCACCGCCAAAAAAGCACTGGCGACCTTAAGGCAGCGGGACCCAAAAAATGCCAACATCTCAATTTTTACCGACAGCATCAAAAGCCAAGAATACGAAACTCGGATGCGACATGAAAAAGCAGAGGCCTTGTACCAACAAGCCCTCGAACTCGATAACGGCGAGTATTCCGCCGAGGCAGTGTTACTTCTCGAGGAGGCCAGCAGATTGCGCCCGAAATCAGCAAAAATCATGGGCACCTATAAAAAAATGGGCGCTTATGCTCGTGCGCTAAGAGTGCCACAAGACTACGCAACGATTCCCGATGCTATCGCCGCCGCCCGACCGCGTGACATCATCCGTGTAGCCCCCGGTAAATACAAATTACCTATCTACATTGATCGCCCCATTAAGCTAAGCGGCAACCCTGGGGGCGGCACCATTATCGAGTTACCAGCAGCAGAAGCCGCATTAATAACCGTCACCCCAACAGCGATAGGCACGCATATTAGCGGCTTTGAGCTTAGACACCTTGGTTTTGATCATAGCAAGGATCGCTTCTCAGGAATCACCATTCAAGCCAAGGACACCACCGTGAGTTCATGTAACATCGAATACACCGCTGGGCACGGCATCGCTGTAATGGATGGCGCTCAGGTGAAGATCATAAGCTGTAAAATTAGCGAAGCAGGATGGGATGGTATTTCTATTTACGGGCAGGGCAGCAGTGCAGAGATCATCGACAGCTGGTGCCAAGAAAACCTTCAACATGGCATTGGGTTCTGGAAGGGTGGCAGTGGCAATGTGACCAATAGCAAGGCGCTCAAAAATGGACTTTGTGGCATTGTCGCCATGGGCGTGCAGGGGATAAGCACAGCGGTGAATCTCACCTCTAACACCTGTTCGAGTAATAGAGAGGCTGGCATTTTATTGTCTGCAGGGATTTCCGCCAATATTACGGCCAACACCTGCGAAAAAAACCTGCTTAGCGGCATCGTCGCGCGCGGCCCAGAGACCGAAGTCTACCTCAACGAAAATGTTACCAACGCTAACAATGAAGCGGGGATTCTCACCCACCACGGCGTCAAGCTCACCGAGTTCAACGGCAACCGCGCCGACGGCAATGGCAGCAAACAAATTTGGCGTGATGCGCAACTTACCGGCATTCAGCAGCTTGAGGAATAAGGCGGGCGACTGACTGCTACTCGCCCAAGTCAAGCTGCATGCCCTGATAGCGTGCAACCATAACTGGAGGGCAACTCGACAGCAAAGGCAGAACAACCCTTTCTATTTTCAAAATAATACCATAATAGCCGCTCTTTAGCTCGATTTTCACTTGCAGGGTGGGGGATGATGGCTATTTTTTCGCCCCTGTCTCGGCCGCACCGCAAGCGCTGATCTTGGCACTCTTTTTTATATCCTCTTTTATATTCTCAATTCCCAATTTTTCATTCTTAATTCTCAACTCAAAAAACCATGTCTACAGCAACAGAAGAACACACGCATACATTCCAAGCCGAGGTGCGTCAGCTCCTCGATATCGTCATTCACTCACTCTATACGGACAAAGAGATCTTTGTGCGTGAGCTTGTCTCCAACGCATCTGATGCGCTTGAGAAAATGAGACTGAAGCAGCTCACCGAAAAAGATGTTTTCCAGCCAGACCGTGAGCTGGGTATTGAAATCACTACCGACGAAGAAGCGAAAACGCTGACGATCTCAGACAGTGGTATTGGCATGAACAATGAGGAGCTCATCGAGAACCTCGGCACCATTGCTCACTCAGGCACCAAGGCGTTCCTTGAGAAGATGAAGGAGCAGGGCGACTCAAACGCCGATGTCATCGGTCAGTTTGGTGTTGGTTTCTACTCAGCATTCATGGCCGCTGACAATGTAGATGTTCACACCCACTCATGGGAGAACGGCACTGAGGGCCAAACATGGACGTCCGATGGCGCCAGTGGATACAGCATTACCGACAATGCAGAGGCCCAGCGCGGCTGCAGCATCGTTGTCCACCTCAAGGAGGACATGGAGGAATTTTGCCAGGATTCACGCATCAAGGCGATCCTCGAGAAATACTCCAATTTTGTCTCTTTTCCAATCACTCTCAATGGTGAGCACATCAACAAAGTGGAAGCCCTGTGGCTGAAAAGCAAAAAGGACATCAGCGAAGATGAATACAAGGAGTTCTACAAGTTCACCTCACACGCCTTTGATGATCCGCGTTACACCATGCACTTCAGTGCTGACGCGCCGCTTTCCATCAATGCGCTGCTATTCACACCGACAGAGAACACCGAGCAGTTTGGCATGGGCCAGATGGAGCCCGGCGTTTCTCTCTACTGCCGCAAGGTGCTCATCGACGCTAAGCCCGACAAGCTCCTGCCTGAGTGGCTGCGCTTCCTGAGAGGGGTCATCGACAGCGAGGACCTACCACTCAATATCTCCCGTGAATCCATGCAGGACAGCGCGCTGGTCCAGAAGCTCAACGGCCTGATTACCAAGCGTTATCTCAAG
>Ga0209196_1000767_pt1 | contig 25017 bp, 17 predicted proteins | sample COGITO_mtgs_1105_5_FD_184801 | JGI IMG/M metagenome (GOLD analysis project Ga0209196, IMG submission 184801) | Pelagic marine microbial communities from North Sea - COGITO_mtgs_110509 (SPAdes) (version 2) | ecosystem: Environmental > Aquatic > Marine > Epipelagic ... | reverse complement strand
TGCGATTCCTGAGCGTGATGCCTTGGCTAAGCTTTCTGACGAAGGGGCAACATGTGCGACGCTGACCAACGGGCTCAACACCGGCACGATCGAGGGCTATATGCTGCGTCCGATGAACTGCCCGCACCATATCAAGATTTTTGCCAGTGATCACCACAGCTATCGCGACCTTCCTGTGAGACTTGCCGAATTTGGCACGGTCTACCGCTGGGAGCAGAGCGGGGAGCTCGGCGGCATGACCCGCGTGCGTGGATTCACTCAGGACGACGCCCACCTTTTCTGCACACCGGATCAAGTGGCGGAAGAAGTGCAGGAGTGTCTGGGTTTGGTGAAAACTGTGCTGCAGACGCTTGGTATGGAAGATTACAGCGTGCGTCTTTCTCTGCGTGATCCTGATAGTGATAAATACGTAGGTGATGCTGCCAACTGGGATAAGGCCGAGGCTGCCCTGCGTCAGGCGGTGCAAACACTGGGCGTAGATTACATCGAGGAAGAAGGCGAGGCCGCGTTTTACGGGCCAAAAATCGACTTTGTGGTCAAGGATGTCATCGGCCGTGACTGGCAACTGGGCACCGTTCAGGTCGACTACAATCTCCCCGAGCGTTTTGACCTGACTTACATTGGGTCTGACAACAAACCGCACCGTCCGGTAATGATCCACCGAGCTCCGTTTGGTTCGTTGGAGAGGTTCGTTGGTCTTCTCATTGAGCATTTCGAAGGCAAGTTCCCAACCTGGCTTGCGCCTGAGCAGGTGCGTGTATTGCCGATCTCTGAGAAATTCAATGAGGCAGCTGATGAAGCGGTCAAATTGCTGGCCGATGCTGGAGTTAGGGTTTCCTGTGATCGCAATGCTGACAAGGTTGGTGCCAAGATTCGCCTTGCCAGATTGGATCGTGTGCCTTATATGCTGGTCATCGGAGCGCGGGAAGCTGAAAGCGGCACCGTCTCTGTGAGGCACCGAGATCGGGATGATCTAGGTTCCATGCCACTTAATGAATTTGTTTCAAACATCCAAACGGAAATTACCAGTCGGTCACTCTAGTATGACGATGAGATTGGTCATACCTTGATTGCCCTGCCGCATGGATTATTTTTTTGGCATATTTTTGACTACCACACGTTCCAATGACGTGAGTCTCGGCAAGTATCATTACGGTGCTGCCACCCCATACTAAAATTCCTAACCAACCAAAGGAGAACACCATAGCTAAGTCTAAGAAAAAACCATTCCGTCCACGTCGTGACATGACACGTGTCAACGAACGTATCCGTGCACCCAAAGTGCGTGTTGTATATGAAGATCAGCAACTCGGAGTAATGAGTTCGCGTGAAGCCGTGGAAAAGGCGAAAGCCGTCGGTATGGATCTTGTGGAGGTTGCACCAAACGCTAGCCCGCCAGTGTGCCGTGTTTGCAACTACGGAAAATACAAATACGAACAGGCAAAGCTGAAAAAGAAGTCGCCTAAAACCGTCAATAAGATCAAGGAGATTAAGCTCCGCGTCGGTACGGATACACACGACTACAACATCAAGCTTGCTCGCGCTGAGCAGTTCCTCGATGAGGGCAATAAAGTTCGCGTTCGTCTTCAGTTCCGTGGTCGGGAAAATGCTCACCGTGAAATTGGATTTGAGGTGCTGCAAAAAGTGGCTCTAGATCTCAAAGAAATAGCCAATGTCGATCAGCAGGCTCGCCTTGCTGGACGTGCTGTTAACATGATGCTTTCACCACTGCCCAAAGAGCAGCGTAAGCGTAAGTTCTACCTCAGCCACGGTAATCTTGTTGATCCTGATGATGAGGGTGATGAGGATGTTGAGTTTGATGATGATGACTCTGGCGCACCCGAAGGTGAGCAGTAGTCTGATCATTTCCTGCTAAGATTTAGTTGCTGACACTGTGTCGCGTCTTCTCCTTTTTGATATCGACTGTACCCTGATTGATACTGGGGGTGCAGGGATGTCTGCATTAAAGCAGACAGCTTGCGATCTGTTTGGGGCGGAAGGCCCCGAGCTTGACTTGGCGGGCAGCACGGACTGGGGAATTGTCCGCGGTATGCTTGAGCATTTTGGGAGCGACATAGAGCTCGAGGAATTCTACCGAGTTTATTTACAAAAGCTCTCACCCAACTTGGCATCGTTTGCGGGGAAAGTACTCCCAGGGGTTACCTCGCTTCTGGATGATATTGCCGACTCTGATGCCGTTTTAGGATTGTTGACTGGCAATATTGCACAGGGGGCCAAGGCGAAAATCGACCACTATGGCTTAGCTGGATATTTCTCGATCGAGGTTGGTGCCTATGGTGATGACCATCACGATAGAAATCAGCTAGGGCCAGTTGCGCTTGAGCGTGCTAGTTCCAAGCATGGAATTGATTTTCAAGCAGAGCAGTCGGTGGTGATTGGCGATACCCCTAAAGACATTGCCTGTGGTCAGGCGATGGGAGCCGCAACTCTGGCCGTCGCAACGGGGCGATTTTCGATAGCAGAGCTTAAAGGTTTTGGCGCGGATCTCACTGTAGCAGATTTATGTGACCCGCGGGTGCGATCATTTTTACAGTAGTTAAGCTGCGGGTTGCAGATCACAAAAAAAGGCACGGCGAGTGCCGTGCCTTCCTATTTGTTGATAATGATCAATAACTACTTGGTGACCGAGGCGCCGAAGCCGGCATCTTTGACTGCTTTGACCAAGTCCTTATCAGAAACACTGCTTTTGGCGGTGACTACCGCTGAGTCAGGCATGCTTACTGCGGCTTTAGAAACTCCTTCAACCCCTTCAAGTGCGGACCGCACTTTATTAACGCAACCCACGCCTCAGGTCATGCCTGTGATTTTAAGATTTACCGTTTTTGTTTCCTCATCTTCGGCTTTGACTTCATGAGGTGTGTTAGTGGGCAGCTCTACTGCTGCTACAGTGCCAATAGGAAGCGCTGCTAGGGCACCGAGTGCCATTAGTTTTTGAATAGTTTTCATGTTTATTGTTGTTGGTTTAGGTTGAAGCGAAAATCGCATACCCGCAAATGTACGGGTAATACATAATCAACATGTTAACATAGGCAGTATTTCTACTGGATGCAAACGGGAAAATCCAGAGGTCAAGCTAACCAGCTGTTTGATGCTAATGCTAATGCTAGCACTGCGTTTTTCCTGCGGCTGCGGTGCCGGCGAGATGCCCTGTTGTCCAGGCATTTTGGAAGTTGAAGCCGCCAGTAATGCCATCAATATCGAGAACTTCACCGGCAAAGTAGAGGCCAGCGGTTATTTTGCTTTGCAGGGTCGTCATATTGACGTCATTGAGTTTCACTCCGCCGCAGGTGACAAACTCGTCCTTGTTGATGCTTTTTCCTGAAACCTCAAACTGACCGCCGATCAGCTCTTGGCTGAGGCGCCGAATGTTCTCCTTGCTGAGTTGTGACCAGATGCAGTCATCAGCTATGCCAGAGGCTATACAGAGGCGCTTCCAAAGACGCTTGGGAAAATGCTCAAAGGGTGCTCTGCCGCATACCTTGCGTTTGCCATGATGGCTACGTTCTTGATTGAGGGTTTCCGAAACATTGACATCCGGTAGCCAGTTGATGCTGACTGTGAATTGATAATTGAGCTGGTGCAGGTGACGCGCACCCCAAGCTGAGAGCTTGAGAATACCGGGTCCACTAAGGCCATGATGAGTAATCAGCAGAGGGCCCTTGGCCTGCAACTTGATGCCCATAAGTGACACCGAAGCATTGGCTACGGATACACCAGCGAGAGATTCAAGACGATCATCATCAATATTGAAGGCAAAGAGGGAGGGGACATTAGGCACTAGCTCATGACCGAGGGACTCGCTTAAGCGTGCTCCAGATGCAAGACGGGTTCCGCCTGTGGCAAGAAGGAGAGATCGGGTCTTGAGCTTTTCTCCTGTATTGGTTGTGACGGTAAAAACGCTGTCGCCAATAGTATCTGGAACGTCATCAGCCTCGTCAGCGGTAACCGAAACTACAGCAGTTGATGTTTTGAGGATAACGCCCGCTTTTTGAGCAGAGCTCTGAAGGCAGTCGATGATGGTCTGGGAGCTGTCTGTGGTGGGAAACATTCTGCCATCGGCCTCGGTCTTGAGTTCAACACCACGCTCTTGGAACCAGTTGACGGTATCCTGAGCTCCCCAGCGGTGAAAGGAGCCGATCAATGATTTGCCGCCTCGTGGGTAATGTTCTGTCAGGGCTTTGGCCTCAAAGCAGGCATGGGTGACATTGCAGCGACCGCCGCCAGAGATCTTGACCTTGCCAAGAGTATGGGCTGTTTTTTCAAGAATCAGCACAGCTGCTCCAGGAGCTTTTTCAGCACAGGTGATTGCGGCAAAAAAGCCGGCGGCACCACCGCCGATGACCACTAGATCCCAGGGGTCTTGATTAGACATCTTCTTCTAGCTCAAACTCGGCCCAGCCTACGGACTCGTTCAGGGCAGCTACGGAATCGTGTATCAGTAAATCAAGATCGGGTTCTTGGCCTTCGCTGTTGAAGCCGAGGAGGGGGCCGCCATGCTCTACTTCGGGAGGATCTTTATCGATGCCTGAGTGACGCACGTAAAACCAATCGAGAATGCCCTCGCCTGTATCTGGTAGCCATTGAACGATGAGCTCGACGGTGGCAATGGGGTCTTCGTCACCGAGTTCACGTTGGTTGCTCATGTCTTCCTCATCACAGTCGATGCCCGCGATTACTTCAAGCTGGGTGTCGTCTTTGTGTTCACCGAGAGCAGATTCGATTTTTTGGAAAACAGCATCTTTTGGGGAAATGATTCTCATGTATGAAGGGTTGTTGAGGGCGGCAGCTTTGGCAAGGAGATAGCGTGTAGAGTTTGTCTGTTTTGGGGGCACTGGATGGATTCAGATGCTGAGTAAATCAGTCTAATCTAAATTCGCCTTCTTCGTCAGATCCCATCCAGCCAAGTTTGCCGAAGGCAGAGAGGATCTGCATGTTGATGTCATCGCCATCATCCTCGGCATGTTCGACGGTGGCAGAGCTGGCCAGGCCGCGCATGGATTCGATGCTGATGACCGTTTGCATGCCCGGGAAAGTAATCCAGTCACCCCAGTCTTTTTTCTCGTGCTTGGGCTCGAGCTTCTTGCTGCGGAGTGCAAGGATCACTTCGGTAATACTTGCAGGGGGCTCCATATCGGGCAGGTGAACGCGGGTTTCCATGAGTTGATTATATAAGGGTGGGGCTAAGTTTGCCAATAACTAGGGAGCTTCGGAGGCTGTTTTGATAGCCTCAAGTTCTTCCCAGCGGCTGTAGAGCTTGGGAACCTTCGCCTTGGCTTCGTTGAGCTCAGTTTCTAGGGCTTGCCAGTTGTCACCATGTTTTTCGTAGAAGTCCGGAGCGTTGAACTGAGCCTCTAGCTGGGTGAGGGTTTGTTCGGCGGCGAGGATTTCTTCTTCAATGGTTTCGAGCTCCTTCGCCTCAGCCCACTTAAGTTTGCGCGGGCGTTCTTTACGCTCTGGCTTCTTACTTGTTGGGTTGCTTTTATAAAGCTTGCTGGTGGCGGCACGGGCGGCTTTTTTTTCTAAGTAGTAATCGTAGTTACCCACTTGGTAGTCGACAACGCCATCACCCTCGAAGGCCAAGATGTCTGTGCACACGCGGTTGAGGAAATAGCGGTCATGGCTGACGACAATCACACTGCCTTTGAATGCGAAGAGGGCTTCTTCGAGTAGCCTGAGTGTATTGAGGTCGAGATCGTTGGTGGGCTCGTCCAATACGATAACATTACCGCCCTTTTTGAGGATTTTCGCGAGCATCACGCGGCTGCGCTCGCCACCACTGAGTAGTCCGATTTTGGTATTGATCCGTTCTTCGGTGAACAGGAAACGTCTCAAGTAGGCGCGCAGGCCAATGGTTTCCTTGCCGAGCTGCACATTTTCTTGGCCTTCGCCGACTTCTTCGAAAACCGATTTGTCGTCATCGAGTAGGAGGCGATTTTGGTCAATGAAGTTGATGTCGGTCTTCATTCCAATATCGACCTTACCCTGTAGGGGTTCGAGCTGGCCGAGCATGATATTGAGCAGGGTGGATTTACCCATGCCGTTGCGACCGACAATGCCGAGCCGCTGACCACCTTCGATTTTTAGACTGACATTAGAAAATAGCCATGGCCCGTCATTATATGCCATGCCGACATCCTCGACCTCGATGATTTTGTTGCCCAGCTTGGGAGGGGCGGGGATAATGAGATCGACGTCGAGTTCTTGCTCGGGAGCTTTCTGATCAGCAACTTCAAAATAGCGATCCATGCGGTCCTTTGCCTTGGTCGATCTGGCCTTGGGGCCTCGCCGTACCCATTCGAGTTCACGACTCAGGAAGCGCTGGCGTTTGTGTTCATTCCTGGCATCAGCCATGTCACGTTCAGCCCTTGAGAGCAGGTAATCGGTATAATTGCCTTGGTAGCTGTCACACTTTCCTTGTCGGATTTCCACGATACGTGTGGCGATGCGATCGAGGAAATAGCGGTCGTGTGTAACAAAGAGGCAGGTGCCAGTGTAACGAGCGAGAAATTTTTCCAACCACTCGATGGACTCGGTGTCGAGGTGGTTGGTCGGTTCGTCGAGAATCAGGAAATCAGGTTTTGCGAGCAGCGCCCGGCAGAGTGAGACACGTCGTTTTTCACCACCGGAAAGAGTCCCTACGATGCGCTCGGCATCAGGTGCATGCAGGTGGGATAGCAGGGTGGTTGCGCGGTGTTCAAGGTCCCATCCCTCGAGGTGGGTGATTTCATCAAGCACCTCAGCGCTGCGGTCGCTATCGGCTGGGATGGTTTCATATTCGTTAATCAGGTCGAGGGTGTACTGAGCGCCGGCCAGCACGTTATCATAGACGTTAGCCTCATCATTGAGTTCGAAATTCTGCGGCAGGTAGCCGGTGACGAGTCCTCGTTTGCAGTTCACCTCACCGCTGTCACCTACGGCTTCACCCGCAAGGATTTTTAAGAAGGTAGATTTACCACAGCCGTTCCTGCCTACGAGGCCGATGCGGTCGCCTTTTTGGATGGCGAGAGTGGCGCCATCGAGTACGGTGTGTGAGCTATAGCTGACGCAGAGTTCGCTGGCGCTGACGATGGAATCGGACATGCGCGGCACTATACGTAGGGATGACGTCTTGTCATGCTTTTTGCCAATACAAGTGCTCTACAGCTGTATGCAAGAGCATGATGAGCCCGTGAAGTGGATACGGCAAATGGCATATGAATAGCTTGCAGGATTGGCATGGAGATGTAGTCTGCGCCGCCTCGACCGATGTCTCTGCGCTCTCAAATAAAACCTGGCCAAAGATGGATTAGTGAAACCGAACCTGAATTAGGTGTCGGGATCATGCTTAAGGTCGAATTTAAGCGTGTCGAGGTGATGTTTCCAGCTGCCAATGAGCGCCGGCAATATGCTTTGGATAGCGCGCCGCTTCGCAGGGTGGCACTGAAAGTGGGGGAGATACTCGAGACCCATGAGGGTGATGTGGTCGAAGTCGATGAGGTGCTGGAACGTGATGGTTTATTAGTCTATGTTTGCGGAGATCGTCAGGTTGAGGAGTCAGGCTTATCTGACACGATGAGCTTTAATAAACCCGAGGACCGTTTGCTTGGAGGCCATGTGGATGCTCTGCACACCTATGATCTAAGGGTCGAGGCTTTGCAGCGTCAATGCGAGGTGATGAAGTCGCCAGCGCGTGGTTTTGCAGGTGCCCGAATGGATTTAATCCCTCATCAGCTTTATATCGCAGATGAGGTGACATCACGGCTTGCTCCGCGTGTGTTATTAGCGGATGAGGTTGGCCTTGGTAAGACGATCGAGGCCTGTCTGATTATGCATCGGTTGCATTTGACCGGCCGAGCTGATCGTGTGCTGATCTTAGTGCCTGAGCCTCTGCTGCATCAGTGGTTTGTGGAACTGCTGAGACGGTTTAATATGCTGTTCAGTCTATTTGATGAGTCGAGGTGCGTGGCCATCGAACAGGGTGGCGAGGGTGAAGAGAATCCGTTTTTAGACAGTCAGCTTGTTTTGTGCAGTGTTGATTTTTTGGCCAGTGACGCTCGACGCGCCCATCAGGCTGTGGCAGCCGGTTGGGATATGCTTATTGTCGATGAGGCGCATCACTTGGAGTGGAATACAGATGCTCCCAGCGTAGCCTATCAAGTGGTGGAATCACTAGCGCGGCAAACTGAGGGTTTGTTACTGCTCACGGCGACACCGCGCCAGCTTGGTCCAGATGGCCATTTTGCCCGCTTACGTTTACTCGATCCAGAGCGCTATGTGGATATTGAGACCTTTCAGCAGGAGGCAAATCACTACGAGGAAGTAGCCGATGCAGTAGGCAGGTTGGTGGAAGGTTCTACTCTAAGCTCAGAGGACCGTGCTTTATTTGCCTCACAATCTGAGCGCATCCATGGTCATTGCCTTGCCCTGGATAGTGGTGACGAGTCCGCACGTGAGTTGTTGATCCGTGAGCTGCTTGATACCTTTGGCACGGGGCGGGTCATGCTTCGCAATACACGGCAGGCCTTGACGGGTTTCCCTGATAGAAAAGCCTCACTGGTGCCATTGGATAATGAGGCGGAAAAAATGAGCTGGCTGGTAAAGCTACTCCAAGAACTGGGTGAGGCGAAGGTGTTGCTGATTTGCCGGACCCGGGAACTCGCTGAAGAAATTCTCGAGAAGCTTCAAAGCATCATCAATATCAATTGTGGTTTTTTCCACGAAGGCATGACCTTGTTGCAGCGTGATCGCTCCGCCGCATACTTTTCTGAGGAAGAGGGAGCCCGCCTTCTGGTTTGTTCTGAGATAGGCAGTGAGGGCCGCAACTTCCAATTTGCACATCACCTGGTGTTGTTTGATTTGCCTGACGATCCAGAGCTTTTGGAACAGCGTATCGGTCGCCTAGATAGGATTGGCCAGGAACAGACGATTAATATTCACGTGCCCTATGTGAAGGGGACACACGGTGAGGTTTTGGCCCGTTGGTATCACGAGGGTCTGGGGGCCTTTGAGCACAGCTTGCATGGTTCGAGTGAAATCGTGCGCGAGCTCGGTGGTAAACCAGCTCATGAGGGCATGGATGAACAGGCATTGCAGGCATTGATTGATGCTTCCAAGGATTGCCGTGCACGGGTTTCTGAAAGATTAAAACGCGGCTATGACCGGCTTCTGGAGCTGAACTCAAGCAGGCCAGAGCTGGTGGCTGATCTCATTGATGAGATGAATGCCATGGATGCCGACAGGTCATCAGAGGCTTTTTTGGTGCGATTGTGGGATCATTTTGGTCTTCATATCGATGAGCTGACAGATCGTTCTTATCTGCTGCTTCCCGGTCATTTGATCACAGACTCTTTTCCGGCACTTCCAGATGATGGGCTTAATGTGACCTTTGACCGAACACGGGCACTTTCACGAGAGGATGCCACCTTTATGAGTTGGGATCACCCTGTGGCTCGCACCGCACTTGAGCTGCTGCTGACCTCAGAGGCTGGCAACGCATCATTCGGCGTCTGGGAAGGAGCTCCCGAGAAAGGAATTCTGCTTGAGACCTATTTTGTGGTGGAATGCGTGGCTCCGGCATCTTTGCACAGTGACCGATTTTTACCCGCGACACCCATTCGAGTGCAGGTAGACCACCAAAGCAATAACCGCAGCCATGAGGCTCCTTTAAGCGCAGATCACCTCCGCGCTGGCAATTTACATCAACTCCTTGGGCAGGAAAAATTCCGCCGTGTGATGTTGCCCGCTATGTTGGAGATGTGTCAGAACATTGCAGCCGAGCAGATCATCTCAGTGGTAGCAAAAGCGTCCGCAGAATGCAGTAGCAAACTGGGTGCTGAAATTGATCGTTTGGTTGCCCTCGGTGAAATCAATGACCATGTCAGTGAGGATGAGATTACAGCTCTGCGCAGCCAGCATGACACCTTGAGTGCAGCCATTGGTAAATCACGCCTGCGATTGGATTCGGTAAGGGTGATTTTTTGCCAACCGTGAAGAAAGCTTGAGCAGCGGCTGAAACCATCTACTTTGGGGGGCGGATACCTTACACGAAAACCACTAATTAAACTATTTAATCATTATGGGAAGAGCCTTTGAAGCACGCCGAGCAGGGAAAGAAAAACGTTGGGGCGAGATGTCCAGATTGTACCCTAAATTAGGAAAAATCATCACCATGGCAGCTAAGGCTGGTGGTTCGGATCCTAACTCCAATACGGCACTGAAGACCGCGGTGAACAATGCCAAGGCTCAGAACATGCCTAAGGACAACATCGATAAGGCCATCAAACGAGCAACTGCAGCTGATGCCGCCAACTACGATGAGGTCAGCTACGAGGGTAAGGGTCCTCATGGGGCTTTGTTGTGGGTCGAGTGCGCTACGGATAACACCACCCGCACGGTGGCGAACGTCAAAACAGCCTTCAACAAAGGCGGCGGGCAGGTCGTCAATAGCGGATCTCTTGACTTCATGTTCACCCGCAAGGCGGTGATCGAGTTTGCAAAAACAGACAGCCTTGATCTCGAAGAGCTTGAGCTCAATCTCATCGACTTCGGCTTAGAAGAAATGGATGTGCAAGATGATCGAGTCATCGTTTATGGAGAGTTCACCAGCTTCGGGGAACTGACCAAGGCATGTGAAGACATGGGCATTGAAGGTTTTAAAGCAAACCTTCAGCGTATTGCCAATAGTCCCGTTGAGCTTACCGAGGCCCAGATTGAGGAGGTGGAAGCGCTGGTGGATAAACTCGAGGAGGACGACGACGTTCAAGCGGTGTTTACCAATCTGGCGTAAGCACACTGGTTAGCTTATTTTCTGTTGTGTGCTATTTCTTGCCACAAACAGAAGATGACAGGCACGACAAGCATACTGAGTAATACGACGATTACTCCACCGAAGATGGGCACAGCCATCGGCCCCATGATGTCGGCTCCGCGTCCTGTAGAGGTGATTACTGGTAGTAGTGCTAAGATGGTGGTTGCGGAGGTCATCAGGCATGGTCGGCAGCGGCGTTTGCCAGCGAGGATGGTAGTGGCCCTGATTTGCCCTATGGTTTGGGGGAGGTCTTTTTTGAAGCGTTGGCGGAGGTAGGTGGAGATGACGACACCATCGTCGGTGGCAATGCCGAACAGGGCGATGAAGCCGACCCATACCGCGGTGGAAAGGTTGATGGGTTGAATCTTGAAAATGGCACGCAGATTGTGACCGAAGATCTCGATATTCATAAAGCCTGGTTGAGCGTAAAGCCAGAGCAGCAGGAAACCTCCTGAGAAGGCTACGGCGATGCCGCTGAAAATAATGATGGTGTTGATCACAGAGCGGTTTTGTAGATAGAGGATCGAGAAGATGGCCAGTAGGGCGAGGGGCATCATGACCATCATGTTTTGATCAAATTCGAGAGCCGACTGATGGTTGCCGGCGAATTCATAACGAGTGCCTCCGCTGCGTTTGAGTTTGCCTGCCTTTTCCTGTGCTTCGAGGTAGGCCTGGACATCCTCGACCACATCAACTTCTGCGAATCCCGGGTTAGAGCCAAAGGTGACGTAAGCAGTCAGGAACGTGTCCTCGCTTTTGATGACCTGTGGGCCTCGCACATACTCGATGTCGACGAGTTGCCCGAGCGGGACTTGCGCGCCTTCACGGGTGGTGATGAGGATTTTCTTGATCGCTTCAATCGAGTCGCGGGCTTCACGAGCGTAGCGGACCTGGACGCCGTAGCGTTCCCGTCCTTCGACGGTGGTGGTGACAATTTCGCCGCCGATTGCGGTTTGGATGGTTTTGTGGATGTCGATGACATTCAGGCCGTAGCGTTTGGCGGCCTCGCGGTCGGGGTGGATTTCGAGGTAGGGTTTGCCGACGATACGGTCCGCATTGATGCTGTTGATGTCGAGTCCGGGGATATTGCTCTCGCGCATGAGACGCTCAAGTTGAAGGCCGAAGTCCTCGAGGGCCAACAGGGTGGGGGCTTTGATTTTGATGCCAATGGGAGCGCGCATCCCAGTGCGTAGCATGACGAGGCGGGTTTCGATGGGCTGGAGTTTGGGTGCACCAGTAACTCCAGGGACTTGGATGACATGGCTTATTTCCTGCCAGATGTCATCGGCACTCTTGATATGCGGACGCCATTGTCTGAAGGGTTTTCCTTTTTTATCTGGAACAAGTTTGCCCTTGTTATCGTAGATGTAGTCTCCTTGCTCATTGACTTTGAATGTGAGCACACGCCCTTGGCTATCAGCGCGAAATTCGGAGCGGTAATTGACGATCGTCTCGATCATGGAAATGGGTGCGGGGTCGAGTGCGGATTCTGCACGGCCAATTTTGCCGACGACCTGATAGACCTCGGGGATGGTGGCGATGGCGGCATCGAGCGTTCGCAGTGAACCAGCGGCTTCATCGATCGACGCGTGTGGGCTGACCGTGGGCATGACAAGGAACGAACCTTCGTCGAGTGCTGGACGGAATTCTTTGCCGAGTCCGGGGAATTTCCGATCGATGTCCTGATAGAGCGAGGTGTTTTTGATGCCCTCGGGTAAGCCGGCAGTGAGTTGTCCAAAGCCAAGCCAAATACACCCTGCCACGGCGAGCATCATCAGGGGGATACTCAGAAAGATGAATTTGTGATCAAGAATCCAGCTTAGGATGCGGGTGTAGGCGAGTTCGGCAAACTTGAACGTGAGTAGCAGGCCACCGAGAATGATGATGACAAAGACGAAGTTGGTGAAGGTGGCGGAGTCAAGGCCAAGCGGCATCCAGTGTTTGGCCAACAGCCAGCCAACGATTAGAGCGGTAACGATGTTGATGCTGAGTCCGCCTATTTTTTGCAGGTGAGGGGGTAGTTTTGCATGGTAGGCATTGATGAGAGCGAGGGCAGCTAACACCAGAGCTAGAGCGATCGAGAAACCGAATGCGATTCCCGCGCCGATACCCAGAAGTGCGGTGATGAGACCCTTGCGACTGAGGATTTTAACGGACGCTTGCGAGGCTTTGTTTTTTTCCGAGGCGAGCCATTTCGGAAAGACCCCTAATAGGAGGTGGGCGATCGGCGGGATGATGGTCAGGGCGACGATAATGGAGGCGATCAGGGCAAAGGCTATGGTGGAGGCGAGGGGACGATAAAGCCTGCCTGCCTCTCCGGCCATGGTGAAGACAGGAATGAAGCTAACGATGGTGGTCATCACAGAGGTGGTGACGGCACCAGAGACCTCGGTTACAGCTTCGTAGATAATGGCTGCTGAGCTTGTCTTGGAGCTGTTTTCCCGAGCTTGCTGCAGGTGTTTAATAATGTTTTCTGTGAGCACGATACCAACGTCGACCACCGTGCCGATGGCAATAGCGATGCCAGAAAGAGCAACGATGTTGGCGTCCACCTTGAATAGCTTCATGGCGATGAAGGTGATCAGCACGGCAAGGGGCAGCATGGCGGAGATCAGGATGCTGCTGCGTAGGTGCAGGATCATGATGACAACTACGATAATGGTGACCAAGATCTGTTCGAGGAGTGCGGAGTCGAGCGTGTTGAGCGTCTCGGCGATGAGGGCTGAGCGGTCGTAGAACGGCACGATAGTGACCTTGGAAGTGTTCATCCATTCCGGCCAATGGTCGCGCTCATGGGTGTTGGTCCAGGGTAGCCAGGCGTCTTGCTTTAGTGTGGTGTCTGCGGCTGCTTCGCTGGCAAATGCTGGGCTGATGTTATGATCCGCAGCAAATTTTTCCACAGCGGCTCGATCTGTTTGTTGCCAATCAATGGTCACTTTGGTGGGTAGCGCTGCTGAGATTTCCTTGATCTTGGCTTTAGTGTTTTTGATCGTGGCCATCGGGTTGGCACCATAGCGGGCAACGACAATTCCCCCGGCGGCGTCGGCTCCATTGACGTCAATGACACCGCGCCTCATGTCAGGACCGAGCTGCACGGTGGCGACCTGGGCAACGGTGATCGGCGTGTTGTCACGGACGGCTACCACGGCATCGCGCAGGTCATCGAGTTCGCGGATGTATCCTGTGCCTCGCAGGATGTATTCCACGCCGTTAATGGCGAGGTTGCGCGCTCCAGTTTCCATGTTGCTTTTGCGAACGGCATTGGCAACTTCGGCCAGGGTCACATTCCAGGCCTGCAGTTTCATCGGGTCGACCTCGACCTGATATTGTTTGACGAATCCGCCGACCGAGGCGACTTCAGCAACACCATTGGCACCGAGCAGCGAGTAGCGAACATACCAGTCCTGGAGCGAGCGGAGCTCCTCAGGGTTCCATCCTGGGGCTGGATTACCATCGGGGTCTTGGCCCTCAAGGAAGTATTGATAAATCTGTCCCAGACCGGTGGCATCGGGGCCTAGTGCCGGCATGGCTCCATCTGGCAGTAAACCGACGGGCAGGCTGTTGAGTTTTTCTAGAATCCGGCTGCGGCTCCAGTAGTAATCGATATCTTCCTCGAAAATGAGATAAACATAGGAAAAACCAAACATGGAGTAGCTGCGGACTTCCTTCACACCGGGGATGCCCAGCAACGAGACGGTAAGCGGGTAGCTTATCTGATCCTCAATATCTTGTGGCGAGCGTCCCATGTACTCGGTGAAGACGATTTGTTGGTTGTCGCCGAGATCGGGGATGGCATCGACAGCCACGGGGTCACGCGGGAAACTGCCGGTGTCCCAGTCGAAGGGGGCGACTCGCACGCCCCAACCGATGACAAAGGTGAGCAGAATAAAAACAACTAGTTTTTGATTCAGGCAGAAGTGGATCAGGCGGTGCATTGGGTGATGAACTATGCGGGTTTAGTCTTTGCTTTCCAGCGACAGGGTGTCGGTAACGTCTCCGCAGCTATACATGCCGCTGCCGAAGTAGGGGTTCTGGACCTTGGGAATGGGGGAGAGCCAATCGGCACCTTTAGCTCCGTCGGCCATGGGGCAGTGAACGACGTAGAGGTTGCCGAGCTGGTTGATGCCGTGTTTTCTGATTAGGGAAATGAGATGTTTTGAAACGGTAGGGAGTTTTTCGCGAAGGGCTTTGAGTTCGGTGGTTTGTTTGAGTTGCTGAGTGGCGCTTAGCAGTTTTCCCTTATCCTCGTCTTCGGGTAGTGCGGCGATGGCCTCGAGCAGGGCTGGGATGGCCTGGCTGGCAGGTTTTGCCTGGTCCTCCGCAAGGGCTTGGGAGATTTGCAGGTAGGCGGCGGTGGTTTTTTGCAATGGCAGGATCCATGTAGGATCGACTTGGGTGGCTGGGATGGCTTGCCATGGCAGCCCGGTGAAGCGTCCGGTTTCAGACATTTGCTGGCGGATTTTTCTCAGTGATGCACGATTGGGGGAGGTGATGGCGGCAAGGGTGTTATTGAGGCGCATGGAAAATTCATTCCAGAGAGCGAGTTCCTTGGTTTGGAGCTGGTCGGTTTCGATGCTTTCGAGCGTGGATTTCATCGTGCTCAGGTGGCTGTCGGCCTGCTCGGCATGCCTACCTTGGATGGCTTGTTCAAGTTCACCGTAGGCACGCAGCACGGGTGGCCACTGGGCGAGAATTTGTTGCGGGGCATTGATGGCGGATCGTTCTGCCAGGCCGGCATTAGGATTCATCATCGATGGGCGGGCCTTGATCTGGAGTTCGCTGTCGAGTTTGTAGGCGCCTTGGGTAACGACGAGTTCACCAGCATCGAGGCCGTGATTGACGATGAAATAGTCACCCGTTTTCAGTCCTAACACAATTTCCCGACCTTCGAAGACGGGTTCGGTTTTTTCGGGGATGCGAATGTAGACGATGGCACGTTTGCCAGTGCGGAGCACGGCGGATGCGGGAACGAGTATGGGGTTTTCCGTGGCTTGGACTGAGGGGATGAAGCCGAATTCTTCAGCGGGCACCAGGGCCATGCCGCAGATGTCACATTCTCCAGGGCCATCTTTGACAATTTCAGGGTGCATCGGGCTGATCCACTTGCCTGCGAGGTCAGCACTGAGCACTCGTCCGTGCAGGGCAACGTTTGCTTCGGCGGATGCGTTGGCAAACATGCCAGGTTTGAGCAGAAGGTCTTTATTGTCGACGTTGACCCGGACTTTGACGATGCGGCGTTTTGGGTCGAGTTGAGGGTCGATAAAGGCGATGCGCCCGTAGAAGGTTTTTCCGGGTATGGCTTCAACGGTGAAAGAGACTTTCTGGGCGTAACGCAGCCATGGGAGGTCAGATTCGTAGGCCTCCATTTTGAGCCAGACCGAGCTGAGCTTGGCGATGCCGAAGAGCGGGTCGCCGGTTTTAAGATACTGGCCTTGCTTGGCGTTGAGTTTGACAATGATGCCGTCTTGTTGTGCCGTCAGGGTGATTTGATTGCTTGGTTTGCGCTGTGTTTCGATGGCGGCAATCTGTTGCTCGGTGAGTTCTAATAGGTGAAGTTTTTCGCGTGCGGCGGCGAGTAGGTTGAGGCGGAGACTGCGCACGGCGGGCGATGATGAGCTGCTGATTGATTGAACGGCCTGGATGAGTTCTTGTTGGGCGACGTAGAGTTCCGGGCTGTAGATTTCAGCAATGGCGTCACCTTTACTGACGGTGGTTCCGGTGAAGTCGGCGTAGAGTCGGTCAAGCCTGCCACTCATGCGGGCGGTGGTTGTGACAATGGTGCGTTCGTCGTAGTCGATTTTGCCAAACAGCTTTACGTTTACCTGTGCTGGGGCGCGAAGCACTGGGCTGACGCGTAGATCGAGTAGTGCGGCGGCTTGATTGCTGATGGTGATTTCACGGAGACCGCCATCGCCATTTCCAACTTGGAGCGGGATGAGGTCCATGTTGCAGATCGGGCATAGGCCTGGGTTGGCTTGGTGGATCTGGGGGTGCATGGAGCAGGTCCAGACCTCGGCGTTTTCGGCCTTGGATGTTCCTTCATGGTCATGTTTTTTTGATGGCAGAGCGAACCACCAACCCGCAAAAAAAAGGATCAAGGGAATCAGAATTGCGCCTGGTTTTTTAATCAGAAAAGTGAGCGCTTGGAGTATCTTATTGTTTTTCATGGCAGTCTGGGAAATGGATGGTTGGATAGAGTTTTTTAATGAATGGCGGCCGCACTTTTCAGGGAGGCATATGCTTTTCCGAGTGAGGCATGATTGCCTTCCTGCTGGAATTGTAGGGTGAGCAGCAGGCGCCAGGTATCGATTACGTCGACAAAGGATTGTTCGCCGGCGCTATAGGATTGGAGGGATAATTCGTGAGCTTGGCGGGCATCAGGGAGAAGGCGCTCATCGAACAGCTTGATGATCTTACGGGAAGCCTCGGCTCGGAACCATGCATCCTCGACACGTTGTCTGAGCTCGGCACGTGAATGGGCCACTCCGGCCTGCATTTCTGCGATGCCAGCCTGGGCTTCTCGAATTTTTGCGCGGCGCGGTTTTTGCCAGATGGGTAGAGTAATACCTAGAGTGAACATGGTCTGATCTTCGCCATTGGCTACGGGGGAGAGTCCTGAGTTTGAGACCCACGCGTGCTGGGCGCCGATGAGGAAATCCGGGTAGGCATCGAGGCGAGCTTTTTGAAGGCGGTGTTCGAATGCGTCGAGGCGATTTTGGTTGGCCTTGATACTTGGGTGTGAGGATTCAGCTCTGGCGATGAGCTTGCTAAGACTACTCGAGCTGGGAGTTGATGAGCGTTTTGGCAGGGGCAAACTCGATCCAGTTGGGCGATTGAGCAAGGCGTTCAAGCGGGATTTGTGACTATTGATCTGTTGCTTTGCGGTGATGAGTTGCTGGTCGATTTTACTTATCTCTGTGGCGATTCTTAGCAGGTCGGCTTGCGTGCCTTGGTTTGCTTTGACACGTGCTTGCACGACTTCCTGAACGGTTTGTAGAATCTCATGATTCTCCCGACTGATGCGTCGGTTCTGATGGGCGAGGTAGTAATCCCAGTAGGCGAAACGCACACGCTCGGCGATCTGGAGTTTGAGGCTATTGAGTTCGGAGCGAGCGGCATCGCTTTCTTTTTGGGCGGTGAGCGCCATGGCCCTGCGTTTGCCAGGGAAGGGGATTTGTTGTTCGAGGCCAGCCATGGTGTCGATTTGACCTGCAGCAGTCTCAGCGAGATTTCCCGCGCTGATCCGTGCCCGAGGGTCTGGCAGTGCGCCCTCTTGCGCTACCTTTGCTTGAAGACGGTCAATCTTTTGCTGTGCTGCGGTGAGTGACGGATGGTGGCTGAGGGCTTGAGATACGAGTTGTTCGACATTGGCATCGGCTGGGATGCGGTAGTTGCTCGCTTTGCTTTGCGACTCGGAAAGTTCGTGGGTCAATGAGGACAGGTGCTTTGGGGAGTCAGATGTCTGACAACCCGCTAAAATAGCGACGAGAACAGAGATAAGTCGCATGTATTTTTTGATAGTCATACAAGATGTTGCTGGATTGTTTTGGCCGCCGTTTAATCTGTTAGATTGATGGGCAGGGCATGGTATTGTTATTGCGTGGTTCAGATAGGGCCGTGTCGATGTTGGCAAGCTTGCCTGGTATCTGGTTCCTTAGGCGATGGAGCAGTGCTCACGCCATTCGACTCACACCTGGGTGTGATCTTATTCCTTAATCAAAGTAGGAAGATCGAATAAAGAATACGCAGGGTATTCTCGGGTGGTGGGGGTATCGGTGTCGCCAGTATCAGGGGGGGCGTGTAGCAATGATTACTGGTGTTTAGTAATGCAGTAGGAGGCCCGGCCTCATACGCATAATCAGTTACCTGGAAGTGAAAGGACTTAAAGTCAGGGTAATCCTTGTTTTGTGCACACATGCAGGTGTGATCATCTCCCTTGTTTTTTCCGCTCTCATCTTGATCAACTGATGATGAACAACACGATGCAACCGTTTTTTGCTGGGAAGTGCAGGAGTCACTGAATGAGCAGCAGCAGGCGGGATTAGCCAGCAGCAGCACAAGCATGAACGTGACAGTGTTTTTGAATAAAAGCATCAACCTAAGGCTACATTAGTACCTTAAATCTACCATTGAGGGTGGTAGGTGGCAAGTTGATTATAATGTCGGCCACTGGGCTATTTGACCATCCACCGCTGGGCTATTTGACCATCCACTGCTTGGGGATGGTAAGCCGGCTTCAATGCTGTGCCAGTGTTAGGCTGAAATGGTGAAGCCTTTGACGTTTTCGAGCAGCGGGATTTCTACGAGCTGCATCGTTTTGATGTAGTGAGATAGGGTGCTTTCCTCGACGATCTCGTTGAGAAACTCCGCCACTTCATCCTCTTCTCCCATAAGATTGAGTTCGACGGTGCCTTCGGGGAGGTTTTTGACGTTGCCGATTACATCAAAGCCTGTGGCAAGTTGTTTGACGCTATAGCGAAATCCGACGCCCTGGACTCTGCCCTCAAATGTAGCACGTTTAGCAATCACGTCGGAATAATAGTGTAGCTTGTTGCATTATGCCAGTCTGACTCTAGGTGAATGTGTAATTACTTATTTTTTCCTCGGAGTAAGAGGGCATTCTGGGTTTTATGTGGCTGCGCACATGAACTCTTACCTGCTTGCATCTCGCCCTAAAACCTTGCCCGCCGCGATCGTGCCGGTAGGGGTGGGCTGTGCTCTGGCGTATCGTCTGACTGGGGAGTGGCATGGCTGGCTGGCGTTTTGCACGCTGATGGCGGCTATCTGGATTCAGGTAGCGACGAACTTTTTTAATGATGCGATTGATTCCCAAAAAGGAGCGGATACGGATGCGCGTCTGGGGCCGGTCAGGGCGACGGCTTCAGGCCAACTCCCAGTGAAAACGGTTTATATTGCGGCGCTGGTGTGCTTGCTATTTGCCGCGGCATTTGGCTTGCCTCTGTGTTTGGCTCGCGGCTGGCCGATGATTGCGATTGCGGTGCCCTCCTTTTATCTCACGTATGGATACACTGGCGGTCCTTTGCCGTTAGCATACAAGGGGCTGGGTGAGTTGTTTGTGATTTTGTTTTTTGGTCTGGTGGCAGTGATGGGCACGGTCTTTGTCCAGACGGGGGTTTGGTATCTAGAGGCTCTGGTGGCAGGTTTGGGCATCGGTTGTTTGTCGGCGGTGCTGATCTCAATTAACAACCTGCGTGATGTGGATGAGGACAGATCAAATGCCAAAAACACACTGGCAGTGAAGTGGGGCAGGGATGCTGCGCTCAATATTGTCTTGGTGATAAGTATCGTCGCCTACGCATGTGCTGTATGCTTGTTTGGTGCAGGCTTACACCTGCTCTATTTTCTGCCGGCATTGTTGCTTGGCGCTCTGATTATGGGCAGCATCTACAAACACCCTCCTGGAAAAATCTATAATAAGTTTCTCGCTATGTCTGCGCTTCAGTTGATTCTCTATGCGCTTGCGTTTACAGTGAATTGCAGCGCTTAGATTCAATGAAAAACAAACTTTCCATTCACCAGTATGTAATGCGCAGCAGGGGTTCGCTGAATGCGAAGTCGGTGCGTTGCGTTCATCGGGGTGCTTTGGTTCGGGTCGATGATGAGGGCGGTTTCGGATATGGCTGTATCCATCCGTGGCCCGAGCTGGGAGATGAGGATTTGGACCAAATACTGGCAATGCTGGCAGTGGGTGAACATACAGCCCTCAGCACCAGAGCTTTGCAATGTGCACAAGCGGATGCTGCGGCACGGAGGCGTGGTGTGAGCTTGTTTGATGGCCTTACGGTGCCACGTAGTCATGCTACGCTGATGATGGATGAGGCTGGTTTTCAGGCTGCTGTCGAGGCTGGTTTTACTACAGTGAAGGTCAAGGTTGGCAGAAACCCTGCGTTAGAGGCTGAATTTATTCGTGGGCAAGCGAGGCGGTTTCCTGAACTTTTGTGGAGGCTTGATTTTAATGGTGTGCTGGATGCGGCAGCCGTTGAGTCATTGCTCGCTGCTCTGGGTGAGCAGGTGCGCGATAAGATTGATTTTTTAGAGGATGCCTTTTTGCCGAATATCACGCCGTGGATTAATGCCTTGGGGCCTTATGACATTCCGATGGCTGTAGACCGTGAGGTGGAGGATGCCTGTGGTGGTTATGGGGTGGCGGTGATTAAACCAGCGGTCAATGAGCTGGAGCCTATCTTGGAACGTGTCGCTGATGAGGGTAAACGAGTGGTGATTACCAGCTATATGGATCACCCTGTCGGGCAGAGCTTTGCGGCGTGGGAGGCAGCTAAGGCATATCAGTCTTTTCCAGATGTCGTTGATACATGCGGGCTGATCACCCACGGTTTGTTTGAGCCGGATGAATTTAGCGCAGCCTTGGGCGAGCCTGGACCAGATTTCAACCCTTCGTGCGGCACGGGTCTTGGCTTTGACGAGTTATTAGAATCATTACCATGGAAACCTCTGAGCTGATATCTGCCGAGTTCTGGCAATCGGGACAATGCCACATCATGGCCAATCCGGGTGACGCGGCTGCGGTGAAGGAAGCTGGCTTGATGGAGTCGTGGCTTAAGCAGCAGCCGGAATTATCGCGGCATCTTCTGTTTGCTACCTCGGGATCAAGTGGTGGTCGGAAATGGGTGGCGCTTTCCCGGGAGGCCTTATTGACATCAGCGGCAATGGTGAACCGACATTTATCCGCTGGGGTAGATGATCGCTGGTTGATGGCATTGCCTGATTTTCACGTTGGCGGCATGGGTATAGGGGCCCGTTGTTATGACGCTGGCAGCGAACTTGTGAAGCTGAGCGGTAAATGGGATCCCGAATTATGCTATAGCACAATGGCCTCTGAGGATATCAGCCTATCATCTCTGGTGCCGGCACAGTTGTATGATCTTGTGCAGCGTGAATTACGCGCACCTCAAAGCTTGCGCGCTGTATTGATCGGCGGTGGGCGCTTAGGTGATGCTGTCTATGAGCGGGCAGTGGAGCTTGGCTGGCCGGTCATGGAGACCTATGGCATGACGGAGACGTGCTCTCAGGTGGCTACCACATCTTTAGGAAGTCGCGATTTGAAAATTCTACCAGACTGGCAGGTCAAGACGATCGACCATGACCGCTTGAGCATTAAAGGTGATGCCTTGCTGACTGGCTACGTGATCTGTGATGGCGATACATGTCAACTTGCTGATCCCAAGCAAGAGGGTTGGTTTGCCAGTGAGGATGTTGTTGAGCTGGAAGCGGGTAAGATTTCAGTCAAGGGGCGGCTGGACCGCTGCGTGAAAGTGCTTGGTGAATTGGTCAATCTCTCTGAGCTGGAGGCAAAAATGGTCGACACGTTGGCCGTGCCCTTGCCGGAGCAGAGCTTTGTGGTGGTGGCTATTCAAGATCCAAGAAAAGGCTGCCGCTTGATACTCTGCGGCGACAAGTCGATCGATCTAGAGCAAGTGCGTAAGGACTACAACCTGCAGTGTCACCCTGTCGAGAGACTTGATGGAGTATGTGCCTTATCAGAAATACCACGTAGCCCCCTGGGCAAGATTCGCTATGGCTTATTAGCAAGCAAGGTAACAGGGCAACTAAAGCAAATGAAATAAAACGAGCGTTGACTCAGTTGGGCACAATATCCTAGGTTTGAACAACCTACATTATATAGAGTAAAAAAGCTCTTTGATGAGGCTCTGACATCACCCAACCTATCTTTGTGAATATTTTTTCATCTCGTCTTCGCCCTCTTTGTTCGATCATCGCTTTTTCATCTGCGGTAATACTTATTTCAACTACTGGGTGTGTCACCCTTCCCAAGGCGCCTAGTGGCCAGGAGCTTCTCAACACCAGCCTGCCGAATTCGGACCAGGTTAGAGAGCAGTGGGCATCTCGATCCAAGAAAGGTGGTGTTGATTCCGCTTGGATCAAGTCCTTCAGAGACCCCGCTCTTGAGTCTTATATTGGCGAGGTAGTCGCTGGCAACATAGAGCTAGGCGCAGCCCTTCATGCAGTAGAAGCTGCGGCTGGCAGCGCTCGCCAGGCGGGTGCCTTGCTACGGCCTCAGCTCAATGCGGCCGGTATGGTAAATCATCTTGACCGCTCCGGAGGTGACAGCAGTGACAGCTCTGATCTGAGTGCCCAGCTTTCATGGGAGCTAGATCTCTGGGGCAGGGTGCGCGCAGCGCGTGCCGCAGCAGGGGCTAATTACCGAGCTACGGAAGCCGAGTACCAGGATGCCCGCTTGTCACTGGCAGCGGTGGCAGCCAAGGCATGGTATCTGGCCACTGAGACATACCAACAGCTGGAATTCGCCAGAGAGATTGTCAACATTCAGCAAAAGCGCCTCGATCTGGTGACCATTAAGTTTGAGGAAGGTGAGCTCAGCCCGAAGGAGAAACACCTCGCTGGTGCGGATCTCAACGCAGCCAAGGACCGGCTTCAGCAGGTGTCCCTCGCGCACCGTAACGCGCTGCGCACGCTGGAAGTTCTCGCCGGTAGATATCCCGCGGCCAAGCAACAGATAGCGCGGCGCTATGTGCCCGTTCCTCCTTCAGTACCTGCCGGGGTTCCTTCAGCACTCATTGAACGCCGCCCGGATCTGAGGGCCGCCGGTGAGCAGGTTGCGGTCGCCTTTAATCTGGTGACGGAGGCCAAGGCCGCGCGCCTGCCGCGTATCAGCCTGACGGCTGCTGCGGGACGTTCCAGTAATGACCTTCTTGACTTGATTGACCAGGGCCCGGGTTTCTGGAGCGCGGGCGGGAATTTCATCGCGCCTATTTATCAGGGTGGTGCGCTCAAGGAGCAGGTGGTCATCAGAACTGCTGAGCAGAAGGCGGCACTATCCCTCTTCGGCCAGAAGTCACTCAACGCCTTCAATGAGGTGGAGACAGCACTCGACGGCGAGGCCATTTTCAGGAATCGGGAGCGTTTCCTCAAGGGGGCTTTGGATGATAACCAGAAGGCGCTCGATATTGCCCAGAAGCAGTTTGATGCCGGCAAGCTCGACTTGCTCAGTGTGCTCCAGATGCAGGAGCGTGTTATCTCCTCCAAGATCGCCTGGATTAATATCCGCAGCATACGCCTCGCCCAGAGGATCGAGCTTCACCTCGCCCTTGGGGGTAGCTTTGAATAGTCACTCATCTTCCGTCCTTGCCCAGTCATCCCATTATAGTTCATCCATCATCCATTATCTGTCACTTGCTCTAACAAAGAAACCATTCACTATGAAAAGAACATTCAAGATCCCGCCAGCAGCCACCCAGGTGCTAACCACCTCACTGAAAGCACTCGCCACATTGAGCGCCATTCTTGCCCCGGCACTGTTCACCGCCTGCGGTGACAAGGAAACTGCTCCGGAAAAAAATTACGTGCGGCCTGTAAAGGTGGTGGAGATTGATTCCTCCACGATGGAGAGAATCTATGAGTTCCCCGGCCAGATCCAGGCGGGCCAGCAGCTAGACCTCGCTTTTGAAGTGCCCGGTAAGCTCACCACCATTAATGTGAAGGAGGGTGACTTCCTCAAGAAGGGCGAGCTTGTGGCGACTCTTGATACACGTGACTACCAGTCCACGCTCAACTCCGCCAAGGCGACTCTGGAGGAGGCCAAGCTGGAGCGGGACCGTAACCAGAGGCTCTTTGACCAGCAGGCAGGATCCAAGGAGGCGGTGGAGAAGTCCATCCGCACAGTACAAACCGCGCAGGCGAGTTATGAAAAAGCGAAGAAGGCCTTTGAAGACACCAGTCTGAAAGCTCCCTTCTCAGGGGTGGTGGCGAAGGTCTTTGTCGATGATTTCCAGAACGTAAGTGCTAACCAAGACATCGTGGTGATGCAGGATACGACGACTTTTGAAGCGGTGATCGATATTCCGGAGACTCTCTGGGTGCTCGCCAAGCCAGGCTTGAGTAACGAGAAGCGCACCAAGCGCTCCCGTCCGGAGATCCGCCTCACCGCACTTCGCGGGGCGAGCTTCCCGGCAAAGATTTCCGAGACCTCCATGCTCGCGGACCCGAAGACGCGCACTTTTCAGGTGACGCTCACTTTCTCTCCACCCGCGGATCTCAACATCAGCCCGGGGATGACGGCTGCTGCGGTTATTCACTGGGCAGGCGAGGCACCGGGAGGGACAGCCATGTTCACCGTTCCGGTGGGCGCAGTTGGCTTTGATGATGCGGGCAAGGCCTACATCTGGAAAATCGACGAGGAGAAAATGACT